>Ga0075425_100004857_pt1 | contig 13936 bp, 15 predicted proteins | sample SoiMethybrSBSTD4_FD_75300 | JGI IMG/M metagenome (GOLD analysis project Ga0075425, IMG submission 75300) | Bulk soil microbial communities from a Populus tree surrounding site in Tennessee, USA - Soil MetaG P. TD hybrid SBSTD4 | ecosystem: Environmental > Terrestrial > Soil > Tree plantation...
GCGACCAAAATTAGAGGGTCCTTGAAGAGGAAAACTCGAAAAAATATAGCTGTCATTATAAGCGATACCTTTGGAAGGCCATTCAGAGAAGGCCAAGTCAATGTCGCAATAGGAATTGCTGGGCTAGAACCAATAAAGAACTATATCGGGAAAGAAGATATGTATGGCAGACAATTAAGGGTTACACAAATAGCAATTGCTGATGAAATCGCTTCTGCAGCAGAACTTGCGATGGGTAAAGCTGATGGTGTTCCAGTTGTCATAATAAGAGGCTATAACTATCAAAGAGCACAAAAAAAGACTTCCATCTCACAATTAATCAGGGACAAGGAAAAGGATCTGTTTAGACAGCAGCCTAGCTATGTATTTGATTGATTAAATTAATAGTAGCTAGATAGATAGATAAATACATAGATAGATGGCTACATATAATGAAATTATTGATGTACAATAAATCTCTTGTCTCACGTTTTTTGGCTAGTTGTGTAAATAATACTGTGTAAATCTTCATTACGGAGCGAATTATTATATATATGTGAGTGAGCAAGAGCTCCTAAACATTTAATATTACGCTGCAACAATTTATTGTGTTATTTAGTATGAGTACAACTAATACTAGCAGTGAATCACCAAGTAAAACTATTGATGTTAGAGGTCTTTTTTGCCCTGAGCCTGTGTTTCGTACAAAAATTGAAATGGAACGACTAGTAGCAGGAGATATGCTCAAAGTACTGTCAGACGACCCCGAGTCCGAAGAGGATATATCAAGATGGGTAAAAAGAACTGGACACGAACTTGTATCACTTAATAAAACTGAGAAGGATCTTGAATTTTTAATAAAGAAGGCCAAGTAGCAATATGGCGACAAAAGCAGAATCATCATCGATACTGAGGCAGGATGTTGTCGATCGTATAGGAGGCACCCCTCTAATTGAATTACCTTCATTTTCCCAGAGAAATGTTAAACTATATGCAAAGCTAGAATGGTTCAATCCATTTGGTTCAGTAAAGGATAGGGCAGCTTTATGGATGATCAGAGATGCGGAAAAAAAAGGCATTCTAAAGAAAGACAAGAGCATCATAATTGAACCTACATCTGGAAACACAGGTATAGCGCTAACCGGCATAGCTAGTGCGCTAGGATACAAAGTTGAAATCGTTATTCCTGAGAAGGTTAGCGAAGAAACCAAAAGTATCTTGAGACATTTAGGAGCTATCTTGCACGAAACATCAGATGATTTATGTCCGCGAGTAGGTGCCGGAACAGATCAAAGTATTGCTCTTGCCAAAGCCATTTCGAAGCCACGACCTGATATTTACTATATGCCAAACCAGTATGAAAATGATGCCAACTTTTTTGCGCACTATGATAGTACTGGTCCAGAGATATGGAAGCAAACCAATGGTAAAGTAACGCACTTTCTGACAGGATGCGGAACTGGCGGAACTATCACAGGCACAGCTGCCTTTCTTAAGGAAATGAACAAGAATATCAAGGTTGTTGCAATCCAGGCACAAAAGAACCACTTACTTCAAGGGTTAAGAAATTTTGAAGAATCTTCAATGCCAGAGTTGTTTAAGCGACGTGAAAGTGTAGTTGACGAATGGATGACTGCAACTAATGACGAGTCTTTTGACATGGTAAAAAAATTGGCATTAAACGAGAAATTGTTTGTAGGCCCTTCATCTGGTTCTGTTATGGCATCTATGCTAAAGACTGCTGAAAAACTAGATAGTGGAGTACTTGTTGGAATATTCGCTGACGATGGTAGAAAATTCAAAAGTCTCTATACACAACAAAATGTCTTTACAAATCAAGAATACGAAACATACTTCAGAAATGCGAAGAACCTTCCAAAGATAGTCTATTCTATATGAATGTTATTTACCAGTAAAGAAGCAAAAGGCGAATCAAACCCAATAGGTCCCAGCACATCATAATTTCTAAAAAGCCTTAATTCTCATATCTCAAGACTACGATCAATTATCAAAGGATGCGGTTTTGTTATGACACAAACAAGACACAATGGTGAAGCGGTGCCTTCTTGATCTTATTCTCATCTGTAAGATAATACCGCTCTTCGATAAAAATTATGCTAAGGATAATGACGCAAAAAATGGTAACAGAACATAAATAATCAAAAAAAATTAAGGGTTATAAGTCGCGTTGATGATTAGCGGGGCTATATGTTGAGTGTCTTAACTGCCGCTGTTGGCGCTGCTGCTGTCGCTACGGGTATTGCCGCCAACGAGATCTGCTATTGAGTCGGCTAAATCACCTGTGAATGACCTGTCCTGCTCTATCTTCAAATCATTTGGGCCGGTGATAGTTATCTTTCCATTTCCAGGATTGGTCTTTATTTGGTAAGCACCGTTATCCAAATTGGTCAGAGAGTTTGCAGTTAGAAGATCTCTTGTAATCTTCTTGAGTTGCCCAGGGGGAATAATCGGCGGACCGTTCCCTTGAGCCATGACTTTTGCAGGGCTAAGCACAGCCAGTCCTATTGTAGTCATTGCAGCTACCAGTGAGATAGCAACAATTCTCTGTAAGGTTGTGTGGTTCATATCTATTGTCGATTTAATGACGTTACTATGATATATCTGCTTTAAGATACTTAGTGCTATAATATAGTGCAATTATATTTGACAGAACAAACTTAACTTCAAACATTTAATCAGACTGTTCTAAGATCATTGCTAGTTTTGCTTTATAAGTAATATAAAACTCAACGTATATCCCAAATTCTTATTTCTACTCTATCAAATTATAATCTTCTTCAGTATATACTAGAGTATCTGTCTTATATTTTTATTTCAAATTTTAAAATCTCCGAATGCCTGTCTAAATAATAATATATTGCTCATGCAGATACTGATATATCAACAGCACTCCTCTAATTTACTTTACTGCCACTACTCTTTACTTTATCATATCATTGCTACTGTTTTCTTTCATGAATATACTCTGATTTTGGTATTTCCTGTTGTTTTCTTTGTGCCTTTTTTTCAGCAAGCCATTTTTCCACATCAATAGCTGCCATACATCCAAAACCTGCAGCAGTAACTGCCTGTCTGTATCTATAGTCGTGTACATCACCTGCAGCAAAGACGCCTTCGACACTGGTCCTCGTTTGGTTTTTTAAAACAATGTAGCCCTTGTCATCCATTTCCAACTTACCCTTGAAGATCGCCGTGTTAGGATCATGTCCAATTGCAACAAATAATCCACCAGCTGAAATTTCCTGTTCATTTTCCTTATTTATGTCCCTCACAATTACTCTTGCCATTTTCTTGTCGCCTTTGATATCAGAGACTACGCTATTCCACATGAATCTTATCTTTGGATTCTCAAAAGCCTTTTCTTGAAGAATCCTACTAGCGCGCAAGGTATCTCTTCTATGAACTATTTTTACGGATTTCCCAAACTTCGTAAGAAAGGTGGCTTCTTCAATAGCTGTATCTCCTCCGCCAACAACGACGATATCTTCGCCTTTGAAAAATGGGCCATCGCAAGTTGCACAATACGACACCCCTCTACCAGCGAAATGCTGTTCTGCAGGAATCCCAAGCTTACGAGGAGATGCTCCAGTACATACCAAGACGGACTCAGTCTCAAAGATTTCCGAAGGAGTTGTAATAATAAAAGGCCTTTGCTTAAAATTTACTGCAATAACCTCGTCATCAAGCACAATGGATCCAAATCTCTCCGCTTGCTGCCGCATATTCATCATAAGTTCAGGCCCAAATATGCCATTAGGAAAACCTGGATAGTTCTCTACCTCACTTGTAGTCATTAATTGGCCACCTGGAAGCATGCCTGATATAATAAGGGTTTTAAGCTTGGCTCGCGAAGTATAGATTCCAGCAGTATACCCTGCAGGTCCCGATCCGATTATTATTACGTCATAGCGTGTAGCCACATTTGACGAAGCGGATTTACCTTGCTGGTCTTGTGCTTGTCTTTGTATTTCTTGTTCTCCTTCTTCATTTGCCACCATGCTATCGATAATTGGCATACGAAATTACCATATAAAAATGAAGCCCATTTAATAATTTGTTAAGATGCGCCGTGGGCAATCAACTATTTCAATTTGAGATGTTCAAGGAAAAATTCCCAAATTTACAAATATTTATAAAAAATTCAGCACTGGAGAGTTTTTAATTCAATTCTATATAATTTCGATACGGGATTAATAACGTTTTTTAGCAGCTAAAGCTAACAAAAGCATTTGCTGATCGACTTGTCGAATCTTCTTTATCAATCGAATATGTTTTTTCGACATACCGATGAATCCAAAAAATGCAGTGTTATTTGCAATCTTAGGCGTTATGGCTAGCCGCTGGACTAGTAGCTATACCAGCAGTTGGGAAAGCACAAGCAGATCAAGCTCAAACAATATGAGGCAGAATTCAATTCGGTAACGATTTGAGGATAAAAATAAGGTTAGGACTTGGAGGTGACACTCAGGGTGGTAGAAGTTAATCAGCCAGCCACTTGTCAGTTTAACTTCTCTCCTCTGCTCTGCTCCTCTATATTCGCGAGATCATTTATCGGCCTAGTTGGACCGGAATCTCTCTGAGTTTGCTCAATGCTATTTCTGCAGCTTTTCTCCCAGATAATAACATTGAACCAAATGTCGGTCCCATCCTAGGTAAACCGTGTGTCTCAGTTACTGACATTCCAGTCGCAATCAGACCTGGAAATATTTCACCCGTATGCCCTACTACTGCATCTTCGCTTCCTTCCACCCATAATGGATCCATGCCTTTCCACTTTACGTAGCCGCGGTCCATCAATCTTTTTACAGCTACAGAGTCATGGCCTGACGCATCAATTACAATTTTGCTCTCTAGTGCCACTGGATCCACACAATTAATATTTCTTGGTAGTGCAGAGACAGGCATCCAATTAACAACAACACCCCCTACCCGATTTTTGTTTTTTAATATCAAATCATCAAATTTTGTTAATTGCAAGAATCTAACCCCGGCGTCGCAGGCAGAAGCAATAAGCTTTGAGCAAGCATGGGGCCCCCAGGTAGCATACAGTCCTTCAGTTATTTTACGATATGGCACGCCTAACTCGTCCCATACTTTCTGGGCTGGTGCCCTGACAGTTACCGGGTTCATCATATATCCACCTACCCAATACCCGCCGCCGATGTAATTGTTCTGTTCTATGAGGAGCGTTCTTATCTTATTCTTAGCCAAGTCTCTAGCAGCAGTCAATCCAGCAGGTCCCGCACCAATAATTATTACATCAGAATCAGTATACTCCAACATTGTTTCATGGAACATAGTCGCGATAGCCCTCGTAATCTCCTTTTCGCTTACATCGGCAAAAATTTTTTCCATAATTCTGTATATTTTTTCTAGTATTAATAGCTATATACCTGTACGTTAGCAATTGGCGAAACACATCAACTTATAAAATACTCTATCAAGCGACAGTATCAAGACAACAATGGTAATGCAAGAATAAGGGAACGCTCATAAGATCATTTTGTACAATATAGCAGAGCTCATCTTCTACCTATGATATCTGCGATGTCTACCTTTTTTCCGGATTCAGTGGCGATATTATTATTATTATTATTGCCTTCTTCTATTGCTTCAATATGTTTTTACTTCGCTCTAACTACTTACACTGCCACTTTCGGTGTCTGTCTGATGTTCTTTTCCTTGATCTCTTCCCCTTTTGAATATCAAGAAGAAAAGTATAACAAGTATGACAGCTATAAGTATATAGTTTACAGGAGGACTGATAGCTCTTGCAACCAAACCTACACCAGGAACAATAAAAACCACTTTTCCAATGTAATTGTTTGATAAGATGGGATAATCGATTAAATAAATAGAGTGAGGATTTGCATCACCTTTTGTTCTAAGTATTCTTTCTCCTTGGGGCGTAACATAGATCTGCTTAACCCTATGAACTATGACTTCTGGCTGTCCTGTATCCTCTCTTACTCCTGGTGATTTAAAGACTATGATATCGCCTACTTTCAAATTGTTAAACGAAGACGGAGAAGGAGAAGAAGAACTTGCATGCTGGACCATTAATAAATCTCCAACTTTGAGGTTTGGGACCATGCTTTCACTGGCTACAACGTAAAAAGGATTGTTCACACCAAATACAAATCTAATACCAATCCAGAAAATAGCAATTGCAATGACAGCTATTATAACGTATTTTATCTCATTTGGTATTCTAATTTTCTTTTCTGCTGCGGCTGCCACTTTTGTATCTAACCTTCTATTATGCTAGGTGAAGTATGGGACGACGTCAATAACTGAGACTTAATACACGGAGTACAATATCGACCGTGGTTTTTTTCGGTTCTCATAACAATTACCTTATTCATTATCAATAGTATAGCAGTAGTGAGCATAGTCATTCCAAATATCGAAGGTACAAGTATTTTATTATCGTTGTCATTTCCACAATAACAATTATCAATACATCTGTATTTTTGTCCACATATTATCATGAACCTCCTCTCTTGTACTTTTTCATATATTTAATGTATCTTCAATACCAGCAGCGAATATACTAAAATTTGTAAATTAATCAATTAGTTGGTTGGTTGGGCGGTTGGTTACTCGATTAATTAATTATTCCTTGGCAGGTTTGGTAACTGCACCTGTTCTGACTTTTGCATCAATATCCATAATGAACTTTATTAGATCAGATCGATGAGAATTAAGATAGTCTTGTCCTTTATCTTTTAATCGAATTTGATATAACCGCAGGTCTCGATGTTCGTCAAAGAATTGCTCAATCATTGCGGAACCATGTTTTGCGGGATTAATTAGCTCATCGAAACTACCGACGGTACCATTCAGATCACCTTTCTCCACAAAATCTTTAGCTCTTCCTAGAACCTCACTTATGTCCTTTAATTGTTGCAGGGGAGCATATACTTCCTTGCTCTTTCCAAAAAAGCCTGATCGTTTTGTAAGCCCTACCTTGTCGGCAATTTCGCTAGCAATTTCGTAGTATTCATCTTTAGTTGCAATGGACTTCTTTTCTATCTTGCGTGTAAGCCCTTTCAATGATAACCTCTCCATAGCATCTTCAACTTCTTGTGTTCCCATACCGGTAATCCAGACAATCTTACCGACATAATCATATCCCTGTCGTATCGATTCTAAAACTACAACCTCAATAATCCGCTGAAAACCCTCCTCTGCCCTGGCGTTGTCAAAATCTCTATCACGTACTGCTCTCTTCGCATTCGAAATATCTATCTCTATAGAGCGTTTTAACGCTTCCATGCCATCATCTACCTTCCCGATTAATGTAAGATAACATGCCTTGTTATACCATGACATTGCGTCATTAGGATTGATATCCACTGCCTTTTCGCATGCTAAAATAGCTTGGTCGTAATTTCTCATTTTGTAATAGGCCAGACCCTTTAAATTCCATGCCTCGGCGTTATTAAGATCAATATCTAGAGCTTTCTCATAACATCCGATCGCTACTACATATTCCCCTAAGTGAAAATAAGCATAACCTTTCTTGATCCATGCATCAACATAATTTGGATCAATCCTTATGGCTAACTCAAAGCTACGAATTGCATCTTCCAGTTTCTCGTTTGCCATTTGGTCAATGCCTTTTTTATATAACTCATGCTTCTGCCAGTCCGAGCGATCAGTGTTGTCTCTATCTTCTTTAGGTTTTTTGGAAGGGGCATTGTAAGAAGCATTGTAAGAATCGTAATCAGTGTTCTGCTTCCTTCCAAACAGTCTGCCCATTAACTTAAAATGTTCCATTCGAAGATAAATAGATTTTGGACGTGCATTTTTGTTGCGTATTGAGAAGAGTAGACAGCATATGTGAAATAATGAGGTAGATGAGAAGAAGAACAAGGAGGATACAAAATAACAGCCAACAAAAATTACCTAGGCCAGCACGAAAAAAGATATATCATTACTATAGATATATATATAATTAATCAGGCAAGCAATTTGCCCGATGTCATATCATATTTTTCTATCTCCAAGTGACCTGATTTTGATTTGTGATCGTCAACATCTGAGCGAAAAACAAAGCTGCATCTGCACTCATGGCAAATCCATATTCTATTCAGATCATCTGGATGCATGGGTAAAAAATAGTCTAGCACGTATCAAATTTAAAAGATGTGAAAGTATCTAATATTCGTTTTATCAGCAATTATATATAATCATCTACTCACTAAAATTGAAATTAGTATAATAATACCTATGAAATTATGAATAAGAATTCAGAATATCGTTTCGTTTTTACAAAATTATAACTGGGATTTAGGATAAAGTAAAATTATAATGAAGCATTTATTGTTATCGAGTTATTATTTTTATTAATAAATAAGATCTGAACTCAACTTTAACAAGCTTCTATTTTTGAGAAAAAAACAATCCTGTAATCCTTTCCGCATGGCTTGTCTGAGCACAAACAATTGTACAAAAAATGTTGATTTTAACAGACGATCTGTCAAACAGAGTTTGCTGCAGTCCACTACAAATGGTGTAGAAAAACCCAATTTAGTTAATCGGTCACAAAACTCCTTACTTCCTACAAGGTCATATTTATTATCGTTTATGAATACAATTAATATGTCGTTCAGTTTGATGCTGAACAATGGAGAATGACAAAACTCCTCAAACGGATAAGCAAAAGACTTTGACCCTAAGACCTCGTTTATTTTCAGAGTTCCATAGAGAGATATCGGGAATAGTATCCCATTTCCTAAAAATATATAAGATGATACTCTTCGTGGGATGGTATTGATAAAATTACTAGCTTCCTTACGTGATTGTGTGTAAATACTTGCTAATTGTTTAGGATCTTCGACTTTTGTTACTAAAGAAAGGCAACATAACATACTATACATAAAACTTGCCGTTCCTGACGTCGGAATTCCTGCATTTTTATACTTGATGTCAATTACATTATCGCAAATGGTTGCAAGCCTGCTGTTTGGGGCTGTGGTAATCGCTGTAGTAGGGATTTTGTGTCTGCGACAAATTTTAGCAGCGAGTATGTTTGATTGCGTGTTTCCGGAAACCGAAACAATGTATATTCTGCGGTAGTAATTTTTTTTAATAATTTCTGGATTAACAACAATGTCTATTGGATTACAACATACTATTTTATGATTAGAAGCGTAAACTGCAGTTAAAGCGGCGGCATAAGAATCTCCAGCTCCTATAAATAAACAATTGTCTAAACCAATCTGTCCAGGCAAATCTAATTTTGATAAATAATTAAGCTGAGATCTGATCTCTTCTGCCATAGCACTAATTGAATTCATACCTAACTAGCACTAGATATAGGTATGCAATGGATATTTGTTTGCATTTATATTTCCAATTTAAAAGCTACATCACATTACTATTATATAATATCGCGAATATACTTTTTTTGGTATATTATGTTGTTATCATGTACTAGTTTATTACTAACGATAGGGTCATGACATCCTTCATAAATTTTCCTATTGCTAAGAAGAAACTCATGCATTTTTCCAGATGATTTGATAATGATAGCTAGCATAAAAAACTAATAAAGTGATACAAGTATGATATACATGACGCATAATTATGAGGTTAGTTCTAACCGCATATGCATAAGTATTCAAACTAGAAGAGACATCTAATGTGAATTACAAATAGGATTATTTGATTTGCAAAAAAGCATATTTATAACATATAGTGTCCGAAGGTGAAAACCAAGTTTATGTATGCCACTAGCGGTTTTTTTATGTCTACTTGGTATTAAACATATGAATAAAAATGATTATTTAGTACATTGTCACATTATACATAAAAGTGATAAACCATTACGAGGTATTAGGGGTTAGTAATAATGCTTCCCAAGCTGATATACGCAGGTCATTTCGCTATTTAGCTCTAAAACATCATCCAGATAAGAACAAAAACTCTGAAGAGTCGAAACAAAAATTCATGCAGATAGTTGAAGCGTATGAAATACTCTCTGACGAACAGGCAAGAAAAAACTATGATACTGCTGCTAGTTACAGCGATAATGATAATCACTACCAGCGTGCCTATTACACTTCTTATGCTTATAAAAGTAATAATAATAATACGACCCGTCAGTGGACTCCTTCTGCGGATTTTGATACGGTTTATAGCTATGAGGAAATCAAGCGAAAATATAGACAAAGCAGAGTGCAGGGTGGTATATGGGACATAAGTGAAAGCGCAAGTACTGGCATGTGGAAAGCAACAATGATTTTGTTCGGCGGTCTTGCAGCTATTGTTGTATTTATAATGCTTCTTCGCTAGCGTTACAGGTTAATTGACGGCTACTGCTATTACTATTACTACTATTACTGCTAGTTCTACTATGTAATGCTCTTAAAGACTTCACAAGTTAGTGAGGAGCTAAGATCTATGTGATTAATTGGGCTACCGCTCTGATCATTTGACAAATATTCGCATACGCAAACCGTTATCAGATGGAAAATCGTAATTTAATCTAGTTTGATTTTATACGCATGTCTTTGGCGTTTTTATTTAATAAGCGTTTTTTTAGTGTCTCTTTCTGTTTCTTTTTTTTCTCTGTTCGTACTCTCGTGCCTTCTTATCATGTGTATAGTATTTATAGCCAAAGAAAGCGGCCAGGCTCAGATTTGGTAGAGAGAATATTATAAAAGCATAAGATGCAAATAATGCCGACAGTATAATTCCTGCAATTCCAACGCTTAAAGCGATGATAAACAAAACTTTTAGGTATTCCTTTTTGACTGCCAATGAACTGCATAGTTAAGATATAGAAATAAATATTGCTAGTAGTTAGAGCTAGTTTCGTTACGTTGCTATTACACACTTATGTTTTTGAACTATCTACATTTATACTAGTCAAAACTTTAAAAAGGGACGCATTCAGAATGAATTTGAGAAGAGAGTGCGAGTAGTAGCCATAGGGAATCGCGTATTTATTACCAGTTTTAAGCTAGCTGGAGTTCAGGGGATAAAAGCCGATGCCCCAGAAGAGGCACTTTCTGAAATTAATAGGATAGGAGGAGATGGTAGTGATGTTGGCTTGATTCTATTAAGCGACGATATTGGTAAAAAAATCCGCTATAATCTAACTGATATACGATCAAAAAGGCCCATTCCCCTAATTTTTGAGCTTCCGTCACCAGGGAGTTCTAAAGAGAATGTAGACTACAGAGCTCTTTTAAAACAGATCCTTGGTGTTTAGAAAGAAATATTGTTAATACAGATATGGACACATATACATGTTAATACATCTATCGAGCAAAAATTATTATATCTTTATAGGCTATTAGTATTTGATTTGTAGGCCTATTGAAGTCGTAAGCAGTATGCAATTGATTTTGTATGTACTTGAGCTTTTCAGGTATTTCCAGAACAACACAAAACATAGGTCATTATTAAGGAAAGGCTTTATTATATCCCTAATAGACTAAAAAATCGTGTCAGACTCGAAAAACAACAATACTGATAAAGGTGTCGATAGCAACAGCAATAACGAACTTGAAGAAGAATTTGACGAAGATCTAGAAGATATAGAAGATGACGAAGAGGATGACTTGAACGCCGCTGATGATGAGTAAATCAAGGTTACCAGTGCGTTATCATTTCAGGGATAATACCACAGACCAATTGACTCAATTTTTGGAGCGTCAAAGCTTGTAATCGCTGAGTATGTCTCGGTATCTCTTATCCTTGTATGCTACATACTTCACATATTCTCCATACGTCATATCTAAAGAACACTTTGGACATTTCACAAATGCAAAGTCATCAGATAATTCTGCTGCAGCTTTGCAATCAGGACAGAGGATTTTCATACTATGTATTAGTATTGGGATCTAATGTTAATAACCTTTCACCATCAAGCAATAGTTGGTGATGCAAGTAATGAAATTTATCCGTCGTGCTTGCAGAATAATTCTGGCATAGTTTGATGATGACATTTATCATATATTTTATGGTAAAATACTACTAGTCCGTAATCAACTTACTTATGCTAAGATAAAAGCACTTATTACTATAATAATTCTATTAAATAATAATTAATAATAATACAAAACCTTTCAATTTCAATATTGTAGAATATCAAATTGCCTTCAATTGTTTGACTATAGGTTGTCTTGATTTGCGAAAAACACGGAATCCACAAATACATTTGATTTCCGGTAGTCTAGACAACTCCTCAGCTGTTACAGAAGTACCACATCTCATGCATTCATAAGCCACATTGCCAAGGCTATCCGAGCTACTCATAATATGACCATTAAAATTATCCAAATTTAAGTTTTGAGGATACATAGTGCGCATAGTATTATTAATTGAACGCTTAAGGAATAAAAAAATGAATCCAAAGCAAAAGTTTAAACACTCTTTAATATCAAGCACATACAACACTGGGGTAGGTGCCAGATCCGAACCTACCTATAATTATAGTTATCCAGATTTTAGACCTGTTTGGCACAATGGCATTTGCAGTGACTGGAGCATTCAAGGCAATTGAACACAAATCTGATTTTGTAGGGATAATAATTCTCTCCACTATTACGGGAATCGCAGGAGGCGTAATACGAGATATAACTTTTGGAAAACTTCCACCTACTGCTGTTATCAATCCACTCTACATTACAATAACTGTGAGCACTGCAATAGTAATTTTCTTTCTTTATCCTTCATTAAAAAAACATTCCGACCTTTTTTTGAAGTTTGATGCAATTGGACTTGGAGTATTTACAATAATTGGCTCTATTTTTGCATATAACATGTTTGGTTTGAACTTTCTTGCCATGTCTATTTCAGGTGTACTTACTGCAATAGGTGGTGGTATTTTAAGAGACGTATTTGTCAATGAAATACCAATGGTGTTTGTTAAGGAATTCTATGCTTCGGCAAGTTTCCTAGGGGTAGTGATCCTATTTACTTTGCTCTCCTTAAACACTAACGTGAGTTTATCCGCTATTATAGTTATGATAATCACAACCTCAATACGCCTAATAGCGGTGAAACTCCAGTGGAATTTGCCCAGGGCACGAAATTAATATTTCTATGAATAGAGATATCTTCTATATCTATTTACTAGATATCCAGAGCTTAATAGGCTATTGATAAGGATATCATCTTTTTTAGGCTATTACACCATCAGCCTTGTACAAAATATCCTTTTTCAAAGAAACTATTTGCTCTTCCTTTTTAGTTTTCAAAACAGTCATTAACTCTGTTTCCAAAATATGTGGTAATTTACGTATCTTATTTTCTACAACGTCTCTCATCTGATTCAAGTCTCTGGCACGAATCTTCAAAAGCAAGTCAAATGTACCATGCATTTCATGAATTTCCAAGACCTCATCTAGATTTGCTAGCTCTAAAGTAGCTTCGTCTGCAAAACCTGGTTCAACATTTATTCCCATAAATGCAAGATGATCATATCCAAGAAGATTGTTATCAACAGAAATCGTAAATTTGGTAATTATACCTGCAGCTATTAATCTTCTAACTCTCAAATGTACTGTTGCGTCAGATATTCCAATTTGTTTAGCTATTTCAACAAAAGTAGTTGATGAATCGTTACTTAGAATATCTATTATACGAAGATTAATATCATCTAACAGCCCATCAACGTCATTAATCTCCAAGGTTAATCTAGTGGTACAAAAAGACGCTTATATATATTTATTATATAATTTTTATTTGCATTTAAATAGTCACTTTTTTTGGCAAACGAAATTTATTATTTCCAATAATTTAGGAATTTTTATTTCTAAGTGAAAAAGGTGTACAGACCACAACATACCGGTAGAACTAGCAATTATTTGCTAGGATCGTTGTTCTATTCCGAAAATCGGTCGTAAAGTTGCATAGTGATGCTTAGCGACGTCGATTATTTATCTATTTATTTATTTATTTATTTATTTATTTATAT
>Ga0075425_100004858_pt1 | contig 13936 bp, 9 predicted proteins | sample SoiMethybrSBSTD4_FD_75300 | JGI IMG/M metagenome (GOLD analysis project Ga0075425, IMG submission 75300) | Bulk soil microbial communities from a Populus tree surrounding site in Tennessee, USA - Soil MetaG P. TD hybrid SBSTD4 | ecosystem: Environmental > Terrestrial > Soil > Tree plantation...
CTCTGGAAGTCCCGTTTAATGGAGCGACCACCCTGTCGATCAAGGGCGCACAAAGCTTGTTTTCTGTGACAGCTCGATAGGCGCGTTGTTACCGTGTGACTGCAATTTGATTGTGAGTTCCCAATGAAACGGTTTCTGGGCTTGTGCTCACTCGCGATCCTGTTGTTGTCGGCAACCGCGCAAGAGAACACGCCTGCTGGATTCGAGCGCTGGACGCCAGCGGCTTTGCAGCGTTTCGATCAGAAACTGCATGCTGACGCGGCGGAGGACCCACATCATTTCGCCGTAGAGCAGCTGGCGGATTTCCCAAATGACAGTTTTCTGTTGGTTCACCGTGAGGCGGATGGGCAGGTGGAATGGCACGAGACTCAAGTTGACGTTTTCTTCGTGCAGTCAGGTTCAGCGAAGTTGCTGCTCGGAGGCAAGATGATCAATGCCGAGACCGTCGGCCCACATGAGAAACGAAATGGTTCCATCGAAGGGGGCGTTCGCGTGAAACTCTCAGCGGGAGACGTCGTGAGAATTCCTCCACGAATTCCGCATCAGCTTCTCCTGGATGGATCACACGAGTTCAATTACTTTGTCGTGAAAGTCAAGGGTTACTAGCCCTTCTGCCCGGAAGGAAAGGGAATGATTCCTTTGAATTTCAACCTTTGCTGCCTTTGTGTCCGACTCCTCAGTTCTGCAGGAACGTGCCTGTTGCTCTCGTCATCGTTGCTCGCGCAGGTCGCTAACTTCCACAACGCACCGGACTCGACCAAACAGTTAAAGAATCCTTACGCCGGCCAGAGCACATCGCAAGGCCGCCAGTTATTTCAGGCAAACTGCTCAAAGTGTCACGGCGACAATGCGGGTGGAATGGGGGAACGTCCCGTCCCTGAACACGCGAAAAATCAAGAGTGTGCATCCCGGCGAGCTTTTCTGGTTTATTACGCAGGGCGACGTGGACAATGGCATGCCTTCGTGGGCAAGTTTATCTGCAGCCCAGCGCTGGCGAATTATTACTTATCTGCAAGGGCTCGGGGCGCGACAGGAAGGGCAAAATATCACTCCGAACACGAGCGCTCCAACTGCAGTGTCCACGAACGCGCCCCCGCCAACCCCGCCATTTACGGATTTTCGCTATGAAGAACCGGGCAAAATCCGCAAAATCACTTTAGCTGATCTGCCTCCGCCATTTGCGACGCCATCAGCCCCAAACGGTCCAAAAGTTGTTCCTCGCCCAGAGGCCGCCTGGCCAAAAGTACCATCCGGATTCAAGGTGGATTTGTTCGCAACCGGCTTTCAGGAGCCGCGGCTCATTCGGACTGCCCCCAACGGGGATTTCTTCATCGTTGAGAGGGGTGGCACGGTGAAAGTTGTTCGCGGGATTACCGAAAAGGGCAAGGCCGAAATTGTGGCAGTTTTTGCCGAAAGCCTGCACATGCCTTTCGGAATTAACTTCTATCCGTCCGGAGCGGATCCACAGTGGGTTTACGTCGGCAGCTTGCATGAGGTCGTGCGCTATCCCTATCAGAACGGCGATTTGAAGCCACGTGGCCCGTCCGAACACATCGCCGACTTGCCGGGCGGAGAGTATCACTGGACCCGCGATATTGAATTTTCAGCAGACGGCAAGAAAATGTTCGTCGCCGTTGGCGCGGCGTCGAACATTGACGATCCCGACACCACCCCGGCGGAAAAGAATACCGCCAATATTCTTGAATTCAATCCCGATGGCTCCGGAATGCGTGTTTTTGCGTCCGGGATTCGAAATCCAGTCGGGCTTGCCATCAATCCGAGTACGGGCGAACTCTGGTGCTCAACGAACGAACGGGACGGTCTCGGCGACAATCTGGTCCCCGATTACATTACCCACGTCCAGGAAGGTGGCTTCTACGGCTGGCCGTGGTGGTACATGGGTGGGCATCAAGACCCGCGACACCAGGGCAAACATCCGGAGCTTAAAGATAAGGCGATTACGCCTGACGTCATACTGAATCCACATAACGGGTCGCTGGAAATCACGTTTTACAAAGGCAAACAATTTCCAGCGGAGTATCAGGGCGACATCTTTGCGGCTGAGCACGGCTCGTGGAATCGCGCGGTTCGCGTTGGCTATGAGCTGATTCGAGTACCACTGCATCAGTCGGGCCACGCTAGCGGCGAGTACGAAGACTTCATGACAGGCTTCGTCGTGGATAACGAGCACGTGTGGGGGCGCCCTGTCGGCGTTACTGTTGCTCCAGATGGGTCTCTACTGGTGACGGACGACGCATCAAATTCGATTTGGCGAATCACGTACTCATCGCAGTAGCTTTCTTCAGGCGATAAAGGGTTTCACCCGCGCGCGCGATGAATTTAATGCGCTCCGCCTCACGTCCTTGCCACTCGCCGAAGTCAATACTGTTTGGGTCGAGGTAATCCAGATTTAGCGCACAGCACTTCTTTGCCGAAATGCCTGTTGCGAGAGTAACCTTGATCCGCGAATGTTCCATCCCGCGCTCTACATCGTAGCTGCCCTGACCGCGCAGGTGCGTGGAATGCGCAATCACGCCCAGCGGAATCTCAGCGAATCGGGGCCACTGTTTCAGGAAATACTCGCAGCAATGGTAGCCGATCTGGTCGATAAACCTTTTGTGCGTGTAACTCGCTTCTGTAATGTGAGGCGCGTAAAGAATGACTTCACCGTCCTCCTCGACCGCCGGTTCGGCTTTGTACATTCCCTTTGAACCGGTCCACAGGTCGTCATACATACGTGGAAGCACGGCAAGGACGCGTCGAAACGGCTGCTCAATCCAATGAATGTTTATCGCCGCCGCGTGCTCGGCGGCCATTTTCCACGCGTCACGAGCAGGGCCGAAATAGATGCCGCAGATATCCTTCTCTTTCAGCACCAATGCGAAGCACGCCACCGGCAGCGAAACTTTCTCGGCCGCGAGATCAATCAGGGTCCGAACCGAAGCTTCATACGTGCCGATAATGTTGTAGCTGCCAAGCAAGGCGCCGAGCCAATGCGTGTGGTGGATCATCTCGCCGCTACTCACACCGGGGAACAGATATTTGTTTCCACCTGAAAAGCCGACTACTTCGTGAGGAAACACCGGACCGCAGATCAAAACCTGGTCGTACTCGAACAGCAGACGATTGATGTTGATTCTGATCGAGTGCGATAGCAGTCCACGGGAAATCCTGGCCACATCATCCGCCGGAATTTCTCCAATCTCGATAAATGTCTCGGGACGCTCCCAATGATGATTGAATATCCGAGCGGCGCCGCAGGATCCATTAGCGACAGGTTGTCCTAGTAGCCGGGACAGTTGTGCTTCGTTCATCAGCGGGTGAGTTCCCAGCGCAACCAGGTAATCACAAGCCGATGACTGCTTGCCGATCTCCTCTTGCAGAAGTCCAAACATCAGCGGCATCGGCATGGTGCGCGTGCCATCGGGAATGATGACGAGGACGCGCTTGTCACGAAGCGAGAGCCCTGCTGCCGCTTGAGCGACAAGTTGCCGGATATCATCGTGAGTGAGAGATTGATCCGATGAGCGCTTGGCTAGCACAGTCATTTGCAGATTTGCCGATTAGAGTGCGCCAGCTTTCTGCAGCGCCTCCTTCATGCCGGTCCAGCTTTGCAGGGAGGAAGCCTCGGGACTTTCGGCGCCCCGCCAGTGGGTCTCAAGACTCACTGCGAAATGGAAGCCGTCGCGCTTGAGGGCTGCAAACTGTCCAGACCAGTCGATGAAGCCTTTTCCCATGGCCGCCCACTCGAAGCCACTCGCGCCTTTGGCAACGTCCTTCACATGACAGTGCCCGATCCGTTCCTTGGGCAGCAGATTGTACGCGTCAGGATACGGGACCTCTCCGAGGCGGGCCGCATTTCCTGGATCCCAATTCAACATGAAATGGCGCGAGGGAACACCCGCAAGTGTTTTGGCCGCCTCGGCTCCGGTTGCAGTGTTGCATGCGAATTCATTTTCCAGAATGAGGGTAAGTCCGGCTTTGCCGGCTTGCTCAGCACCTTTCTGTAGCGTTTCGTTAATCGCCTTTCGATACGGCGCCTGGTCGTCCAGTCGCCAGAAATCGAAGCAGCGAATGCGATCGGCCGAAAACTTTTTTGCCATTGCGATTCCGCGATCAAGCACCTCGCCTTGCTGATCGAAAGTGAAGTTCGCGTTGAACTGATCGCGCTCCTGGCTGAACTTCGATTTCGGCGCGCCCGCCCAATCCACCTTGAACAGCGGGCTAGCGATGTCAGTAATGCGCAAATTGTTCTTCTTTAGAATGCCAAGTGCCTCGCCAACTTCCTTTTCATCAAGATTGACGATGTTCTTGTTCCACAAACTGCGGATTTCCACCCATCCCATACCAAACCGCTGTGATGCCACCTCGCACGCGTGGCCGAAGTCCTGCGAGACTTCGTCGGTAATGACTGAAATCTTGAAAGGCGATTTGGCAAGCTCGGGGGACTGAGCCGCCGCCAGTACGCTGGTTGAAGAGCTAGCGGCCAAGGTTCCCATTCCCGCGACAAATTCGCGTCGTGAAAGTTTCATCGTGCGGTTCCTTTCTTGTTCCTGATCGAGACAGGGTCGAAGAGGTTCTCGCGGCTATTGCCCGGTTCATTAGTGACCTGTCCGAGGCGACAATTTCGTCGCGATTTCGAGTTCACGTGCCGCATCGTGGGTATGGCCGCTTGCCTTTAGCGCCGCCGCCAGTTCGTAATGAACATCAGAATCTTCTGGCACCCAGGCTAACGCGGCTTGGAGTTCGGAAATGTCCGTGGTCCAATCCTGCTGCTTCACGGCTAACCGAGCCAAGGCGCGGTGAGCTGCAAGAAGACCCGGCGCCGAACGCGTTGCAGTTTGCAGTTCAGCCTGAGCTTCTCTTAGCTTGCCCTCGGATTCGAGTACGAGGCCCAATTGCATGTGAGCGGCCGCGTGGTTGGGCTCCAGCTGCAAAACCGCGTGTAATTGCTCTTCTGCCTGCCGTAACTTGCTCTCTTTTTCGGCCGTTGTTTTCAAACTGGCAGCTAGGTTCTTCAAAGTAACGCCGAGCTGATAGTGCGCTTCCAGGAAATCGGGACTGAGTGAAGCGGCCTTCTGCAACTTATCCGCAGCTTCCCGTAACTCTCCTTTGCTCACATCTGCCGCCGCGGTCTCGACCAGAATCATAGATTCACCCGCATCGGACTTTTGCCTGTTCAGTGTCTCCAATTCGGCCAATTCGTGGGCAGCTCCAATCTCATCTCCTGCTTTGCGAAATGCTTGCGCGAGATTGGCATGAGTCTCGGCCAAGTTTGGATTCAGCCGGATCGCGGCGCGAAATTCCTCGATGGCGCCGAAGAGGTCATTTGATTTCAGCAGGACTGTCCCCAGCAGTTGATGGCCGTCAGGGTCATCTGGAAGCTGTGTCACTGCGACATGGAGCTCGTTTGCCGCTGCCCGTAAGTCTCCGCGCTCGCGGAGCACGAGTCCAAGAGATCGATGCGCCAGCGCATGTTGGGGGTTAAGCCGTAGGGCCTCCTGGAATTCAGATGCAGCACTATCTATTTCGCCTTTAAGCCGGGACGCAAGACCGAGCGTGTAGTGATACTCAGCATTGGTGGCATCCAGGCTCACGGCACGTTTGAGGTTGTTCACAGCATTTTCAAAATCGCCGCGATCGGAGAGGATTTGCCCAAGGGCGAGGTAGTAGGTGGGCGCGGGCTGTTGCTCAACGGCGTTCTGCAGTTGCTGTGCGGCTTCGTCAAGATCACTCTTTTGCTTGAGCCCAGTTGACGACTTGTAGCGGTTCCATAAATTGAGGCCGAGATTGTAATGCGCCTCGGCGAAATCGGGTGCAGCTGAAACCACTTGCCGGAGAAGGAGGATGGCGCCATCGAGGTCGCCCATTTTGGCGCACGCCTCGCTCAAACCGTATTTCGCTTCCTGCATGGAAGGATTCAGCCGTAAGGCGGCTTCATATTGCAGAGTTGCGTCGTTGAATCTATTCAATCGGGCACAGGCGAGACCTAGATGGAAATGCGGGTCGGGAACGTTGGGATCCAGGCGCGCTGCTTGCTCGAATTCGCCTACGGCTTCATCCAGATTTCCGGTTTCGCCGAGGATCACGCCAAGGTAGTCGTGTGAAGCCGCGTCGTCCGGGTGTTCAGCAATTGCCTGGCGGAATTCCGCAACCGCGCCAACCGGATTTCCGCGCTGCATTTCGGCTATTCCTCTGGCTTTGTGTTCCGAAGCGGAAGAAACCTGATTCGCTCGAGAGTCCTGCCCTGACGTCGCAGCGGAGAGCGTCAAAAAAAGCGTGACCACGCAAGCCAGCTTTGGCCGAGAGAACACCTGCAACGTGGAGGTTTCGAAGCTCTTCATGTGCCGCCGTTTCACGTGAGTGCCCACCGACATCAATGCCCTAGTCCTTGCCGCGTGGCTTCGTCCTGCATTTCGCGCAATGCGCTGTCCTCCGGATGCAGTTCCAAACCTCGCCGAATCGTTTGTTCTGCGGCAGAAAGATCTCCCAATTGAAACTGCCGCATAGCAAGGCGTTGATAGACAAAATTGTTATAGGGCGCGATCGTCAAAGCTTTTTGGAGAGCCTCGATGCAGCCATTCAAATCGCCCGATTCCGCCAGGACCTGGTCGAGCAGCAGGTAATCATTTGGCATAGGCGATCCTTGAGAAGTTACCTGCCTGGAATATGAAACCGCGTGATCTATATCCCCGTCCGAAAGCGCTTTTTGAGCAAATGCTGAGAGGACGAAAGGATCAGCCGCGCGCGCTGTCGCGAGGCGAGCCAGCAAGTTGAAATAGTAATCCTTGAATTGCAAGTGTGAACCAATGAGTTCGCGCCTATATGCCTGTAATAAAACCACGGGAGCAACCTCATCCTTTACGCCAGGAAGGGCGTTCACGTGAATGTAGCCCGTGCCTGGTAAGGTGGCCTTGAACGCGATATCCGGGAGAGGTTCGTCCGCTGTGCGAACAATTCGGTGATTGGTAAGCGTTGAATGTGAGACGGTCAAAACCGGTTGTTTCGGCATGTGACAGTTCGTGCATGCATCAGCCGGGTTCTGGGTCTGTCGTGCTTCGATTGGGGCGGTGCAGTCTTTCTCGGAATGACAGCGAAGGCATCTCGCGCGGAAATATATCGGCGCTTGTGCTGTTGCCGGCTGCATGTGCGGATCATGACAGCTTTGGCAACCCAGCTTCCCCTTGCTTTCCCGGAAACACCTGCTGAGGGACATGGAATAGTAATGTTCGAGCAACGGCGACTGAGGACTGTTACGATCAACCGGCGTTTTCAAAAGCACAGCGACTTCATTCAACGGAGTGCCTGGACGAAAATCGGCTGGCGACTTGCCGGGCTGAAGTGTGCGATTGTCACCCTCGTGGCAATTCATGCAGATGTTATCGGCAAGCCAGGTGGGCAGTTTCGCCGGGTTCACGATCGAGTTATCAGATCTTCCGCGCAAGACTATGCCTGCCGTCCGTTCTCGAACGTGCAGTTCGCCAGGGCCGTGACACCGTTCACAACTGATACCCAGCTCAACGACTGGAGGATCTTCGAACAGGCCTTCCCGGCCTTTTACCGGTTGCGTCCTGCCGGCATGGCAGGCGATGCATTCTGGTGAGACGGGAAGCGTAAACCCAATATCGTTCCTTTCATAGTTGGGCGATAGGTCCCACGTTGCTGTCGCGCTGTAATAAGAAATTGGAGCCTGAAAGAGATAGTTCCCACGACGCACGATCGGTGTCGCGCCATTGGCTCCTGTGCCGACGATGTAGGCAAGTTCCTCGGTGTGATTGAAGACTTCTTTGCCATCAGTGTCGAGCTCGTATTCCGCCTCATAGATCTTGGAACCACGAGAAACCATCTTGTAATGGCGGTTGGTGTTCCCATTAAAAAATTCTATGGGCGTGCTAAGCCACCCCTTTTCGATTACGGCCTGCGGCAACATCGTGGAGCGACTCATGTCAGTGTGGGAATACGTGTTGTAGATTGCGAAGTGGCACAACGTACATTGTTCGGACCCGACGTAGCGCACTCCCGCCGCGGCATTTCGAGGCTTTGATCTAGTCCACGCAAAGGGCATCTTCGATTTCCTGCTCTGGCCATCGACTGAAATTGCAACCGCAAGTAAAAAGATCGCTGGCCTCGCCCAGTGGCATACTTTTGAGCAGCTATCACCAAATGTTGTCGCCGGCGGCATGATCACGGGGTCGCTTGAGCCTGCGATGTTGTGTCCTTCCGGACCAGCCTGATCAACTGCTTCTTTAAGTCTTGCTTGTGCTCGTCAGAATGAAGCTCGCTAACCTTCGCCAGCATTTTCGCTGCTTCAGCGGATTGCCCTTTCTTGCGATAGGCTTGCGCCAGCACATAAAACGGAGCTGCGTCCTCGGGGTCCAACTCCGTCGCCAGTTTCAGTTCCGGTATGGCCCGGTCGATTTCCCCAGCCTTAAAGAGCAACTTGCCAAGCTCAGAATGAGCATTCGAGAATTTCGAGTTACGCGTGATCGAAAGTTCGAAAGCCTTTGTTGCTTCCTGTGCTTCCGGACTGCCGGGCTCGATACCTGAATGCAGGAGCGCCACGCCGAAAGCGTAGGGAACCAGGTAATCGAAGGCAGGTTCGTTGGCCTTCTCGCGAAGCACCGAGACGGCTTTGGAACTCTTTCCGTCCTCGATCCATACCCAACTCAGAGCGAGATAGGGAAGCGACTTGTCCGGAGCCAGAGTGGCAGCGCTCTCAAAATCCTTTTCCGCTGAATCAATGTTCCCCCGTTTTACGTACGTTACGCCGCGTTGAATATACAAGCGGTATGACTTAGGAGCGTAATGAATCCCGACATTCAAAATATCGGTTCCTAGCGAGTACTCCTGATGCTCTAGGCAGATCGATGCCAGATCGATGTAATTGTCTTCCGACTCCGGCTCGATCTGCGTGCCAGCGCGCATTGCGTCGTAAGCCTCCTGAACACGATTCATGTTCAGGTACGCCTCGGCCGCAAGGTTGTAGAGTTCCGCTGTTTTGTGCCCATCGCGCAGAAGGTCCTCGAATGTGCCGATTGCTTCCGCATATTCGGCAGCCTTAACGTGCATCAGCATCTCGTCATAGCCGGCCGTGTAGGCATCGTGGTATGTTTTGCGCGACGATGCAAACAATCGAGCCGCCGGTCGGTACGCTTCCGCCTTGGCCAGCAATATTCCAGCCTGAAAACGGTCTTCACTATCTTGTTCGGGCAAAAGTTTTAGAACAGCCGTTGCTCTCTCAACACTTCTCGACACCAGCAAACACTCTGCGTAGTGAAGCAGCCAGCTTGGTTGCACAGAAATCTTCGCCCGAGCAGCTTGGTAGTGTTTTGCGGCAGCCGTGAAGTCCTTGTTCTTGAAATCGATCTCGCCAAGGTAGAGGTTCGCAATCTCGTCGCCTGCCGCATCCTGTAGAATGTTCCTAAATTCTGGGGCCGCTTGTGCGTAATGCTTCTGGTTGAATTCATTGATCGCGAGATTCTTCCGCGCAGGGAAAAAATGCGGGTTTATGGCTAGGGCTTGAGCGAAGGCGTTGTTCGCAGCATCAATGCTCCCTGACTCCGTGAGTGCGATGCCAAGCAGATTAAGCGCTTTCAGATCCGCCGGAGATTCGCTCACTAAGCGGCTCAGCAAAGATATGGCTTGTGAAAAGCGTTGATGTTGAACGTAGAAGACCGCGCATTCGTATTGCGTTGAACCGCAAGAAGCGCCTCGTGTGCGCAATGGTACCGTGAGGCTTGCGAGAAGAGCACACGACAGCAATATCCTGCGCAACATGGGCCCAAGTTTTTCATCAGCACCCCGGAGCGTGGGGCAGGAGCGTAATAGCTCCGGAGCGCTGTTTCTTACACCTAAAAACCAATCCTTACGCCGAACTGGATATCCCTGGCAGGATAGGCAGAGACAGACTTGCCGAAGTTCGGGTTAGCTAAGTCTCCAATGGCATTGGTCAGGTTTACGCGATTGAAGACGTTGAAAAATTCGGCACGGAATTGGATGTTTGCACCCTCACCCCCGAAGAACCACGGACTATGAGTGTTCTTGATCACTGAGAAATCCGTGTTGGCGTAACCGGGCCCGTGGTAAACGTTACGGCCCAGGCTACCCTGCGTGCCCAACGCAGGCAGCGGAAAATCTGATGGTTTGAATATGCCCGCCAGGTAATCCGATCTCGAGAGCCCGCTCTTCGAACTCCCGAAACTTGGCACGTTCGGGTAGTCCAGGTTCGTGCCATCGGCGTTGAAATCGCAAGTAGGGTAGGAGGCAGTACAAAGTACTGAGAACGGTGGACCGCTCTGAAGGATGGTGACGTTTGTCAGCTCCCATCCGCCGAACACTTTGTTCATGAGTCCACTGTGCGGGCCAGGAACCTCCCACAGAGTAGTGAATGAGAATCGGTGCCGTATGTCGAAGTCAGCCAAGCCTCGTTCCCGACTGTCGTCGTAAGCCTCAGCATGCTCAGGATCATCGTGTTTACTGGACTGATCAATCGCCTTGCCGAAGGTGTACGCGGCATCGAAAGTCAGGCCATGCTGCGCACGCTTTCTAATGGACGCCGTCATGCCGTTGTAGTGGCTGTTTTCGTTGGACTGGCCAAAATCGATATCGAAGAAGCCCGGCGTGAGCAGATCGAGAGTTCCGTCAAGCAAATCTCCGTCGAACCTGTTGAGGTTATAACGGGCGTATTCGTAATGTCCTTGGGAACCGATGTAATTGATCTCGGCAACCATGGTCGGCGTTATGGACCGCTGTACGCCAAAGAACCAGTTCTCCATGTACATGGTCTTGAGGTTCGGGTCGGCAACAATGACATTGGCCAATCCGTTGATCAACCCTCCCTGCGGGTTAAGACCCGTCGCGAGACCTGGAGGAAATGGATAGTTGTAGGGAGGGCTCGTGGTCGTGCCCAAGGCGAACAGGGGCTTGAAACTTGTGTTAACGTTCGCATTTGCTAAAGCCACGCGTGGGACGTTAGCAAAGCCGCCATCGTAGAGCTGGTTCGAGGGCCTGTCATAGAAGATCCCGAATCCTCCCCGGACAGACATCTTGCCTTCCTTGGTCGGATCCCAGGCGAAGCCCAGGCGCGGGCTATAGTTGAACATCGAGTGATCGAGAAGATGCTTCTGGCACTTCATGACTCCATTTGCGATGCGCGCCTGAAGTGTTGCGCCACCATTCGGGAAGGTCATGGTGCAAATGCCCTGGTCTCCCTGCGCGTCGGAAGGATTGAAGAAGTTTTCAAAGCGTAAGCCCAGATTGACAGTCAGATTTTGTTTAAGCTTATAGTCATCCTGTACAAAAGCTGCGAGAGAGCCGGTACGAATCAGACTAAGCAGCTGGGAAAGATGCTGACCGGTAACTGGGTCGAAACCGATATTGCCTTCATTGGTGGCGAAATCATCTGCGAAGTCAAAAACGTTGTTGAACGAAAAAATCGGCCGATTGTACACGCGGGAAGATTCGTGATCTGCGCGCTCCCGGGTGACGCGACCGCCAATCTTCAGGTTATGAGCACCTTTGGTGAAGGAAGCGACATCGCGCCACTCGAAGTTATTCTGCACAAACTCGTTTGGTCCCCACCCGGTTTGATAGCCTTCGATGCCGTTGACGGAAATACCGGGAACTTCGGGATGATTCACTCTCGCGCTTCCGAATGGCCGCGTGGTTGAAAAGCCAGCCTCGTTGACGAACCCCTTCGCCACATGTACCCATCCCAGCCCGAAATGCATGCTGTAGGTGGGCTCGAGAGTGTTGAAGTCCGGGTAAACAAACGGCGCTCCAAAAAGCACTTGGGTCAAATTCGTGTGGTTGTACGAGCCAAAGATCTTGTCTTTGTCGTTGTGGAACGAGTGATCGACGCGTACGGTGTATTGGAATCCGTTACGAGGTAGAGTGAGACCGAAATTGCCAGTCTGAATGACGGTGAGATTGCAAGGTACGGCCGCTCCACTGACTGGAAATGGCGAAGGATTAAGCGGCGCCGCTGGATTTCCTCCTCCGTAGGCATTGCAGTCGGCCGGTTGCCCGTTCCCGCCCACAACTCCCGCCACATGCCCCGCATCGATTGATCCTGTCGGCGAGATCGATGCCGGAAATGAGGAGGCAACGAAAGTCGAAATATTGTTGGTGAAGTTTGGATCAGTCTGCAGGAAATCGATGAACTGCGGATCCAAGACGGTTGTGGCCCTGCCGGAAGCCACGCCAGATTTCAAGAAGTCCATAGTTGCGAAGAAGAATGTATGGTCCTTCCGAATGGGCCCGCCAAAAGCCCAGGTGCCCTCATTGCGACGGAAGACTGGGACCCCGGCATTCTGAAACTCGTTGGCCGCTTGCAGCTTGTTGTCGGTGTGATAGAAGTCGAGAGCTCCATGGAAGCGGTTGGAGCCCTGCTTGGTGGTGATGTTCACAAGAGCTGAAGAGTTGCGGCCGTATTCAGCCGAGAAGTTATTGGCAGCGACGCGCAGTTCCTGAACGTCTTCGGCATTGGGATTTACGTTGGTGACACCGTTGCGCTGGCTGGAATCAATGGATGCGCCGTCAATCAGGAAGCTGTTGGATTCGGAACGCGCGCCGTTGGCACTCAGGTTTACGCCAAACTCGGGATTGAAAATGTCTCCACTCGCTTGCGCGTACGCCTGGCCACCGCCGCTGGCGAGGCCGGTCACGCCCGGTGTCAGGACAACAAGTGTATAGAAGTTTCTGCCGGTCAGCGGCAAGTCGTGGACCTTGCCTTCTTCGATTTCGCCGGAAACGCGGCCTTCAGCCGTTTCGACTAGGGGAGCTTCGCCGGTTACGTTCACGACAGACTCCCCGCCGCCAACCGACAAGTGGAGGTTCACGGTCTGGGTTTCGGCGACGGCGACTTGAACGTGCTCCTGGATCGTGGTCTTGAAGCCGTGGGCGGAGGCGGTGAGCTTGAATCTCGCCGCAGGAAGCGGCGTAAACCGGAAGTTTCCGTTCTGCTGGGTCTGGATGGTCTGACTGATCCCGGTTTCCTCGTTGGTAAGAGTAACGGTAGCGTTGGCCACGACTGCGCCGGTTTGGTCGGTTACAGTTCCATCGATGGCACTGGTAAACTGCGCCCATAGGTTTGAGGAAGCAACTGTGAGGAGCAGAGTGAAGAACGCGCAGGACAACATGAACCGTCTCGGGATCATGCTCACCCTCCGGTCAGAGTTTTAGAGTTTCAACCCAGACATCAGTTCACGTAGCAAACATCACCTGAAAATCAGTGTCAACGAAGATTTTTTCAATTCTCCGTTTGGGAAAACTGCAGACCTGTCTTGCTTGCATCGGTCGAGCGGAAAACTAGCGAGATAATGGCTCGATGCCGCGATGCTAAGATCGCGAAGAGATTGTCCGCGGGGAGGAGGTAAACTGCTTCGACGGGTGTCCTTTTGAATTCCTTCCGGAGAGTCCGATCGGCGCTGTTACTGGTGTCGCTTCTAAGTCGAACCATAAACTTCATGCCCGCGCAGAAAATTCAATCAGGACAAGCGCAAGCCTCGTCGCCTCTGGTTGATTTCAAGGACATCGCTCAACCGGCGGGATTGATGGCGATCAACGTCTCTGGTAACGCTGAGCAGAAGCGCTACATTCTGGAAACAACCGGTGATGGTGTCGGCATCTTCGATTTCGACAACGATGGGCTGATGGATATCTTTCTCGTGAACGCGACCACGATGGATGGTAAAGGTCGTGGTGAGAAATCAACCAGCCACCTCTATCGAAACGTAGGGAGTTTGCATTTTGAGGACGTCACCGAAATGGCTGGGCTCGGCAAAGTGGGCTGGGGACAGGGCGTCTGCGTGGGAGATTACGACAACGACGGATATGAAGACATGTTCGTCACGTATTTTGGACACAGCGTGCTCTACCACAACGAGGGTAACGGAACTTTCAAAGACGTAACCGAAGCGGCAGGATTGAAATCCGA
>Ga0075425_100004859_pt1 | contig 13934 bp, 10 predicted proteins | sample SoiMethybrSBSTD4_FD_75300 | JGI IMG/M metagenome (GOLD analysis project Ga0075425, IMG submission 75300) | Bulk soil microbial communities from a Populus tree surrounding site in Tennessee, USA - Soil MetaG P. TD hybrid SBSTD4 | ecosystem: Environmental > Terrestrial > Soil > Tree plantation...
TATAGATACTGATGATGCAAGGTGGGATTCAATTCAGTCATACAAAGCAGTGGATATTTGGATATAAACTCCATTTAGTATCAAGTACGGGTTCGTTAATAGTACCATTATCTGCAGATTTTACTCAGACTGATGTACAAGATAATCAGATATATTCTGCAATAACATGCTCTTCTTCACTCCCCCACGGAGTACATTACATGACAGCAGCAGCTGATTCAGGATATGATAATGACCATAAGCTGTATAATTTGAGCATAGACAGAAGAGGATTTGAGCTGATGTGTCCTGTATCAGAAATATACAATCATACCTCAGCTGACAGACTGCAGTTGATAAATTTCTATCTATGATTCCGAATTAGGACAGGCAATTCATTATGGGAGATCCATATTCGTAGACATTAATAGAACACATCAAAGGTGTTTTCAAAATAGATCCTTTACCAGTAAGAGGATATCAGAAAGCAGCTGGTATAACTCTATTGTCAATAGTACTCTATCAAATCATTGTTTATTACAATTATAAGACACGCAAACAACATCCAAAAGATATCAAACACATGTTAGGTATCTAACCTTTCAAAATAACATGAAGAGAATTGGCAAAACCAAGTTATGCCCCCGTCTCAGATAGGTAGGTAATCTGACTTTGGATAAAAATAGACAGTTGAAGATATGGGAATTAAAAAAAGGGAAATTACTGTCAAGCAAGTCAGAAAAAATATACTATTAAACAGTACTAAAAACATACATTGCTAAACTGGCAACTTACCTATCGTAAGCGACTAATCAAGAATGTCAGCAATACTTGCTCAATCAGACAAAAATAACCGTAGACTAACCGTTGATTTTCTCAATCGTACTGCAGAATTGTGCCCAGGAATCAAGCCTATGTCTGCCCCACTGCTCGTAGTATATGACATCGTTTAACTCCATTCTCGATATCCATCCTTTCCTTTCAAGGTCGGGTTTGTCTGCAAACTCGCTTACATAACCCAGACAGAGATATGCTACCGGTCTGATATGTTTAGGTATTGATAGAATATTCTGAAGATCTTCGTTTGAAAGAATACTGACCCAGCCAACTCCAATTCCTTCAGTCCTTGCGGCAAGCCAAAGGTTTTGAATTGCGCAGCACACGCTATAAAGGCCGGTCTCTGCAATTGATGTTCTGCCAAGTACGAACGGACCAAACCTTGTCGAGTCGTATGTGATGCAGATATTTAGGGCAGACTCCATTATCCCCTCAAGCTTTATTGAAACATATTTTTCCTGTTTGGTCTTGTCATTATCAAGCATTGAAATCGACCTTTCCCGTTCCTTTAAAAAGGAGTTCTTGACGCTTCGTCTGGATGAATTATCCTTGATCAAAATGAAATTCCATGGCTGTGAGAATCCAACTGATGGTGCATGATGGGCAGCATTCAGGATTCTCGCCAAAACCTCATTCGGAATTTCCTTATTAATAAAATGTGAACGAACATCTCGTCTAGAAAATATCGCCTTGTATAATCCCTCCTTCTCGCAACTTGAAAATGAATCCTTCATTGACATCATCGTGTATACTATAGGAGTGTAGTATTAGATTTATGCTATTAGTTATTAAACATTGGTCGTTGCCTGTGAGTAGCGGTCATATCGACAGCATATATGTAACATAATCCAGCAGTCTTGTACAGTTTCACAAGTAATATCATTCATTCATACACTGCTTAATTTGACATGAGCAACCGGCTGCCAATTATAACCAAAATATTACGAGTCATGCGTTGTTGTCATGTTTTGAATATCATATATCACATATATCATCAAATTAATATGGCAGATAAAAAATCACCATTCATCCATTCTCCCGTGATTTGGCTGCCAATTCATGTGTTTACGTAGATGTCGCACCCTACTGGTTCGCACTTTGCTTCCTTGAGGATCATTTTTTCATGCTACGAGTGGAATATGTTATTAAATGTATTTCATCGATATCGGTATATAATTCAAGTATTCTGATTGCCAAGTTATATCATATTTTATTATAAAACATATGCCACCGGGTTTCAGCTTTCTAATTCCATATTTCAGATGGTCGTGGCGATTTGTAATGTCAATCCGGTCAATACAAATGATATCATCTCATGGATCAATTGGTCTACATAAATATATTAATCTGGCTTTAATACTAGTGATGGTCATATGCGTAAAAAGATTAGGGTTGCCATCGCAGGTGTTGGAAATTGTGCATCTGCGCTCATTCAAGGCACATCATATTATAATAAAAATAGAACAGAGTCTGTAGGCCTTACCTCTTATAACTTAGGTGGCCTTGAACCTGGCGATATTGAATTCGTGGCTGCCTTTGACGTTGCAAATTCCAAGGTAGGGCAGGATCTATCGGAAGCAATTTTTGCACAACCCAACAACACAGTCAGGATCTCCGACGTTGAAAAGATGGACGTCAGAGTTGAGATGGGAGAGACCTCGGATGGCGTGGGCAGACACCTAGGTCAGAAAATCAAAGTTTCTGAAAAGCCGGCTGTCGATATTAAGAAGGTTCTAAAGGATACCCAAACAGAGATTCTTCTTAACTATCTACCAGTCGGTAGCAGGCAGGCTACGCAATTTTACGCCGAGAGGTGTATGGATGCCGGAGTATGTTTTATCAATGCAATCCCCGTCTTTATAGCATCGGAGCCAAAATGGCAACAGGCATTTGAGAGCCGGGGTCTTGCTTGTGCAGGGGATGACGTAATGAGTCAATTGGGTGCGACCGTACTGCACAAGACACTGGTAAAGCTGTTCGTTGATAGAGGAGTGAAGGTGGACGAGACATACCAACTGAATGTAGGCGGGGATATGGATTTTTACAACATGCTTGATGAAGAGAGACTGGAGGACAAAAGGGTTAGCAAGACAAGCGCAGTGGCAGCAATGGCCCCTTATCAGATTCCTATGCGTATCGGACCCTCGGATTTTGTGGAATTCCTTCAAAATGACAAGGTCTGTTATATTTCCATCAGGGGCAAATACTTTGGCAATATCCCCGTGGACCTTGATCTTAAGCTAAGGGTAGTGGATGCATACAACAGTGCCGGCGTGATAATCGATGGAATAAGGGGAACAAAATTAGCGATTGACAGAGGCGTCTCTGGATCTCTTGAGAGTGTTTCTGCCTACTGTTTTAAGCATCCCCCTATACAGATGCCATCTTCCCAGGCAAAGGCAAACTTCCTGGAGTTCATAGAAGGCAAACGGAAGCGGTAGGGTAAAAATATTTTACCAAAGGGAGGCAGGTCGTACTGTACAACATATAACTAACCCGGTACGTTCAGTTATTGTCATTCCCATTGGTTCACATTAAAAAGCTTGAAATTTACGGCTTCAAGTCCTTTGGATTTAAGAATACGGTGATAAATTTCGAAAAGGGGCTGGTTGTCGTCACCGGTCCTAATGGTTCCGGGAAAAGCAATGTTCTGGATGCCATAATGTTTGCCATGGGTGAAAACAGTCCTAAAGCCTTACGCGTTGATAAGTTCCAGTCGTTATTCCATGACAGTCAAAACAGATCGCACAGGTTAATTCGCGTCTCATTGACTTTCGACAATACTGGGAGGGAAATACCCCTGGCTTCTGATTCCGTAACGGTGACAAGGGAAATGGAAGGGCAAACCGGTGATAGCCAATACCATCTTAACGGTAAAAAAGTATCGAAAGCCAACATTACTGAACTACTTGAAGTCATAGTCGCCGCACCAAACAAGCTGAACATCGTCCAACAGGGAATGATAACCCGCATTTCCGAATTAAATTCAGAGGAACGCAGGAGGATTATCGAGGATATCGTAGGTCTCTCGTATTTCGACGAAAAAAAGGTAGAAGCCTTAAAGCAGCTAGAGGAGTCCGACCGCCGCCTTGAGGTAGCCGTTGCAAGAATGGGCGAAGTTAGAAAGAGAATCGATGATCTTGAGGTGGAAAGAAATGATCAGCTGCGATACGAGCAGCTAGAGTCCGAATTAAAGCGATTTAAGGCAGTCTGGCTTTCAAGTAGCATAAGGGAAACCAGGGACAAACTGGCACTCCAAAACCGCGTTTTACATTCCAACACTTTGGGTTCCTCGGAATTATTCAAGCAGATAGAGGAAATTCGTCGCCAGATTGAAAAGATCGAGTCTGAGAAGACGTCATTTATCAATCAAATCGACGTTCAAAATAAGGCCAGGACGCAGATAGGAAGCAAGATAACGAACATAGTGTATGAATCCGAAAGAATGAAAGCAGTGCTAAGAGAGTCACAGCAGCGCGTTGTTCAAATTGAAAGGCAAATTCCCTTGATTGACATGGAAAAAGAAAGCCTTGATAGAAAATTAGACGATTTGAGTTTCAAAACAGGGGAAAAGAACGCTGTGTTGGGTGACAAATATGCGAAGATTTCAGTCTTACAATCTCATCTTAAAGAAGTCAACTCCCAGATAGACGCGCTCACTTCTGACAACGTCAAGTACAACAGCATCAAAGAGAAGCTCGATTATCGGCATAGACTCGTTTCAGGAATCAAAAACGATCTTGAAACTTCAGTCGTAAGGCTGGAGGAAAAAACTAAGATAAACGGTGATAAAATAAGGGAGAATAAGGAACAGATCTCTTCTCTGAGGGCTGAATTTGGGAATAACATGATGGCTCTTACAGCCCTTAGAAACACTCTTGAATCGGAAAGGACAAAACTAGATGCTTTACAGAGGTTTTTTGAAAATTTAAGGGGAACAAAAATCAGCCTTGAAAAGGAGCTTGTTAGTTCATCTGTCCTGGTGGACAGAGCCAAGGATTTAGCTGCAAAATACGGGGCAGAAGCCGATATTGCGAAGAGCGCGGGAAATGAAGACGTGGCTATTGCTGAGTTGATGAAGGATCCGAAGAAATTCGGAATAAAGGGACTAGCTTACAATGTGATAAGGTGGGATAAAAGATACGAGAGATCTGTTTTTGCAGCAGGAACGGAATGGATGAAGGCATTCATAGTTGACAAGGCGATATCCATGATTTCAATCGCGGAATATGCAAAGTTAAAGAGGCTGCCTCGTCTTAAAGTTATCCCACTGGACATTGCCAGTCGCACAAAAAGACCCGAGATTTCGCAGGATGATGTGGGTATAATTGGCAATCTTGCAGAGTTTGTATATTCAGATTACAAGGATCTGCCTGATTTTTTGTTTGGTGATACATTTCTTGCAAAGACCTCTACCACAGCGTATATGTTGGCAAAACAAGGGTACAGGGCGGTGTCTGTTGACGGTGTGCTCTTTGAACCGGCAGGAAGTTCGACATCATTGGATTTTGGATCGAAAATTTCAGACCTTGCAAAGGCAATTCTTTCGAGTGACTCGATAGATAACCTAAGGTGCTCACTTGCATCTTTGGAATTCTTGATTAAAAAGAGAACTTCCGAACTGAACGACCACACTTTGAAAATCAACAGCCTGGAATCCCAAAAAACCAAATTAGAAGCAGGAATTGACAACTTGACACTGCAAGTCTCCATTATGGATAGGGCGGTAAATAAGGCTAAAGAACCACTGGAGCGACTGATGTCATATAATACATCGCTTCAGTCAGAAACTGATTCTATGGCTCTCGAGTTAGACAAGCGTCGGAGACGCATGTCGATAGTGATGCTTACCATGAAGAAAATAGGACAAAAGCTGCAAAATATTGACGAAACTGCTGCCGCTGCCGCAAGAACCGAGATGGCTCAACTAAATATGAAAAAAAACCAGATTTTAAAATCGATAGAAGGGACGGATCTGGAAATCCGCCAGATAATGACATCCTCGTTAGCATTGAACAATGAAATTGAGATTATCTTGGAACGTTCAAGAGGAATGGATGACGAGAAACAGAGGTTAAAAACAGAGCTTGAACAAACCAGGAATAGGGCAAATGAATCACAGATTAAACTAGAATCGATAGAAGCGGAACTCCAAATACTAAGAGATGAAGAACAGCAAGCGATAGATTCTTCAGGCAGCTCCTATGGCGTTTTACAACAATACGAGCGAAAGATAAAGGAACTAAGGGAAAATGAGAGAAAGATCTCAAAAGAGTTCAACACGATTGAAAAGGAGACAGCAGTACTTCGAAAGGATATCGATGAGATTGCTTCACGGGAGTCGCATCTTACCGGTGATCTCTTTTCGTTGGGCTATAAGGAATTGCCGGATTCCTTTGATGTGGATACAACTGTCAAAGAACTGACTGACGAGCTTGAAACAATAAAGACAAAAATTAATCTACGCGCTCATGAAAGTTACATTCAGGTAATTGAAGGATATAGAAGCATGTCGGGCAGGCAAAACCAATTGGAAATGGAACGTAACTCAATTATAGTCTTCATAGAGGAAGTCGTTAAAGAAAAGAAGAGTTTCTTTATTGATGCATTTAAGAGGGTTGATAGCGATATACGAAAGACTTTTTTAGAAGTGACAGGCGGGCAAGCGTGGTTGGAGATAGAGAATGTCGAGGACGTATTTTCAGGGGGTATAATGTTGATGGTCCGATTTCCGGGAAAAACAGAACGTGAATCAACCGGATTATCCGGGGGTGAGAAAACCATGGCTGCCACTATTTTTCTACTAGCACTTCAGTCACTAAAACCATCCCCATTCTATCTGATGGATGAGGTTGATGCGCATCTTGACGCACAAAATAATGAGAGATTGTCCAAAGTTCTGCTTTCGCGTTCGAACGATAATCAGATAATCATGGTCACCCTAAAGGATACTACCGTCGCCAAAGCACATGTCATTTATGGCATATATCCTAAAGAAGGTGTATCACAGATTGTTAAGTATAGACACCCTGATCACGGGATTGCGGAGATTAAATCAAATGCGAAAACAGAATAATGAGAGAGGAAGAACGGATAATTTGCTTGATCTTTCAACATTACTATCAATGTGTGCATGCATGCATGCATTCATCCAGCTATAGGCTTATCGGCTACGAAAATCAACCTTTTCATGATGTAAATTATCCGGGTCGGGTTCAGGAATTGCATCTATCAGCGCTTGTGTGTACGGATGGACAGGATGGAATAAAACTCGATCTATAGATCCTGCTTCGAGTATTTTGCCTGCATACATTATTGCAATCTCGTCACCAATATACCTGGAAGTGGAGAGATCGTGTGTAATGTAAAGGTACGAAATTTGGAGCTTATCTTTTAGATTCTTCATAACCTCGAGTATCTCGGCTCTAACAGAAACATCAAGCATGGAAACAGGTTCATCAGCTATGATTAATTTGGGTACAAGAACCAATGATCTCGCCAATGCTACCCTCTGTCTTTGACCTCCGGAAAGCATATGCGGAAATTTTTCTGCGATCTCTTCAGTAGGTTTTAACCGGACCTCGTCCAAGGATCTCAATACTTTTTCCTTTCTTTCCGTTTTTGAACTATTCTTATCATGAACGTTCAACGGCTCCATGACTATGTCCATTATTTTCATGCGAGGGTTCAATGACGTATATGGATCCTGGTATATCATTTGTACATTTGTCCGAAACTTCCTCAGCTCATTGTCGGTTTTTTTTGTAATGTCCTTCCCGTTAAATATTATAGACCCACCGTCGGGCTCAATTGCTCGTAGGATTAACCTCGCCAGAGTGGTCTTGCCAGAGCCGGACTCTCCTGCAAGGACAAACACTTTTCCTCTTTCAACTTTGAAACTTATATCGTCTACTGCTTTGATGTAATGTTGATCAGTTAAACTAAGGATTTCACGAAGGCTCTTTTTGACAGGGAAATATTTCTTGAGATTATTTACCTGCAAGATCTCATTCAAGTGCTAGCTTTAGTGTGGATGATTGATAATATAAATAATATTATATCAGGACTGTTGCATTAGATCCCGTATTCTATTGCAGATATTCCACTCCTATTCCATATCGACAATATCACAATATGCCTTCCAAATCCTGATTCGACGATTTCCTAGCTACTCCTTTAGACTGGTCATATGATCTCTGCAATGTTTTGGATCAAAAAATTAAGTCGCCCATACCTCGGGGAGCCGAATTGCATGCAATAGTTGAAGGGATTAGCCCTACCAGGAAGGACTATTACTTTTGCTGGACCGAACTGTTTAGATTTGGAAAATTGAAATGAGATGCTAGTGATAAAGTAAGTAAGATTTATGAACCCTAAATTGGACACTTAAAATTGAGATTATGTTATCTTTATGTAGCCATTTACTTTAAATATTCCTACAAACATTTTTTAAGTACTTTTATGACTAAGTCCACACGACGCAATTCGGCTTTTAGAATTATGCTTGTTGATGATGAGAAGGATATTCTATCCACTGTAAAGAGAGGTCTGGAGTCAAATAACACCTTTAAAGTCGATACCTTCCCTAGTGGTGAAGCTGCCTTACAGGCTTTTGAAAACCATCCTGAAAACTATTACGATCTTGTCATAACAGATATCAGAATGCCAAAAATGAATGGCTTTGAACTATATCGCAGTATCAAAGAAAAGAATCCATCAATGAAAATCGCATTTATAACAGCGTTTGAAATAAACAAAGAAGAATTCAACAAAGTAATGCCTTCAGTTAATGTTATAGATTTTATAAGTAAACCAGTTAGTATATCAAATTTAATAACAAAATTGAAGACTATGTTAACAAGCTATCCGCAAAGCCCAGCCAGTCTAGAGTTGTAATCCAAAAGATGAGATGCCTATCTACCGTCCAAACCAGCTAGGCACTTTAGAACTCACCGGTCCATGTCCATTTATGGGGTTTGTTGCTTCGGTAATATTGAGGATTTTGGAACGCTTTGCTAGTGTAAAGGCTACGGTACGTGAGTAAGTCGATTGAGATTATCTTCGAATAGGGTAGGCTTGATAAGAAGCTGCATGTTATGAGTACCAACTTTCATTAGTTAAAATATAATTCCTCGATAAATATCAACCTGTTAATCCGGGCCCACGATAGGCAATGCTTTGCTGGATGGTAGGTCTAGGTCATTTTCTTCTTTCTCTTTTTGGGTTACTTTTTCAAATTCAATGGTTATCTCTACTGGAACATTGAATTTCAAACTCAACTCATTTGCAAGATTCCCAATAGATCTTGGGTCTGCAAATTCCTGGGAGCCTTGCAAAAAGGTCCTCGTTTGTCTATGAAGAACTTTTCCGCCAAATTTTGACCGGAGGAAATCTGCTAGATCTAGAACAGTTTTTTGTGGAATTTCGTTGTAATAAAAACATATGCCATGAACAGGCTCTTTATCAAAGGGTGTGCCATACTTAAACCAGAAGACACCAAAGTGTTGATATTCACCCACCACGCATTTGATATCCCAGTGATTAACCTTTTCAGCAGGATAGTTTGCCGCTAAAACATCGGTAATGCCTAATCGCCAGTATCTTAACCGCATATCTACAAAATGTAATTTCGCAGCTTTATAATAATATATATGCCAGACGGCATTATTTCGTATCAGGTATTGCATAATGGTAAAGTTTGAGGAGGCTAGAGAAAAAACATGAGGAATGATCGGTATCAACTTGTCATTTGTTTTGTCTCAACGATGATCCCCCTCTCATATAACCAAATTACAAACTGTGGATTTGTTTTATTTACTACTGTTATAACATATTACAATAATACCAATAGTAATATTAATACATGCTTTAGATAATGATTTATCGTCCTATGACCAACTGTAATATTACTAATAACAGCTATATGCGATCCCAAGAAAGGATGGAGTTGTTGGCAGAAATGGAAAAACAGTTTGACGATCATAATGCATCATATTTCGAGAATCTACTACATCATCATGACAACGTAATTAGGACCCGCTCTGTATGTATTTTGGCGGATTTAGCTAGTGAAGATGCAGTTGAACCTATTGGCCAAGTGCTTATAAACGATACTGATGCATTGGTTAGACACGAGGCAGCTTTTTCACTTGGTCAGCTTGGTTTCACTAGTGCAGTAAATACTCTTTCCAAGGCTATAGTATCGGATCCGAGTTTCTTTGTTCGACACGAAGCAGCAGTTGCTTTGGGAGTAATAGGTTCAGAAAAAGCTAGAGCAATTCTCAAAGAAGCATTGAATGATGAGAGTGAAGAAGTCTCGAAATCTGCAATTATTGCACTCGCAAACCTTGACTATATCTCTACAATGAAAAGAAACAATGAATTCACAAGGATGACTGGTGGATAGTACGAATAATACATAAAACATAAATGAGATTTATCAATGATTTTTGAATTTTCAGTTTCGGCATTATTATCACTATCACTAGGTTATCACTACTCATATGAAACACACTGCGTCCATGCCCCTTCGTGAATTATTTAGAAGAGAAACAGTAACTCGGCGAGGTCATCACGACATTGTAGCTCTCCACTAAGAAGGATAATGCAGTTCTCGAACCATTTTTGATGTTGATGGTTCTGCTCCGCCACGTCTCATAAAACTCAATGCCTTCATTTGATTCATTGTACCCATACTCTTCATATGTAGCATTGATAACTGCATTTGAGCCTTTGTAATCTAGTCAGATGCCTCTTTAGTGGTTCCATTCATTAATGCATTTCTGGCAGCATTGAGGTGTAATCTAGTCGAATCCATCATAATAGATGTCATAGTAGTGCTATTACTAGTGGTCTGTTACGCCCATACAGGGTAAAATGCAATGCTATTCATTGTTGATGCTTCGATTGTTACCACTAAACAATAACAATTACTGCTACTATTATCTTTTTTAACACATGGCTTTGGCAAGACTGTGCTATATAAGAACCCAAATCGTATGCTATTAAAATTTGAAAATATTATTGTTCAGATGATGTCTTCACATTCCTAAATGCGGGAGGTGTGCAAAAGGCGGCTTTATTTTACTATAATGGCATTAGATCCGATGTGCTTCATATACTTAGTAAATAACAGTAATTGCCAGGATTTATATTTGACATTTCGAATGAGTGAAATATAATTTTTAATCATGGGCACAGCCTTCTAATACATGCTTGTGTTGGCCCGAGCCACTTCATTTTGAGCTTGACTATTTTTCCACTTTGCAGCAGGATAAGATCATCTCTTAATCTATCTTTTGCTTCGTCTGTTCTAACAAATGATGGTTTATCAGGCTTGTACTCAATGATTCATTTGAAACCCTGCCCAAATTTTCTTCGTTCTTTTGCCTCCTTGCCACAATATTTGCTCCGTTATATTCTTCAGGCAACAGGCCTTGCTGATAATGCAAGTATGATCTGGAATTGCTATTTATAATTGTAATTTCTGTATTAGGGGTGTAATTTCTTCATCAATAATGTGAACTCAATTACTAGCACTGATTTCATAATCTTTTTTACTGATTGTAAAAATGAGTTAGTCAGTCAGTCTAGGTGATTACTTCATTAATTCTCCCTTTTTTATTTGCAATTTTTAGCTCGCGCGCTATTCTTCTACCCATGCTCATGGGTTCAGCAAAAATCAAATCTGAGTAAGGCGAGCCTTCGACATAGAGATTTGTTCCGGCAACAATCCTTGCTGAAAACTCGAAAGTGGTAAATTTCCCCTCTCGATCATATACGCCTTCAAGGCAAAAAGGACCCGTCATACCTGGTGGTATGAGGCGCTTTGCAGCGGCTACAAATTTCTCCCCCATTGCATAGACTTCCGCCAGTAAAGATTCCCGTAAAACTAGTGGAATGTTGCCAACTACATTATACGACGGTTCCAAATCTAAACCTAGCTGTTGTTTAGAAGGAATTCTACCTAAACCATCAATATCGGATTCATATCTTCGGTCTACTCCCATTAGTTCAATCTCGTTGGTAAGAGGAGAATAAAAATACTGTAAATAGGCTGGTACACCCGTTACATATTCCTGGATATATAACTCATCCTCGCTATTTATCACGTTGCGTTCAATCAATTTTTCTGCACCTTCTTCGAAGGTTTTCTTGTTCCAGACGAGAAAATATCCACGTCCGCCGGCCGCCCCATGCAATTTGACAATGCATAACTTCTCAATCTCATTTTTCGATTTGACAGATTTTGGAGTCTTCAATTTGGATTCTTCCATGAGTTTCTGTTTCAACATTCTGTCAGATTCCCACCGCAATATCCATTTATTTCCGAAGAACGGGCTAGCAATGCTTTCAATCTGCTCAGTACTCATATAAGCAACCAAGGTGCCAATGGGGATAATAATGGAATTTGTTTGTTCGAGACGCTTTTGACAAAAATGCTCTAAAATTTCACTAAATTTGTCCACTACAATCATATCGTCGATAAAATTAAATCTTTTGTAAAGACCAAGTCGCGATTTCTCACAAACTAGTAATGTTCGGAAACCTTCATCTTTTGCTCCCTTTAGCACCTGTAGTGAGCAGTGTGATCCAAGAGTGGCAATTGTATACCTTTTCTTATTTATTGATTTTTCTGCCAAGATGACATCTATCTATTCTATGGGATTAAAATACTAATGAGCTAATCTATAAATAGCACAGATAATAGAAAAAAATAGAATTGATCACGTTTCCCCTATGATTTATTGTAAACTACATCCACTTGTTACGGCAGAAATCGCATAAGCAGTCTGTGGCAACCCCTGCAAACCAGGCGTTACAATAGCATCAGTATGGTCCTAAACGACCAATATTCGTAGCGGATACTGGTTATCTACAGAAGAGCATATACGCAATCATATAGTTCTAAAGCCAATGATGAATTTTTAAAAAGTCATCTAGTGGCTCTTTTTTAAGCAGTTTAATCAAAGCCAATGCTTGAGGAACTGAAAGAATGAGTTTCTCAAAGTGGTTGTCCATAGATATTCTAGGACAGGCAACTTGGATAAATGCATCTATTCCTTTGAAGTTTTGGAGGCGGTCGTTCGTAATATCCGTCAATGCAATTAACTGTGTCTTCTTTCCTAACTGTTCAAACGATTTTTTCAATTCGAGTGCCCTTATTTGTGCAAACTGTCCTTCCTTCAAGCCGATTATAACTCCTATCCTTTCTGCATCCAAAGCATTATAGATAGATAAAATTGATTTTTTCTTAAGATCTTGTGCATATTCATCAATACTAGAATATTCCCTGAAATACGGATCTAGCATATATGTTGGTCTTCCAGTAGATAGTGCGACACTTACACAATGAAACCTGCTTTGACCAAGGAAAACATATGCATCGACCTGCTTCTGAACGTCGTAGGCTGGATAGAATTCACAACCGAAAATTTGTGCATCATTCAACTGTCCCTTGCCTCTGCCGATAATTACATCATAGCCATATTCTTCAAAAATCGTTTTTACACAATCAATTTGATGAAGATGCTGACTGTCAGTTAGCAATGATATTGATTTGTAGTTTTGCTCCTTAAGGCCGAAGGCACACTTTCTTGCCACTATGTCAAAACTAGTATCATCATAGGCATTAATCATTACAACTTTTTCGCCAAAAGTCTCCATTGCGACTGTATGACCAATATTAAACAAAATTTCTGCGCCGAGGATGTCTGCTGCATGTGTATTCAAGTCACATGACCCCCAACATGCATCACCGATAAGATATGCAGGAATGTCGAACTTTTCTGTAATACTGTTTACAGTATTTTGGATTTTTGGGAATAGGCCTTCAGGGCCATTGAGCGCTACAGACCGAGGCTTTCTTTTAATAATTGTTTCAAAAATTCTTTTTTCATCTATAATTATCATATTTTAGTACACCTTTGCCAAGTTGTCCGCCCGACCAGGCCTGGGGTGGCGGTTCTGTCATATGAATCACAGTTGTATCGATATTATTATCATCATCATCTTCTATACAGCACCTGCCAAATAAATTTATAGACCCGACTTGAATACAATCAGTTCTCCGAATGTATCTATAGAAATTAAGTAACACCCTATAAGTAAGCCTTCCT
>Ga0075425_100004860_pt1 | contig 13933 bp, 9 predicted proteins | sample SoiMethybrSBSTD4_FD_75300 | JGI IMG/M metagenome (GOLD analysis project Ga0075425, IMG submission 75300) | Bulk soil microbial communities from a Populus tree surrounding site in Tennessee, USA - Soil MetaG P. TD hybrid SBSTD4 | ecosystem: Environmental > Terrestrial > Soil > Tree plantation...
GAGACCGCGATGGCGCAGGACGGGGCGACGAACATGAAGTTTCTCATCGACAACGGCGTGCGAGCCGAGCTCGCGCACTCGTCGAGCCCTGCGGCGCGCGTGCAGCTGCCGGACGGATCGCAACCGTGGGGTGGCGCGACCTCCGGCAACACGACGATCCACACCGGGACCCACTTGCTCGAAGCGCCGAGCTCCGGCATGGACGACATCTTTGTCGCCACGGCGGCCGCCGGGATCAAGTCCGTGTTCGCCGGCGGGGACGCCAACTACGCCATCTACACGACGCCGACCTACCACGGCATTTTCACGGCGAACGACGAGATGGTCGTAGCGTACGCCATCCAGCAGCTCCAGACGAACCACGTTCGCCTCTTGCGCGTTCATTTGCAGCGCGTTCGCGACGACTGGACTGGCCCCGCGGGCATGACCGACCCGAGCTCGAGGTACATCACGCACCTGCGCCAGAACGATCTGCTCATCGGCACGCTGATGGACGCGCTGAAGGCCGAGGGGGTCTGGGACAACACCTACTTCATTCTCGGTTCGGATCACGGCATGGGAACGACGACGGCGAGCGCGCACGTGCCGTCGCAGGCCTCGTCGTGGAACAACTTCCTCGTGTTCTATGGGCCAGGGCTCAAGAAAGGGGAGACGATCCCTTACGCCGAGCTTCCCGACGTACCCGTGACCGTCATGCACTTCTTCGGCTTGCCACCCCTCAAAGGGCACACCGCCGCGAGCGTCATGCTCGCTCAAAAAGGGGCGACAGGCACTTTCCTGTCGAACTTATACGCCGGCGCTCCCGCCGACATCGCTCACCCGCGGTACATCGACATGTATCTGAAGAACAGCTTCCCGACGACCGACGACTTCGCGCCGTACCGCAGCGGGATGATCGGCCTCATTCACTGAGCCGGCGAGCCGGATGACCTTGAACCAGATGAGCGGCTGCATGAGGATCCAGGTGGGATCGATCTCGAACCAGCGCGCCGCGAAGTTGGGCGACATCGCGCGGGCGTGGTGGTTGTTCTGGAAGAGCTCGCCCCAGGTCACGAAGTCGAACACGAGCGTGTTTCGCGACTTGTCGCCGTGCGGGGTCTCGAAGTTTCGGTAGCCGAACTTGTGGCCGCAGTAGTTGACGATCGCGCCGTGGATGGGCCCCATGATGTAGTGGACGGGGAGGAGCAAGTAGAACGCCCAGTGCGGGGCCAAGAAGAGGTAGGGGAGCGTATAGGCCGTGCCGAACGCAATGCGCGCCGGCCAGCTGTTGAAGAAGTTATCGACCGCCGGCCACGTGGGATAGCCGCCATCGAAACGGGCTTCCGGCTGGATCGAACCGTTGGCGAGACCCATGTACCGGATCTTCGTCTGCCACATCATCTTGGCGAAAGTCTTGTAGACGTGCGGCGAGTGAGGATCCTTCTCGGTGTCGCTGTAGGCATGGTGCTCGCGATGAAGAATTGCGTACCCGCCCGGCATCAAGAAGCTCGAACCCTGCGAAACAGCGGTCAGCAAGTGGAAAAACCGCTCGACGGGCTTGCTCATCGTGAACATGCGATGGGCGCCGTAGCGGTGCAGGAAGAAAGTCTGGCAGAAAATGGAAAGCGACCAGTGAGCTGCGAAAAAAACCAAGAGGGCGGTCATGAAGACCAGCGTACTGACCGTCTGTCAGCGCGCGGCTACGTAACTGTCAGGAATTGGTCACGACGCCGCCAGCGGAAACCCGCCGCAAGGAATCCAAAGAGACCGAAAGAGAGGGCGCAAGTGCCCTTTTTTCCTGGAAAGGGGGCCATTGCGCAGGCGCCGCCGGAGGCTTCGACGACGACCTCGGGACCGTCGGCGGCCCCCGGTGGGGCGTCGGCGATCGGAGATGCCTCCCGCGAGGCGTCGTGGTCGCGGGGCGCGTCGCTGGGTGGGGCATCGCGCGTGCCGGCGTCGGTGCCACAGGTCGTGCCGACGGCGGGTGCGACGAGCTCCCAATCTCGCGCGCACGCCAGTCCGGCGTCCGTGTCGGCGCCGCAGCCGGTTTGCCCGCAGAGCGCGTCGAACCGGAGCACCGTCTCGAACGTCGCTCCCATGTCGCGCGATCGGCCGAGCGAGAACGGCGCCACCATCTGGTCGGCACAGGCGAAAAGCCCGTCAGCGCTCCACGCCAGGCAATTGGGCTGGATGTCCGCGCGGCGCGTGAAGCCGGTCCCGTCGGCGGCGCCGACCCAGGTGCCATCGCCGGGGCCCCCGAGCGCGATCTGCATGCCGTCGGGTGACACCGCGAATCCGTAAATCTGGTCGGTCCCCGTGAATACCTTGCGAAACGTGAGGCCGCCGTCGTCGCTCAGCCAGATGAGCGTGCCGAGGGGGTCGTACACGCGCAAGTAGATCCGATCGGGATCGAAAGGGTGGACGGCGGCGATGTACGCAAGGTGGTGGTTCGCCGTCTCGGGTATTTCCGTGCTGTCGAAAGTCACGCCGCCGTCTTTCGAGCGCAAGAGCGTCGAAGCGTAGCTTTGGGTCGGTCCGAAACGAGCCGAGACGTACACGCGCGACGCGTCGCTCGGCGCCACGTCGATCGTCTGCGGCAGTAAATCGATCGGCAGAGGCGCACCGAGCGGCGCCCAGGTGCGCCCGTCGTCGTCCGACCGCACGAGCTGCGAGTCGAACCCTCCGTCGATTCGCGAATCGATGTAGAACGCGACGAGCTCGTGCGGCGTGCTGCGACGAAGCGCCAGATCGCCCATGCTCTTGCCGGCGAGCTCGGGCGGAGCGAAAAACGAACAGCCGTCGGAGCTCGTGACGATGCCGTCGAACTTGGCCGTGACCGTGGCGCCGGTCGCCGTGATCGCCGTCATCAAGTCTTGCGGGCCGGGCGCTCCGAGCACCGACTCGCATCTCCAGCGGAAGCTCGTGCCGCCGTCCCTCGACTCGAGCAGCCCGATCGTCGCGCTCATGACGAAGTGATTCGCGTCGTTCGGATCGAAAACGACGAGGCTCGCCGCCGGGTACCGTCCGTTCGCACGAGCGCCGCCGCCCACCACGAATACGGCAGCGGCCGCTGCCAGTGCTACGCCGGTCGAGCGCCGCACGACGCTAGGGCTTGCAGCGCCCCTTGTTGGGGACGTTCCACACTTCGCCCTTCGGGCGATCGAACACGGGCGTGCCGCCCATCTCGACGAGCTCGTTCTTGTAGTAAACGTGATGTCCGAGCAGGGTCATGATTTCGGTGGCTCCAGCGGCGCCATCGTTCGGATCGCTCCAGGATTTTCCGACGATGTCGAGATCGCCGTCGCAGTCGACGTCAGCCGCGCGCGCTTCGTGTCCAGGCCCATTCGCGACGATCCTGTGCTCGGTGAACGCTCCACCTCTGCCGTCGGTGTTCTCGTAGATCCAGAGAGCCCCCTGGTTCTCCGCCACCAGGATGTCGATGTCGCCGTCGTTGTCGAAGTCGTCGGCGACGACGTCGTGAAGGACGACGGAGCCACGCGTCGTGGGGGGGATCATGTGAAGGACCCAGGCAGTCCCGGTGCCGTTCCTATTCTCCATCCATGCGACGTTCGTACCCCAGTGCGTCGACATCGCGATGTCGTTGTCGCCATCGCCGTCCATGTCGGCCATCATGGTGAGGGGACTCGAGCCCTCTTGTGGCGTGTTGGCCGGCTCGAAGCCGCCGAGGGCGACGAATGCCGGGTTGGCTGCTGTCGAGTCGGTCGCGATGGGGACCGGCGTCCACACGTTGTTGGCTTCCTGGCGGTACCACCAATGATCTCCCACGAGCGCGTCGTTCTTGCCGTCGCCGCTGAGATCACCGATCGCCGCGCCCTGCTGCTGCCTGTACGTCGATAGCACTGTGCGGGTCCAAGTCGCCGTGGGAGTGGCCGTCGGCGTCCACCACTGCGGGTCGATGGTCCTCACGACGAAGAGAGCATCCAGCTTGCCATCTGCGTTCAGATCGCCCATCGCGATTTCTTCGGTCGCCCCTGGCGCGCCGGTCGGGTAGCGCGTCCACATCGCCGCCGTTCTGACGGTGGCTCCGGGGTTTTTGAACCAGGAATTACCTGCGACCAGATCGATCCACCCGTCGCCGTCGAAGTCGCCGGCGCCCCCCGACGCGGCGGAGCTGAACCCCGTTCCCACCGTGTGCCTCACCCAGTGGTCTGGCGAACAGTACTCCCACCAGATCATCGGAGCGTTCGGGTTGGTGGCGCCGCTGCAGGCGACATCGCGCTGGCCGTCTGCAAAGTCGAGATCTCCGTCCGCGTCGAGGTCGGTGAGCGAGGTCATCGAGATGCAATGAGCGCGCGTGGGATCGTCGGCGAACATTCCCATCCAGTGCGTGCTGAAAGGGAATTTCGAGTCGATCGGTGCGGCCTTCGTGAATCCGGCTCGAGGCGTCGGATCGGGCCCGGGATCCGAACACCCTCCGGGCGCAATTGCATCGCCGCCGGCGTCCGCCTTTCCCGATCCTCCCGTGGCTCCCGAGTCGACCGCGCCTCCCGCGGTTCCCGTGCCGTTGCCGCCCGCGCCCGGACCCGCGGTGCCGGCGCCGCCGCTGCCGTTCGTCGTGCTGCCGGCCGTGCCGCTCGGACCCGCACCACCGTTTCCCATGGTGCCGGTCTGTGTCGCGCCACTTCCCGTGCTTCCCGCGACCGGCGCGCTGCCGTCGCTGCCGCAAGCGCTCACGGCCAAAACGCCCAAGATCCAAACGGGGCTACGAAACATGACGCCTATCATGGCCGGCCCGGCGAGATCGTGCGCCGATTTCTTCCGTCGCCGGAGCTTTTGTCGTCCGACTCGAAAGATACCGCGAGATTCGAAACGGTCGCGAAGCAGGAGAAGGAGCGGGAATTAGGGGGACACGAAATCGATCGGCTGCGCGACCGCCGCGGCGATCGCCTGCGGGATGCGCTCCGTGTCGAGACCTTTCCAGAACACGTGCCATTCCTGGGCGCGAGCCATGCCGTCGCACTCCTGGAGGTAGAAGGGGAGAATCGTGTTGTCGGGGCGCGCGCGCCAGAAGAGGCTCTTGTAATCCGAGACGACGAGCTGCCAGAGGTCGCGGCCGAGACCCTCGCCTTGCGCCTCGCGTTCGACGGCGAGCTTGCAGAGGTAAGCGCCGAGAGGCGTCTCGCGCACGAGCGCGGCGCCGCGGTAGTTCTCTTCGACGTAAACGCGCGCGGTGTCGCGATCGAAAAAGCCGGGCGTGAGATCGCGGCCAAAGCTCGACTGCAAGAGAGACGCGAGGCGCGCCTGGTCGACGTCGGCGAAGCCGCGTTTGACGACGATCGGTGAGCCGCGCTTGATGAGCGTGCCGGCGCCGCGGATCGTGAAGAGCTCGCGCAAGAGCAAGAGCGGCGAGGTGACGGCGACGAACATTCTGTGCGTCGCCCGCTCGACGAGCAATCGCTTCGCCTGTTCGAGCAAAAAGAGGCGTTTCTGGCTCAGCATCCGCTTGGCGACGAGCGTCTCGTAATCGGTCGACAGGTTGATCGTGCTGAGCTCCGTGTCCGAATGGCGCACCCGCAGCCCTCCGCGGCGCGACACGAAGATGAGCTTGCGGGTCTTCAGGCTGACCGACAGATCTCCGAGCGCGTCGAACCTTGCGGCCGAGTCGTTCGCTTCGCCCGTGGTGAACGCGACGATGGGGATGACGCCGCCGCGCGCGGCCTCGGTGATCTCTTCGGCGAGGCGCGGCGCCGCGGCCGCGAAGGCTGTGGAGGGGACGTCGGCTCGTTCGAGCCTGCGCTGCAGCCGCTCGGCCTGTTCTGCACTTGCGGGCCCTGCGCTGCTCAATCCGAGCGAGACGACAGGCACGAGCCCGAGGCCTCGCAGAAAACGCAGATCGAGAACGACCGCCTCGGCCGCGTCGCGCAGGACGCTCGCCCCGATGACCAGATTGGCGAAGCTCTCTTTGCTCTCCGCGCGAAAGAGCGCGAGGTAAAACTCGGCCTCGGACCGGTGCCCGATGCTCTCCATGAAGCGCAGGATTGCGTCGGTGGTCTCGGCGCCGTCCGTGGGCGCCAATGAGCCGTTCTTCGATTCCATCTTCGAGCTAGAGCCGGGAACCTAGCACGAGCGCCACCCGATCGGCACAAGACCAGAACGAGAGCTTCATCGTCTTGTCCCCCGCCGGGGACTTCCCAGGGTCGTCACATCTCGCTTTCTGCCCGGCCGCCGGCCTCGCGCACGACCTCCGTCCGCTCGGGCGGAAACAGGGCGGAAATGGCCCCAAGGAGACTCCATCCGAGGCTGATGAGGCGGACGAGGACACCGACCATGAAGCCCTGGGTGGCTGTCGCGACGCCCGCGTCGCGGAAGAGCTTGAGGTAAGCCCCCTCCATGAGCCCGACGCCGCCGAAGCTGATCGGAAGGGCGTTGAAGAGGTAGCCGATCGGCACGAAAGCGACGTAGTGAATGAACTTCGCTTTGTGAATACCGAGCGCGTGACCGGCACACCAGACGGCGACCATCACGACCAGCTGGAGACCGATCGTGAGCGCGAGCGCGCCGATGAGGTCGGCTTTCTTGTTTCGCAAGGAGAGCAGCGCGCGGTCGATCCGTTTCAGGACGTCCGACTTTGGCAGCTTCTCGATGATGACGTCGTAGCGAACGAGCTTCCGAAAGGAAGTGGAAAAAAAAAGGACGAAGGAGGCCGTCAAAGAGAGCGAGATGGCGCCAACTTCGAGGGCGATGCCCGAGACCTCATGGTAGTCGAAGACCACGACGGCGGCCGACATCATGAGCACACCCACCAATCCGATGATGCGATCGATCAGCACCATCGTCGCGGCCTCGGTTTTTTGCGAGCTGTGTCGCGTCACGTAGACGGCTTTGATGATGTCGCCTCCCGTACCGCCCGGCATGAACGTATTGAAAAAAAAACCGAGGTAGTGAAGGCGAATGAGAATCCAGAAAGGGATGGTCACGCCAGCCGCACCCAGCAGGATCCGCCACCGCACCGCCATGAGAAAAAGGGGCGGTCCAAAAGCCGCGAACGCGAGGCCGAGATAACGAAGATCGAGCTCTCGGAAAAGGGTCAAGAGACCGGGCAAGAGCGAGAACGGTCGATGCTGGGGGCGGTCCGTCGCTGCGGGGATAGGGGAACCGTCGACGTCCGACGCGGGGATGTCGACCAAGGCCCCTGGTGGCGTTGCAACGCGGTAGGCGAGCGGCGCGCCGTCCGCCGTGCGGCGAACGTCGACGACCTTGAGGCGTGCGCCCGGCTCGACGAGGGCGCTGTTCCCGTCGACGGCCGTGAGAGCGATCTGCCCCCGTTCATCGACGACGGCCGCGCCGCGCGCGGGCATCGCAATCTCGTCGTCGATCTGACTCTGACGACGCGCGTACTCGATGAGCCCGCCGAGGACGGCGATCTTGAGCGCGAGCAGCGCGGCCTTTTTGACCCGTGGGCTCATGATCGCAGGCGGGGCCGAAGGCGCGCGCCGAGTAACACAAATGATCGCAGGCGGGGCCGAAGGCGCGCGCCGAGTAACACAAATGATCGCAGGCGGGGCCGAAGGCTCGCGCCGAGTAACACAACTGAGGACATCGGGCGCCCCTTAGCACTGATCGAGATGGGCGTCTTTTCCGGGTGAGGCCGTGGAGTTGACGGTACGCTGCAAAGGCGAGACGATAGACGGCTCGGGAGGGGGTCCCGCCATGTCGCCGCCGCTCTCATTTTTGGCCAAGGTCGGGCCCACCGTCCCCCGCCGGAGCCGCTTCGGAACACCCGGAGGGGTGGGACTTCGCAGCGGCGTCGGAACGAACGTGGCGCTCGCCGTTCTGGTCGCGGTGGGTTGCGCGTCGTCGCCCCGAGCCCCGAGGATGGAACCGAGTCCGCCACGGGCTCTCGGCAGCGCCCCCCGTTCGTCGCGCGCCCCCTTCCTTCGGAACCGCGACGCTCTCGGACCGGGCCGCGCGAACGAGAAGGGGATGGCGGCGAGCGACGAGGGGGCGAAAGTCGCCACCATCGCCACGCGGGAGGATCCGAGAACCGTCGAAGAGCCGCCGAAGACGTCGTTGCCGCGCATCACGAGCGTGGGGCTTTTCACGACCATCTACGTGATGCCGAGTCGGACATCGTACCCGCTCGGCTACGTTCACGTCGGCAGCTCGGTGGCGTTGCGGCGCGCCGAGCCTTTGCGCATCGAAGGATGCGAGACGGCGTGGTACGCGGTCGAACCGCGCGGGTTCGTATGCAACGACAACACGTCGATCCTCGAGACCGAGCAGCGGCAGCTGTCGCCGAGCACGGAACGACTGCTCAAAGGGTTTCACTCGATCGCGCCGAGCGATGGCCCGCTCCCCTACGGGTACGCGCTCTCGCTCGGGACGCCGATGTACGGCCGCATTCCGGCGCCCATCGAGCAGATAGAGCACGAGTCGATGTACGGACCTCAGCCCATCGCGCTCGGAAGTTGGGCCAAGGGACACGATGGCCTCGCGTCCCCCGATCCCGTCCCGCCCAAGGGGGAGCTCCCGTGGTTTCTGGCCAACGGCAGCTTCGCACCGGTCACGGTGCGCGGGGGTGACGCCCGCGTCGTTCGCAAGCTCGCGCCGCGCGGTTCGATGATCTCGTTCAGCTCCGCGTTCGAGGCGGAGGGGCGCACCTGGCTTCTGACGCCCGAGCTCTCGGTCGTTCCTGCCGATCGCGTGCGCGTCTATCGTCCGACGTCGTTTCACGGCGTCGAGCTCGGCGAGGGGTTGCGGCTGCCGATCGGGTGGATCCGAACGCGACCGAAGCCGAAATGGAGGGGCGGCGAGGGGGGGCGCATCGTTCAGACCGACGAGGCGTGGGGGGTGCGCACCGCCGTCGGCCTCACCGGCAACCGGGTGACACAGGAAGGGCGGGTCCTTCTCGAAACCGTCGAGCGCGGCACCTACCTCGACGAGACCGACGCCGCGGTCGTCGAGAGAGGGGCAGAGCGCCCGTCCCGAGCGGGGCCCGCCGACAAATGGATCCGCATCAGCATCCTGAACGGCACACTGACCGCTTACGAGGGAGACAAGCCCGTCTTCGCGACGTTGATTTCTCCCGGCATCGGCGGCGTGTCTCGGAGCAAGTACCCGTCGATCCACGCGCTCGCGAGCCGGCACACGACGCCGCTCGGCGTTCACCGGATCCAATTCAAGGATCGTTTCAGCGTGATGTCGCCCGATCCCGGGCAGAAGAAGTTTTTCATTTCCGACGTCCCCCACATCCAATATTTCTACGGCCCCTTCGCTCTGCACGCCTCGTTCTGGCACGAGGATTTCGGCGAGCCGAAAAGTGGCGGCTGCATCAACTTGTCGCCGGCGGACGCCGAACGACTCTTCGGCTGGACCGACCCGCCGCTGCCGCCCGGCTGGCATGCCGTGCGACCCGGCGGCCCCAACGGTCCGGGCACCATCGTGCAGATCGTCCCCTGACGATTTTGGGACCAAGGCCCGCGCGCCTGTCGTAAATTCGTTGGGTGGTGGTCCCGACCCTCTTTCGAGCGTGCCTCGGCGCGCTGTTGCTGGAGCTCGCCTGTGCGAAGGCGCCCGACAGGGGCGCCGGAGCGGCTCTACGCGACCCGGCCGCGTCACCGTCGAGCCACGCGGGCGCCGAGGCACCGGCCGCAGTCGCCGCCCGGCCGCGCCCCGTCGGTCCGCCCGCGGATCTCAACGTTCTTCTCATCACCGTCGACTGCATGCGCGCCGACATGCCGTGGGCCGGGTACCAGTACCCGATTGCGCCCAACCTGACGGCTCTCGAAAAAAAAGCGGTGAGCTACACGCATGCCTATTCGCTGTCGTCGTACACCTCGATGAGCGTCGGCGGCATGCTCGGCGGGCGCTACCCCGGCGAGATGAAACGCGACGGCAGCTTTTTCGGCAGGTACCGGGGCAACGTGATGTTCCCCGAACGCCTCCAGGCGGCGGGTGTACGGACGGTCACCGCACACGCCCATCTCTATTTCCAGAAGACGGCGGCGGGCTTCGATCGCGGCTTCGACGTCTACGAGATGGTCCCCAACCTCAAATGGAACTCGACGACCGACGAGAACATCACGAGTCCGCAGCATGAAAGGATTGCCGAGAAAATCCTCGGCGATCCGGCCAACACGTCGGGGCGATTCTTCGCGTGGTTTCATTTTCTCGATCCGCACGATCAATACCAGCGGCACTCCGGCGTGGCGCTTTACGGCAAGAAGGCGCGCAATCTCTACGACGGCGAGGTCACGTTCACCGACGCCTATATCGGAAAGCTGCTCGATTTCGTGGCCGCGCAACCGTGGGGCGGTCGCACCGCGATCATCGTCACGGCGGATCACGGCGAGGTCTTCGGCGAGCATGGTCAATATCGGCACGCATTCGAGCTCTGGGAGCCGCTCGTTCGCGTTTCGTGGATGTTCGTCGTTCCCGGCGCCCAGCCGAAACACATCGACGTGAAGCGCAGCCACATCGATCTCGCGCCGACCATCCTCGAGCTCATGGGGCTCTCGCCCGACGGAATGGAAGGCAAAAGCCTGGTACCGGAAATTTACGAGAAGGCCGCCCCCGAAGCGCGCGATGTCATCATCGACCTGCCACGCACGAGCGACAGCGATCGGAGAAGGGCCATCATCCACGATAACTACAAGCTCATCGCTTACGGAGACGACGTCCGCTACGAGCTCTACGACGTCGACGCCGATCCGGAAGAGAGCATGTCGCTCCAGAAGACCGATCGGGCGAAGTTTGCCGAGATGGTGGCCCTCTACAAGACCAAACGAAAGGAAATCAAGGACGTCGGTCCGTACGCATGTAGGACGCTCAAGGGTGCCCCGGTGGGGCGCGCCTACTGACGATCTAACCTCGGAGGCGAGATGCGGGTGGCGATAGGGCGGGTCGTTGTCATGACGTCGCGGGCGACGGCGCTGGCCGCGCTCGTCGTGGGCGCTTTCGGCGCGTTCGGATGCGCGCGAAAGCCCGCCGTTTCGGCCGAGGGGCTCTCGCTGCGGCGTGTGGTCATCTATCGAAACGGCGTCGGCTATTTCGAGCGAGCCGGGCACATTCAATCCGACAAAGTTTTCTTCAAGGTGAAGGGGAGCGAAGTCGGCGATTTTCTGGCCACGCTGGCGGTCATCGAGAAAGGGGGGAGCTCGGTGCGCTCCGCGTCGTTTCCGATCAAGCCGCTCGGCCAGCAGCCGGACGAGCCCGGCGATCTCGAGCCGCTTGCCGATGATCCCCCCGAAGACGAGCTCGCTCCGGGTCGCCCGCGTCCGGTGCGGCCGCATCCTCCGAAAAAGAAGGATCCGAACAAGCTCGAGACCGTCGTGCTCGAGCTCGACGGAAAAGCGCACGATCTCGAGGTCGGGTACATCGCGGAAACGCCGGTGTGGCGACCTTCGTATCGTCTGGTCATCGGCAAGGGGGCGAGCGATCTGCAGGCTTGGGGCATCGTGCATAATTTGTCGGGCGAGGACTGGAATGGGGTTCGGCTGTCGCTCATCGCGGGAGCACCGCTCGCGTTCGAGGCGACGCTCGGCACACCCGTCATCCCGACCCGCCCCACGGTCACCGACATGGGCGAGGTCATCGCCGCGGTACCGCGTAGCGAGACCAGCCTGAGTCAGGAGCCTGCTCCTCGGGCGGAACCTCCGCCTCCACCCCCGTCCCCGGCTTCGGCGCCCGGCGGCGCGGCGGGCGAAGAATCGGACAGCGACGTCCGCGACAGCGAGAAGTCTCGCAAGCCCGAAGCCAAGAAGGACGTCGCGGGTAAAAAGGGTGCCGCGCCCAAGTCGCCGGCGCCGGCGCGCCCGCGCTCTCTCGCGATGTCCGAGAGACCCGCCGCCGAGGCGGCGGCACAGAGCGCCGTCGCCCGCCCCAACCCGTCCGCACCGCGCAACCTCTCCGCGCTCGCAGCGGTCGCGACCGAAGCGGGCGCAACGCGCTACGACATCCCGACCCCGGTTACGATTCCCGACAAGAGCGCGACGATGGTGATGCTTCTCTCGAAACGCGTGCCGGGCGAGTCCATTTTCCTTTTCGCGCCCGACGGCGGCGTGGGGGATTCTCAAGCGCATCCTTTTCGCGTGGCCCGGTTCACGAACCAGAGCGGCGGTTTGCTCGAACGAGGACCGATCGCGATCTTCGAAGAGGGCGCTTTCCTCGGGCAGGGTATGGTCGACCCTCTGCCGGACGGCGCTACCACGACGGTTCCCTTCGCGCTCGAGCGCAGCCTCGCCGTCGAGACCCAGCGAACCTACGCCGAGGAGGGGGCGCGCATCGCGAAGATCGAATCGGGCGTGCTGGTCGTCGAACGCGACTCGGTCAGCCGCACGCGCTACCGGGTGAAGAACGGCGGCGACAAATCCGCCAAGCTCCTCGTCAAGCACCCGCGCAACACCCAAGCTCGGCTGTTCAATCCCCCCAAGGGGACCGAGGACAACGTCGGCACGGCGAGCGCTCTCGTTCCGGTAGAAACGGCCCCCCGCGCGACGACCGATCTCACCGTGGACGAGCGTCAATCGCTCGAGCGAACGGTCGACTGGTTGGCGGCCGAGGCCGATGACGCCGTTCGCCTCTACATGGCGGACAAGCGGGCCGATCCCGCCATCGTGGCGGCGCTCCGGGCCGCGTGGGACGTGCGGATTACGCTCGTGCGCGCCGTCGAAGAACGAAAGAAGCTGACCGACGAGCAGGGCGAGCTCTCGCGCGCGACCGACGAAACGCGCCGCAACCTGAAGGCGCTCGAAAAAAACCGCACCGCCGGCGATCTTCGCGCCAAGCTCACCGAACGGCTGGCCAAAAACTCCCTGCGGCTCGAGGAGATCACGAAAAAGCTGGTCGAGGTCGAAATGCGGGTCAACGAACAGAGGGTACGATTCTCGGACATGATTCGGTCCATCAAGCTCCTGAACCCGCCGAAAGCGGAGTGAAGGAGGCCTGCCGCCGGAAGGACGGGGCTTGACAGGGCTATCGCCCGCCACCATGAATCATGGCCATGCGTGACGAAGTGCGAAAGAAAATCGAGGAAACCGTCAGCGGCAGCAAGGTCGTCCTCTTCATGAAGGGGACGAAGAACTTCCCGCAATGCGGTTTCTCGGCGCGGGTGGTTCAGGCTCTGAAAGGAGTCGGCGAGCCTTTTACCGACGTCAATGTGCTGGCAGATCCCGAGGTGCGCGAGGGCATCAAGGAGTTTTCGTCCTGGCCTACGATTCCGCAGCTTTACGTCAACGGCAAGTTCGTCGGCGGCTGCGACATCGTGACGGAGCTCGACCAGAACGGCGAGCTTTCACCCCTCATCAAGGGTTGAGCAAGCTCCGCATCCTCGCAGCCGAAATCACCGGCTGCCGCCGGTGCCCGCGCCTCGTGACCTTCCGCGAGCGCGTCGCGCGCCAGAAGCGAGCAGCATACAGTCATCAAACTTACTGGGGCCGCCCGGTGCCCGGTTTCGGCGACGAGCGCGCGCGAATCGTGCTGGTCGGGCTCGCCCCCGGGGCCCACGGAGCGAACCGCACCGGTCGCATTTTCACCGGAGACAGGTCCGGCGACTTCCTCTATGCCGCGCTCCACCGGCTCGGCCTCGGCTCCCAGCCGCACGCCGTTTCGAAAGACGACGGCCTCCGGCTCACCGGCGTCTTCATCACCTGCCCCGTTCGCTGCGTGCCCCCCGACAACAAGCCCACCCCCGAGGAGATTCACGCCTGCGCTCCGTTCTTGAGCCGCGAGCTCTCGGCCCTCGTCCACGCGCGCGTCCTTTTGGCCCTCGGCGGTGTCGCGTGGAAAGCTTGCCTCGATCACCTGCAGAGCGCGGGCCATGCGCTCCCCCGCCCCCGTCCCACCTTCGCGCATGGCGCCGAGTCGACGATCGGCGATGTTGCCCTTCTTGGCAGCTACCACGTGAGCCAGCAAAACACCCAGACCGGTCGCCTGACACCTCCGATGTTCGACGATATTTTGCGCCGCGCCCTCGACCTCGCGGCCGTCCGCAGGT
>Ga0075425_100004861_pt1 | contig 13933 bp, 12 predicted proteins | sample SoiMethybrSBSTD4_FD_75300 | JGI IMG/M metagenome (GOLD analysis project Ga0075425, IMG submission 75300) | Bulk soil microbial communities from a Populus tree surrounding site in Tennessee, USA - Soil MetaG P. TD hybrid SBSTD4 | ecosystem: Environmental > Terrestrial > Soil > Tree plantation...
CGCGGAGGACGGCCGCACCTTCGAGACCGTCCGCATCCCGCTGGAGCGGCCGCGCTGGAGCGTGTGCGTCTCCTCCCAGGCCGGCTGCGCCCTGGGCTGCGCGTTCTGCGAGACGGGGCGGCTGGGGCTCGAGCGCAACCTGGAGGCCTGGGAGATCGTGGAGCAGGTCCTGACCGTGCGCCGCGAGTCGCCGGAGCGGCCGGTGACCGGCGTCGTCTTCCAGGGCCAGGGCGAGCCGCTGCAGAACTACGACGCGGTGATCCGGGCCGCGGCCATCCTGCGCGACCCTTGCGGGGCCAGGATCCGGGGTGACCGCATCACGATCTCGACCGTGGGCCTGCCACCGCTCATGGAGAGGTACACCGACGAAGGCCATCCATACCGGCTGATCCTCTCGCTGACCTCCGCCTTCGGCGAGAAGCGGGCCCGCGTGGTGCCCATCGGCCGGCGCTACGACGTCCCGGAGCTGGTGGCGGCCATCCGGCGCCACGCGCAGAAGCACGGCGGGCCCGTGAACCTGGCCTGGGTGCTGATCGCCGGCTTCAACAGCGGGCCCGAAGAGGCGCGGGAGCTGGCGCGCCTCTTCCGGGGCGTCCGCGTGCGGCTGTCCCTCATCGACGTCAACGACCCCACGGGCCGGTTCCAGCGCGCGGACGACGCGGAGCGGTCCGGCTTCCTCTCCGCGCTGGCCGCGCACGGCATCGGGTTCGTGCGCCGCTACTCCGGCGGGCCCGACATCCACGCCGCGTGCGGGATGCTGGCCAGCCTGGCCCGCGGCGGCGCGGCCATGCCGGCCATCTCGTAGCCAGCTCGGGCGCGCGCGAAAAGGCGGCCCTTCAGGCGCGGGGTGGCAGCGTGTCCAGCGCCCGCGCGCAGAAGGCCGCGATCTCCGCCTGCTCGGACATCGGCGTGTCGATGAAGGACGCGCGCTCCAGCGCGCGCCGCAGGAGGCGCAGCTCGTCCGCGCTGATCTCGATGCGGATGGTCCCGCCCTGACGATCGACCTTCATGAGGCCCACCTCACTTGAAGATGTGCTTGAGCCGGCGGAACACGCCGTCGAGCACGCCGTCGATGGCCCGCCGCGCCTCCTGCTTGAAGCTGCCGCGATGGATGGGACAGAGGCGTTGCGGCACGTCGTCGCCCTCCTTGAAGTACTCGAAGTAGGTCGGGCAGCCCTCCACCGGGCGGAGGAAGGTGACGTGGCACAGCTCCACCTCCCGAAGGCCCGCCGGGACCTCGAACTCCTGCGGGCGGGCCAGCCGGGCGGTTCGCCGCATGAAGTCCGCCCAGATGGGCAGGGCCACACGCGCCGCGTAGGCATCCGGCGCGATGGTGGCCGGCTGGTCGAAGCCCACCCACACGCCGGCCACCATCGAGGAAGAGAAGCCCACGAACCAGGCGTCCTTGAACTCGCTGGTGGTCCCGGTCTTGCCGCCCACGGGGAAGCCCACGCCCATCGACCGAGCGGGAGCGCCCGTCCCGTAGTCCATCACGTCGCGCAGCATGGTCAGGACCTGGAAGGCGGTGGTCTCGTCCAGCGCGCGGTGCGCGTCGGGCCGGTTCTCCCAGGCGGACGAGCCGTGCGCGTCCAACACGGTCACGATGCCGCGCGGGTTCACGGCCCACCCTCCGTTCGGGAACGCGGCGAACGCGGCGGTGAGCTCCAGCGGCGTCACCGTCCCCGTGCCCAGCGCCAGCGAGGGCACGCCGGGCTGGTCGTGGAGACCGAGGCGGCCCGCCACCTTCTGGACCGTGCCCGTCCCCACCTTCTGCTGAAGCGCCACCGCCGCCTGGTTGTTGGACTGGTAGAGGGCCTCGCGCAGCGTCTGCGAGTCCGGCGAGTCCCCCGCGTTGCGCGGCGTCCACTCCTCCCGCCCGGGCGCCGACACGGAGTGGAGGTTGATCAGGACCGAGACCGGCGAGTAGCCGTGCTCGAGCGCCGCCGCGTAGACGAACGGCTTGAAGGCCGAGCCCGGCTGGCGCCGGCTGTTCACCGCGCGGTTGAACTCGGACGCGCCGAAGTCCCGGCCCCCGACCAGGGCCAGGATGTCCCCCGTGCGGGGCTCGAGCGCCACCAGCGCGCCCTGGAGGTCGGGGATGCCGAGCTGCCGCAGCCCGTCGTAGAGGGCGCGCTCGGCCGCGTCCTGGATGGCGGGCACGAAGCTCGTGTGCACCTCCCAGTCCGGCGGGTGGTCGCCGCCGAAGCGGTCGCGGAACTCCTGGCGCAGGAACTCCTTCGCATAGCCGGAGCGCGCGTTGGCCAGCCCGGGCGTGGCGGTGATGCGGAACTTCGCGCGGTGCGCCGCCTCCTCCTCGCGCGGCGTGATGTAGCCCTCCTCGCGCATGCGGCGCAGCACGACGTTGCTGCGCTCGATGGCGCCGTCGATGTTGGACCACGGCGAGAGCGCGGACGGCGCGCGGATGAGGCCGGCGAGCAGCGCGGCCTCGGCCACGTTCAGGTCCCGCGCCTTCTTCACGAAGAGCTTCCGGGACATGGTCTCCACGCCGTAGACGCCCGCGCTCAGGTAGATCCGGTTCAGGTAGAGCTCCAGGATCTGGTCCTTGGTGAGCTGCTGCTCCAGCATCACGGCCAGGACCGCCTCCTTGGCCTTGCGGGCGTAGGTCCGCGTGTTGGACAGGAAGAGCGTCCGCGCCAGCTGCTGGGTCAGGGTGCTGCCGCCCTGGACGACGCCGCCGCTCTTGGCGTTGCGCAGCATGGCCCGGCCCAGGCCCACGGGGTCGATGCCCACGTGGTGATAGAAGCGGTGGTCCTCGACCGCCACCACCGCGTGGCGGACGTGGGGCGAGATCTGGTCGAGCGGCACGTCGCGCCGCTGCTCGTCCAGCGGGAACCACGGCTTGCCGTCCGCGCCGAAGAACATCGTGTCGCCCACGCCGCGCGTGAGCCTGTGGATGGACCAGGTGTACCGGGCCAGCCACCAGAGGCAGGCCACACCCGCCGCCGCCTGGGCGACGAGGAGCAGGACCACCACCCAGTCCCGCACCCCACGAGGGGTGAAACCGACGCGGTGAGGCCGGCGCGCAGGGGCGGGGAGCGGTTCGGTCGAGAGCGACGCCATCTCCTCCATCTTGACATCCCCTGGAGCGGCGCCGATACTCGCGGGCTCGGCAACACGTGATCCTGGACTCCATCGAGACCCCCGCCGTCCTCGTCGACCTCGACGTGGTCGAGCGCAACGTCGCCGCCATGGCGGAGCGGGCGCGCCGGGCGGGCGTGCGCCTGCGCCCGCACGCCAAGACCCACAAGACGGTGGAGATCGGCCGGCTCCAGCTGGCGGCGGGGGCCGGGGGGCTGTCCGTGGCCAAGGTCGGGGAGGCCGAGGTCTTCGCCGCCGCGGGCTTCCAGGACCTTTTCGTGGCCTACCCCGTGGTCGGAGAGGACAAGGGCCGGCGGCTCCTGGCGCTATCGGATCGGGCCCGGCTGGCGGTTGGTGTCGATAGCCCCGACGGCGCCCGGACGCTCGACGCCGTTTTCCGTGCGGCCGGGCGCCGTCTCGATGTCCTGCTCAAGATTGACGTGGGGTTCCATCGTGTCGGCGTCCCACCCGATCAAGCCGTCCAAGCCGCTCAGAGCATTTCCACTCTGGCCGGCCTCCGTCTTCGCGGTGTGTTCACACACGCGGGTCACGCCTACCTGGCGAAGTCGCCGGACGGCGTGGCCGACATCGGAAGGTCCGAGGGATCGATCCTGGTCGAGACGGCGCAGCGGATCCGCGATGCCGGCATCGAGATCGAAGAGGTCTCGGTCGGCTCGACACCGACCGCTCGCCACGCGATGTCCGTCCCGGGCGTGACGGAGTGCCGGCCTGGCAACTACGTCTTCCACGACGCGTCCCAGGTGAGCCTGGGCGTGTGCGCCCCCGAGGACTGCGCGCTCACGGTCCTGGCCACGGTCGTGAGCGTGCCCGCGGCCGACCGCGCGGTGGTGGACGCCGGCAGCAAGACGCTCTCCAGCGATCCCTTGCGGCCCAGCGGACCCGGCCACGGGTTCGTCCTGGGGCGGCGCAGCCGGATCGCGCGGTTGAGCGAGGAGCACGGCGTGATCGAGGTCCTTCCCGGCGAGGGCTTCCGCGTCGGCGAGCGGGTCCGGATCCTTCCCAACCACGCGTGCGTGGTGTCCAACCTCCACGACCGCCTGCTGGGAGTCCGCGGCGATCGCGTGGAGGGAGAGATCGCGGTGGCCGCGCGGGGCCGGGTGCAGTAGGCCGGACGCGAGCGACCGCTCGCACCGGGCTTCGGAGGAGGACGCATGAAGCGGACCTTGACGGCGGCAGTGATCCTGGGGCTGGCGGCCCTGCCCGCCTCGGCCGATCGGGCGATCCACGGCCGAGGGCCGGTCGCGCGCACGGCGGACCCGCGCGTGGGGGCGTCGAGGATCACCCTGCGCCAGGCCATCTCCATCGCCCAGCGCGCCGCGCCCGGCGAGGCGCTGATCGCCGAGATCGTGGTGGACGACGGCGACGCGCTGGTCGAGGTGACCGTCTTCTCTCGGGGCCGGCTGCTCGAGGTCGAGATCGACGGCGAGACGGGCCGGGTGCTGGCCATCGACGACGTGGAGTCGGTCGAAGAGCCGCGGGGGCCGTCGACCTAGACCCGAAAAATTTCACGAACCGCAGAACGCTTCGGGCCGGACGGTCGTCTCATGGGCGATGCGACGAACGCTCCGTTCCACCATCCTGAGCCTGGCCGCCGCCGTCTCCGCCTCCTCGGTCTTGGCCGCCGACGAGAGGCCGCGCGTCGAGCCGATCCGCGCCGCGACGGCGCCCGTCATCGACGGGCTCCTCGACGACGCCGTGTGGCAGGGGGCGGCCCTGCCCCTCACCGAGTGGCTGACGTACAACCCCTTGAACGGGGACCGCATCGAGCAGAAGACGGAGGTCCTGGCCGCCTACGACGACCGCTACCTCTACTTCGCCTTCCATTGCCTGGACCCCGAGCCGGCCAAGGTCCGCAGCAACATCAGCCGGCGCGACAACATGTTCAACGACGACTGGGTGGGCCTGAGCCTGGACTCCGTGGGCAACGGCCAGGCCTCGTACGACATGTTCGTGAACCCCGCCGGCATCCAGGGCGACATCCTCACCACGCCCAGCGCGGGCGAGAACTCGGCCCCGGACTGGGTCTGGGAGAGCGCCGGCCGCCGGACGGAGAAAGGCTACGACGTCGAGCTCCGGCTCCCGCTGACGAGCGTCCGCTTCAAGAGCGGCACGGACGTCAGCATGGGCGTGCTGTTCTGGCGCCGGGTCAGCCGGCTCGGCATCTCGGCCTCGTGGCCCGACGTCCCCGCGGGCAAGGGCTTCATCGAGCGCCACGCCACCATGGTGCTGCACGACCTCAAGCGGCCGCTGACGCTGGAGCTGGGCCCCAGCGCCACGTACTCCTGGCAGCAGGTGCAGGCCACGCCGGACTCGTTCGCGCCGGCCGACGACAAACCCGACGCGGGGCTCTCCGTGAAGTACGGGATCACGTCGTCGGCCACCGTCGAGGGCACCGTCAACCCCGACTTCAGCCAGGTGGAGAGCGACGCCTACCAGGTGGAGGTGAACCAGCGCTTCCCGGTCTTCTACGCGGAGAAGCGGCCCTTCTTCATGGAAGGCCTGGGGAACTTCGAGCTGGCCGGCGTGGGTGGCGACGCCATCATGCGCACGGCGGTGCACACGCGGAGGATCGTGGACCCGTTCTGGGGCGCCAAGTCCACGGGCACGCAGGGCCGCGTCACCTTCGGGATGCTGGCCGCGGGCGACGACGCGCCCGGCCAGCTGGCGGGGCCCGATCCCAACCCGTTCCTCGGCGAGCGCAAGGACTTCTACATCGCCCGCGGGCAGTACAGCCTGGGCCGGAGCAACTACCTGGGAGCCATCGCCACCGACACTGAGTTCGGAGAAGGCCACAACCGCGTCACCGGCGGCGACCTGTCGCTGCGCTGGGGCAAGCAGAGCGCCAGCACGACCTTCCTGGCCACCAGCACCCGCACGCCGGAGGGCACGGAGGACAAGGACGGCCTGGGCGGACAGTTCACTTACACCTTCGACACCAAGGGACTGTCCCTGGCCACCCAGGTCGAGCACTACGACACCGGCTTCCAGATGGACACGGCCTTCCTCAACCAGGTCGGCATCACGCAGGGCTGGGTCTACGCGGCCCCGAGCTTCTACCCCAACGCGCAGAAGCTGCCCTGGTTCAAGCGGTTCACCCCGTTCGTCTGGCTGCGCTACGGCCGCGACCGCATCCAGGGCGGCTACCCCTGGCTCCTGGTGTCCGGCGTGCGCATGAACTTCACGCGGCAGGGGTTCTTCCGCCTGGACACCAGCTTCGGCGAGGAGCCGTGGGTGGGCCAGAACTTCCGCACCACCAACACCCGGATCTACGCCGAGGGCCAGGTGCTGCGCTGGCTGTACGTCTACGGCCGCACCACCTTCGGGCAGTCGATCTACTACGATCCGGTGGCCCCCTACGCCGGCCACCAGCGGACCTACACGGGCGAGGTCACGCTCCAGCCGAGCTCGCGCTTCAACCAGAAGGTGACCTACGACCGCGTGGAGTTCGACCGGCAGAGCGACGGATCGCGGGTGTTCACAGTGAACGTGCTCAACACCACCACCACGTTCCAGGTGGACCGGCACTTCTTCCTGCGGGCCATCGTCCAGTACGACAGCTCGCTGCACCGCGTCCTCACGGATTTCCTGGCCTCTTACGAGCTGATGCCGGGCACGGTGGCCTATGCCGGTTACGGGTCGCTGATCGAGCGGCGCGAGTGGGACGGACAGACGTGGACGCCCGGCCAGGGCTCCTACGGCACCAGCCAGCGCAGCCTCTTCTTCAAGACCGCCTACGTCCACCGGTTCTAGGGGCGCGGCCACCCCTCCGGCGGGGTAGTATCCTAGGGAGGTTGCCGTTCCGGCCGCCTTCCGGCGTCCGCGACCACCACCCTGAAGGAGAGAGGACAGAAATGATCCGAAGAGCCGTCACGCTGGCCGCGTTGCTCGCGGTCCCCCCCACCCTCGGGGCCGACACGTTCGTCGTCGACAAGGGGCACTCCGAGGTGGGCTTCCAGATCCGCCACATGATGACGAAGGTCCGCGGCCGCTTCACCGACTTCGAGGGCCGCATCGAGACGGACCGGGCGAAGCCCCAGGACTCCTCGGTGGAGCTGACCATCCAGGCCACCAGCATCGACACCGCCAACGAGAACCGCGACAAGGACCTGCGTAGCGCGGACTTCTTCGACGTGGTGAAGTACCCGACCATCACCTTCAAGAGCACGCGCATCACGCCCAAGGGCAAGGACACCTACGACGTCACGGGCACCCTCACCATGCGCGGCGTCTCGAAGGAGATCACGCTGCCCGTATCGTTCCTCGGCTTCATGAAGAACCAGCGCGGCACGGACACGGCCGGCTTCGAGACGGCCGTGACCCTGAACCGCAAGGACTTCGGGATCACCTGGAACCGGACGCTGGACGCCGGCGGCGTGCTCCTGGGCGACGAGGTCTACGTCTCGATCAACCTGGAGACGCGCAAGGAGGGGCCGGCGTCCCCCGCGCCTCCCCCGTCCAACTGACCGGATCCCCCGCCGCGCTGACGGAATAGGGACGCCTCCTCCCGCGTAGAGAGCGTGAGGGCCGCCAATCCTGGCGCGCCCGCTCGGGAGGTGTCATGCGTGCAGCGGCGATCTCGGCCTTCCTGGGGGCGGCCGGTCTTCTGGCGGCCGTCCCCGCTTCCGCCCACTCTCCGTATGGGGAGCCGCCCGGGTCGTTGGTCTCGGTCTCGGTCGAAGTCGACGGACGCGACGTGCCCCTCTACCCCGCGCCGGACGGCTCGGGCCGCTTCTACCTCGAGGCCCGGGAGGGGGCGCGCTACGCCGTGCGGATCGCCAACCGCACGCACGAGCGGCTGGGCGTGGTCCTGACCGTGGACGGCCTGAACGCCATCAGCGGCGGCCTCGACCGCGGCGTGGGCCGCATGTACGTGCTCAACCCCTGGGACTCCGCGTCGATCAAGGGCTGGCGCACGTCCCTCGAGGACGTCCGCCGGTTCACGTTCGTGGACGAGCGGGCCTCGTACGCCGCCCGGTCGGGCAAGGCGAACTCGAAGATGGGATGGATCGAGGCGGTCGTGTACCGCGAGCGGCCCCGGCCGTGGGTGTATCAGCCCGGCCCGGTCTATCGGACCGATCCCTACGAGGAGTCCGGCGCGCGCGACCAGGCGGACGAGCGGTCGGCGGACGCCGGCGAGGCCCAGTCCCCGGCCGAGGCGGATCGCGCGGGCAAGGCCGGCCGCGCCGACGGCGGCGATCGCCCGTCGGCCCGGACCGAGGCGCCCGCCATGAAGGTCCCACCCGATGCGGTGCCGCCGGCCGGCGGCTACCCGGGGACGGGCTGGGGCTCGCGGGAGGACGACGCGGCGGTGCTCGTGGACTTCGAGCCGCAGTCCTCGCCCGCCGAGCGCGTCACCCTTCGCTACGAGTACGCATCCGCCCTGCGGGCCCTCGGCATACTGCCCGCGCCGTGGTGGGCCCGGGACCGGCTGCGCGAGCGCGACGGCGGGACGGGGTTCGCCAAGCCACCGCGCTGGTAAGCGGCGGGTCGTTTACGACGAAGGCCGATGGGCGAGGGGGACGTAGCGCGGACACTCCACGACGGGCTGGGGCGGGTAGCGCTTGAAGATCGGGCAATAGATGAAGACGGTGCCGCGGTCGGATCGGACGTAGCGCGGCGGCGCCGCGCAGGAATGGCAGAGGCTCGTGGGGTACGGAAGAGGCTCGCCGCCGCGGCCGGGATCGCGAGGCGGCTCGGTCAGGGCTGGGGCTTGCGGGGCGGCATCAGCTCCGACCGCCACCGGTCCCGGCGGGACAGCACCTCGGCCGCGCTGCGCAGCGCGCCGGTGTCCTCCTCCTGGAGACCGTAGGCGCGGCCGATCTCGTCCACGCCGTTCTGGTCGGGCGTGGGCGACGTGCCGCCCGGTGTCTCGTCGCCCACGTACTCGTTGGCCAGCGTGCTGTCGTCCGGATCGCCCACGCGTATGGCCTCGTCGCGCGGGATCTCCACGCGCCGGCGGGCGGTGGCGGGGAGGATGCCGGTGCGCAGCGCCTCGGCCACGATGGCGGTGGGTGAAAGGGCCGAGCGGCGGTCCTCGTCCACGGCCCGCCCGCGGGGCCGCGGCACCCTCCCGTCACCGTACTTTCGCTTGGCCCGGGTCTTCATCCTCGTGCGTACCCTGACCGTTTCCGCCCCCCCGCGTCAAGCTCTTTCTCGGGTGCTGGCCTTCTTCGCGCCGCGGCGATCCGAGAGCAGGATGTTGAGCATCAGGGCCACGCCGCCCCCGGCGGCGGCCAGGAAGAACAGGATGGCCAGGCCCGGATAGCCGAGGATGCGAAAGCTCGTCTCCACCCGCATCAGCATGGCGGCGCTCACGATGAGCGCGGCCAGGATGAGTCCCACCGTGATGCGGTTGGCGATCTTCTGTATGCCCTCCACGAGCGCCTTCTCGTCGATGGCGTCCACCTTGACCTCGAGCCCGTTCGAGGCCACGGTGTCGAGGATCTTGTTGATGCGCCCCGGCAGGCGCTCCGCGAACTCCTTCACCTCCATGGCCGCGGAGAGGAGGTTGCCGGGGGACAGGGTCTTGCGCAGGCGGTGACGGGTCAGGTCGGCGGCGTTGCGCCGGATGGACGCGTTGGGATCGAAGGTGGGGTCGAGGGCGCGCCCGACCTGGTCGAGGTTCAGGAGCGTCTTGCCCAGCATCATCAGCTCGGACGGCACCCGGATCCCCGACTCGCCCGACATGCGCGAGAGGAGAAGGACGATCTTCCCCACCTCGATCTGCTCCACGCTGGCGTCCTTCGTCTGCGCCACCAGGTCTCCCACCTTGCGGCGGAACGCGACCTCGTCGAAGCGCGGTGTCGTCTGGCCGATCTGGATGGCCACCGTGGCCGCCTCGTCCGACTTCCCCTCGCTCACGGCCAGCAGCAGTTGCAGCAGCTTCTCCTGCATGGCCGAGGAGACGTGGGCCACCATGCCCAGGTCGAGCAACGCGATGCGGTCGTCCTCGGTCAGGAAGACGTTGCCGGGATGGGGATCGGCGTGGACGAACCCGTCCACCAGGATCTGCTGCAGGTAGGCCCGGAAGAGCTGCTCGGCCAGCGCGGACCCGTCCAGCTCGGTCCGGACCAGCGGGCTCAGTGTGGTGATCTTCGTGCCCCGCACGTAGGTGGTGGTCAGCACCCTGGACGTCGTGTAGTCGTCGATGGCGGTAGGCACCACGATGCGGTCGAAGTCCCGCAGGTTGTGGGCCAGGGTGGCCAGGTTGCGCGCCTCCTGCTTGTAGTCCAGCTCGCGCAGGATCGACTTGCGGAACTCCTCGACCATCAGCACGAGCTGGTACTGACGGCCCGTCTCGCTGTGGGTCTCCGCGAACTCGGTGATCTGGTCGAGCGCGTCCAGGTCCTTGATGATGGTGTCGTGGATCCCCGGCCGCTGGACCTTGACCACGACCTCCCGCCCGTCGCGCAGGGTGGCCCGATGGACCTGGCCCAGCGAGGCGGCCGCGACCGGCTTCTCCTCGAAGGTCGTAAAGGCCTTGGAGATCTTGACCCCGAGCTCCGCGGTGACGATGGCATGCGCCTCTTCATAGGAGAAGGGCTCGACCTTGTTCTGGAGCCGCGAGAGGGCCTCCAGGAACGAGGGCGGCAGCAGGTCGGCCCGCGTGGAGAGGAGCTGGCCCAGCTTCACGTACGTGGGGCCGAGCTTCTCCAGATCGGAGGTCAGCTGCTCGGCCGCCTCGGGCGGAGGGGCCTGGCTCGGAGTGGACGATTCGCCCGTGTCCGCGACGAGGTCCGACCGTCCATATTTGATGAGGAGGGCGGCCAGGTCCTTGTAACGTTTGAGATGCTCGGGACGTAACGAGATCGCCATATGCTTTTGAACAAGCCTCCGCTTTTTCAGCTTAATGCAGGATCCCCGCCAACCTCCCGGCGCATCGGCATTTAAGTCCGAGGCGGTTTCCCACGAAGAAACCGCGCAGCGAGGGGAAGCTGGCCCCGGAATTGCTCCTTTAACTCCTTGAAATGTCTACCAAGACCTGGACGACCCCAAGATGGACGACGCGGGCGCTAGCCGCGGGCCTGCTCGCGGTGGCGGCGGCGTCGTGCGGGCGCAAGCCCGCCGTCGAGGAGCGCGCGCCGGCCGAGTCTCCCCCGCCCAACATCCCTGCGCCCCAGATGGAGACCTGGAAGTCCGCGGCCCTACGGGTGGAGGAGGACCGGGGCGAGCCCATGGGCGGCCGGGCCAAGGTGGCCGTGCCCGACGAGCTGAGGCACTACGCGAACCGCCACCGGTTCCTGGCCATCCAGGTCGCCGAGTCCAAGGAGCAGGCCCTGCCCATCCCCTACGACTACGGCCAGCTGGTCGAGCTGATCCGTCAGGGGGGCCTGGTCGAGATGAAGCCTTTCGGGGACGACTACGTCCTCTATGGCGTGGGGGCGGCGGCCACCAACGCGCCCTTTACGCACTACGACGCGGAGCGCGACGTGGACGTGCCGCTCCTGTCGGGCTACGACGCGTTCGAGGACGAGTACAACCGGCTGGCGGCGTCCGTGGAGCCCATCGCCTCCCAGGTCGAGCTCTGGAAGGGCGAGAGGCTGCGCGTCCCGGCCGCGCAGAAGCGGCGCCGCGCGATCCTCCTCAAGCGAATCGCCGGCGGCGAGAAGCAGATCGCGGACGTGCACAAGGAGATGGACCGGCTGGCGTGGTACTACCAGGACTACGACCGGCGGCGCCTCCTGGTGGGCCAGTACCAGGCGCTGGCCGATCTGGCGGGCAGCTTCGAAGGGAAGCATTACGACCTCGACCAACCCGAGGATCGGCGCGCCTTGAAGGGTCGCCTGCTCTCCTATATCCGGCCCGAGGCCCGGGACCTGATCCTGCAGCTGGCCCACGACTACAGGGAGAAGTTCGACCGGCCGCTGGCCATCACCTCGCTCGTGCGCACGGAGGAGTACCAGGACCGGCTGGGCGAGGACAACCCCAACGCCACCACGATCGCCACCCCGCCGCACACGACCGGCCTGGCCTTCGACATGCTGTACAAGTTCATGACGGCCGCCGAGCAGCAGGCGGTGATGGCGGAGATCGCGCGCCTGGAGGACGAGGGCCGCGTGGAGGCCCTGCGCGAGAACCGGAACCACATCCACGTCTTCGTGTTCGCCGACGGCCAGCGCCCGCACGAGAGCTTGATCCAGGCCTCGCTGCGCGAGGTGGACGCCCAGCTGCCGGGGATGAGGGCAGCCCCCCGCAAGGCGAAGCCCGTGGTGCGGGCGCGGCGGCCTGCGCGCGGGGCATCGGCCACCGCGAAGTCCGTCACCCGGAAGCCGGCCGTCCGCAAGCGGACGGTCGCCCGCTAGCTCGCCCGCGCCTTGCGGGCCGCCGCCGCCCGCTTGCGGCGCCAGTCCCGCCAGCGCACCCAGGCCTCGGTGCCGCTCAGACACACCGCGAGCCAGCACAGCCCCGCGGCGAACCCGGCCACGACGTCGCTGAAGTAGTGGACGCCCAGGTACACGCGGCTGGCCCCGATGGTCACGGTCAGCAGGGCGCACAGCGTCACGGCGAGCACGCGCATGCGCCGGCTGTGGTCGATGCTGAAGTAGATGACGTAGGCCAGGCTGCCGAAGAACAAGGTGGCGCCCATGGCGTGGCCGCTCGGAAAGCTGTAGCCGTAGGCGGTGCCCAGCACCTCGATCCCCGATGGGCGCGCGCGCCGGAAGACCTCCTTCAGGGCGGGGTTCAGGATGGCGCCGCCGACGACCGTCGCGGCGAAGGCGTACAGCCGCCGGTGGGACCGGGCCCACAGGAGGACACCGGCCACGCTCGTCGAGAGAATGGCCAGCACCCACAGCTTGCCGAAATGGGAAACGAACAGCATGACGGCGGTGAGCCCGGGCGAGCGCCAGTGCGCCGCGACCTCCTGGGCGTAGCGGTCGGCGTGGCGGGTGGCCTCCGAATCGAAGACCCAGTCCGCGATGGAGCCGAAGACCCAGCCGGCCAGGATCGCGACCAGGAAGCCCACCACCAGGTGGAGGCCCAGGTAGCCCTCGGGCGAGAGCCACCGCGTGTAGAAGCTGGGGCGCGTGGCGGCGGCCGGGGCCATCGATTCGATTCTAAGCTGCCCTCTTGACCGGCCGTCCGGGTCTAAGATGAAGGCATGAGGAACAACGGGCCAGCCCTCAGCGGCTTCGGCGTCCTCGTGGTCGAGGACGATCCCGACACCCAGGAGATCCTGCGGACGATACTGGAGAAGGAGGGCGCGAACGTCTCCCTGGCCAGCACGGCGGTGGAGGGATTGCAGACGTTCCTGCGCGTGCGGCCGGATGTGCTGCTGTGCGACCTCGGCCTGCCGGGCGCGGACGGCTATGCGCTCGTCCGGCAGATCCGGGAGCTGCCCGCCATCCTGGGCGGCACCACCCCGTCGGTGGCGGTGACGGCCTATGCCGCCGAGATGACGCCCAAGGTGCTGCACGCCGGGTTCCAGGCCCACCTGCAGAAGCCCGTGGACCCCGACACCCTGGTGAAGGCGGTCGTGGCCCTCGCCCTCCAGGCAAAGCAGTAGCCCCGATCAGCGGGCGGTGGCCAGCGGCGCGCCGCCGTCGGGAAGGCTCTCCACGTCGACGCGGCGCCGGTGCGCCGCGCGCCATCGCGCGCGGGCCAGCGCGGCGTGGTACGAGGCCCGGTGCGGCTCGAGGCCGAGGGCCTGGGCGTAGAGCCGGACCGCCGCGTCCCAGTCGCCGGCGCGCGCCGCCGTGAGGGCTGACCCGGCCGGGACGGACCCCGGCGCCGGACGGACCTCCTCGTCGGGCCCATAGAGGAAGACGTCCGACAGCACGAGCGGCGGGCCCGCGGCCTGGAAGATCAGCCGGAG
>Ga0075425_100004862_pt1 | contig 13931 bp, 11 predicted proteins | sample SoiMethybrSBSTD4_FD_75300 | JGI IMG/M metagenome (GOLD analysis project Ga0075425, IMG submission 75300) | Bulk soil microbial communities from a Populus tree surrounding site in Tennessee, USA - Soil MetaG P. TD hybrid SBSTD4 | ecosystem: Environmental > Terrestrial > Soil > Tree plantation...
TCCGCTTTGTCGGCGGCCGACTGCATGTCGGCAGTCGTCGGGTCCGGCGGCACCGGTTGCGCGGCGAGAACGGCCGGTGCGAGAAGCAGCGTCGCGACCAGCGCCGCACGAACCCATGTCATCGAAGCGCCATCCCTTCCGGAATCCTTTCGTTCACAGACGAACGCACGGGTCTGCTGAGCAAGTACGTTGCCAGCTGGGCAAAATGCGACAGCCGAGCTTCCCTGCCGATGGCGCTGGGCTTGCAGTTTTCTCACGAACGTGTCTCCTGCGCGCAGTCCACTTTCCACCTATCGACTGCAATTCAACAATCGCTTCACGTTTCGTGATGCGCACGCGATCGTCGATTACCTCCAGGCGCTTGGCATCACCGACGCGTATGCATCGTCGTATCTCGCCGCGGTGCCGGGAAGTCTGCACGGATATGACGTCGCCGATCCCACGCGTCTGAATCCTGACATCGGCAACGAAGAAGACTACTGGACGTGGATCGAGGCGCTGCGCGCACGAGGCATGGGCCATGTGCTCGACCTGGTGCCGAACCACATGGGAATCGCGAAGTCGTCGAACCCGTGGTGGCTCGACGTGCTGGAGGACGGTCCGAGCTCGCGCTACGCGCGGTTCTTCGACATCGAATGGCATCCGGTCAAGGTCGAGCTCGCGGACAAAGTCCTCATTCCGATTCTCGGCGATCAGTACGGCTCGGTCCTCGAGCGTCAGGAGCTGCAGCTCACCTACGCCGGCGGCGCGTTCGCGGTGCGTTACCACGACGACGTCTTGCCGATCGCGCCCGATACGTATCGAAGTATTTTCGCAATCGCGCTCGATCGCTGGAGCGCCGAACATCCGGGCGAGGCGGCCGACGAGTTGGAGATCATCCTCGCGGCGAGCGAAAACCTGCCGCTAAGAAGCTCGCGCGCTCCCGACATGGTCGCGCTTCGCACACGCGAGAAGGGCGCGATCAAACGGCGGCTCGCGGCGCTCAGCGAGTCGAGCGCCGACGTGCGTGCGCTCATCGACGCGTGCATCGCACAGTTCAACGGCGTTCGCGGTGAACCGCGGAGCTTCGAGGCCCTCGACCAGCTCCTGAACGAGCAATCGTATCGGCTCGCGCACTGGCGGGTCGCGTCCGAGGAAATCAACTACCGCCGCTTCTTCGACGTGAACCATCTCGCGGCGCTGCGGATGGAAGACCGCGAGGTGTTCGACGAGGTTCACCGGTTCGTGTTCGGCCTGGTCAGGCGCGGCGGCCCGACCGGACTGCGCATCGATCACGTCGACGGTCTGTATTCGCCGCTGGACTACCTGAACCGATTGCAGGAGTGCGTGACGCGCGCGGACGCCGGCAGCACAGACCAGCCCGCGAACCGTTTCTACATCGTGGTCGAGAAAATTCTCGGGGCCGATGAGCGTCTGCCGCGCGAATGGCCGGTCGCGGGCACCACGGGGTACGAGTTTGCGGCCACCGTCAACAATCTGTTCGTCGACCGCCGGAACGAGCGCGCGCTCGACGACATTTACATGAAGTTCGTGCGCGAGCGGCGCGAACGGCTGTCGTTCTCCGATCTCGCGTATCGCAGCAAGAAGCAGATACTGCACGAGACGATGTCGGGCGACATCAACTCGCTCGGCCATCAGTTGAACCGATTCTCCGAGCGCAACCGTCACTTCCGCGATTTCACGCTCCACATCCTGATCTCGACGTTGAAGGAAGTGATTGCGTGCTTCCCGGTGTACCGCACGTACGTCACGCAGAATCAGCCGGTCACCGATCACGATCGCCGGTACATCACGCAGGCCGTCGAGTGCGCGAAGCGGCGCGCGCCGGGCGTCACCTCGCTCGTGTTCGACTTCATCCAGCGGATTCTGCTGCAGCAAACGACCGACGACTCGCCGGAATCGCGTGAGGAGAGCGCGCGATTCAGCGGCAAGTTCCAGCAGATTACGAGCCCGGTTGCCGCGAAGGGCATCGAAGACACCGCGCTGTACATTTACAACCGTCTGCTCTCGCTGAATGAGGTCGGCAGCGACCCGACGCGGTTCGGACTGCCTCCCGCGGCCGTTCACGAGTGGCTGCGCGATCGGCAGCGCCAGTGGCCGGCGGCGCTGTCCGCGACGTCGACGCACGACACGAAGCGCGGCGAGGACGTGCGCGCACGTATCAACGTGCTCTCGGAAATCCCCGGCGCGTGGAAGGCGGCAGTCAGCAGGTGGCGCACGCTGAACCGGCGGATCAAGGTCGAGGTCGCCGGCGCGGTGGCGCCCGACGCGAACGAGGAATATTTCCTCTATCAGACGCTGGTCGGCGCATGGCCGTTCGACGCGAACGACGGCGAAGCATTGAAACAGTTTCGCGATCGCATTGCCGCGTACATGCGAAAAGCCATGCGCGAGGCGAAGGTGCACACGAGCTGGTCGCATCCCGACGAGGCGTATGAGAAAGCGGTGACGCGATTCGTCGAACGGCTGCTGGATCCGCGCCGATCGCAGCCGTTCTTCGATTCGTTCCTGCCGTTCCAGCGCCGCGTCGCCGAGCTCGGCATCTACAACAGCCTCGCGCAGCTGCTCATCAAGGTGACCGCGCCGGGCGTCCCCGATTTCTATCAGGGCACGGAGCTCTGGGATTTGAATCTCGTCGACCCCGACAACCGCCGGCCGGTCGACTACGAGCGGCGCCGCACGGCGCTTGGCGCACTGAAGTCGTGCGCGCAGCCCGCTGGCGACTGTGCGTCCGAGCTGCTCGACAATCGGGCCGACGGCCGCGTGAAGCTGTTCGTCACCACGCGCGCGCTGTCGGCGCGCTGCGCGTTCCGCCGGCTGTACGAATGCGGCGAGTACGTGCCGCTCGAGACGCAGGGCGCGCGCGCCGATTCGCTGTTCGCCTTCGCGCGAACCGACGGACACGCGGCAGCGATCACCGTCGTTCCGCGGTTAGTCGCGTCGCTGCTTCCAGACGCGACCGGAGCGCCGACGGGTGACGCCGTATGGAGCGATACGTCGATCGCGCTCGCACGCGACGGCCACGCGTTCGGCGGCCGCCGGTACCGGAACGTGTTCACAGACGATGTGATCGATTGCGGAGGTGACACCCTCGCGGCGGCGACCGTGCTGCAGCGCTTCCCCGTCGCCCTGCTCGTGCCGGCCGACGACAGCGCGCGTTCGATCCGCCGCTGATGCTCTATCTCACGATCATCGGCGGCGCCTTCATCGCGTGGCTCGTCATCGCGATGCTCTTCACGCCGCACATCCCGTATCACATCGAGGCCGACGTCGACGCGTGCAGCGATCATTTCGTGCACGTGCTCGAGTCGACGTGTCAGACGCACCTCGAGCACGGAAACCGCGTCGAGATTTTGACCAACGCCGAGCAGTTCTATCCCGCCATGCTCGACGCGATCCGCTCGGCGCGCGAGACCGTCAGCATGGAGTGCTACATCTTCAAGAAAGGCGAGATCGGCGACCAGTTCGTCGAGGCGCTGTCCGAGCGCGCGCGCGCCGGCGTGCGCGTGACGATCGTCATGGACGCGATCGGCAGCTTCGGGGCGTTCAGGAGGCTGCGCAAGCCGCTCCGCGAAGCGGGCGCGCGCGTCGCCGCGTACCAGCGATTCAAATGGTATCGACTGAGCCGGTTGAACAACCGCACGCACCGCGAGCTGCTCGTCGTCGACGGCACGATCGCGTTCGCCGGCGGTGCCGGCATCGCGGACTGGTGGGCCAAGCCAATGCGCGGCAAGCCGCGCTGGCGCGAGATGATGGCGCGCATAGAAGGCCCGGTCGTCTCCGACATCGCCGGCATCGTCGCCGAGAACTGGATGGAATGCTGCGGCGAGATTCTCACGGGACCTGAAACCTACAAACCGCATAAGAAAGCCGGCGACGTGCAGGCATTCGCGATCAAGAGCTCGCCGGCGGATCGCGCGACGACCTCCCGCGCGTTGTTCCAGACGCTCATCGAAGGCGCGAACGGGAAGGTCACTGTTCAGACGCCGTACTTCCTTCCCGACAAGGCGTTCCGCAGAGCGATCCGGCGGACGGCGCATCGCGGCGTGTCGATGGCCGTCATCGTGCCGGGCCGCCGGACCGATCAGCGGTGGGTGCGCCTGGCGAGCCGGCGCATGTACGGCCGCATTCTCGAGTGCGGTGTGAAGATTTTCGAATATGAGCCCGGCATGACGCATGTGAAGACGCTGCTCGTCGATGACCTGTGGGCCGTAATCGGCACGACCAACCTGGACAACCGGTCGTTCGAACACAACGACGAGGTAAACGTCGCATTCCGCGACAAATTCGTTGCGGCGCGGCTCGCACGCGATTTCGAGTGCGACCGCGCAAACTCCCGCGAGATCACGCTCGACGATTGGCGGCGCCGGCCGTTGTGGGAAAAACTCATCGGCAGCATTGCGTGGATTCTCGAACGGCAACAGTAATGGCCCGCCAGCGCGCCTGACGGCGCTTCGGCCCGCCTACGCGGCTGGCGCCGCTTCGGCGTGGCGTTTTCCTTGCACTCATGTCGGCCGGGAGTTCTCGAACAATGACGCGAATAGCCGCGGATGTGCTGGCCGATCGCCTGATCGACTGGGGTGTGACAGTTGTCTTCGGACTGCCGGGCGACGGCATCAACGGAGTGATGGAAGCGCTCCGCCAACGTCAGGAGCGCCTGACGTTCATCCAGGTCCGCCACGAAGAAGCGGCGGCCTTCATGGCGTGCGGATACGCGAAGTACTCGAGGCGGCTCGGGGTCTGCCTCGCGACGTCCGGACCCGGCGCCATTCACCTGTTGAACGGTCTCTACGATGCGAAGCTCGATGGCGCGCCTGTACTGGCCCTCACCGGGCAGACGTATCACGACCTGCTCGGCATGCACTACCAGCAGGAAGTCGATCTGCTGGCGCTCTTCAAGGACGTCGCCGTCTACAACGAGATGGTGATGGGCGCCGGTCACGTGCAGTCGCTCGTCGACGCCGCCTGCCGCGCTGCGTTGTCCGATCGAGGGGTTGCGCACATCACCTTCCCGGTCGATCTGCAGGAACAGAACCTCAGCGAGGATGAAAAATCGCAGAAGAACGTCGAAGGACACACGTCGGACGTGTGGCGGCCGCCGATCGTCGTGCCGCGCGAGCAGGATCTCCGCTTGGCCGCGAACGTGTTGAACGCCGGCACGAAGACCGTCATCCTCGCGGGACAAGGCGCACTCGGCGCAGGCGCCGAGCTCGAGCAGCTCGCCGATCTCATGGCCGCGCCGATCGTGAAGCCGCTGCTCGGCAAAGCGGTCGTGCCCGACGACTCGCCGTTCACGACCGGCGGGATCGGGTTGCTCGGCACCGAACCGTCGGAAACCGCGATGGAATCGTGCGACACGCTGCTGATGGTCGGCACGAGCTTCCCGTACATGGAGTTCTACCCGAAACACGATCGCTGCCGCGGCGTGCAGATCGATCGCGATCCGTCGCGCATCGGATTGCGATTCCCCGTCGACGTCGGGTTGTGCGGCGACGCGAAGGCGACGCTGCAGGTGCTCACGCCGCACATCAAGCGCCGGGAGAATCGTTCGTTTCTCGAAGAAGCACGGTCGGGGATGGCGAAATGGCGCGAGCTGATGGCCGCGCGCGCGCACCGTGAAGAAATGCCACTGAAGCCGCAGGTCGTCGCCGACGCGCTCAACGAGCTGCTCACCGACGATGCAATCATCTCGACGGATTCTGGAACGATCACGACGTGGGCCGCGCGGCACATCAACATCAAGCGCGGTCAGCTGTTCTCCTGCTCCGGCAATCTCGCCTCGATGGCGCCGGGACTGCCGTACGCGATCGCCGCGAAGATCGCGTATCCGTCGCGGCAGTCGGTCGCATTCGTCGGCGACGGCGGCTTCACGATGCTGATGGGCGAGTTCGCGACCGCCGTGAAATACCGCCTTCCAATCAAAGTGGTGATCATCAAGAACAACGTGCTCGGGATGATCAAGTGGGAGCAGATGGTGTTCCTCGGCAACCCCGAGTACGGCGTGGAGCTCGAGCCGATCGACTTCGTGCGGTTCGCCGAATCGTGCGGCGCGATCGGCTTCCGCTGCGAACGGCCCGATGAAGTGCGCCCGGCGCTCGAAGCGATGATGCTCGCGGACGGACCGGCGCTGTGCGAGGCGATCGTGGATCCGTTCGAGCCGCCGATGCCGGCGCGCGTGAAGGCGAAGCAGGCGTTGCGCATGGCGGAGTCGCTTGCGCGAGGCGAGCCGAACCGCGGCCGTATCGCGCTGACCCTGTTCCGCGACAAGGTCAGCGATCTCACGGGCAGATAGGGCGGTGCGCTGATGCGCAGACAGATCGTCGTCGTCACCGGCGCATCGGCAGGCGTGGGACGCGCGGTCGTACGCGCGTTCGCGCGGGCCGGCGCCGACGTTGGACTGCTCGCGCGCGGCGTCGATGGTCTCGAAGGCGCGCGGCGCGAAGTCGAAGCAGAAGGCGGACGCGCGCTCGTGTGTCCGACCGACGTCGCCGACGCCGCGCAGGTCGAAGCCGCGGCCGAGCGCATCGAGCGCAACCTTGGAAAGATCGACGTCTGGGTGAACAACGCGATGGTTTCGGTGTTCTCACCGGTGACCGAACTGCAGCCGGACGAAATACGCCGGGTCACCGACGTCACCTACCACGGCGTGGTGTACGGCACGCTGGCCGCGCTGAAGCGCATGCTTCCGCGGGACCGCGGCGCGATCGTGCAGGTGGGATCGGCGCTCGCCTACCGCGGCATCCCGCTGCAGGCCGCCTACTGCGGCGCGAAGCACGCCATTCAAGGCTTCACCGAATCGCTTCGCTGCGAGCTGCTGCACGTGGGCTCGAACGTGCACGTGACGATGGTGCATCTGCCGGCGATGAATACACCGCAGTTCGATTGGGTGAAGAGCCGCCTCCCGCGCAAGGCGCAGCCGGTGCCGCCGATTTACGAACCGGAAATCGCCGCCGACGCAATCGTGTGGGCATCATCGCGGCGGCGGCGTGAGATGAGCGTCGGCGCCACGACCGTTGCCGCGATCTGGGTGAACAAGTTCGCGTCGCCGCTCCTCGATCGCTATCTCGCGCGCACCGGCATCGAGAGCCAGATGACCGACGAGCCCGCCGATCCAAATCAGCGCGACAACCTGTGGCAACCGGTCGCCGGCGATCACGGCGCGCACGGCCGGTTCGCGGACCGCAGCGCGAATTTCAGTCCGCAGACCTGGATCAACGAACGGCTGCCCGGTGTCGGGCTGATCGTCGCGGCCGGAGCGGCGCTGTTTCTTGGAGCACGACGATGGCGACGACGTGGAGAATCTGGAATTTAGAATTTGGAATTTGGAATTTGGAATGCGTACGCATTCCAAATTCCAAATTCCAAATTCCGAATTCTTCACTGTCGTTCTTTCTCGTCGATCGCCGCAGTCCAGATTTCGATCTGCTCGCGGGTCATCTGGCCGTCGGGTTGCTCGCGGGCGTCGCGATACTTCCAGTTCTCCACGTCGTAGATGTACTGCTCGCGCGAGAGCAGCGTGCCGTAGCAGGTGTCGCTCTGCAGATTCGGCCGGCTGACGCTCAACCGGCGCGTCAACTCCTCCATCACCCATGACGGAATGTTCTGCCGCTTGTCCGGGTAGATGAAGCCGAACAGGATGAGATGGCTGAAGAGCACGCGCCAGGAGTCGCCGAACCGCATCAGCAGCCGCGGCCAGTCGAGCGACGGTCCCGTTTCGCGCAGCAGGTGCGCGATGTCGGCGCCGTCGTAGCGCTCGCGCTCCTGGATGAACGCCTTCGACCAGATCATCTCCTCGACCGGACACAGCCGGACGATCAATCCGAGCACGTTCGTCCTCGGCGCGTGATCGAACCAGAGATCGTCGACCCGCGCGACGCCGTTGCCCGAGTTGAAGATGACGTCCACGAGATGATGTCCGCCGCGGATCTTTCCGAGCCAGTGCGGGAACGGCATCTCGGTCTTGAAGCCGAAGCGTTCGAACGCGTCGAGCACGCGCGGACAGTCGTCCGGCTTCACGAACACGTCGATGTCCTTCGTGTCGCGCGGCACGCGCGCGTAATGCGAGTACGCGAAGGCGCCGCCGACCAGGAACGGGATGCCGATCGTCTGCAGCCTGCCCAGCATATCGATGTAGAAATCGGCGGCGGGATCGTGAATGGCGCGCGCGGTCTGGGTCTCCATGAGTCCTCAGGACGCGACCGCGTCTGTCGCGCGACGACCGCGCGGCAGCGCCGCGGCAATCGCCGGCACGTTCTCGCGCGAAGACGAGGGCGCGGCGGTTGAGTAGGCGGGCGGCGTCTCACCGGCCGCCCGTTCGCCGACGGGGACTTCGAACACGCGGAACGGCGGACGATCCGCGAACGACCGCGTCAAGAGCGGCATCGACACGTTGTAGACCGGGACGCCGGTCTTCGTCGCGCCCTCGAGCCGCCCGCGATGCGCGTGGCCGTGCACGACGAAAGACACCGGATAGCGGCTGATTGGCTCCTCGAGCCGGCTCGATCCGAGAAACGGGTAGATTTCGAGCGGCTCGCCTTCAACCGTCGACTGCACCGGCGAGTAATGCAGCAACGCGACGAGATGACTCGTGCGCAGACGCGCCAGCGCGGCCTCCAGCTTCAGCGCTTCGTCGACGGCCTCCCGCACGAACTGCTTGATGATCGTCTCGCCCCACGGACCGAGTGCGCGCTGACCGAAGCCGCCGCCGAACCCTTTCACGCCCGCGATGCCGATCCCCTGCATCTCGCACGCGTCGCCGTCGAGCACGACGACTCCCGCATCCGTCAGCGTCCGACGCACTTCGTCGGCCTTACCGGATTCGATGTCGTGGTTGCCGAGCACAGCAGCAATCGGAATCCGCACCGACGCGAGCTCCTTGGCGAGCACGCGCGCTTCGTCGGGCAGCCCGTAATCGGTCAGATCGCCGGCGATGAGCGCCACGTCCGCCGCTTCCGCGACGCGCGCGAAGAGCGACTGGAATGCACCCTGCGATGTCTTGGTGCAGTGGAGATCGGCAAGCGCTGCGACGCGCACCATGGTCCCAGCCATATAGCTCAAAGGTTCAAGAGTTACGCCAACGGCCGTGCTGTTGAGCTCGCAGTGGGCGTTCCACTTGCAAACGCCTTAAAGGTGCCGGGAAACATGCGTCAGCTCGGGCGACTCGTGGTCACGCCCTTCGCGACGATCGGCGTGCTCGCCGCCATCCTCGTGTGGGAGATCGAGCATGTCGGCTCGGTGCTCCTCGCGATTGGCATCACCGCGAGCGCGGTGGTCGTCGGCGTAATCGTCGCGCGGCGCCTTCGCCGCGACATCGACGAGCTGTCGGCCTACTACGAGACGCTGCTGCGCACGGCCGACGATCAATCGCGGCAGGCCGAAGCGGCGAACCGCGTCAAGGACGAGTTTCTCGCGACCTTGTCGCACGAGCTCCGCACGCCTCTCAACTCAGTCCTGGGGTGGTCCCGATTACTCGCCAGTGGGAAGCTCGATGCCACACAGACCACGAAAGCGATCCAGGCCATCGAGCGCGCGGGCTGGGCGCAGTCGCGTCTGATTGAAGACCTCCTCGACATCTCGCGCATCGTCGCCGGCAAGCTGCATCTGACCCTCGTCCCGACGGCGCTGCAGCCGCTCATCGAGGCCGCGATCGATTCGCTCCGCCCCGCCGCCGACGCAAAACAGATCGCGATCAACATGGAGCTCGACCCGACGCTGCCGCCCATTGCCGCGGATCCGGACCGCTTGCGGCAGGTCGTCTGGAATCTCATAGCGAATTCGATCAAGTTCACGTCGAACGGGGGACATGTCGACGTGCGGCTTACGAACGAAGGCCACGAGATGTGCTTGTCGGTCCACGACACCGGCATCGGATTCACACCCGAGGTTGCCGCGCATTTGTTCGAGCGCTTTCGACAGGGCGACAGCAGCTCGACCCGGCAGTATGGCGGCCTCGGTCTCGGACTTGGAATCGTTCGCCACGTCGTCGAACTCCATGGCGGGACCGTCACCGCATCGAGCCCGGGTGAGAACGCCGGATCCATTTTCGAAGTGCGACTGCCCGTCCGCACGGCAGAGGCGCAGGCGGTCGAAGTACCGCTCCCGGCGACCGCTGCGCCTTCGCTACGCGGCCTGTCGGTGCTGGTAGTCGACGACGATCCCGGCTCGCGGGAGTTCGTCCGCTCGACGCTCGAGCAGTACGGCGCGGTCGTCGTCAGCGCATCGTCGGCGCGCGAGGCGCGCGACCGGCTGAAGCGTGAGCCGGTCGATGTTCTGGTGAGCGATCTGATGATGCCCAACGAAGACGGCTTCGAGCTCATTCGGCACCTTCGCGAGCTCGATGCGAAGAGCGGCCACCGCACGCCCGCGATCGCGTTGACCGCACTTGCGCGCACCGACGATCGTCGCCGCGCCCTCAGCGCCGGGTTTCAGATGCACGTCGCCAAACCGATCGATCCGATGGAGCTGGTGTCATCGGTCGAGTACCTGGCGGGCGACCCCCGTGGCATTGCACTTGCGGGGAAATAGCGCATGCCCGTCCAAGCGCTCGCGCCGCACCGATGTTCGGTTCTCGTCGTCGACGACGATCCCGAGATCCGCGAGCTGCTGCGTGTGGCGTTGATCGGCGACGGCTATCAGGTCGCAGGCGTTGGAAACGGACGCGACGCGCTGCATTACCTCCGCTCGCACGCCGACATCTGCATCATCGTGCTCGACCTCCTGCTGCCGGTGATGGACGGGGTCCAGTTCCGCACGGCGCAGTTAAGAGACCGGTCGCTTGCCTGGATCCCGGTCGTCGTCATGTCAGCGGTCGATGACGATGGACGCCGTGCGCGCGAGGTGGGCGCGCGCCGTGTGATCCGCAAGCCGCTCAACCTCGACGAAGTGAGGAGCGCGCTCCGTCACATCGGCTGCTGCCAGGCGCGTCCACGCCAGTCGCTCGGCGCGGCGCGCGCATCGCGGAGCTGAGCAAAAACCGAAAGCGCTGCCACGACATCCGGGGCAAGCGGAACAGTCGCTGGCACTTGCCCGAAAAAATTGCCGTGTCTATCATCGACTTCAATGGCCATCGGGGTGACAGTTCTGATCGTCGAGGATGATCCGGACACGCGCCAGTTCTACATCGACGTCCTCTCGCAGGGCGGGTTCGGCGTCGACCAGGCACACAATGGTCGCCAGGCGCTCGACAAAGCGCTCGAATCGCCTCCGGATCTCGTTGTGCTGGATATCGCCGTCCCCGGCATCGACGGCATCGAGTTCTGCCGCCGGCTTCGCGCCGACGAGCGGACGCGCGACGTGCCGGTGCTCGCCGTTACCGGATATGAGGACCGTCAGTATCCGGACCGCGCGCTGACCGCCGGCGCGAACCACGTCCTGATGAAGCCGTGCAACGCCGACGTGTTGATCACCGAAGCGCGCCGTCTGCTCAACGGCCGCGCCACGCTGGCGGCTGAGAGTTAATTGCGACGCGCTCCGTTGATTCGAAGCGCCACTCGACACCAAGGACACAAGGGACACAACGGAATCAATGTGTTCTAAGGCTGTGACGAAGTCGCAGCCTTGCGCACGTACCGCATCACTCGTTTGGGCCCGACCTCGGCGCCGTACACGTTGCCCTGAGCATCCGCGGCCACGCCTTCAGCCGCGCTCGTGCCGGTGAAGTCGGGGCGCTTGCGCGTGTCGGGATCGGGGATGAAGTATTTCACCGTGCCGTCCTTCGCGCTGCCGATGCGGATGCCGCGCTTCCATCCGTCGTGGTTGCGCGACACCGATTCGGACTCCGAGTCGGCGACGTACAACGTGTCGTTCTTGTCGACGTAGATGCCGCTCGGCCGGCTGAACTCCTTGTACTCGGTGACGTACTTCAGGTCCTTGTCGAAAATCTGAATGCGGTTGTTGTTGCGATCCCCGACCAGCAGCCGGCCGCGCGAATCAAACGCGAGCGCGTGCGGCTGATCGAATTCGCCCTGTCCTGTTCCCGTCTGACCGAAGCGCTTGACGATGGACTTGCCGTCCTTCGAGAACACGACCAGCTCCGACTTTCCCTGACCGTGACCGAGCGCCACGATGATCTCTCCGTTCGGCGCAACGACGATATCGTTCGGCTGGAAGCAGCAGTCGGGCGCGAGCGCGCCGCCCGGCTTGCCGAGCGTCATCAGGAGCTTGCCGTCAGGGCTGAACTTGAACACCTGATGTCCCTTCGTCGCGCCCGGCAGCGGTCCGCTCACGGCAGCGCCGCGGGCCGCCTGCGCCGCTCCGGGTTGATTCTCCGCGCCGCCGCCGGCGCCGCGCGCCGCCTGCGCCGAGCCTGCCGAAGCGCCGCGCGCGGGACGCGGCGCGTTGTCCTGCCCGTCGGTCACCCACACGTTTCCCTCGCGGTCGACGTAGATGCCGTGCGGAAAGATCAGCATGCCTTCGCCGAAGCTCTTCACGAGCTTGCCGGATGCGTCGAACTTCAGAATGGTCGGTATGCTCTTGATCTGATTGTTCTCGTCGAGACAGCTGTTCGCGCCACAGCGCTCCGCCACCCAGATCGACCTGCCGTCCTTGTCGATTTCGACGGCGCTCGTCGAGCCCCACGTTCTGCCTTCCGGCAGCTTGAAGTAGTTCTCGATGGACTGATACACGTTCGGGAGATCGTTCGTGGGTTTGACGTCGCTCTGCGTCGTCGCGTCAGCGCGCCACAGGCCGACCGCGGCTACGATCGTCGCGAGCAGCGTCGCCTTCGCCCGCCCTGAGAATGTCATCGCTGCCTCCTCCAAATCCGGCGCGAATCATACTCCGAACCCGCCCCGAACGGCTCTATAGTAGGCGCTTCAGGAGGAGCCTCACATGCAGAGACGCATTCTGCGCATGCTCGCGGTGGTCGTCACCGTCGCGCCGGCCATCGTTCTGGCGCAGTCGCCGAAGTCGGCGACCTACATCACGGACGAGGAAGTGAAAAAGGTGAACTCGCAGCCCGGAGTCGACCGCACGATTCGCGTCGTCGACATCGGGAGCGAGCACTTCGCGGTTGGCATCATCCACCGTGGTGCGACCGGCGGCGCGCGCGGAACGGCAGGAGCCGGCGGCGGTGCGGGAGCGGGCGGCGGCGCAGGTGCCGGCGCGGGCGCCGGCGGCGGACGCGGCGCGCAGACCGGCGAGCCATGCGGCGAACAGAGCGGCGGTGGATCCGCACCGGCGGCGGGCACGCCCGGCGGCATCGCGCACGACTCTCAGACCGAAGGCTATTACATCGTGTCGGGCGGCGGTACGCTCGTCACCGGCGGCCACATCGCGAACGGACGCAAGTCGGCTCCCGATGCCGAAGTGACCAAGGTGCTCAACGGTCCATCGTGCAGCGGAACGATCGCCGGATCGGACGTCGTCAAGAAGGTGGTGAAGACCGGCGACATCATCATCATTCCCGCCGGCGTCCCGCACGGCTGGACCGACATCACCGATCACGTGGACTATCTGAGCTTCCGCCCGTCCGACCACATCCTGGAAGCCGGCTACGTGCATCCTTCCATCAAGAAGTAGAGATGATCGGGTAATTGGGTAATCGGGTAATTGCGTGATGGTGCTCGGGCTCGGGCCGGATTGCGAGGAGGTAACGGGATGAGACGAATTGCTATCTGCGTCATGGCGCTTGTTCCGTTACTCACCTTTAGCGCGCGGGCTGACGATGGCGAGAAGGTGTTGACGATCGATCATTACGTATCCGTGCAGTCCACTGTGCCGGCGATTGCCGGACAGACGGCGCAGATTTACGTTCGCGAGCGCGTGCAGGCATCGACGGCGCTGCACGGCGGATCGCTGAACGATCGCGTCGTGTTGTTCGTGCACGGCGCCGGCACGCCATCCGAAGTCGCGTTCGACGTGCGGCATCAGGACTACAGCTGGATGGCGTTCCTCGCGCGCAACGGCTTCGACGTGTTCGGGATGGATACGAC
>Ga0075425_100004863_pt1 | contig 13931 bp, 10 predicted proteins | sample SoiMethybrSBSTD4_FD_75300 | JGI IMG/M metagenome (GOLD analysis project Ga0075425, IMG submission 75300) | Bulk soil microbial communities from a Populus tree surrounding site in Tennessee, USA - Soil MetaG P. TD hybrid SBSTD4 | ecosystem: Environmental > Terrestrial > Soil > Tree plantation...
ACCCAGGGGACGACCGGTCTGCTCGTGGAGGGGCAGGACGCGATTGGGCTCGCCGCCGCCTGCCTGGAGCTGGTGCGGAATCGGGAATGGGCACGGAGCATGGCCGAGCGTGCCCGCCGCGTGGCCGCGGACAAGTTCTCCCATCGCCGCTGCGGAGCCGCGCTGGTCGGCGCGTACCACGCCGTCACCCACCGCTCTCGCCTGGGGAGTCCCGGCCTTCCCGCCTGGGTCGCGGCCCTGGCTCGGGGCACGCGGAGGTCCGTCGCGGCCGCGCTCGGGTCCTCCGCCCGCCGAAGGATGGAGTCGGAACGCCGTGACCCCGCCTCGCTGAAGGAAGTCCTCCGCTCGTCCCGGCAGCTCCTCGTCGTCTGCCACGGCAACATCATCCGGAGCCCCTTCGCGGCGCGCCTTCTCGCCCAGAAGCTCGGGGACCGCTGCCCCCTGCGCGTCGTTTCGCGTGGCCTCCGGGCCCGGCCGGGGATGCCACCGCCGACGCCGGCCACGCGCGCCGCCGCCCGATTCCAGGTCGATCTCACCACACACCTGGCCCTGCCCGTGAGCGTCGGCGACGTCGCCGCCAGCGACGTGATCTTCGTCATGGACGGGGCCCAGCTGCGCGAGATGCACCGGCGGTACCCGGCTTCCCGCGGCAAGACGTTCCTCCTCACGTCGCTCGCTCCCGACTGGCCGCTCGAAGTGCGCGATCCGTTCGCCCAGCACGATTCCGTCTTCCAAGCCTCCTACGAGCACATCGCGGCCTCCGTCGGGCCCATCGTCCGTCTCCTCCCCCGAGGCCTCGCCGAATGAAGACGGCGATCAAGCAGCTCCTGGGCCGGACGATCTTCGCCTCGCGCCTGGACGGCCTGCTGCTCCGGAAGGCGGCGGTGATCGTGGCCTTCCACCGCGTCCACGAGGCGGCGGCCCCCGACGACAGCCTGTCCGTGAACGTCGAGATGTTCGAGCGGCATTGCCGCTTCTTCCAGCGCCACTTCCGCGTGGTCCGGCTGGCGGACATCGTGGAGAAGCTCGAGCGGGGCCAGCCCTTCCAGCACGAGCTGGCCATCACGTTCGACGACGGTTATCGCGACAACTTCGAGCACGCCGCACCCGTCCTGGAGAAGCTCGGCTTGCCGGCGACCTTCTTCGTGGTGACGAGTTGGATGGGGACGAGCGTGGTGCCCTGGTGGGACGGCGAACGCGGCGCCCGCCATTCCTGGATGAGCTGGGACGAAGTGCGCACCCTGCACCGGAAGGGGTTCGATATCGGCGTGCACACGCGGACCCACGCCGACCTCGGTGCGGTCAGGGGATCGGAGGCGGCGGAGGAGATCTTCGGGGCGAAGCGTGACCTCGAGGCGGAGCTCGGCGCCCCCGCCGACCTCTTCGCGTATCCCTACGGCGGCCGCCACCAGTTGAGCGAGCCCAATCGCGAGCTGGTGAGAGCTGCGGGCTTCCGCTGCTGCTGCTCGAGCGTCGGGGGCATCAACGAGGATGGTGCCAGCCCGTTCGACCTCCAGCGCGTGCCGATCTCCTTCTGGCATCGCTCTCCCCAGCAGTTCGGCTTCGAGGTCGCCCTGGGAAGGACCCGCCTCACCGCTTAGCCGCGCCCGGCCGCTTCCGGCCGGCGCCACCATCGAGGGACCTGTGCTACGCAACATCGGAAGTACGTGGGTCGTCACGCTGGTGACGATCGCCGCCACCTACGTCCTCACCCCCTTCCTCATCCGGTCGCTGGGACCGGAGGGATACGGGACCTGGACGTTGATCACGGCGCTCACCGGCTACGTGAGCCTGATGGCGCTCGGCGTCCCCATGGCCTGCGTGCGGTACCTCGCGGGGCACGTCGCGGAGCGCGACGTGCGCAAGGCCAACCAGGTGATCGGCAGCTGCGCGGGCCTCTACCTGATGGTCGGCGCCGCCGCCCTGGTCCTGGGGGCGGGGCTGGCCGTCCTGTTCCACCTGTACGCGCTGCCCGCCGGCCTCGAGGCCCAGGCCGGCCTCGCCTACGGGCTCATGGTGGTCTACGTGTCCGCGGGGTTCATCGGGCTGCTTCCCGAGGGAATCCTGTTCGCGCACCTGGACTTCGTGGGGCGCAACGCGGTGCGCATTGCCGGCGTCGTGCTGCGCCTCATCCTGACCGTGGGCCTCCTCAAGCTCCATCCCACCCTGGTGGTGCTGGCCCTGGTCCAGCTGGCCTGTCTCACCTTCGATTTCGCCGCCTCCTGGCTGCTCATCCACCGGCGTTATCCGGACGTGCGCATCCGTCTCGCCGACTTCGACCGGGCGACGGTCCGGCGCATCTTCTCCTTCAGCGTGTACGTCCTCGTGCTCCAGGCGGGCGTCCGTCTCACCTGGGAGACCGATGCGCTGGTGATCGGGGCCCGCCTCGGCGTAGGGGCCGTCCCCTACTACGCCGTGGCCAACAGCCTCATCGTCTACCTGATGGAGTTCATCATCGCGATCGCCGCCGTGGTCTCGCCGATGGCCACGAGGCTGCACACGGAACAGAAGCACGAGGAGCTCAGGGCCATCTTCCTCAAGTGGTCGAAGGTGGCCCTCTCCCTGAGCCTCCTGGCCGGCCTGTTCCTCATCGTGCTCGGCCCCGCGTTCATCGCCCAGTGGATCGATCCCGCCTTCGAGCTCCCGGCGGGGCAGGTGCTGCAGATCCTCATGGTCTCCTGCCTGCTGTTCCTGCCTGTCCGCGGCGTCGCCCAGCCCATCCTCATGGGGATCGGCAAGCCGAGGAACCCGACGGTCATGTTCCTCGTGGCCGGCGTTCTCAACGTCGGGCTGAGCGTGGCCCTGGCCCGCCCCCTCGGGCTCGCGGGCGTCGCGCTGGGTACGGCCATCCCCAACGTCCTGTTCGCGGGGGCCGTACTCGTGATGGCCTGCCGCGAGCTCGGGGTCACACCGCTTGCGTACGCGCGCTACGTCGTGCCCCGGGCCACGATCGGCGCCCTTCCCGTGCTGGCCCTTCTCCTGTGGTTCCGGCTGGGTCTGCAGGTGCGCGACCTCACCGGCCTCGTGGCCGCCGGCCTGGCGACCGTCGTCCTGTTCGCGTTCGTCTCGGTGCTCTACGTGTACCGCGACGACCCGTTCGTCGACCTGCGCACGCAGCTCGTGCGGCTGGCCGCCTGGAGGAGCCGAGCGTGACTCCCGTCATCGCCGTCGCCGTGGCCGTTCTCCTCGCCGCCTTCACGGCGGAGCTCGTGGCGCGATGGTGGATCCGGCACCACACCGCCTACTACGTCCATCCCCCCGGCCTTCGCATGCTCCTCCACCCCCATCCCGGAGTGTTTCCGCAGCTCGAGCCTTCGGTCCGCTTCGAGATCAACAGCGTCGGGGAGCGGGGAGACGAGCTGCCGCGCTTGCGCGGGGACGAGGCGCTCTACCGGGTGCTCGTGGTCGGCGGGAGCCAGCCGGAGGGATTCTTCCTGGACCAGGACACGGCCTGGCCGGGGGCCCTGCACCGCCTTCTGCAGACGCCGGGCCATTCGAACTCGCTGGGTGCCTCGAGGGTGCACGTGGGCAGCATCGCGCGGTCGGGGATTGGCTCGGAAGCGCTCGCGCAGATCCTGGAACGCGTGTTGCCCCGCTACCCCCGGCTGCAGGCCATCGTCATCCTCGTCGGTGCCAGCGACGTGTTGCGCTGGCTGGAACAGGGCGCGCCCCCGACACCACCCGTCCCCGCGAGCACATCCGACATCTTCCGGTGCCACCCCGAGCAGGCCTTCGGCTGGTCCCCGCGGCGGCTCGCGCTGGTCGAGATCGCGGGCCGGCTCCGCCGGCGCTGGCTGAGGCCCATCGACGTATCCGAGCGCGCGGGTGGATGGATCGGAAGGGCACGGACGATGCGCGCCCGCGCGAAGGTCGTCCGGACCGGAATGCCCGATCCCGCGCCGATGCTGAGCCACTTCGAGCGTCACTTCCGCCGGGTATTGGAGATGGCGCGAGGTCAGGCCGACCGCGTGCTCGTGGTGCGCCAGCCCTGGTTCAACCGCGACTGCACGCCGGACGAGGCTCTCCTCATGTGGCACGGCGGGGCCGGCCCCGCCTGGCTCCAGGAGGTCACTACTTATTTCTCGCACGACGTCCTCCGCCGCCTCATGGGCCAGCTCGACGCCGCGGCCTCGCGCATCGCGCAGGACGAAGGCGTCGAGCAGCTCGACCTGCGAAGGGTCGTGGAGCCGAGCCTCGAGAACTACTACGACTTCTTCCATGCCACGCCCGCGGGCGCGAGGATCGTGGCGGGGGCCGTCGGGGCCGCCCTCGTGGGCGCGCCCCTCACCCGGGCCGTCGAATGGGACGCGCCCAAGCGGGCTTCCTGATCATGTGCGGCCTGGCCGGCATCTTCGTCTCTTCGCGACCGTCCCCGGCCGAGCTCGAGGACTGGACGCGGCGCATGATCCAGCCCATCGCCCACCGCGGGCCCGACGACAGCGGAACCTGGTCCGACCCCGGCGCGGGAGTGGCGCTGGGGTTCCGGCGCCTCGCCATCATGGACCTCTCTCCCAACGGCCATCAGCCCATGGCCTCGGCCTCCGGCCGATTCGTGATGGTCTTCAACGGTGAGGTCTACAACTTCGGCGAGCTGCGCCGGGAGCTGGAGCCTCGAGGGCATCGGTTCCGCGGCCACTCCGACAGCGAGGTCATCCTGGCCGCCTTCGAGCAGTGGGGCATCCCCGCGGCGCTCGGCCGCTTCGTGGGGATGTTCGCCATCGCGGTGTGGGACACCGCGCGCCGCGAGCTCTCGCTCGTGCGGGACCGCCTGGGGAAGAAGCCGCTCTACGTCTACCGCGAGAAAGGCCTCATCACCTTCGGGTCCGAGCTGAAGACGCTCGTCGCCGGTCCTTCCTTCGATCGCTCCATCGACCAGGCCGCGCTCGCCTCGTACCTCCGGTACCTGTACGTGGCGGCACCGCGCACGATCTACCGGCACGCGATCAAGGTGCCGGCCGCTCACGTGCTCACCCTGTCCGACGCCGATCTTCCGTTGCCGGCGGCCCGGCCCTACTGGTCGCTGCGCGAGGCCGTGCGCAGCGGGAGGGAGCGGCCTTTCCGGGGCACGGACGCGGAGGCGGTCGATGAGCTCGACGCGCTCCTCACGGAGGCCACGCGCTGCCGGATGCAGGCGGACGTCCCGCTGGGGGCGCTCCTCTCCGGCGGGATCGACTCCTCCACCGTCGTGGCCCTGATGCAGAAGGCGAGTGCGCGGCCGGTCAAGACGTACACGGTCGGTTTCGCCGAGCAGGACTTCGACGAGAGCCGGCACGCGACCCGGGTCGCGGAGTATCTGGGCACCGACCACACGCAGGTGATGCTGACCGGGGCCGACGCGCGCGCCCTGATTCCCCGGCTGCCGGACATCTTCGACGAGCCGCTCGCGAATCCTTCGCAGCTGCCGACCCTGCTCGTCTCCCAGCTCGCCCGCCGCGACGTCACCGTGGCCCTGTGCGGCGACGGCGGCGACGAGATGTTCGGGGGCTACAACCGGTACGTGTACGGGACGCGCATGCTGCCGCCCATGAGCCGGCTGCCACGCTGCGTGCGTCAGTCGATCGGGGCGGGGCTCGGCTCCGTGCCGGCCGTGGCCTGGGACCGCCTGGCGCGTTGGACGGGCACGGTCGCTCCAGGGTTTGCCGCTCAACGCGCGGGCGAGCGCGTGCACAAGGTGGGCCGGCTCCTGAGCGGCGGGTCGGTCGGGGAGATGTACCGCTCGCTGCTCTCGGCCTGGCCGCGCCCGCAGGACCTGGTCCTCAGCGGCGATGGCGGGGATGTGGGCGAGGGAATCCTGGACGAGGATCCATCGGCGGACCTGCTCGACCGCATGATGCTCGCGGACCAGACGACCTATCTGCCGGACGATCTCCTGGCCAAGCTCGATCGCGCCAGCATGGCCGTGAGCCTGGAAGTGCGCGCTCCGCTGCTCGACCAGAGAGTGGCGGAGTTCTCCTGGCGGCTGCCCCGAGCCCTCAAGCTGCGCGACGGAGTCGGCAAGTGGATCCTGCGCCAGGTCCTGTACCGCCACCTGCCGCGCGAGGTGGTGGAGCGGCCGAAGATGGGCTTCTCCGTTCCCATCGACGATTGGCTGCGCGGGCCCCTGCGCTCCTGGGGCGCCGACATGCTCTCTCCGGACGGCCTTCGCCGCCGCGGGCTGCTCGATCCCGCTCCCGTGGCTCGCGCCTGGAACGCGCTGCAGCAGGGCCAGCAGGCCGCGGGTCCGGCCCTGTGGGCGGTCATCATGTTCGAATCGTGGAGGGCGCGGTGGGCAGCGTGAGCCGGCGGCCGCGGCTGCTGTTCCTGTGCCAGACGCTGCCGTATCCCCCGGACGGCGGAGTGTGGATCCGGACCTATCACGTGCTGCGGCTGCTCGCGCGGACGTTCGACGTGACCGCGCTCTGCTTCGAACGGGCGGGCTCGGCGGGGGAGTGCGACCGCGCGGCCAGCCGCGCGGCCCTGGCCCGGCTGGCGGAGGTCGAAGTCTTCGCCATCCCCCAACGCCACAGCCGCTTGCGCTTCGCCTGGGACCACGCGCGGAGCCTCGCGCGCGGCCGCGTCTACACGACCTACCTGTACGAGTCGTCCGCCTTCCGCCGGCGGCTCGAGGAGCGGGTGCGATCGCAGTCCTTCGACCTCGTACACGTGGACAGCCTCGATCTCGCCGCCTACCTGCCCGCGCTCGGCGATCTGCCCGTCGTGTGCGTGCACCACGACGTGGAATCGGCGCTGCTGCGGCGGCGGGCGGCGTTGGAGCGGAGCCGCGGGCGCGCCGCCTATCTGGCCCACCAGGCCCGGCTCATGGACACGGTCGAGCGGCACTGGTGCGACCGGGTGGCCCTCAACGTCGCCGTCTCCGACAGCGATGCCGCGCTCATCCGGGGCAAGGCCCCGGCCGCGCGCGTCGCCGTCGTCCCCAACGGCGTCGACATGGACGAGTTCCGGCCGGACGGCACCGCGGGCGCGGGCGTGGCCTTCGTGGGGGGAACGAACCCGTTTCCGAACCTCGACGCGCTGGACTTCTTCTGCGGGGAGATCCTCCCGCATCTGCGCGCCGCCGGCGGCGCGGGTCCGGTGCGCTGGATCGGCCGCGCCTCGGCCGCGCAGCAGCAGGCCTACCGCGCGGCGCACGACGTGGAGCTGACCGGCTACGCGAAGGACGTGCGGTCCCTGATGAGCGCGGCCGCTTGCCACGTCGTGCCCCTGCGCGTGGGCGGGGGCACGCGACTGAAGATCCTCAACTCCTGGGCCATGGGCAAGCCGGTGGTCACGACCTCGATCGGATGCGAGGGACTGGCGGCGCAGGACGGCGTGAATCTCCTGGTCCGGGACCGGCCGGAAGACTTCGCGGCCGCGATCTTGCAGGTGCTGCGCGATGGCGAGCTGCGCTGCCGCCTCGGCGAGGCCGGCCGGGAGACGGCGCAGCGACTCTACAGTTGGGAGGTCGTCGGCCGCCACATGACCGATCTCTATGGCCGCGTAGCGGGTGGGCCCGAGCCCGGCCGCGCCAGGGTCCAGGAAGCGATCCGTGTACAGCCCAGCTACAGCCACTCTTGAGGCCCCGCCCCTCCGCCGGAGGGGCCTGCGGAGCCCGGGGGCCGTCGTCGCCGAGTCCGTGGACGCGCGCTGGGACCTGCTGATGGTCTGCCTGGCCGGCCACGTCCTCACCGGCGTCGGCCGCGTGCATCAGCTCTTCACCGTGGTGGGCGCGGTGCGGCCCGCGATCATCACGGGCCTCGCCGCGATCGTCCTCTATGTATACGATCCCCTCGAGGAGCGCCGCTTCCACCACGTCGTCGGCCCGACGACGAAGCTCCTCCTCGCGCTCACGTGCTGGATGGTCCTCTGCATCCCGGGCGCCCTCGTGGCCGGCAACAGCTTCGATCTCGTGTTCGGGAGCTTCGTGAAGACGGCCCTCATGTGCGCCCTCACCGCCGCCGCGGTGCGGGGGGTCCGCGACGTCGAGCGCCTGGCCCTGGCCTACCTCGCGGCGGCGACGGTCTATGCGGGTGTCGTGATCAGCCGCTTCGATCTCGGGTCGGGGGCCGACTGGCGCCTCGGACACCTCTACTACTACGACGCGAACGACCTGGCCACCTTCCTCGTGACGGCCATGCCGCTCGGCTTCTACTTCATCCACGCCGGGCGAGGGCTTCGGACGCGCGCGTTTGCCGCCGTCGGCCTGATCGTCATGACGGTCTCGTTCGTGCGGACGGGCTCACGCGGAGGCTTCATCGCGCTCATCGCGGTGGCGCTCTTCATCGTGGCGCGGTATTCGGCGATCCCCCTCGGGCGGAGGGTGTTCGTCACCGCCGCCGTCGCCGCCATCGTCGTGGGCACCGCCAGCACCCAATACTGGGAGCAGATGGGGACCATCGTGTCGGACACGGACTACAACCGGACGGACGAGAGCGGCCGGTTGCCGATCTGGGGCCGCGGCATCGGCTACATGCTGGAGAACCCGCTGTTCGGCGTCGGCCCGAACAACTTCCCAACGGCCGAGGGCACGCTTTCGCCCTACGCGGACCGGCAACAGTTCGGGGTGGGGGTGCGCTGGAACGCCGCCCACAACTCCTACATCCAGGTCGGAGCGGAGCTGGGTATCGTCGGGCTGGCCCTGTTCGTGGCTTTCATTGCCAGCGCCCTGGTCGCGGCGCATCGGTCGCGGCCCCCCGCGGACGCCGGGGAGGGGCCCCGGGACCGGCGTCTTCAGCTCTCCCAGGTCCTCACCGCGTCGCTCATCGGCTTCGTCGTCGGCGCCGTCTTCCTCTCCCTCGCTTACTCGGACATGCTCTACACGCTCGTGGCGATGGCGATCGGCATGAGGAAGGCGACGCTGGCCGCCGCCCCCGTGGAGGACGTCGCGCCTGCCCTTGCGTTGCGGTTGCGGCGAGCGCGATGAGCGGTCCGCTCGGCGTCGCGGGCCTGCGGATCGCCCACCTGATCGAGTCCGACGGGCCCGGGGGAGCGGAACGCTTCCTCGCCCACATGGCCTCGGCCCTGCAGGCGGCGGGGGCTTCGAACGTCGCGTTCCTCCCCGCCGACGGCGAAGGCTGGCTCGAGCGCGAGCTGCGGGGATCGGGGGTCGCGATCGAGCACTTCCGGCTCGAGCGGCCGGCCTCGCCGGCCTGCGCGCGCGGACTGGAAGCGGCCTTCCGCCGCCACCGTATCGAAATCGCCCACAGCCACGAATTCACGATGGCCGTGTACGGCGGATGGGCGTGCTGGCGGACCGGCATCCCGCAGGTCGTCACCATGCACGGCAGCCTCTACTATGCGGGCCGGCTCCGCCGCCGCGTCGCCCTGCGGGCGGCCCTGGCCCTGCGCGGACGGACGGTCGCGGTGTCCGAGAGCCTCGCCCGGCGGCTGCGCGAGGACCTCTGGATGCCGGCGTCCGGGGTCGCGATGATTTCGAACGGCGTTCCCCGCGTGACGCCCCCCGCCCCGACGCTGCGCGAGGAGCTGGGACTCCGCGTGACCGACCGCCTCCTCGTCGCGGTGGGCAACCTGTACCCCGTGAAAGGGCATCGCCATCTCATCGACGCGGCGGCGCTTCTCGCCGGCCGTCACCCCGCGCTCCACGTGGCCATCGCCGGGCGCGGGGCCATGGAGGGCGATCTCAGGGCGGCGGCCCGGGACCGTGGCCTAGCCGACCGCGTGCACCTGATCGGCCTGCGCTCCGATGTGCCCGCCGTGCTGGGCGCGGCCGACGTCTTCGTGCTGCCGTCGCTCTCCGAAGGCCTCCCCCTCGCGCTGCTCGAAGCCATGTTCGCCGGCCGTCCCATCGTGGCGAGCGCGGTGGGCGAGGTGAGCGCCGCCCTCGCCCAGGGCGTCGCGGGCGTGCTCGTGCCCCCCGGCGATCCGCAGGCCCTCGCCGCCGCCCTCGACGGAGTGCTGAGCGACCCCCAGCGCGCCGGCGAGTTAGGGCGCGCCGCCGCCCGTCGCGCGGCCGCGGAATACGACATCTCACGCATGGTCCGCCGGTACGTCGACCTCTACGAAGAGGCGCTCGGGCGGCGCGGCGCCGTGCCCAGGGATGCGGCGGCCGTGGAGCCCGCGTGAGCGCGATGACGCAGCGGCTCAGCGGGGTGCTGCGACTGGGGCCGATCTTCTACGGCGGCCTTCGCGCCCTGGGCGTGCCCGCCGCGAATCGGCGACTCCAGGAGGCGGGAGTCATTCTCTGCTACCACAACGTCGTGCCCGCGGACGGCGAGGACGGGGGTGGCGCCGGTCTCCACGTCGGGCAGGATCGTTTCGAGCGGCAGATGCGATGGCTGGCCGCGCACTACACGGTCGTCTCCGTTCGCGAGATCGTCGAGCGAATGGCCGCCGGCGCGTCCCTCCGATCCCTGGCCGCGGTCACGTTCGACGACGGATACGCGGGCGTATTCGAGCTCGCGATGCCCATTCTCACCGGGCTGGGCCTGCCCGCCACCGTGTTCCTCGTCTCCGATGCGGTCGGGCGCCCCACCGGCTTCTGGTGGGACCAGCCCGAGATCGTGAGCGCGGTCGACGAGGACCGGCGAAAGGAGTGGCTGACCGCGCTGCGTGGCGACGGCGATGCCATCATGGCTTCTGCGGCCGGGGAGGAGGTGCGTTGCCTGCTTCGCGCGTACCGGCCGGCGGACTGGGGGATGATCTGCGCAGGCCTGGGCCGCGGGATCGAGCTCGGCGGTCATTCCGCCACTCATCGCTCGCTGCCGGCGCTGACCGACGACGAGCTCGAATACGAGGTCGCGTCCAGCCGTGCCGCGATCCACGGCCGCACCGGCGTCTGGCCGGAGGTGTTCGCCTATCCCTATGGCCTCTGGGACCAGCGCGTGCGCGAGCGCGTCCGCGCCGCCGGGTATCGGGCGGCCCTCACCCTCGATGCCGGGCTGAATCGGGCCCGGTCGGATCCGTGGTCGTTGCGCCGGGTGAACGTCCCGGCACGGATCTCCGACGCCGCGTTCGAGGCGTGGACGGCGGGCCTCGGTGCGGCGAGGGGGGCATGAGGCGAGGCGGCGCCCCCGTCCCCTCCTCGTGGCGCCGCCTTTCCGCTCTGGCCTGGGTCTTCCTGCTGGCCGCGGTCGCGCTCTCGTCGTGTTCGGGCGCCCCCCCGCCGGTGGTGGCCTCCCGTCAAGGCAGCGGGGCGTCGCCCTCGGGCGACCTGGCTTCGCGGTACCCGGGCGATGTGGGGATCGAGTCGAACCCCGACGTCCTCTTCGTGGAGGGCTTCGAAGAGGAAAGCCTCGATGCCCTCACCCGGCGGTGGACGGATGTGCGCAACGAATCCGGCTTCTCCTTCGCCGCCGACGTCCCGCCCGGGAGTCCCGGCTCCCACTCGCTCGCCATCTCCTGGACAGGCGGCCAGACCACCGGCGGCCATTTGTACAAGGAGCTCCGTCCCGGCGTCGACGACACGCTGTACGTGCGCTACTACATCAAGTACCCGGCCCAGGGACGCTATCGCCACACCGGCGTGTGGATGGGCGGATTCAACCCTCCCTCGTCCTGGCCGAAGCCGGAGGCGGGCGAGAGGCCCGTCGGCGACGACCGTTTCATCGCCGCCGCCGAGCAGAACGAGCGCACCGCGGGCTTCGATCATTACGACTACTGGATGGACATGCGGCGCGCGGTCGACGGCAAGCACTGGGGAAACTTCCTCCTGAACGACCCGAAGGTGAAGGCCGTTCCCGAGCGCTGGACGTGCGTCGAGCAGATGGTGAAGCTGAACGAGCCGGTCACGTCGTCCAACGGCGAGCACGCCATCTGGCTCGACGGCGTCCAGATCAGCCACCTCGGTCCCGGTTTCCCCCGGGGAAGCTGGGCGGGGGGAGTCTTCACGCAGGGCACGACGGGCCAGCCTTTCGAGGGCTTCCGCTGGCGCAGTGATGAACGCCTCGACCTGAACTGGATCTGGCTCCAGAACTATTCACCTGACGATCCCGCGGGCTTCTCGGGAGCCGTCGCGTTCGACCACGTCGTGGTCGCGAGGTCCCACATTGGGTGCCTGGACCGGCCGCGATAGGGCGCCACTCCTGTGGGTGGGCCTACCGTTGCTCGCCCTGGTCGTGTCCTGCCAGGGAATCATCTCCGCGGAAAGGCCAGCCTTCGAGACGGGGTGTCCCGGCGGCCCCGACCCCAGTCCGAACGTGCTCCTTTGCGAGGATTTCGAGGACGGCGCCTTCGCCTCCAGATGGAACATCGGCAGCGAGGCGAGCCGGTACCCGGCTTCAGCGTTCGTGCAGTGCGACGATTTCGGATTCCATGACCGCTGCGCCGCCTGGAGCAACGACCTGGCCTTCGACGGTGAATGGGGATTCTGGGGATACGACGCGCGGCTGACCTTCACTCCCCAGTCCGAGTTCTACGTGCGCTGGTATCAATACATCTCGGATCCGTACACCTGGGGCACGCTGGAGGACAAGTCCGTGCTGCTGCACGATCCGGCGGAGACGATCATGGCCTACGTCGGGACGAACCGGAACCAGCTCCCGGTCGAGAAGGACAGCGGCCCGGGCCGGCCGTTCGTGGCCAATTACCAGGATCTCGACTGGCCGGAGACGGACGGCCGCTTCACCCACGTGAACCGGTTCCAGAATCAGGGCGCCGACATCACGCTTCAGCCGGGCAAGTGGTACTTGTTCGAGTGGTACATCAAGCTGAACACGGGCGGCCTCCCGAACGGCGTGACCAAGCTGTGGATCGACGATGCCAGCGAGCCGATCACCCGGCAGACCCTGCGGATGCAGCATACCGACATGCGGTGGGTGAGGAGCAAGGATGCGGGAAAGCAGTTCGGCCTCCTGCGCCTCACCGTCTACCACCAGCGCTGCGACACCACCGGCGTCCCCAATACCTGCCCCCCCAACGGCCCGGAAACGCTCACGCAACATCACCGATGGGATGACATCGTGATCAGCCGGAGCCCGGTCGGACCACGGAGAGCCCCCGCCGCCGTCGCTCCTTCTTGATTCCCCGCCGCCGGTCTAGAAGAGAGGCCCCGGCCAGGTGTCGGTGCGTATCTGGAGGCCGGCGAAGTACCAGTAAAGCCCGGTGTCCGCGGCGCCGAACTGCCCGTTGTTGCCGAGGCCGAAGTCGTTCATCCAGGTGGGATCGACGCAGAAATCGTTGCCCGCCGCGTAATACGAGGCCAGGGTCCAATCACTCCGGCCGTTCCAGGAGGCGGAGCCGAAGTCCGACTGCCGGAAATCCGCGTCGGAATAGACCAGCGTTCCCGCCGCGTTGTAGACGCGGGGGTGAACCTGGACGCGGTTGCTCCCGGTGTAGTGCACGTAATACTCGAACCGGTACCACTGGCCGTTGGCCAGCCGGGTGGACGGCGTCCAATGGCCGATCGGATAGGTGTAGCCGCATCCGTACAGGCTGATGTAGTGCTGCCAGCTCGTGGGACCGCCGACCTTGCGCAGATACGTGAGGTTCGCGTATTGGTACGTATCCGCGGTCACGATGTGGTCGCCCGCGCTCGAGGTGTCGTCGTTCTTCATGTAGTAACGGACGTAGAAGTCCGTCGACGGCGGGGCGAAGTTGTCGAGCTGCAGGTTGGCCGCGAAGCTCGACCCGCGCTGCTGCACGCGAAGCGCGTTGTGGCCGGCGACCCCGCCCGTCACCACCGAGAGGAGCTGGACGCTGCTGCCGCCATTGAATTCCCAGTAGTTGGGCCAGCGCCCTCCGTCCGTCACCGCTCCGTTTGACGTTCCGGCGGCGGTGTCCCAGTTGCTTTCGAACAGGATGCCGCCCGCGACCGCGTTGTTCACGGTGACGCCGACGGCGGCGCTCGTGGTCTGGTTCCCCGCCGCATCGCGAGCCACAGCGGTCAGCGTATGGGGACCGTTGACCGCGGTGGAGGACGACCAGGACACCGAGTAGGGCGAGACCGTGTCCTCCGCGCCGACATTGGCCCCGTCGAGCTTGAACTGCACGCCGACGAC
>Ga0075425_100004864_pt1 | contig 13929 bp, 13 predicted proteins | sample SoiMethybrSBSTD4_FD_75300 | JGI IMG/M metagenome (GOLD analysis project Ga0075425, IMG submission 75300) | Bulk soil microbial communities from a Populus tree surrounding site in Tennessee, USA - Soil MetaG P. TD hybrid SBSTD4 | ecosystem: Environmental > Terrestrial > Soil > Tree plantation...
ATAGACTTGCTCATCCGCTGCCACTTGGTGCGGTTCTCCACATCGCCATTCATAAGTCGCGTTGTGTTTTACCGGAAATTCGACAGGGTCAATCCGCGATTGTGGTCGGATGACGGGCAATCCTTCCATAATCCGGTAAGGTAAGGGTTGCCGACAACTCACCCCCCAAGGCCGAATCGTCTCTCGGCATATCACCGATGCCCCACAAGTGTCGATTCTGTGACCATAAAACAGGACAGACGGAACTCTCCGAAGGTTTCGCGCGTACTTGGTGATGGAGGCCGGCACTCCATGATTCGACGCCAATTCCTGTGCGCTGGCATTGCTTTGATTTCCTTCATATTGCCGCTTCATTCCCAAAGCGCCACTCCGTGGAAGGATCCTTCACCTCATGCGGTCCGGTTCGTATCTGTTGGCGACGGTGTTCGGCTGGAAGTGCTGGACTGGGGCGGTTCAGGGAGAGCAGTGGTGCTGCTGGCAGGAGGCGGAGACACTGCGCATATCTTTGACGACTTCGCACCTAAGCTCACAACTCACAATCACGTTTACGGGATAACGCGGCGCGGATTCGGTGCTTCCGGCTATGCGGACGCGGAGAACGTAGGTGAGCGGTTGGGCGAGGACGTTCTCGCCGTAATCGATGCCCTCAAACTCGACAAGCCGATCTTAGTCGGACACTCTATCGCCGGCGCCGAATTAAGTTGGATGGCAAATCGGTATCCAGATCGGGTCGCGGGTGTCGTGTACCTCGAGGCTGGCTATTCCTACGCATTCGATGACGGCAAGGGAGCTTCAGCTTTGGACATGACGAAGCTGCAGGCACCTCAACCTCCACCCCCCGGTGCAGCCGACTTGGTCAGCTTCAAGGCGTTGCAGAGGTACGATGACCGCGTGAACGGATTCGAATTTCCAGAAGAGGAACTTCGCGAGGAGAGGCAAACGAATCCGGACGGAACCGTCGGGAATCTTCGCGACGCACCCGGAGGCGCCATGTTCATGAAGTTGCTCTCCGGGGGGCAAAAGTACACTACGATTCCCGTTCCCTCTCTTTTCATTTTCGCGAATCCACACAGCCTGGGAACCTGGGTTGAGTCAAGTGCCGATGCGTCCGTGCGGTCCGATGCAAAGGCGTATTCCACTACTTTAGGAGCTCTGACAGATAGGCAGGAAAAATCAGTTGAAAATGGAGTTCCCGCGGCGCATGTCATCACCATCCCCAATGGAAATCATTTCGTCTTTCTATCGAACGAAACGGAGTGCTTGCGTGCCGTGCAAGCCTTCCTCTCGAAGCTGAGTTAGCCGAAATTGAGTCAGCCGAATGTTGGAAATCTCGCTGGACGGTAACCCCGGAATTGAGGCGGAGCTTTAGTCCATTAGCCGACGGCCGCGAAAGCGCTATTACATAGGTGGATGCAAGGATTTTGGCAATATAGTGGTCTCCCCCACTGGCCAGCCCTTCGTCGCTGACACGGACCGAATTTTTTGGATTCGCTGCGTCTACTGCGATATCCGGAATAATCTGACTTTCCACTCGACTTCGCATCGCAGCCCCTGGATTACGTGCATCCGGAAGGAACCGAATTACTTCCTGTTTGCCGACTACACGGGAGTTGGGCCAGACTTCGTTCAAATGAGGCCTAGTGCGGGGTATGATCTCGTCAGATATATGCCAGAAACTCTGCGGGTGGGAGATACGCGATGAGGGCAGTGGTGCTGCATGAGTACGGCGGTCCCGAAAAGCTGAAATTTGAAGACAACGTTCCCGACCCGCACGTTAGCGGAGGTACGGTACTGATCGCGGCAGCCGCTGCGAGCGTCAATCCGATCGACTGGAAACAGCGCTCAGGGATGCGGCAGAAAGATCTTCCGTTGTCGTTTCCCGCAATTCTGGGCCGCGACGTGAGCGGCGTCGTACGGGCGGTGGGCGCAAATGTGAAGCACTTCAAGCCCGGCGATCGCGTTCTTGCACTATCCAAGGCGACCTATGCCGAGTTGGTGGCAGTGGACGATTCGGACGTGGCTCATCTGCCGGACGGCGTGGACCTGGCGAACGCGGCGGCGATCCCGCTCATTTCCCTCACGGGAGACCAGCTTGTGCGCCTTGCGACAAACGTGAAAAAGGGACAGGTTGTTCTGATAACTGGAGCGCTGGGCAGCGTTGGGCGCGCGGCGGTGCATACGGCGAAGAAGATAGGCGCGCAGGTGATTGCAGGTGTTCGCGGGAAGGATCTGGATGACGCCCGCTCCCTCGGTGTCTCGGACGTGCTCGCGATTGATGACGATAAAGCGATTGAGAAATTCCGCCTCGTGGATGCAATTGCGGACACCGTTGGCGGTGACCTTGCAGCGACGCTGATCGCGAAGGTAAAGCAGAACGGCTCATTTGGGTACGCCGCTATGTTGCCGGAAAGCGCGGCGGCACAAAATCCGACGGTGAAGATTACGCGCGTGCTCGCGCAGCCTGATCCATCCAAGGTGCGCGAGTTTGCCGATGACGTGCGTGATGGCAAGTTCGTTCTGCCTATTGGTCGCCGGATGCCGTTGCGTGATGCAGCAGAAGCACATGTGCTAGGGGAGAAAGGCGGCATTGGGAAGATCCTCCTGCTGGCGCCGGATTCACAACACTGATTTCTTCACGGCGACCTCAGCGGACGATTACGGGCCAACCTTCCGTAATCCAGTAAGGTAAGGTTAGCCGACCACACGTCCAGAATGTAGTCTTTCGATTCCAACAACCATCTTTTCCGGCCTATTGTTGGTGATTAAAGGCGGAACAGTTGCCGCGCGTTGCTGTGGGCAATTTTGAGCCGATCAGGTTCGCTGATGGGAGTGTTGTCGAACCACTCGGTCGCCTCAACCATATCCTCATACGGGTAGTCCACCGAGTACAGCACGCGGTCGGCGCCGACTTCCAGTATCACGTCAGTGAGCGCCTGTGTGCGAAAGGCGCCGCTCGTAGTGATGTAGAAGTTGTCTCGCAGATAGTGGGCTATCGGTAGCTTCGATTTCGGCCGAACACTTGTCCTCGAGATGCGATGATCGACGCGCCATATGCCGAATGGCAGTCCTTCGCCGAGGTGGCCGAGGATCACCTTGAGCTTGGGATATTCATCGAACAGGCCGCTGCCCATCAAGCGCAGGGCATGAATCGAGGTCTCGACGGCGAACCCCCAAGCCGAGCCGGCAATCCAAGCGTGTCCTTCATAAGGCTGCCGCCGCGTGGCCAAGGGGAAGCGGGGATGAAGATAGAAGGGCACATCAAGCTGCTGGACAGTTGCCCAGAAGGGCCGATATTGTGGCAGATCATAGAAGACTGCCGAATCCGCTTCGCCAATCTGTGAGAATCCATTGACCAAGGCGCCGCAGAAGCCCAGTTCTTTAACGCAACGTGTCAGCTCCTGAGCGGCAGCCTGAGGATCCTGCATGGGTAACGCCGCGAACCCCTTCAGACGTTTGGGATACTTGGCGATGTGCTCGGCCAGATAATCGTTCGATCGCCGCGACCTGGCAACAGCTTCCGAAGTGTTGGGAATGGTTTGGATGTTTTCGGGTCCGGAGTCCGAAAGGATACAGAGTTCCACACCACCTCGATCCATTTCCGCGATGCGACCACTGCCCAAGTCTTGGATCTGGCGTCGGGATTCGGGCGTCGGTAGCGACGTGTAACTGGCGTCGATGGTTCCAGGGAGTGCGAAGTGTTCTTCGAGCGCGATTTTCCCGGGCATTGGCGCCGAATCAGGTTTTGCCGTATCCAACTTCTTTCCCGAGTCGGGTGCCACTTCAGTTGCGTCGGCGCCACCAGTGAGCAGTCCTGCAGCCGCGAGAGCTCCCGCACTGCGTTCGAAGAACCTGCGTCGGGTGACCCGGCCCTTCTGATCAATTGTTAGCATCCGACATTTCCTTTAAGAGCGCGGAGACGTGCAAACTTTATACCAATTCACGCCATGGGCACCAATTGATCTTTTGCCTTTTGTAGCTTTTATCGGCTCTTTGTTTTCAGATTCACGATTCGAGTGACGGGCAACTCTGACTAACCGGATTAGAGAAGAGTTGCCGACCATTCATCAGGAATAGCTCTTGTGGACACCCGGCCGACAAACCCTCACATCAGAAATCGCACGTCAGAAACGGACTTGATGCTCCCGAGTTTCTCTCTCCCGTCGACTAAATTGCCGAGCGCAAGTTAGAATGCGCGTACAAAGGCACGCCAGCCTGAGGTCACAATGGCACCGAATCGCTCGCGGCGGAGATTCTTGAAGGGCTCGGTTTCGCTAAGTGCGGCTTCCATGCTCCGATCACCAGCGATTGCCGTTTCAGCTGGATCTTCTGTAATCGTGGTCGGCGCGGGTGCGTTTGGAGGGTGGTCAGCGCTCCAGCTTGCCCAGAGGGGCGCCCGGGTTACGCTCATTGATGCCTGGGGGCCCGGCAACTCTCGCGCGAGCTCAGGCGGCGAGACTCGGACCATCCGTGCAACCTACGGTCCTGCCTACAGTCTTTACGTAAAAATGGTAGGGCGAGCCCTTCAGTTGTGGCAAGAGTACGAGCAACGCTGGCATTTGAAGCTTTTCTTTCGGAGTGGCGCTCTCCGTATGGCAGGCTCGGATGATTCTTACGAGAGCGCTGCCCTGCCAGTACTGAAGGAGGCAGGCATTCTATTTGAGAAACTCTCGGCCACAGAGTGCTCTAGGCGTTGGCCGCAAATTAATTTTGATGGAGTGTCCTGGAGTGTTTACGAGCCCGATTCTGGTTTCCTTGCAGCGCGCCGCGGATGCGAGGCTGTTTTAGACGCGTTTCTGAAAGTGGGCGGTCAATACCGACAGGCGCAAGCCGCTCCGGGCCGAATCATGGCTCATCGTATGGACGGGATCAGGATTGACGCGGGCGAATTCGCAAAGGCTGACGCCTACGTTTTCGCACCTGGCCCATGGCTTGGTAGACTTTTTCCGTTCTTAACATCCAGCATCACTCCTACTCGCCAGGAGGTTTTCTTCTTCGGTACTCCCGCCGGCGACTCGAGCTTCACAGAAGAGCACATGCCTACCTGGATCGACGGCGGAAGGCGTCCCTTTTTTGGTGTACCTGGAAATCACTGGCGCGGCTTCAAGATCGCCGACGATACACGCGGGCCACTTATTGATCCCACCACGATGGAGCGCGTGGTTTCGGACGAGAGATTGTCGGCGGCACGATCCTATTTGCGCATGCGCTTTCCGGGTATGACGGGCGCTCCCTTACTCGAAAGCCGAGTTTGCCAATATGAAAATTCCATAGACCACAATTTTATTTTGGATCGCCATCCGGAAGCGGAGAACGTCTGGATTGTTGGTGGAGGTTCCGGCCATGGCTTCAAGCACGGACCAGTGATTGGTGAAATCGTGGCTGATGCTGTGCTGGGTTCTAAAGCACCACCGAGCGAAATGGGTTTGGGGCGTCTGCTAGGCGTTACGCCAAGCTGAGCGGAAAGGAATGTGGCCTAAGACTTTCTTTCGGCTCTAGGAGATTCGATTCTTGGCACAGCTCCTAAATGACGGACCAACCTTCCGTAATCCAGTAAGGTACGCGAAGCGTCCACCGCCGGGCGGCTACGTCCAACGAAAGATTATTTGCCTGGTTGCGGAATTTTCGGCGCCTGGTCGTGCGGTATGAGCGTCACGCTGAAAACTTTCTCGGAATGCTTCATCTTGCCTGCTGCCTGATTCTGCTGAGGCATTTATAAGATGGGTTCTAGGGTGAATTAGCAAACCGCTGACTGAGAATCTCCTACAAACGTATGGGCTGGCCTAGATTCCAGCCAGAAAGTTGCTACCCTGCTTTTGAGTTTCCGGCGCACTGTATCCGACGAGCTGACAACGCTTATCCCAATTTATCCCAATAGGTTGCCAACTGTCCCCAAACCACCTACAACGAGCCTAACGCCGCCGTCAGTTCTCAACAACTTAGCAGCGAGCCAAGACGCAATCACCCGCCTTGAAAACCGTTAGACGCGAAAGGGTCTCGGGGGTTCGAATCCCTCCTCCTCCGCCATAGCAAAAAGGTGTACGGTCCGAAGACATCCCTTACAGAACGTTCCGGAGACATAGCTTACACCCTAGGGCCAAAAGGGTTGTCTAGGGGCTGCAGAGTCTTCTCCTCCAAATCGATATAACCGAGATCGTAGTTCATAAAGCTCACCAGCCAAATACCTTCTTCGGCTTCTTTGATCCCCAGGGCTTGTCCTGCGAAGACCGTGCTGAGATCAATTTTTTTGCGGTGCAGACAGATGCGTCCGCAGTTGGTGACGTGAATGACACCGTCGTGAAACGGATGAGCAAGTTCTGGCAGGCCGCCATAGCGGCGGATGGCGGGAGTGTAGACTTGCGCGGGGCACCTCATGTCCAAGGCCTCATGGGGCCGCTCGTTGTTGAACTCTTCGAGAAAATCATCGAATTTGCTCTGCTGCTGCAGGCTGTTCCCGCACGCGGGGCGCGTGGTTTGCGTTTTGAGTGTGAGGTGCACGCGTTCATGCCGGCCATTCTGCTGCGGATGACCGGGCTGGATGCGTTCGATGGTGATGCCCAGGCGCAACCACCAGACCGAGAGCTTGGAAAGGTTGAACAGAGAGTTGGGCGAGGCGAAGGGCACGCCGTTGTCCGAGCGGATGCTAGTGGGCAGGCCGCGCTCTTTAAATAAGCGCGCAAAGGCCGTAAAAGCAAGAGGTTCACAGGTAGATTCAAGGGCTTCACAGAGGAGGAGATAGCGCGAGGCATGATCTGTGACGGTCAGCGGGTAACAGTATTTTTTGTTGCCCAGCAGGAACTCACCTTTGTAGTCGGCGCACCACAGCTCGTTGGGCTTTTGCCCCAACGACAAGGGCGTGCCTTGAGCATGATTGCGTCGGCGCCCTCTCTGCGAACCCGACCTGCAAAGTTTTCCCGTCGAGTCGGCGGTGCGTGTTGCCGGGCCTCTCGCTGCACAGGAGGCTGTCGATGTTCCCGACTTCAAAGAGGCTTGCAGTCTGTTCCCGACGGGAGTCACCGTGATCGCCCGGGATTCGGCGGACCACCCGATGCTCACCTTCTGTCGCCCGGCGGAACTGCGCCAGTCAGTGCGACCGTCGGCAACGAGAAACCTATCGTTCCGCTGGGATTTCGCAGGGTTTGGTTATACTTCCCGAGTGAATCAGCCGCCAATTCTGCTCGGAACGTCGTCGTTCACCGCGAAAGGCTGGGAAGCGTCATTTTATCCGAAGGGCATGCGCTCCGCCGACTACCTCGCGTATTATGCAGAACGTTTCCATACGGTCGAGGTGGACTCGACATTTTATGGGTGCCCTTCGGCTCGCACGGTTGCCAACTGGGACGCGAAAACGCCAGAAGATTTTATCTTTTCGGTCAAAGTTCCGCAGGTCATCACGCACGAGAAAAGGTTGATCGATTGCGATGCTGACTTGAATGAGTTCTTGAGTACGATGGAACTACTGGGTCACAAACTGGGTCCGATCGTTTTACAGTTCCCGTTTTTCGATCGAAGCACCTTTCGGGATCGGCATGAATTTCTGGACCGTGTTATTCCATTTCTTAGAAAACTTCCCACGACTCATAAGTTTGCACTCGAGATTCGCAATCGGACCTGGCTCGATGCCGAACTGGCGAATCTCTTGCGTAATCACAGTATCGCTCTCGTCCTTCAAGATCGCTCGTGGATGCCTAGTCCAACGGAACTGAAGTTCGACCCAATCACAGCGGACTGGACGTACATCCGATGGCTGGGCGACCGGAAAAGCATCGAAGGGCAAACCGCAACTTGGGACAAAGCCATCGTCGATCGGACGACTGAGCTGACCAGTTGGGTCGATTTTTGCTACCAGATCATGAAACGCGGGGTGCTCGTCTACGCTTACGCGAACAACCACTACGCGGGCCATGCGCCGGCAACGATTGAACAGTTTCGAAATCTTTGGAGTGGAAGAGGACTGCCGGAGATCGGGATACCGCAGCGGTTGCGCCAGCAATCTTCGCTTTTCGATTAGTTGTGCCTCCGAGCCGCTGAGCTCGGCTGATCTGCTTCGGTTCGTAGCGGGCACAGTGGCCACCGTTCTGGCGAAGAAAAAGCGAATATGCTATTTTGCTGTCATGTCGGTCCGATCATGCCGCGTAACAATTCAAGACGTAAACGGTATTTCGCACACGGTCGAAGTCACAGCTGCAACATTATATGAGGCTGTCGCCCAGGGTCTGGCGGCCATCCGAGGCAACGAATGGGTCGCCGGGATCGCCGAGGGCTTCAACGTCGTCAAGGTGTCGGTCGCGGACGTTCGCGTCGAACACGAAGTCAAGCTGGGTGATTTCTCGAAGTGGCTGGAAAGGACCGGCGGCTCCCCCCGCGACGTCAGCCAACGACACCGAATTCGTTCGATCCTGGGCCTGCCGGTTTCCCGATAGGAGCACAATTCTCCTTGCACCAAATTGGACCTTGGACAACCCTCGCATGGCCGAGAGAGCAGATTCCATTCAAACGCGGGAGATGCAGATGTTCCAAGGGAATGTAGTCTCGCTGCACATAGCGCGGGAAGGGGCGCTGCCGATGGAAGCGCCGCATGAAGCACAAGCCGTCGCGGGACAGGGCCTTGCAGGCGATCGATATTTCAGTGGGACAGGCCATTGGTCCAAACATCCGGGAGTGAGCCGCGAAGTGACGCTGATCGAAATTGAGGCCATCGAAGCCTTGCAACGCGAAAAAAACATTGCGATTGCGCCCGGCGCAGCGCGCCGCAACGTTGTCACACGAGGGGTGCCGCTAAATCATCTTGTGGGCCGGGAGTTTCAGGTCGGATCCGTGCGCCTGCGTGGAACGCGGCTGTGCGAACCTTGCGCTTACCTTGAAGGTCTGACGCAAAAAGGCGTGCTGGCCGGATTGATCCACCGGGGCGGATTGCGGGCCGAGATCGTCACCGCCGGCACGATTCGAGTGGAAGACATAATTACTGAGTGAAGGAAAAGATGAACGGCGGGGAAACATTTCAGGATTCTCGAGCTCTTCGATTTATCTGTAGTTCACAAGAGTTTTCTCCGTTGATAGTCGCTCAGCACACGTGGCATGGCCGTTTTCGACTAGAAATACATAGCGTCCAGAAGCCCCTGTCCTTTTTTCGATATCCCCCTGCGAGAGTTTCTTTACCTCCCGCAATTCACGCTAGCGACCGCCGATCACCGTCTTCCCCTCCGGTTTTTGTTGAAGCTGCCATTCGTCTTCGATCCAAGCGCATCGTAACGCCGATGACCCGGCCCACGATTTCGGCCTCCCGCGGATACGCAAATCGACGAACTTCGCATTTGGAAAGCGGGTGCGGAACCGCCGACAGGTAGCCATCGCGCATCTCGCACCAGCTGCAAAGATATTCACCCCGAAGCTCCACGAAGAAAATCGGCCGGTCGTGTTCGTTCTGCCATTGGGATGGCAAGACACTATTCTGGCTCTGGTCGATTTGGACGATCGAACCGGGTCGGATGATTGGATACATCGTTCGATCGGATATTCCTACTCTTCCGTAAAGGTTATTTTGAAAATCGAGGTGCTGAATGAGCCGAATCGGGATCTCTCCCCAGATTTCGGCGAGCCCTGAGAGAAGGCTTGTCCGGTCCAGTCGAAGATCTTCCCGGGGCCGCAAGGGGACCAAAATCGTGTCCTCCGGTCGCCCCGAGTCCGCCAGGTGGGTTTTGGGCGGCGTGAACATGACCCGATCCCGTCCAAAGTCACTCACGTTGCACCCGAACAGAGAAAGCATACTGGACGGATGCACGTCGAAGATGACTCCGAGTGCATAGAGCTTAAAAAAACTGGGTGTAAATGTTCCGTTCTCAACGTTGTTCAGCCAGCCGCGCGAAACGATGAAATCGGGATTTTGCTTCTGGCTGGCGAGACGCTTGCTGCGCTTCTCCACCTCGCGCAGCGTGAGGCCGCGCTCCTCCCTTAGCTGTTTTAGTTTGACGCCTGCCCTTGAGGTAAGTGAGCCCGGTTCCATTGCAGCCTTAGATAATACCGATATGTTTAGCGTCGCCGCTGTCGGCACCGCTGCGAATAGAACCGAAGTACCACGCCACACCACAAGTTGTCAGACTCTATCTCGTTCAGTCTCGGATTCCGGACAGTATCTGTTGTCCCGGACTACAGCCAGTTTTCAAGTTTTGCCCCGCAATCCTCTCGAATAGTTCTGGACTTGCGGGACTATGCCAGCCGAAGGCGGGCGGTCCCGGGCAATCTCCGACACGATCCGGTCGATCTTGTCCTCGCGCGGTTTGACTCTGGCTGAGGCGGACCGCCGCTCCGGCCAGGTGTTTCGAGACGACAGGCGGTTTCATATTCCTCCGAATCTCTACCACGTCCTCGAAGCGAAGCACTTCAGTCCGAGCATCCATCAAATCTTCGCACTCAGCAGGGTTTCCAACTACCGCATGGCAGATTGGCTCGCAGTTTTTGGACTGCCGTTGACCGACATTCCGCGTCTGCAGGCAGTTCTCCCGGCGCGGCTGACGACACTGATTGACGGAAGCCTTTTTGATGAGCTGGAACCGGTGCTTCTCTTCGAACAGATCACTCCAGGAGAATTTCCCTCGTCGCTCCGCCCCCTGAGCGAGTGGGTTCGCCTCGGCCCGCCGCAGCGCCGTTTCCACCGCGAAGCCTCAGGTCAGGCGTCTCTGTATGCCAAGATCGGATCCCACGACGCCTTCGCGTTTCCCGATCTTCTCCCCGGAAGTATCCTTCGCGTCGCGAAGCTCAGCCGGCTGCCGCTTCATGCAATTCCAACTGGCCGGAGCGGCGCATTCTTCCTGATCGAGCACGCAAACGGACTTACGTGCTCGAGACTCCACGTGGTGGGGCGGAATCGCGTCGTTCTCTGTCCCGCGTATTTGCCCTTCGCGCAAGTCGAGCTTGAACTCGGAAAACAGGCGCGGGTCCTGGGCGCTGCGGATTTTGAACTGCGGCCGACGCGATGCAGTTTGACGGCTAGAGTTCCGCCGAACCTTTATCGGTTCTGGACGCCCCAGCCTCTCCAGGAAGCCGCGACTGGACTCCCACTCGAGAGGTTGCTGGCTCGCGCCCGTCGACGCGCGGGTCTTACCTTTCGCGAAGCATCGGCAAAAAGCGCGTTGGTCGCCCGCGCCCTCGGGCACAAAGACTACTTTTGCGCTGTAGGTGCTCTTTCGGATTATGAGTCCCAAGGGGGTGCGCCTAGACACGCGCAGAAGATGTTTTCCTTATGCGCCCTGTACTCGCTGAATCCTTGGGAATTCATGGCTGCGGCCGGATTGCGGTTGTCTGAAGCCGGCAAGGACGCCATGCCCCAAGAGCTGCAGGAACGAGTTACGCCGGAGCCCCGCCGCTATGACAGGAGGCCGCTTTCTGGTTCTGAGAACCCGGTACTCGCGGAATTTCCGTATTTGTTCGGGCGCGCTGCAGCCGAGTTCTTCAGAATGGATCATCTCTCAATCCGGGACTTCTTCTCGATCGGAAAAACCGATCGGCATTTTCATCCCTACTTGGCGGACGCGGCCCTTGTCATTGTCGACCGACGCAAGAAACAAATCCTCCATCTCCCTCAGGCTCCTCTGTCGGCGCAGCCGCTGTACGTCCTGGTGCGCCGGAACGGACAGTTCGTGTGCGCCTCCTGCGTACCGGAAGACAAAGGGTTGGTTTTGCGGCCTTTCTCCAACGGAGTCGATCGGCCTTTGCGTCTCGAGATCCCAACGGAAATCGAAATCGTCGGCCGCGTGGTTGGCATTCTCCGGAAAGTATTCCCGAGCGGAGTTCCCCACTCGTAGGAACGGCATGGCGAACGTTCAACGGGCGCGAACATTCCGCTGTCAGGCTTCTCAAAGTCAATCGTTCGCCGGGCCGACAGTCGAATCGCGAACAATCCGCTCTGATAGTGGCTTCCGGCGACCATGAATGCGAAAGTCCTCGAGTCCGGCGCGCATCATGCTCTCGATTTCCAAATCGGTCCGACTCACAAAGTCCCAGGATGGCGGCATTCTTCTGGACGTCGACCGTGGCGCGATCTTCAGCCTGAATGTGGTGGGAACGCGAATTGTCGAGCTGTTGCAGCAGCAACAGAGCCGCAGTTCCCTGCTTCGCCAAGTCAGCTGTGAATTTGGCGTATCCGAAGCCGCCGCTGCGGCCGACCTGGACGAGTTTCTTTCGATCCTCCGCAAACAGGAGTTGCTTGATGCCGGCGCCGCGTGACAATTCGGTTGAGCCGTGGCGAATCCTCATCCTTCAACAGGCCGGCGATGAGATCTTGCTCAAAGCGGACGGCGCGAAGTGGACTCTGCCTGAAGTATTCATCCCCGCCCGGCAAAGGATCGCCGCAAATATCAATTGTATGATGCAAAAGGAATTCGGACTGAGCATTGTCTCGCTGTACGAAATTCCCAGCCGGGATCAGGACCAGCCCTATCAGACCCCTTGCCACGCTGCGATCCCTGTTCAACAACGCCCAGACCCGCCCGATGGTATGTGTTGGACCGAAGTCCGCTCGCTTGGACCCTGCTCGTTTTCGAGCCAGCAGGACGTTTCGGCAGTTGAGGAATTTTTTTCGGGTCTGAAAGCCGGTCGGCAAGAACAGCCGCCGCAACCCTTTCTCCAGCCAAATTGGTTTCGGAATGTTTCGGAGTGGGTTGAGGAGGCGCTGAATCTACACTCCCGCAGCTTGACGGGTTCGTTTCATCAGCTCAACGCCAGTTCGACGTTCAGCTTGATCCGGTTTGACACCGATGGCGCTCCGGTTTGGTTTAAAGCCGTTGGCAAACCGAATACGCGAGAATTCGAGGTCACTGGTGCGTTGGCGCGTACCTGTCCCGCTTACCTTCCGACCCTTCTTGGAGTCAAAGCCGAATGGAACGCCTGGCTCAGCGAACACATTCCCGGACCGTCCCTGTCGGGAGCCGCTATTCCCGACTGGGAAAATGCCGCGGCAAGCTTGGCCGGTCTCCAAATTCTGGCCCTTCCCGCCGCCGAGGAGATCCGCAAGGCCGGAGCGCGCGACCTGCGCTTCAACTTCCTCCATTCGCTTGTGGCCCCGTTCTTCCAATTCATATCGAACGATTCTTTATTATCCCCAGGGCTGCGCTCCGAATCTGCAATTGCTTTCCATACCCGGGCGACGTCCGCGTCGATTCACGAGACGCTCGCGGCTTTAGAAAGTTTGCATCTGCCCGAGTCGGTCGGGCATATGGACTTGAGTCCACAGAATATTTTCTTTGCCGGTCGAAACTGCGTATTTCTCGATTGGGCCGAATCATTTATCGGGTGCCCGTTTTTTTCCTTCGAATATCTGCTGCAGCAGTTTCGCGGGAATTGTTCATCGACTCCGGATTCGGAGGCGCGGTTCCGCGATGCTTATTTCACCCCCTGGCGAGACTTCGTTTCTTTGCAGCGCGCTGAGACCGCTTCGACTCTCGCGCCACTGGCTGCGCTGTTTGCATACGCCGCGACGTTGTGGTCGTCGCTCGAGGCGCAGGGCACTCTATCGGATTCGCACCGAAACTATCTTGTCCGGCTGGCGCACAGGATGCAGCGGATCGCAGCCAACAGTAAAGGAGTCTGCTCCCCATGCTAGCGCTGACATTGCGAGCGTATCTGCAGCTCCTGTCCTTTGAACGGGTTCTGGCTGAACGCGACTTTTCGGGTCTGTACCGGCGCGTGCGGGAATGCCCCATACGGCAATCGCGATCGGTCCTTGGCACCGAGCGGGTTTGCCACGCGATCAATATAGCCTGCACGCTTTATCTCAAAGAGGTGCAATGCCTCCAGCGCTCCGCGGCTCTGGTTTGCCTTTTGCGGGCTTTTGGAATTCCCGCAACGCTCGTGATCGGTGCGCAGCGCCTTCCCTTCCAGGCACATGCGTGGGCCGAAGTGAACGGCCGCGTCGTCAACGACAGTGATTCAGGCGTT
>Ga0075425_100004867_pt1 | contig 13922 bp, 7 predicted proteins | sample SoiMethybrSBSTD4_FD_75300 | JGI IMG/M metagenome (GOLD analysis project Ga0075425, IMG submission 75300) | Bulk soil microbial communities from a Populus tree surrounding site in Tennessee, USA - Soil MetaG P. TD hybrid SBSTD4 | ecosystem: Environmental > Terrestrial > Soil > Tree plantation...
CGTGAGCTGTTAACGGTCCAGTCGAACGCGAGCGAGAGGGTTTTCTGATGGGAAGCCGTAAAGAATGATTGGAAGAGTGGTCTTGGTGCCAAGACCACCAGTGTGCGTCGGGGCATAAGAAAAGTAGATTGTACTCGGTATTTCTTTTTCTGTCGTTTAGTTGTTTTTACCTTCGTTTGGGGTGAGAGAGCTGATATAAAAGGAACTGCCGATGAAGACCGCTAATTTTATCGACTATTCGGTGATCGCCTGCTACGCGGGGCTCATGGTGTTGGTGGGCCTCTATGTCACACGCTTCAACCGCGGCGCTGCCGAGTATTTTCGGGGCGGAAACCGCATTCCCTGGCTGGTAGCCGGTCTCAGTTCCTTCATGGCCGGCTTCAGCGCCTGGACGTTCACCGGCGCTGCCGGCGTGGCATATCGCGCGGGGATTGCGGTCATTGGTCTTTACGTGGGCAACGCTGTCAGCTTTCTTCTTGGATATTTTGTTTTTGCCACGCGTTGGCGCCGGTCACGTATCACGACGGTGATGGAATATCTCTCCGCCCGTTTTAATCAAACCACGCGACAGACATTTTCGTGGGCGAGCGTGCTGGTACAGCTGTTCATGACTGCGAGCATGCTCTACGGGCTGGCGATTTTTATTTCGTCAGCTTGCGGCTTCCCTGTGGTTTGGACGGTCATCGGCGCGGGTGCGCTCATCATCTTCTATTGTGTCATCGGCGGGCTGTGGGCGGTCGTGATGACGGATTTCCTGCAAGCCTCAATCCTGATGCCCTTTTGCCTGGTGCTGGTAATTGCATCGTTGCTGCGCGTCGGTGGAGTGGCGGGATTCGTTCATTCCCTGCCGGCACAGATGAAGACCATCCACTTCGGTGGCGAGTTCGGGTGGATTTACATCGTTAGCTGGACGGTCATGGTGTCGTTTGGTTACAACACCAGCGCGATGGCGCAACGCTACTTCAGCGTGGACAACGAGCGCTCCGCGAAAAAAATTGCCCTGCTCTGCTCTGGTCTGTTTCTGGTCGGCGCGTTCCTGTGGTTTATTCCCCCGATGGCCATGCGAATCGTGTACCCGGACCTTTACACTATATGGCCGGGCACAACCAACGTCAGCGAGTCGGCCTACGCGGTCGCGAGCTTGACTTTACTGCCGCATGGTCTCATCGGAATCATGCTCGCCGCTATGTTCAGTTCCACCATGGCGAGCCTTTCGGCAATCTTCAACATAAAATCGGCGATTCTCACAAAAGACATTTACCAGACACTCTTCCGAAAAAATGCGGACGAAAAAGAACTGTTGGCGGTCGGATGGATCACGACGTTTCTCATTGGAGGACTGACCACTGCGATCGCGGCATTCATGGCCTATACGGGCCAGAGCGTCTTCGCAGTCATGCTGACGTTCAACACTCTGTTGTCCCTCGCGTACGGGCCGCCAGCGTTATTGGGATTAGTTGTGCGACGGACGCCACCGTGGTCGGGTCTCGCTTCGTTCGTGATCGGATTAGTACTGGGCGCTCTGGGAGCTTTTGTCTTTAACTGGAACCTCATTCAGCAGGTCGCGATCATCATTCCGGCGTCATTCGGAATATTTTTTCTGGGAATGCTCTTTGATCGAGGCGACTGGCCTGAGCGCGCACGCCTGTTTCACGACTTGAATACTCCTATTGACGTTGAACAGGAACTTAAGGACTCGCCGGACTACACGGTACAAGTATTTCGCTTTCTCAGCCGGACGGTGGGATTGATCGGGGGGCTGAGTCTGTTATTGATCTTGTCCACCTCAGGAAGAGATCGCCTAACGGTCGTCTGCTTTGCGGGAATCACACTGCTTGTAGGTTTTCTGCTCAGAGGCATTCACGGACGAAGGACGAATACCCCTAATACCGTCGATGCAAAGATGGAAACTGCTGGGTGAAGCATGCAGGTCGGACGGGGATGTCCGACCTACATTTGCATTGCCACAAAAAGACCACCGTTAGTGAACGGTAACCGTCGCGGTTGCTGTGGTTCTCCCGAATTGATTCGTGCTGTAGAGCGTGTACGTTGTGGTTGCTGTCGGATTCACCACAACACTCGTACCACGCACCGGCCCAACCGTTGGCGACACTATGTTGTAGGTGCTGCTCGAAGCGCTCCAGTTCAGCGTCACCGGCTGACCGGCACTGATGCTGGTTGGGTTCGCGGTGAAACTCGAGATGGTTGGCGAAGGTCCGGTGGGAACATTTGCCGGTGTGTAGATCGTGCCCTGCTGAACCACATCGAAGTTCGCGGCGGTGATGGACTTCAGCAGATTCAGGTTGGTGTTGTTCCAGCGCGAGTCAGGAGCACCACTGATGAAGATCGCGCTGCCGTTGTCGGCGAGGATCATTCCGTACTTCTTCAGCGCGATCAGGATGACCTGATCATCGGCGGGAAAGCCTGAAATGTCGAAGCTCGCCTTCAGACGCAACCGTGTGCCCATCGGCGGAGCGCTTGAGCTGGTATTGGTAGAAGCCCAATGGGTCGCAGGCAAAACGAATGCTCGCTGCGAAGTCGGAACCGTGAACCGAAGCGCGTGATTTATGGCGCCCGCAGCAACTTCGTCATAGCGAGCGAGTCCCACAAACACCGGCAGACCTGCCGCATCCGCTGAAGTCCACGTATAAGGGCGCTGCTCGTCAATGGTCATATCCCAGATACTCGCTTGATCGGCACTCCACTTTCCGCTCTTTATGCTCGCGTTGTAGAGTTCGTATAGCCAGCAACCGTCCTTTTCGAGCACCAGCACGTGGCGGTCGCCGTTGCCCGGCTTGGGATAGCCTTCGATGAGCGCGTTCGACGGAATTGGTTCTGGCCCGGGATCGCTTTCGTCAGCAAACGCGTTGAGTGTGACGTTCACTTTCGCCTGACTGCCCGCGACTACCTGATAGGGAATTCCGATGGTCTGGTTGTGAAACGTTCCAGAACCAAAGTCCGGGTGCAACGTCACCGTGGATCCAATGAAGTTGATGATGTTGGCGGAATTGGGATCGACCGGTGCCGCGGAGATATCAGTGTTCCAAAGGTTGTCGGAGGGAAAGGGGATGAATCCGTTCAGGCTGGTGAGTTGGCCCACCGTTATTCCTGCGCACGTGCCGGCTTGCGCAACTCCGCAGACTGATGTGATGAGAAGGACGGCAACAACAACGAGGCTGCTTCTTCGCATAACGGCTCCTTTAGGCGAGCCGCATAACCCAGCAAGAATGGACGCGGCCCGCCGCGGCTGTAAAGTGGAAGTTTGAGGACTTCCCCCCTCGAAGAAGTCCTCAGCTCGTTCGGCAATGGCGAAAGCAGCGCGTTGTTGAAGTTAGAAGGTAATGCGCAGGCGCAACCTGATGGCGCGGCGACCCTCGACTCCTTCTTGCCTAAACGTCTGGTTTACTTTCCCAAAGTCTTCAAGCGGAAAATAATCTTGGAGGACTGGTTGCAACGTACTGTGGTCCACGTTGACGTCAAATGTGCCGAGATATGCCAAGGTGTTATCGGTGAAATCCAGGTCAGGTATTCGAATTGGGTGATTGAATACGTTATCGAAGTCTGCTCCAAGCGCAGCGTTAACTCGCTCACCAAATTTGAAGTTCTTGTGAACCCCAAAATTCACGCCCCAACCGCCAGGCGTCCACAAAATATTCTTTCTCGCGACCGCCGGATTATCGAACACGTCAGCGCCCATCGGGGGTGGCGCAAACGCGCCAGGATCGTAAAGCTGGTCGCCAACTTTATGCTTGTAGTCGCCCACTATGAGGGGTCTGAAACCTATGAAGTCGTCAAAGTCACCAAGCGCGTCAACCGACTCTACTGCAATGTTCCCAGGGCCGACGTAGCGAGCTCCAAATCCACAAGTATCGCAAGTTAAGTAAGGCGTAAAGGCCGTTCCAGTCTTGGCAAACATTTGGAAGCTTGTTTGCCAGCCCCCGATCAACGCGTCGGTCCATCGGGAGAAAGAGCTTCCAAACTTCTTCCCTCGTCCAACCGGCAGGTCGTAGATGCCATACAGGATGAAACGATGTCGTGAGACCCACGGATCCTGAGTGTAATCATTGTCTGGGTTAAACGGATTGTAAGGAACTCCCCCAAGGCTCGAATTGCCTAGATCTATGCCGGTGGATTTCTGGTCCGTGTAGGTGTAAAAGGCAGTGAACGTCAAACCATTTCCGTAACGGCGTTGGAGTTGCGTCTGGAACGAATTCGATTGACCATGGCCGTAATTTCCAAAGCTCAGTATGTAATCACCCAGATTTGGATAGGGTAGCCGTGCAAGATCTGCCGCAGATGGGAGGCAATCGCCGTTGTTGGGATCGCACGGCGTCACTCCATCCCCGGTTGTGGTGTCCCAGCCCACGTTGCTGGGCTTGAGTTCATTGAGATCGACACCTCCGATTAGGCCGCGCGAGGTGATGCCGATATACGACAGGCGTACTGAAGTCTTAAGGCCAAGCTCACGCTCATAAGTTGCATTGTATTGGTGTACAACCGGTGAGTGCAGACCGACAGGAGCGGCGTTGATTGAGATTGCATCTGTGTTCGGGTTGATGTCGCCTCCTGTCATTGGCGTGGGCCAGGGCTGGAGTGGAGGATTTACGCCGAGATCGCTCTTGGTGAGTGATTGGTTGAAGCCGTTCGTCGAAAGCGGATCCCGAATTCCCTGAGCAGCTGCTGTTGGATAGTACAAGCCGTATCCGCCGCGCACGACGGAATGGTCTCCAAGCCTCCAGGCGAGGCCGATTCTTGGGGCAAAGTTATTTTTGTCGGTGCGAACCAATCCTTTGCCGATGCCGAGACCCGACTGACTGGCCGTCACTACTGGAAGTATCGTGGAAATTCGAGGATCCAAGTACTGAAGGGTCTGATCAGAAGCGACCACAACGCGGCCAGTGTTGCCGCTGAAAAAGGGATCAAAATTCAGCATGATGTCATGCTTGTCCACGAATGGCGAAATTACTTCGTAACGAAGGCCAAGATTCAGTGTTAGCCGCGATGACACCTTCCAGTCGTCCTGGAAGAAGTATCCCTGCTCCCAATTGTGTACGTCCATGTCGGGCCGCGGCTGCGCGATAAATGTGACTTTCGATGGTGGCAGACCGAGCAACAGGTTTGTAAAGGGGTCGAGACCGCCACCGCTGTAGGTCATTGTTCCTCTGGGATTGCCGCGGGCCGATGCGAAGCCATCCTGACCAACGTTTCGAACAAAATCAACGCCCATCTTCAGGTTGTGATTGCCAACCACCCAGGTGAGCGTGTCCCCGAAGGTGGCCAGATACTGACTTAACTTACGGTCGGTCGTGCGGTTGCCGCTCCGATCGAAACTCGTGAAAGACCCATAGCTAATGACCGTATGCCCATGAGTAAGGAGTTCTGCCGGGCCGACTACGGCACCGTATGCGTTAATAGCATTGGAATCGAATCCGATGCTGGAAAGGAAGCTTTCGAGCGTAGTATTGCTGTGCCGGAAGCTATACTCGCGGTTAAACCCTCCACGTGCTTCATTAATCAGGTTATTTCGAATCGTGCGTACGTAAGAACCCGACAGCGTATTGTCTCGGCGATCATTCTGAACCAGACCAAGACCCGTAAACGGATTCCTGACTGTTGAGGTCGCACCTACAAAATTCTGAGCGTTGTACACCACATAAGCGTGGTCCTTGTCTGTAAAGTCGTGATCCACCCGCAGTGTGCCCAGGTCCCTTGTGGAGTTCCCGGGAAGCAAAGTCTGGAATGTGTCTCCAATCCGTCCGTTTGAGGTATCCAGTGCAATCGTGGGATCGATCTTAGGAAAATAGAGGTTGATAAGACTTTGCACGTTTGGATTGAGGAGACGTGAGGGGATGGTTACGAACTGATTGCCCTGACCTTGGTACGTATCCGAGGCCTGTTCCTGAGGGGTTAGAGTAACTCCTGACGGTACATCTGGAAGCAATGCATTATCCGTCGGATTATTAAGCAAGGAGAAGTCGCCTGTCCAAAATGTTGGGTGAGGCAATTTAGCATCAGAGATGAAGACTGGGTCTCGCACAAAATTTCGTTCATACGCCATGAAGAACCAGGTTTTCTTCAGCTTCGGGATAGGCCCGCCAACTGAGCCACCGATGTCGTTGTGGTTGAAATATGGATATGGGTAGGGGAATTGCGAGCCCTGAGCGTCGATGATGTTTGCTTTGTCTTGGATCGTGAGCGCAGCGAGGGCGGAGTTGCTGTTGTTATAAAAAGCAGAACCATGGAACTGATTCCCTCCGCGTTTCGTGGTGATGCGGATGTTGGCGATGCCGGCGTATTCAGCACTGAAATCTGTTGAGAGTACGTTCAGTTCCCCGACAGCTTCGAGGGAAGGCTCACTGGTGGTCGGTGAACCAAAGATGGTGTTGGTGGAACGCTGCCCGTCAATCGTGAAATTCGCGCCGTAGCTTTGGAATCCTAGAAAACTGAATTCATTCGGATCCACCCCTTGGGTGATGTTCGGATTCAGAAATAAAAACTGATATACATCCCGGGTGTCGCGCGGCAGGTCAATAATTTCCTGATTGTTGATGCTCTGGGTGATGGTTTGGTCGTCGCTGTTGATGAGGGGCGCTTCGGCAGTGACCACCACTTGTTCAGTTGCGGTTGACACTTTAAGAACAGCATTGGCGCTGACGACATCGCTGCCATTAAGCACCAAGTCTCTGATTTCGGCTGTCGCCATGCCCGGGTTAGCGATGGTGACCTTGTACGTGCCCGATCGAAGGCCAAAGATTTGATACTCGCCATGCGAGTTGGTCTTTGCTTCCCGTGTAGCACCGGTGCCCACGTCAAGAACTGTGACGCTGGCATTTGCCACCACAGCGCCGCTGGAATCAGTAACGGTACCGCGAATCGTGCCTAAGTCGGTGCCCTGGCCAACAGCAAAGGGCGCTACACACAAGAGAGCGAGCGCCACCGCGAATGTCATCACAGCTCTGTGATTCATGAAGTACTCCTCAATTCAGTCTGCCGAATTTACGCGAGCGGAAAGTAAAAGTAAATAAAAACAAGAATATTGTTGTCAAGAAAAAAGTAAAAGTAAGTATAATTATTTAGAGATTGGCCGACGCACGCAGCGAAATTGACTGCAAGCTGCACGTCCGCATAGACTTACTCAGCTCTTATGCCTCTGGCTGCCGATTCCCGAATGCTTGCTGAACAGCGACGTCGCAAGATTCTTGATTTGCTTGAGCAAAAAGGGCAAATCACCGTGCGCGACCTGGTCGAAAGATTCGAGGTCAGCGCGGTGACGGCGCGTGCCGACCTCGACGCCCTGGCTTCCACCGGCTCTGCAGTGCGATCTCACGGGGGCGCGGTGCGGCAAGTGGAGGCGAGCCAGGACTACCCGCTACGCTTCAAGGAAACACTGCGTCGCGGGGAGAAAATCAAGATTGGACGCGCGGCCGCAGAATTGGTTCGGCCGAACGAAGTCATCATTCTTGATTCAGGCACAACCACCGCCGAAGTGGCACGACACCTAAAGGCCAGAAAAATTCAGCCGGTCACCATCATTACTAACGCGCTCAACATAGCCTCAGACCTGCTGGATGCGCAAGGAATCTCGGTGATTGTGATTGGCGGCTTGATGCGTCCGATCTCATGCTCGTTCGTCGGCCCCCAGGCGGAGAACATGCTCAAGGAGTTTCACGCTGACCGTCTCTTCCTCGCAGTGGATGGATTCGATCTGGAGATTGGCGCTTCAACTCCCGACGTTTTCGAAGCTCAGCTCAATGGAGTAATGATGCGCGTGGCCAAAGAAGTGAACGTCGTCGCCGACTCGAGCAAGCTGGGCCGGAGGAGCGTGTCGCGTATTGGTCCTCTGGAGAAGGTGCATCGGCTCATCACAGATAGTCGCGCACCCGGGGAATTCGTCGAAGCGCTTCGCAAGAAGGGCGTGGACGTGATCGTCGCGTGACCTGAATTATTTCGAATTTAAAGCTTCCCGCGTGAGATGGTAGGAAAGCATTCGATCCGGCAGTAAGAGGGCGCTTCGAAATTCTTTCTGGGCGTTATCTTCGCGTCCAAGTGCTCGTTCCAGCATTCCGGCGTTGTACATCCACCAGCCCCCGAATGAGCTGGTTTCGGACATTGCCTGGGAAGGTCCCAAGGCGGATTGCAGGCGCCGGGTCCACTCGCCCCGGTCGAAGTTCGGCAGCTCTTTGCCCGCGAGCCAGGCCCAAACGATTTCTCCTACAGCGGACTTTGCGGCTGCGCTTTCAAACTGCTTCCGCGCTAATTCCGTCTTGCCGCACTTCAGATACATTTTGCCGATCAAATACTGAGTTCGAGCCGCTTCCACAAACCGTTGCAGTCCGTCGTTGGTGAAGCTGAGACCAGTGACTGGCTTCGCCAAATCATTCGCTAGAGATGATGCCGCCGAGCAAGCTCCATCCTTCGCCAGACTCAGTGCATGCTGTAGCTGCACCTCTATCCACACCTGCCGAACGTTGGTTCCACCCTCTTCGCGAGGGAAGAATCGATCATGGAAGAGCGCAATCGCGCGGTCGAAGTCTCCCGACTCAGTCAGGTTCAATGCCAGTTCGTAAACGAGAAATGCGGGCATTTTAGGCAGATCGGGGTAAGCGTCAAAGACTTGCACGCGTTCGCTGCTTGATTTCTTTAGGAGGCTGAGGGACTGATCGGCGCCGAGATAAACGGCGTCATTCTGCGGATCGGCACCAATTCCGTCGCGAAAGGCTCCCAAAGCGTTCGCAGGATCATGTTTGACATGCAAGAGAGCGATTCCCATGCTGGCGTCGAGCACAGGGACCTTGGCATTGAGCGCTTTCGCTCGCCGCCATTCCGCGAGAGCTTCGTCGGTGAGTCCGCGCGAAAAGTAGAGAGTACCAAGAAGGTAGTGAGCGTTAGCGTCGCTCGCGTTCGCTTCGGTTGCTGCGCGCAGGACGACCAAGTCTTCAGCGCTGCTGGGAAAAACGTAGACGGTCGGCAGAGTTGAAGATTCCTTGTAGTCAGGTTGGGGCGACTGTCCAAGTTTGGAACGGCAGTATGCGCGATAGTAGGCCAGCATGGGATCGCGCGAAGGAGCATAGGTGCCGGGCTCGCTCTGATCGGTCAGCGGTTCCGGAAATTTTCGAGAAAGTACATCGAGCGCAGACGCGTATAGCCCCAGGCGCATATACTCCGCAGCCAAGTTCAGAATTCGGCTGTGGTCGTTGGCGAGATGTTGAGCATCGGAACTTTCGAGAACGTCGCGGAGCGTATAACTCAATGGAAAGCGGCGCAACGAATCCTGCGCAAGCGACTGCGCCAATCCTTTGTCGGCGTGCGCTCGTTCGACCGCGGCAAACTCCTCTGCGGCTCGCGCATCGTCTCCCGCCAGGTGAGTAGCCGCTGCAAGATAGTGCTCTGCTTTGGCCAGATCACCGCCGCGAGCTGAGAGTTCACCCAGTCGCAGCGCCGCGGCAGCCCTCCATCGCGGCAGACGGTATGCGGCTTCGAAGGAGTCGCGTGCCTTCTCCTCGTTTCCGATTCCGTCGTACGCAATGCCGAGATAGTAGGCGGCTTCGGCATCGGTCGTGTCGCGCGCGCGAACCTGCTCGAGAAAACGAACTGCGGCGTCGTAATGGAGCAAAGTGGCGGAGAGCCGGCCGGCGGCCTTCAGTCCCTCGTAGCTGTTTGGGAATTTCTGAAGCAAGTTCGCGTAGGTCTCGAGCGCCATCAGCAACTGCCCATTGAGTTCCTGATCTGCTCCGAGCCGGAGCCAATCATCTTCTGTGCGAGTCTCAGGCACAGGAAATCTGTAGGATTGCTGCGGACCAACCTTGACTTCAGACACGGGCGTCCAGTCGTATTCCTCTTCCGCCTGGCGCATCAGAACGTTGCCGCTCTCGTCCTTTATTTCTATGCTGTACTTTTTAGTCGGATCTGAAATCGGGAGAGTGTGCGACCACGTGTGCTCTGGAAACAGATCGGCGTGCTCACTCCAGACCTCCTTGCTGCCGTCTGACATGGAAACTTTAGCGCCGGGTACCTGCTGATTGGAATTGAATCCAACCGACAATTGGGATCCATCTCTCCTCAGTGACAGCACTCCGGCGAGGTTAGCGCGGGTAATGCCTCCGATTTCGCGCACCGGCATCCAGAACTCTGAAAAATGAATCGCCTGTCTGGGCTCGAGGAATGCATAGGTTTCCTGATTGCGAAACAGTCCGCCCTGCAATTCGACATACGCGCTGTTGTTGTCGGATAGCGCTCTTCGCCAGTCGAGGCCGTCGGCGTCCACGCCCCACGACCAGATCTTCTTAGCCGGCAATTCATCGTAGTTCGCGAAGTGAACAGTTCCAGAATTCGTATGTGGGTTCCACACACCCATGAAGGGCTCACGGCTGCCGTGCACGAACCACGAGACCGGGCCCTCGGTTTGATTTCGAATAATACTCAAGTCGCGTCCGCTTAAATCCACCGGCCATGGTTGTACTTCGGTGAATCCATGGCTGGCTGCGAAACGCATGGGATATTCGACGTGAGAATCGTCCCAGACCTCAACACCCGCGTTGTTCCACCAATAAAAGCGGTGGCGAACATCGCTGCGATTACTGAGCGATACGCGCTGTTCGAGCACAGTGGACTTCGGACGGAGCAGCATTTCGACACTCCACTGCATTCCATAGACACGATCGATATTGCCGACTGTTACTGAGGCTGAGCCGTCCGGATTTTCTGAAAACGAAAAATCAATTGGCGAGAGCGACATCCAGTTGTGCGAAACGGGAAAGTTGTATTCGACTCCAAAGGCCGCCCATGCGCCTCGGTATCCGATGTTCGCCTTCTTGATCGAGGGATTCGCGTAGAACATTGGCTTGCCATTGATCTTGTCGATGCACGTGTAAAGATGTCCGCCAAGATCGGGCAGCACGGTGCATTTCAAGTACTCATTTTCGAGGAAAATCGCTCGCCAATTGTGGACCGTGCGCTGGTCGGTCACGTTGGTACGCAATGTGTACGGGTAATTAAAGCGGCTGGTCGCGATCTGATCGAATGGCGGATTGCGATCAGGAGGCCCTTCCTCGTAGGTAGGCAACGACAGCGTACCTTCCGAGACCCGCACTTGAGCCGAAACTGAAGGCACTGATTCAAGAACGATCAGTACGGCGGCAAGGCAGCTCAGAAATTTCATTAGGTAAGGTGCAGCAAGCGAACCGCGTTTTCGTAATAAACCTTTTTCAATACCGGCTCAGGCAGCTCGACACCATATATCTTCCAACGGCCCTGCGGTGGAACTTTAGCGGGAGCGTAATCGAAGTATTCGTCGCCGGTCTCAAGGAAACGATAGTAGATCTCGTATAGCTTGTCATTAAAGACTTGCTGCGGAAATTCGTCGCCGTGCAACGTCGCATCTGTACCGAAGAGAATGCGGTCCTGATACTTATCAAAGAAGCGGCGCGCGGTCCTGGGTTGCCGTCCAAGCTCGCCAATGCGGGCGGCGATATCAACAGTCATATTGGGGAAGCGGTCGAGGTTGTCGGAGACATTTGCAAGATCTTCGGCAAAGTTGCCGACGTGAAGTACAAGAAACTGCGTTTTTGGATGGCGCGCGAAAACCCGATTGCGCGCATCGAGCAGCTCGGCGTTGCTCGGAAAATCGTGGTCGTGAAACGACCAGTCGGGGTGATTGTTTAATTCTTCGTAACGCTCGTTGAAGCGGTCCGTCGGCGTGAAAAACGCGATCGGATCAGAGACATGAATTGCGACGGGTATGTTTAGTTGGGCACAGGCGTCCCACATGGAATCAAAACGACGATCGTCAATTTTGACCAGATTGCCGGAGGTGATGTTCTCGCGAAGGTAGAGACCAAGGGTTTTCAGGAGTTTGAGGCCACGCGCGCCATCGCGGTGAGCGCGGGCGATTGCGTCGGCCTGGATTTGCGGATAGTTCGGCTCTTTGAAACGCGAATAGGACGGTTCCGTGAAGGTGAAAAAGCGCCCGGGAAATGCTTTATCGTATTTGCTGACTGCGTCAGCCAAACCGGCGTCAAAGCCTCCAGTCAAATTCACCATCGCGCGAATGTTTTTGCGGTTCATTACCGCAAGGCATTCCTGCGGAGTTCCGAGATATTCACGTTCCGGCGCAAGCTGCACTCCGTTTTCGGCTTTCTTGGAAAAGGAAATATGGGTGTGAATATCGATGCTAGGAAATCGACAGCGCGCAATGTGCGTCTCGCGAACCTGCAACATGCTTTTCGGTTCGTACTCGATGAGGGGTAAAGGCGCAGGCTTATCGGACATCTTGGTGGGCCCACTGCCGGCCTGCTCCGTATTCTGCGCAGCATCCGATAGACGCGAAGCGCCAAACAGCATTCCCGTGCTGAAAAGCCACTGCCGTCGACTAAACACCTGCGTTCTCCTTTGAAGGCTTGCCATCGCGTCCATTCGGCAAATGAACTTTGAAGCTCTGAACCACGCGATTGATTACGCCATCTTCCGACGGCGAGTCCGGATGCAGACCCTCTTCGATACAGCGAAAGAATGCAAGCAACTGTCCGACGACCACGTGAATGACCGGCGCTTCGTCATCGCCAACTTCCTTTAATCCCGCGCATTCGATTACGACATCGTCCTTCCGGGCCATATCGCGCGGGACATCCTCCCCCACAAGTACCTTCAAAAGCCCTAGTTCTTTATCGTTGAGCTCTTGAAGCAAATCACATTCGTAGGCGCGCAAGAGCGGATCGGAAGATAGAAAGCAGACGATCAATGTATCGGGGTGCGCGAAACTCATTGGGCCATGGCGAAAGCCAAGGAACGAGTCACGCAAAGTTGCCACAGCGCCGGCTGTCATTTCGAGCATTTTCAGCGCAGACTCACGAGCTGCACCGAAGCGAGAGCCACTTCCCAGGTACACAGCGCGCTTGAAACCAGAACGGGCAACCGAGGCCAGAGTTCCAATATGGGATCGCAGCACTTCGGCTGCAATGGAGCTCAATTTGGCACAGGTTGCCCGATATGCCTGACCGTTTCCAACTGCACCGAGAGAGCGAGCCGATAATACGAGGTTGGTGAAGCTGCTGGTCATGGCGAGACTTCGGTCGTTGGTCGCCTCGTCGAGCGCCATAACTTTTACCATGGGATTGTCGCGAAAGGTTTCAGCAACGCGGCCGTTGCGATTGCAGGTGAGTACAAGGTGGCGAATGCGGCTGTCGTCCTGCAAGCAGCGGGAAATGGCGCCCGCGGTTTCCGGACTATCGCCGGAGCGGGAGAGCGACACTACTAACGCGGGACGCTCTGGTGGCAGAGTGTCTACGCCGTATGTCAGGAGGGTGCCTCCGCCGATCACCTTCGCGGTGATGTTCAAATCACGCCGCAGGACCTGGGAAACACAATGACCAACGAACTCTGAACTGCCCGATCCAGTCAGCACAATACTTCGAATTCCGTCGACAGATTCGCGAAGCACGGTATTCGAGGAGATCATTTGCTCGGCGGTCCTGATCCAGGTTGCCGGCTGCTGAAAGATCTCGCGCAGGGTGTGGAAATACCCTCTCTTCAGCTGTTCCTCAGGCGTGCGGGAGACAATTTCGGCCACCTTGGGTTCTGTGCTGGAGAGCGCATCGACCCAACTCTGGTCAGCGAGCAATGCAGCTAACATCCTGAGTCTTAGATCCTTTCGATCAGCGACTTAGATCAGAAGCAAAGAACGACTATAGCAAGAAAAAGAAAGCAATGAAAACATGACTAATGTCCTTGCCCGGGCCGCAACTCCGGAGTCGCAATATCCTCCGGCATCGGCTTTCCGTCCAAGCGGCCATGCCAGACGCTCCCGCCGAAAGTTGTAATGTAAACCGAGTTCCTATCCGACGGATCAGGAAATACTCGGTATCCCCATTTGAAATTAAATCCCGGAATCCGGGTCCAATGATCTCCGCGATCGGTTGAACGCCACG
>Ga0075425_100004868_pt1 | contig 13919 bp, 11 predicted proteins | sample SoiMethybrSBSTD4_FD_75300 | JGI IMG/M metagenome (GOLD analysis project Ga0075425, IMG submission 75300) | Bulk soil microbial communities from a Populus tree surrounding site in Tennessee, USA - Soil MetaG P. TD hybrid SBSTD4 | ecosystem: Environmental > Terrestrial > Soil > Tree plantation...
GGGTGGCCGCCGGCATCGAGCGCCGAGCGCACCAGCCCGCGGATCACCTCGGTGGCCGGACATCCCGAGTACGTCGGGGTGATGGCGACGCGGAGTCGGCCGGCCTCCTCCCGCACCTCGCGTACGATCCCCAGATCGACGATGCTCAGCACCGGGATCTCGGGATCGAGCACCGTGGCGAGCAGCTGCCATATCTGCCGCTCGCGCGTGCGCGGGCCCGCCAGTGCGCTGGCTGCGGGAAGCGGATCTGGCACTGCCGGCATCGCGCGCCTCGCTGCAGGTGTCACCAGCGCGCGCCCGGGTAGCTGCGCTGCAGGTGCTGCATCTCTCCGAGCAGGTGGCCGAGATGCTCGGTGTGCACACCGCCCTTGCCGTGCCAGGGATAGGGTTGAGTGGCGGGCCGCCTAAGGGTCGCGCGACGCAGATCCTCATCCACGCGTGCCGACCAGCGCGGCGCCAGCTCCGGCAGCGCAGGGGCGATGCCCTCGCGGTTCAGGCGTTCATCGATCTCATCGGGCGCGAACAGCTCCGCGGTGAAGCGCCACAGGTCATCGAGTGCGCGCTGCATGCGCTCGCGGCTCTCGGCGGTGCCATCACCCAGGCGCACCAGCCAGCCGCTGCTGAAACGATAGTGGTAGCGCGTCTCGCGGATCGATTTGGCCGCGATCGCGGCCAGGCGGGTGTCGGTGGAGTGCTCGAGCGCCCCATAGATCTCGAGCTGCCACGCATCGATGAGCCACTGGCGCACGATGGTGTGCCCGAAGTCTCCGTTGGGCTGCTCGACGAGGGCGAGATTCAGGAACTCCGGCGCATCGCGCAGGAAGGCGAGCGCGTCCTCGTCGCGCCCACGACCTTCGAGCTCGCCGGCATAAGTGAGCAGCAGCCGCGCCTGGCCGATGAAGTCCAGCGAGAGGTTGGCGAGTGCCAGGTCTTCCTCCAGCGCCGGCGCATAGCCGATCCACTCCGCGAGGCGCTGCCCGAGCACCAGCGAGGTGTCCGCGAGGCGCAGGACATAACGGCAGTGCGCCTCCTGCTGCGCCTCGGGCAGCGTCGTAGCAGCGCTCATAGATTCTTCACCTCTTCGGGGATCGCGTAGAAAGTCGGATGCCGATAGACCTTGTCGCGCGCCGGCTCGAACAGCGCATCCGCCTCCCCGGGGTCCGAGGCCACGATGTCCGCCGAGCGCACCACCCACAGGCTCACACCTTCCTGGCGACGCGTGTAGACATCGCGCGCGTGCTCGATCGCCATGCGTGCATCCGCAGCATGCAGGCTGCCGACGTGCTTGTGCTCGAGTCCCGAGCGGGAGCGAATGAATACCTCGAACAGCGGCCAGTCGCCTTCGCTCATGCGGCTTCTCCTGCAGCCTGCGACGCACTGCGGCTGCGCTCGCGCTCGGCGTGCGCCGCGGCCGCCTCGCGCACCCAGCGTCCGGCCTCATGGGCGCGCTGGCGGGCCTCGAGGCGCTCGCGGTTGCACGGTCCGTTTCCCTTCAGCACCGCGTAGAACTCACTCCACTCGATCGGCCCCACGTGGTAGTGCTGCGAGGCCTCATCCCAGTGCAGCTCGTCATCGGGAATGGTCAGGCCGAGGAAATGCGCCTGCGGAACGGTGATGTCGATGAACTTCTGCCGCAGCTCATCGTTGCTGAAGCGCTTGATCTTCCAGCGCATCGATTGCGCGGTGTGCTTCGAGTCGGCATCGCTCGGACCGAACATCATGAGTGAGGGCCACCACCAGCGATTGAGCGCATCCTGCGCCATGGCGCGCTGTGCGCGGGTGCCCTGCGTGAGCGTCAGCATGATCTCGAACCCCTGGCGCTGGTGAAAGCTCTCCTCCTTGCAGATGCGCACCATGGCGCGTGCGTAAGGACCGTAGGAGCAGCGGCAGATCGGGATCTGATTCATGATCGCAGCACCGTCCACCAGCCAGCCGATGGCGCCCACGTCCGCCCAGGTGAGGGTCGGATAGTTGAAGATGCTCGAGTACTTGGCGGCGCCTGACAGCAATTGCTCGAGCATCTGTGCGCGCGAGATCCCGAGCGTCTCAGCGGCGCTGTAGAGATACATGCCGTGGCCGCCCTCATCCTGCACCTTGGCGATCAGCACGGCCTTGCGCTTGAGCGTCGGCGCGCGGCTGATCCAGTTGCCCTCCGGAAGCATGCCGACGATCTCCGAGTGCGCATGCTGCGAGATCTGGCGGATCAGGGTCTGCCGATAAGCTTCCGGCATCCAGTCCTTGGGCTCGATCTTCTCCTCCGCATCGACGCGCGCCTGGAAGTGCGCGGCGCGTGGCTCCGCTTCGGTGCTGCCCGCGGGTTCCTTGCCATGGGTATCGAGTGCCTGGGTGTACATGCGTATGCCGGCCGCTGCGGATTGGGGTCCCGAATATGACACAAGATTAGCACAGAATGACGCTTTTTTGTGTCACAATTTCCAGCGCATGAAAGACCAGCCGACCGCCCCGCCCGCGGCTGCCGTGCGGGCGCTGCTGCGGCATTTCCAGGCACAGCGACCGCTGCGCGGCGGCTCGCTCCTGATCACGATTTTCGGCGATGCCATTGCCCCGCGCGGCGGCGCAGTCACACTCGGCAGCCTCATCCGTCTCGCCGCTCCCTTCGGCCTCGCCGAGCGCGCGGTGCGCACCTCGGTCGCGCGCCTGGCGCGCGACGGCTGGCTCGCCTCGAGGCGTGCCGGACGGCGCAGCGAGTACCGCCTGACGCGTGATGGAGCCGCGCGCTTCGCCGAGGCGACCCGGCGCATCTACCGGGAGAACCCGCGCTCCTGGAACGGCCGCTGGACGCTCGTGCTGCTGCCTGCCGGCGCCGGGCCGCGCCGCGAAGTGCACGCAGAGCTCAAGTGGCTCGGATTCGGACAGCTGAACGCTGCACTCTTCGCCCATCCGTCCTGCACCTTGCCCGAGGCGCACGCGTGGCTGCGCAACCTCGACGGTGGGACCGGCGCGCTGTTGCTGAACAGCTGCGGCTCAGGCCTCGCTGCCGATCGTGAAATCGTCGCGCGTGGCTGGGACCTCGCGGAGCTCGCGCGCCGCTACCGGCGCTTCGTGACGCGCTTCGCCGCGTTCGAGCCCGTCTTCGAAGCCGATGGCGTTGCCCCCGAGACGGCCTTTCTCGTGCGCACGCTGCTGATCCACGAGTACCGCAAGATCCACCTCCAGGACCCGATGCTTCCGCCGGCGTTGCTGCCCGAGGAGTGGGTGGGTAACGCAGCGTACGAGGTTTGCCGGCGGCTCTATGCGCGGGTGTTTGCGGATGCGGAGCACTATCTCTCTGGCGCTGCGCACCAGTTGCGCCGGCCGCTGCCCGCCGCAAACTCGGCCGCGCAGGCGCGCTTCGGCGGCCTCGGCCGCTAAGACCACCCGCTGAGGGTGTCGACGAACGCCTGCATGAAGCGGTTCGCCTGATGCCCGTCCATGACGCGATGGTCCAGTGTCAGCGTGACGTAACAGCGCGGTCGCACGGCAATCGTCTCGGCGTCGGCCTCGCCCAGCACCACGGCGCGGCGCTCGAGCTTGCCGATGCCGAGGATCGCGGACTGCGGCTGATTGATGATGATTGGCGCGGCTAACAGGCTGCCGCTCACTCCGTGATTCGAGATCGTGAAGGTGCCACCGCGCACGTCGGCGGGCGTGAGCGTGCCGGCACGTGCCCGGCTCACGAGATCGTCCAGTCCGCGCGCGGTCTCGAAGAGGTCACGCTGGTGAGCGTCGCGCAGCACCGGCACGATGAGCCCCGAGCCCTCGACGGCCGTCGCCACGCCGATGTCGATCGCGGCGTAGATCTCGAGCGCTGTATCGGTCCAGCGGCTGTTCGACTCGGGAACGACGCGGATGGCGCCCACGGCCGCCTGCACGAAGTACGCGGTGAGGGTGAGCGGCACACCACGCTGCGCGAAATCCTCCCGGCGCCGCGCGCGATCGTCGAGCACGGAGGTCAGATCGGCCTCGAACACCGTGGTCACATGCGGCGCGGTATGCAGCAGGCTCTGCACCATGTGCTCCGCGATCCGCCGGCGTATGGCGTTGTGCGGCACGCGCCGTACGCCTGCTTCGCTCGCCCCGCCCGGTTCTGAGGCAATCGGGGCCGCGGCCGGCGCTGCCGCTGGCGCTGTCCGTGACGCGGAGCGCGCGCCACCCGCCGCTGTGCGCAGCACATCCTCGACGGTCACGCGACCGCCCTGCCCGGTGCCGTGCACGGCCGTGGCCTCGAGACCATGCTCGGCGAGCAGGCGGCGCACGGCGGGACTCAACTCTCGGGCGGCACCAACACTCGCGGCCGGGGCTGCCGCGCTGCGCATCGCCGCACCCACCCCAGCTTGGCCACCGGTGCGCGCCTCATCACCGGCACTGCGGGCGGTGGCGATCGCATCCCCCGCACCCTTGCCTTCCGCATCGAGCCAGCCGAGCAGCTCCCCGGGTGTGATCTCCTCCTCTTCATGGCGGAGAATCTCGCGGAGCACGCCTGAGCCGGGCGCGGCTACTTCCACGGTGACCTTGTCGGTCTCGATCTCGATCAGCGGCTCGTTCTCGGTGACGCGATCACCAACCTGCTTGAGCCAGCGCAGAATCTGCGAGCGCGTACCCTCGGTCTGCTCCGCCGGGGCTCTGACTTCGATGCTCTCGCCCATGTCAGATGCTCGCGAGGCGCTGAATGGCGTGCGTGATCTGCGCCACACTTGGCAATGCGGCCTCGAGCAGCAGCGGGCTATGGGGGCTCGGAATGTCGGGCATGGCGAGTCGCTCGATCGGCGCATCCAGGCTGAAAAAACTGTGCTGCGCGAGCGTCGCCGCGATCTCGGCGCCGAAACCCGCCGTGAGATTGTCCTCGTGAACGATCAGGCATCGACGCGTCTTTTCCACCGAGCTGCGCACCGCCTCCCTGTCCCAGGGTGAGAGGGTACGCAGATCCAGCACCTCGGCGTCAACGTGCGAATCACCCGCCGCCTGGAGACAACGCTCGACCATCGCCCCCCAGGTAATGACGGAGATTTCATTCCCGGACCGCACTGTGCGCGCCTCGCCGAACGGCACCACGAACTCATCACCGGGGTACGGACGGCGCGCCCAGGCGCCATCGAGCATCGCGCGATGCTCGAAGAAGATGACCGGGTCGTTGCCGCGCAGGGCGGCGCGCAGCAGTCCTACCGCGTCCTCGGCGTTCGAGGGCACGGCAACCTGCCAGCCGATGCCATGGACCCAGGCGACCTCGTTCGTCTGGCTGTGCCAGGGATCTCCACACTTGAAGAAGCCTCCTGGCATACGCACGACCATGGGCGCCGCGAAGCGGTTGCGGGTGCGCCAGCGCATCGTTCCGCAGTCATTGAGCTGCTCGGCTGCGGGATCGGCGTACTTGCGGAACTGTATTTCCGCGACCGGCAGAAGTCCCGCGAGCGCCAGGCCTACGGCGCGGCCGATGATGCCCTCTTCCGACAGGCTGGTATCGAACACGCGTGCCGGCCCGTGCTTGTCCTGCAGCCCGAGCGTCGCCCCGTGCACGCCGCCTTTCGGGCCGACGTCCTCGCCGAACACCAGCATGCGCGGATTGAGCGCGAGCTCCGCATCGAGCGTACGGCGGATGGCGGTGAGCATGTTGATGCGTGTGCCCTGCGGCTGCGCCAGGCTGCTCGAGTGAGCGAACGCACAGCCCTCCGGCGCTAGGCCGCCCTGCTCCTGCAGCGTGGTAGCGCCAGCCGTGCGCGAGAAAACGTGTGTTATGAGCTCCCGGGGGTCGGGGTGCTGGCGGGCGAGGGCCGCTTCGACCGCGCGCTCGACGTCCCGCCGCGCCTCGCTCTGCAGACGCATCCACTCTTCGGCGGCCATGAGCTTCGGCACGAGGAACGCCTCGAGGCGAGTGAGTGGATCGCGGGCGCGCTCTTCGCTGAGTGTCTCGGGGGACTTGTACGCCTGGGTATCCTGTCCGGAGTGTCCCGAGAGGCGCGGCACGGTGAGCCGCAGCAGCAGCGGTGCGCGCATCTCGCGCACCTGCGCCACCGCGCGCCGGGTGAGCTCGTCCGTGGCGCGCGGATCGCTGCCATCACCTTCGAGGATCGAGAGTCCAGCAAACGAGCGCAGGTTCGCGGCGATGTTGCCGCCTGGAGTCTGCAGGCGCGATGGCACCGAGATGCCGAAGCCATTGTCCTCGATATAGAAGAGCATCGGCAGCGCGAGCGTCGTGGCGATGTTCAGGGCCGACCAGAACCCGTTGGTAGCCGTCGAGGCATCACCGCCGAGCACCACCGCGATGCTGCGCGCGAAGCTCTGATCGGCGAGCGTCTCGTGACGGTAGCGGATCGCCTGTGCCCAGCCCGCGGCGGGCGTGTACTGCGCGCCGACGCCACCGCAGGCCGGCAGCACGGTGGGACCGCCACGTCCCGGAAGGTTGAAAACGACGCCGATGTCGCGCCCGCCGCTGAACGCGCCACTGCGAGCCAGCGGGCCCGCGGCCGCTTCCTCGAGGCTCACTCCGAGCGCCAGCATCAGCGGGCGCGAACGGTAGTACACCGAGACACCATCGTGCGCGTCGCGCAGCTGCAGGCCGAGCAGGATCTGCGCGAAGTCGTGTCCGCGTGCGGAGAACTGGTACAGCACCTTCCTCTCCGGCACGAGGCGCGTCTCCTCGATCTCATCGAGGGCGCGGGAGGCGTGGAGCAGCGATGCGACGCGGCCCCAGTCGGTCTGCAGATCGAATGCCCTGGAGGGCGGGGACGAGTTCGGCATCGCGGCAGCCGGCGCTGGCATGGATCAGACCTCCGAGGGGGGCGCGCGCAGCTTATGCGCGATCGCGTGCAATTACCTTGCTTCTATTGCCCTAAATACCTCTGATTCGGCAATATTCTTGCCCCATTCGGCGAGGAAACTATCCATGGGGACTCCTGCACTCGATCGACTCGACCGGCGCATCCTCGAGGAGCTGCAGGCCGACGCGCGCATCTCCAACCAGGAGCTCGCCAAGCGCGTCGGACTCTCCGCCGCACCCTGCTGGCGCCGCCTGCGGCGGCTCGAGCAGCGGGGCTTCATCGCCGGCTACGCGACGCTCCTGAGAGCTCCCGCCATCGGTCTCCCGATTCTCGCCTACGCGGTCGTGTCACTCGAGAACCATCACCCTGAGTCCGTGCGCCAGTTCGATCAGCTGGTGATGGAGCGGCCGGAGGTGCTCGAATGTCACTCGATGAGCGGGGCGAACGATTACCTGCTGCGCATCGTTGCAGCCAGCATGGAGGCCTACGAGCACTTCCTGTCGACGCAGCTGCTGCAGCTTCAGGCGGTGCGCTCGGTCAACACGAGCTTCGTGCTGCGCACCAAGAAATTCACGACCCGTCTTCCGGTCGGCTGAGCATGGATACGCGCTGACATTCGCAGCTGAGATTGTCCGCGCCGGCGAACCAGTAAGCGGAAGCCTGCAGAGGGATGTCGGCGTGCCGCCATGCGCCGTCGAAATCGCGGGCCACGCGTGCAGCGCTCGCGGCCTTGCCCTGCGCACGCAGCGCCGCGGCAAGACCGTACAGCGCCCAGCCGTTACCGGGATTGCGCTGCAGGTCCTCGCGGTAGACGCGCTCGGCCTCCGCCGGGCGGTGGGCGATGAGCAGCTGCGCACCGAGCAGGTGGCGTGCGGGGAAGAACCAGTCGGCCGGCTCGTTGTAAGCGAGCTTGTCCTGGGCCGCCACGGCCGCACGCAGCTGCGTGAGCGCCTCGTCGTTGCGCTGCTCGGTCGCGGCGATGCGCGCCGCGAGAATGGGTTCCGCTACCGCGAGAATGCCGCGCAGGGAGTTGAATCCGGCCTGGGCGTCGGCGGGCGTGGCAGCGCCCAGCTCGCGCAGCTGCGTGAGCGCCGCGCGCGCATCATCGAGCCGGCCGCGCGCCGCGAGCGCCACGCCGCGGCTGAAGAGGTAACCCGCGGTGAGCCCTGGCGCCCGCGCGTCCGGTGCGCCGAGCGCGATCGCCTCATCCCACAGGCCGAAGCGCACCAGCGCCGCGTATTGCTGAGAAAGATTCCAGCCGGAGTCTCCCATGCCGAGCACCATGTCGAGCGGCACGGTCGTGACGACGCTCTGCACCGCGGCGAGCGTTTCGCCCTTGCGTCCCTCCATGGCTGCCGAGAATGCGAGGAAGGAATAGTTGTGAGCGAGATACATCGCGTAGTAATCGGGCGGTGAGGTGGCGGCGAGGTAGGCATGATCGGCGGAGATACCGTGACGATTCGCCTCGGCTGCCTGCTCGTAGTTGCCTACGCGCTGCATGATGTGCGCCGGCATGTGCTCGAGATGACCGGCGGCCGGCATCATGCCGGGCAGCCGCTCGGCGGCGGCGAGTGCTTTTTCGGGATGCTGCGAGGCCTCCATCGTATGGATGTAATAGTGATTGGCGCCCGGGTGCTTCGGATCGCGGCGCAGGACTGATTCGAGCCGCGCCACGATGTCCGTGGTGCCCTCGGCGGGCGTGCCATCGGCACTCCAGAGCTTCCACGCGTGGACGTTCATCTCGGCTTCCGCGCACAGCACCTGTACGTCGAAATCCTCCGGAAAGCGTTGTGCGAGCTCGCGCATCGCCGCAGCGTAAGCCCGCAGCACGGGCTCGAGATTACCGGGGTCGAGAGGTTCAGCGTTCGGATAGCGGGTCGCCAGTGCCGCAATCAACCCCTGCTCGACCGCGGACGCGCTCGAGGCGTGCTGCTGTGCCTGGTGCAGCGCTTCAGCGGCGACGCGCGCGCGCGGCGCCTGCATCTCCGGGACGTTGTAGTTGGGGCCAACGGTGAGCGCCACGCCCCAGTAACAGAGGGCGCAGCCGGGATCGAGCTCCGCCGCCTTGGCGAAGGAGCGCGTCGCCTCATCGTGATTGAACGCCCACAGGTAACGCATGCCCTGATCGAAATACTGCTGCGCCTGCGGCGAAGAGGTCGTCACGGTGCGGTGAAAGTCGCCGAGTCCCTGGAAGAGCTGCGCACCCTGAGCCCAGTCCGCCATGGTTGCCGGGCGGTGCGGCATGGACTGCATTTCCGAGGGCATATCGCCCCACGCTGCGCGCGCCAGGCCGAAAAGAAGCACCCAGGTGCCGGTGGTTCGTAATCGCATCACTTCCTCACTTCGCCAAAGCCCCGACTGCCGGCGACGAGCCGCTCGAGCAGCGGCGCCGGAGCCCAGCGCGCGCCGTGCGTCGGCGCGAGCCGCCGCATGGTCTCGACCACCCGTGCGAGCCCTGCCTGCTCGGCCCAGAACATCGGGCCACCCTTGTACGCCGGGAAGCCGTAACCGTAGACATACACCACATCGATATCGGAGGCGCGTATCGCGATCCCCTCTTCCAGGATGCGCGCTCCTTCGTTGACGAGCGGGTGCAGCAGACGATCCAGTATCTCCTCATCCGGGATCGTACGGCGCCGGAGGCCGAGCTCGCGCGATACCTCCTCGATGAGTGCGGTGACCTCCGGATCGACGATGCGCGTGCGTCCCTCGTAACGGTAAAAGCCCTTGCCGCTTTTCTGCCCGAGTCTGCCGGCAGCCACGATGCGCTCGAGGATCGGCGACCAGCGCTCATCCGCCGGGAGCCTGCGGCCCTTGCGGATGAGGAAACCGACATCGTTGCCGGCGAGATCCCGCACTGCGAGCGGGCCCATGGCAAACCCGAATCCCTCCATGACGCGATCGATCTGCTCGGGAGTTGCGCCCTCCTCCAGCAGGAACTCCGCCTCGCTCCCGTAAAACATGAGCATGCGGTTGCCGATGAAGCCATCGCAGTTGCCGGCGAGCACCGGGATCTTGCCGAGGGTCCTGCCGAGCGCCATGACGGTGGCAATGGTCTCGGCGGAGGTGTGGCGGCCGCGCACGTTCTCGAGAAGCTTCATGACGTTTGCGGGACTGAAGAAATGCGTGCCCACGACCTGGCCCGGTCGCTGGGTGCTCGCGGCGATGGCGTCGATGTCGAGCGTCGAGGTGTTGCTCGCCAGGATCGCCTGCGGGGCAGCCACCTTGTCGAGCCGCGCAAACACCTCTCGCTTCACGTTGATGTCTTCGAACACCGCTTCGATGACGATATCCGCCACAGCGAGTTCCTCGTAGTCGGACACGCCGCGAATCAGCGCCAGCGCCGCATCCGCGCGCGCCTGATCGAGGCTGCCGCGGCTCACCGAGCCGGCGTAGTTGCGGCGGATCGTCTCAAGTCCTCGCTCGAGCGCCTCGGGAGACACCTCGAGCAGCGCCACCGGCAAGCCCGCGTTCGCGAAGCTCATGGCGATGCCGCCGCCCATGGTGCCGGCTCCGACCACCGCCGCCTGCCGTATCGGCAGCGGCTTGGTGTCCGCGGGTAGCCCCGGGATGCGCCGCGCCTCGCGCTCGGCAAAGAACACGTGGGTCAGAGCCTGGCGCTGCGGGCTATCACGACACTCGAGGAAGTACTGGCGCTCGAGACGAAATGCATCTTCCGCGGGCAGGGTGCAGGCCGCCTGGATGCTGTCGATGATGCGCAAGGGTGCGAGCTGTCCACGCGCCTTGCCCGAGAGACGCCGGCGGAAATCGCTGAAGAGCTCGGGGGTACCTTCGCGCAGGTGCTCACTGATCTCTCTCGTGATCCGCAGCGGTGAGTGCTCGTGCACCGCTTTGCGGGCGAGCTCGATCGCCGCAGCCACCGCATCATCCGCGATCGTATCGAGGACACCCAGCTCGAGCGCACGGTCCGCCGGGATGGCCGCACCGCTCGTGATAGCCTCGAGCGCCGCAGCGGGGCCCGCAAGACGCGTGAAACGCTGCGTGCCGCCCGCACCGGGCAGAAGTCCGAGCTTCACTTCCGGCAGTCCCACTTTGGCGGAGCGGCTGCCGGTGCGTAAATGGCAAGTGAGCGCGAGCTCCAGGCCGCCACCGAAGGCGATGCCGTCGATGGCCGCCACGAGGGGTTTGCGGCTCGATTCCATCTGCTGCTGCAGGTCCCGCAGCGTCGGTGGAGTCAGTGCGGCGCCGGAGGCGATCTCGTTGATGTCTGCGCCCGAGGAGAACGTTCCGGCCGATCCGGTGAGCACGAGCGCAGTCACCGCCGGTTCGGCCGCTGCACGGGTGAGGCCCTCCATCAATGCGGTGCGCACGGGCAGACTGAGCGCATTTACCGGCGGGTTCGCAATGCTGAGCACGGCGATTTCGCCTTCCAGGCGGTAGCTCACGGCGGGCACGGCTGCGCTCTCCTCTGGTGTCGACGCGGCACGCATTGTAAGGCCGGCACGGGCAGTCGCGTCGCGCGACAGCGTGCCCTTCCCCGGGCAGCGCAGCAGCTACACTCGCTGTCGATGGAGAGTATCGATGCGGTCGTCATCGGAGCAGGCGTCGTCGGTCTTGCGATGGCGCGGGAGCTCGCTCTGCGCGGCCACGAGACGCTCATTCTCGAGGCGCAGCCCGGGATCGGCGCGGGGGCGAGCAGCCGCAACAGCGAAGTGATACACGCCGGTCTCTACTATCCTCCCGGGTCACTCAAGTCGCGCCTGTGTGTCGCCGGCCGCGAGCGGCTGTACGAGTTCTGCCGCGAGCGCGGCGTTGCGCAGCAGCGGCTCGGCAAGCTCATCGTCGCGGATCGCACACAGCTGCGGGTGCTCGAGCGGCTCGCGGCCACCGCGCAAGCCAATGGCGTCGAGCTGCAATGGCTCGATGCTTCCGGCGTTCATGCCCTCGAACCCGACCTCGTCTGCGCGGCGGCGCTTCATTCACCGCTCTCGGGCATCATCGACGCGCACGGCTTCATGCTGACGCTGCTCGCGGACGCCGAAGCGCACGGCGCTACGCTCGCCTGCCGCAACACCGTCACGCGGCTCATGCTCGAGGAGCGTGGCGTCGCCATCGGGGTGAACGGTGCGCCACCCCTCCTGCGGGCCCGGCGACTCATCAACAGCGCCGGAGTGCAGGCGCCGGCCGTGGCACGCCTGCTCGAGGGCTTCCCGGCAGAGCACATCCCGGCGACCTTCTACTCCAAGGGCAACTACTTCGCGTTACGCGGCCGGGCGCCCTTCCGGCGGCTCATCTACCCGGTGCCCGAGTCCGGAGGGCTCGGCATCCACCTGACGCTCGATCTTGCGGGCCGGGCGCGTTTCGGCCCGGATGTCGAGCCGGTAGACCACTGTGATTTCAGCGTCGATCCTGCCCGCGCACCCGCCTTTTACCGCGCCGTGCGCCGGTACTGGCCGAAGCTGGCGGATGGTGCCCTGGAGCCTGCTTATGCAGGTATGCGTGCGCGGATCTACGGACCGGGGGAGCCCGCGGCGGACTTCCGCATCGATGACGCCTCAGGACACGGCGTCGAGTGTGTGCTGAATCTGTTTGGTATCGAGTCTCCCGGCCTCACGGCCTCACTGGCGCTCGCCAGCGAGGCCGTGTCGCGCCTCAGTTGAGCGCGATGCCGCGGCCGCGCGCCGCTGCGCACTCAGCTCGCGCGCACGCCCTCGACCTGGATGGCGAGCTTCGTCTCCATCTTGAAGCCGTACTTGTCGCCGTAATTTACGCCATAGTCGGCGCGGTTGATGGTCCCGGAAAGATCCGCCCCGCAGTGTTCCTTGTTGTCCATGGGGTAGATCATGCACTTGAAGGAGTTGACGTTGAGCTCGAGCGGATGCGTCACACCGTGCAACGTGAACTCCCCTTCCACCTTGGTCGGCACGCCGTTCTTGAAGCCGCTGAGGGTGCCCTTGTAGGTCGCGGTCGGGTACTTCGCCACATCGAACATCTCGGGCGATTTCACGTGCGTATCGAGCTTCGGGTTGCCCGTGTCGATCGAGGCGGGATCGATGGTGACCTCCACGGTGCCGGTACCTTTCTCGCGGTCGAGTACCACGGTTCCGGAGGACTTCGTGAACTTGCCGCGCCACACCGATACACCCCCGAAATGGTCAGTTTCGAAACTCGGGAAGGTATGCGCGGGGTCGAGCTGATAGGTGACCGGCGCGGCGAGCGCCGCGCCCGCCAGCAGCGTCAGCAGTGCCGAGGGCATCACAATCTTCGTCACGGGAACCTCCGGATTAATTGAGTGCGCGCGTAGCGTAGCGGCAGCCTTCCCGTCCGGCCACCTCCCTTTCTGTAGACGCCTGCCTACGCGCTACGGCGTGCTCAGCGCAGTGGGTGTGCCGGAAGACCGAGCGCGCGTGCCACGACCGCGTGGGTGATCTCGCCGGCGTGCACGTTGAGACCTGCGGCGAGTCCCCCATCGCGTCGGAACGCCTCCTGCCAGCCGAGGTCGGCGAGCGAGCGCACATAGGGCAGGGTCGCGTTGGTGAGCGCCAGCGCCGAGGTGCGGGGCACCGCGCCCGGCATGTTGGCTACGCAGTAGTGGATCACGCCATCGACGACAAACGTCGGCTCGGCGTGGGTGGTCGGGTGGCTCGTCTCGAAGCACCCGCCCTGGTCGATGGAGATGTCCACCACCACTGCACCGGGCTTCATGGTCCTCACCATGGCGCGCGTCACGAGCTTCGGTGCGGCGGCACCCGCCACCAGCACTGCGCCGATGACGAGGTCGGCAGCGCGCACCAGGCGCTCAATCGTTTCGGTGGTCGAATACGCCGTGCGCAGCGCTCCGCCGAACATCGCCGACAACTCCCGCAGCCGGTCGACCGAGCGATCGACCACGGTCACATCCGCCCGCAGGCCGACGGCCATTTCCGCGGCGTGAGTGCCCGAGACCCCTCCGCCGAGAATCACCACCTTCGCCGGCGGAACACCGGGCACGCCGCCGAGCAACACACCGAAGCCGCCATTGGCTTTCTGGAGACTCGCAGCGCCCACCTGGATGGACATCCGTCCCGCGACTTCGCTCATCGGGGTGAGAAGCGGAAGCGAGCCGTTGCGCCCCGTCACGGTCTCATAGGCAATGGCGGTGGCGCCGGACTTCATCAGGCCGCGGGCCTGCTGCGGGTCCGCGGCGAGATGCAGGTAGGTGAA
>Ga0075425_100004869_pt1 | contig 13918 bp, 12 predicted proteins | sample SoiMethybrSBSTD4_FD_75300 | JGI IMG/M metagenome (GOLD analysis project Ga0075425, IMG submission 75300) | Bulk soil microbial communities from a Populus tree surrounding site in Tennessee, USA - Soil MetaG P. TD hybrid SBSTD4 | ecosystem: Environmental > Terrestrial > Soil > Tree plantation...
ACGCAACTGCGCTGGGATCCCCTGCCGCTGCCGACGAAACCTACGGATTTCGTCGAAGGCCTCGCCACCATGGCGGGCAACGGCGACAGGGCGATGCAGGCAGGCATCGGCGTGCACATCTATGCCTGCAACCGCTCGATGCACGGGCGCTATTTCTACGACGCGGACGGCGAGCTGCTGCTCGTTCCGCAGCAGGGTGCGCTGCAGCTCGCGACCGAGCTGGGCCGACTGGACGTGAAGCCAGGCGAGATCGCACTCATCCCGCGCGGATTGCGCTTTCAGGTGGCACTCGAGGACGCGATCGCTCGCGGCTACGTGTGCGAGAACTACGGTGCGAGCTTTCGCCTGCCCGAGCTCGGACCCATCGGTGCCAATGGACTCGCCAACGCACGCGATTTTCTGGCGCCCGTCGCCGCGTTCGAGGACCGCGAAGGGGATTTCGAGCTGGTCGCGAAGTTTGCAGGCAACCTTTGGAGCGCGCCCATCGATCATTCGCCGCTCGACGTCGTCGCCTGGCACGGCAATCATGCGCCGTACAAGTACGACCTCGCGCGGTTCAATACCCTCAACACGGTGAGCTTCGACCATCCGGATCCATCGATTTTCACGGTACTGACCTCGCCGTCCGACACACCGGGAACCGCGAACGTCGACTTCGTAATCTTTCCGCCGCGATGGATCGTCGCCGAGCATACGTTCCGGCCGCCGTGGTTTCATCGCAACGTGATGAGCGAATTCATGGGACTCATCCACGGCGTCTACGATGCCAAGGCGGAAGGCTTCGCGCCGGGCGGTGCGAGCCTCCACAATTGCATGTCCGGCCACGGCCCCGATGCGGCGACCTTCGACAAGGCGAGCAAGGTTGCGCTCGCGCCGCACAAGATCGAGGACACGCTCGCCTTCATGTTCGAAAGCCGTTACGTCATCCGGCCGACGCGTTTCGCCCTGGAAACACCGCAACTGCAGAAGGATTATCTCGACTGCTGGAAGGGCCTGACGAAGCATTTCACCGGAAAGCCGTAATGGCTGCGCCAGGCGCTGCGCCGCGCTCTTTGGTCGAGATCGCGGCCGACTCGCAGTTTCCGATCCAAAACCTGCCCTACGGCATTTTCGAGACGCAGGGCGATGCGCGCCCGCGCGCCGGCGTCGCGATCGGCGAGTTTGTGCTCGACCTCGCTGCGTTGGAGGAGGCGGGGTTGCTTGTCGTCGCGCCGGCGGGCGAGCGCGTGTTCGATCGCGCACAGCTCAACGCATTCATCGCGCTCGGCCGCCAGGCATGGCAAGCGGCACGCTCGCGGATCGGAGAGCTGCTCCGGCACGATCACGCCGAGCTGCGCGATGACGCCGCGCTCCGCGCGCGGGCGCTCGTGCCGATGCGCGAGGCGCGGATGCAACTCCCGGTCGACATCGGCGGCTATACCGACTTTTATTCGTCGAAGGAGCACGCGACCAACGTCGGCTCGATGTTCCGCGATCCGAAGAACGCGTTGCTGCCAAACTGGCTGCACGTTCCCATCGCCTACAACGGCCGCGCGAGCTCGGTTGTGGTGAGCGGTACGCCGATCCGGCGCCCGCGGGGCCAGCTCAAGGCGCCGGACGCCGAGCGGCCGGTCTTCGGCGCCTCGCGCAAGCTCGATTTCGAGCTCGAGACGGCCTTCATCGTCGGCGAGGGCAACGCGCTCGGCGAGCCGATTGCCCTCGCGGAAGCCGAGCGGCACATCTTCGGCCTCGTGCTCATGAACGACTGGAGCGCGCGCGACATCCAGCAATGGGAGTACGTGCCGCTGGGCCCCTTCAACAGCAAGACCTTCGGGACTTCGATTTCGCCGTGGATCGTGACGCTGGATGCGCTGGAGCCTTTTCGCGTGGCGGGACCGGCGCAGGACCCGCCGCCGCTGCCCTATCTCATGCACTCGGGCGACCAGGCTTTCGACATCCACCTGGAATTGAGTCTGAAGCCGTCGGGCGGCGAAGCGGCAACGATCTGCCGCACCAACTTCAAGCATCTTTACTGGAGCATGGCGCAACAGCTCGCGCACCACACGGTGTCGGGCTGCAATGCGCGCGTCGGTGATCTCATGGGCTCGGGCACGATCAGCGGCCCTACGCCGGATTCGCGCGGCAGCCTGCTCGAGCTCGCCTGGAACGGGCAGAAGCCGCTCTCGCTTCCCGGCGGCGCGACGCGATCGTTCCTGGAAGACGGCGACGAGGTGATCATCACCGGCTGGTGCCAGGGCGACGGCTATCGCGTCGGCTTCGGCGAGGTACGCGGACAGATTCTGCCGGCGCTCGTCTGACAAAAGCGCGCGCAAGGCCCTCGATGCCGTCGGCAGACGCTCCGAATCGGTCGACACTGCGGGAAGCCAAGCGCCGTCAAAGCCCGCCGAAGCGCTCGTAGAAGTATGGTGCTGCCGGTGGCAGGGCTCTGCGCCCGGTTTCGAGCGTGGCGGCGAGGTGTTGCTCCGCGCACCGGTGAGTGCGCCGATAAAAATTGCGGCATAGCACGTAGGCCGCCGGCCCGGGCCAGTCTGCGGGCAGCAGCGCGGCTGGCAACTGCGGGTCGTGCAGGCTTACCCGCCGGAACTCGTGGATCAGCAGCGTGCGCACGACAAAGCATTGTTGCGGGTCGTGGCCGGCGCCGTCGTCGAAGGCGCGAATGACGCGACCGAAGCGCGCGATGAACCTCCGGTACTCGGCAGCAACGTTTTGCAGGTTCCAGCAATCCTCTGCAAACGCGCCAAGCGGCTGCGCGCCGGCGACATCGTGTGCCGTGAGAACGGCGATCCCGCGTTCGGTGTGCAGCGCCCGGAGCGTCTCGGTCAGCGCCGCGGTATCGGCCGCGCCCGAAGGGCGGACGAACAGCCACGGCCCAAGCGCACCGAAGCCTTCCCATCCGAGCTCCTTGCGCAAGTCGTTCCGAGCACGCTTGGCAGTCGCCTTTGGCGGTGCGACGACCACTTCCCAGCCGCCATCCCAACGCTCGGGCGGAGGCGCATAGATGCGCCGGTAGGCATGCTCGAAGCGGCGTAAGCCCTCGCGCGTCAAGCGATACCGGCTGCGGCGCCCGTCCTGCCGGGCCGCGAGCCACCCTTCTTTGGTCAGGCGGTAGACGCTGGTGCGCGTGAGCCGCTCGTTGATGCCGAACGGCGCGAGCAGCCGGATCAGGCCCGAAAGCCATACGCTGCCGCCGTGCGGCGCGATGGTGTCGCCCCAGACGGTGACGATCAGCGACCGCGCCTTCGGCGGCGCGGTCCGGAGCTCGGTGCGGATCCAGCGCGCAACACGCGGATCGGGGCCGGGGCGGGCAGCGCCCATTCGCGCGGTCGAACGTGATACAGAATTTGCCGCAACCATGAAAAAAGTGTATCGTTTTTGCAGTGGCGCCGCCAGTCCCGGCGGCTCAAGGAGGCCTTGGATGTACGCACAGATGGTCGACACCGGAGCCAAGAAGCTCCGCGCGCTCGAGGACATGGGCCCCGAGGAGCGCGCGTTCCAGGAGCGGGTCGATGCCGATGTGAAGATCGAGCCCAAGGACTGGATGCCTGAGGCGTATCGCAAGACGCTGATCCGGCAGATTTCGCAGCACGCGCATTCCGAGATCGTGGGCATGCTGCCGGAGGGCAACTGGATCACGCGCGCGCCGAGCCTGAAGCGCAAGGCGATCCTGATGGCCAAGGTCCAGGACGAGGCCGGCCACGGACTCTACCTGTACGCAGCGGCGGAGACGCTAGGAGTCTCGCGCGATCAACTGATCGCCGATCTGCACGCAGGCAAGGCCAAGTACTCGAGCATTTTCAATTATCCGACGCTGACCTGGGCTGACATCGGCGCGATCGGCTGGCTGGTCGACGGCGCGGCGATCATGAACCAGATTCCCCTCTGCCGCTGCTCGTTCGGACCGTACTCGCGCGCGATGATCCGCGTCTGCAAGGAAGAGAGCTTTCACCAGCGGCAGGGATTCGACATCATGATGACGCTTTGCCGCGGGAGCGCTGAGCAGAAGGCGATGGCGCAGGACGCGCTGAACCGCTGGTGGTGGCCGTCGTTGATGATGTTCGGTCCTCCCGATGCCGATTCCGTGCACAGCGCGCAATCGGCGCAATGGAAGATCAAGATTCTGTCCAACGACGAGCTGCGGCAGCGCTTCGTCGATCAGACCGTGCCGCAGGCGGATTATCTCGGCATCACCATGCCGGACCCCGAGCTCGAATGGAACGCCGAGCGCGGGCATTACGACTTCGGCCCGATCGACTGGGACGAGCTCTATAACGTGGTCAAGGGCAACGGGCCGTGCAATCGCGACCGGCTGCGGACGCGCGTCAGGGCGTGGGAAGAGGGCGCCTGGGTGCGCGAGGCGGCGCTCGCCTACGCGGAAAAACGCGCGGCCCGCGCACAAAAGGCGGCGTGATGGCGCGCGAGCAGCAACGCAGCTAGCGCCCGATATACGCAGATCGACGGAGGTCGACATGTCCGAATGGCCGTTGTGGGAAATCTTCATCCGCTCGCAGCACGGGCTGGCGCACAAGCATGTCGGCAGCCTGCACGCGCCGGACGCCGAAATGGCGATCAAGAATGCGCGCGACGTGTACACGCGGCGCAACGAAGGTGTCAGCATCTGGGCGGTCAAATCGGCCGACGTCACCGCGACTGCGCCCGGTGAAAAGGGGCCGCTGTTCGAACCGGCGAACAGCAAGATCTACCGGCATCCGACCTTCTTCCCGATGCCGGACGAGGTGAAGCACATATGACGTGCGTTGGCCGAATGAATTCGGCCCTACAACGGCCCTGTAGGTGCGAAGTCATTCGCACGATCGACCAATGACCACCGACGAGCGCCTCTTCGATTATCTGCTGCGGCTCGCGGACAGCGACCTGGTCCTGGCGCAGCGCCTCGGCGAGTGGGTCGCGCACGGCCCGGTGCTGGAGGAGGACATCGCGCTGACCAACGTCGGGCTCGATCTTCTCGGCCAGGCGCGGCTGTGGTTCGCCTACGCGGGAGAGGTCGAAGCGCGCTTTGCCGGGGCCGGGCGCAGCGAAGACGCGTTCGCGTTCCTGCGCGACGGCGGCGAGTTCCGCAATCTGCTGCTGGTCGAGCAACCCAACGGAAGCTACGCCGACACCATGGCCCGGCAGTTCTATTTCGATGTCTGGCATCAGCTGCTGCTCGTGAAGCTTACGCACTCGCGCGACGCGCGGATCGCGGAGATCGCCGCGAAGGCGGAGAAGGAAGTCGTGTATCACGCCGAGCGCAGCGCTGATTGGATCATTCGTCTCGGCGACGGAACCGACGAAAGCCATGCGCGGATCCAGGCGGCGATCGACGATCTGTGGATGTATACCGGCGAAATGTTCGATCCGGACGAGATCGACACGGCACTGGCCGAGGACGGCATCGGCTGCGACGTTCGCACGCTCGCGCCGGCGTGGCGCGAGGCGGTCGGAAGTGTCCTCGATGAAGCGACGCTTACTGTCCCGGGCGAGACGTGGATGCAGCGCGGCGGCAAGAATGGCGTCCATACCGAGCACCTTGGCCACATGCTGGCCACGATGCAGTGGTTGCCGAGGACCTACCGCGGCGCAGAGTGGTGAGCATGTTCGAGCCGCTATCGACCGCGCAGCGCGGGCGCTCGAGTTCCCTCGACGCAATCCGGCGCGTTCTCGCAACGATTCCGGATCCGGAGATTCCGGTAATCTCGATCGTCGACTTGGGGATTGTGCGCGGTGTCGAATGGGACGGCGACGAGCCGCTGATCACGGTCACGCCGACGTATTCCGGATGTCCGGCAACCGAGGTGATCATGGCGGACATCGGCCGGGCGCTGACCGGAGCCGGATTCGCGAAACACCGGGTCGAAATCCGGCTCGCGCCGGCGTGGACGACCGACTGGATCACCGCGGGGGCGCGAGCGCGACTGGCCGAGTTCGGGATCGCGCCGCCGGGAACAAGATCCGTCGCGACGGCGCGCGTCGTCGATACGACCGCGCTCCACCGCAGTGCTGTTCGCGCTCCCGTGCCGTGCCCGCGTTGCGGCTCGGCGCACACGCGAGAGCTGTCGCGCTTCGGCTCGACGCCGTGCAAGGCGCAGTACCGCTGCGACGACTGCCTGGAACCGTTCGACTACTTCAAGCCGCATTGAGCACTCATTGAGCAAATTCCATCCGCTCAAGGTCGCGCATGTCGCCCGCGAAACGCGCGACGCGGTCGCGCTCACATTCGAGGTGCCGCCAGCGCTCAAGGAAGCTTTTAATTTCGTGCAGGGCCAGCATCTGACGCTGCGCGCAGACATCGCCGGCGAGGATTTGCGCCGCTCGTACTCGATCTGTTCCGCCGTGCAAGACGAAACGCTGCGCATCGCGGTGAAGAAGGCACCCGGAGGGACGTTCTCGAACTGGGTCAACGACCAGGTAAAAGCGGGTCACACGATCGAGGTCATGCCGCCGATGGGGCATTTCAACGTGGCCCTCGATCCGCGCCAGCGCAAGCACTATCTCGGCTTTGCGGCGGGGAGCGGCATTACGCCGGTGCTGTCGATCGTCAAGACGACGCTGCTCGCCGAGCCGAAGAGCCGCTTCACGCTTTTCTACGGTAACCGCTCGTCCTCCGCGGTGATCTTCAAGGAGGAGCTGGCCGATCTCAAGGACCGTTACCTCGATCGGTTCAACCTGATCTACGTCATGAGCCGGGAGCCGCAGGACATCGCCGTTCTCAACGGCCGCATCGATCAGCAGAAAACCGATGCGCTGCTTGCGCACTGGGTCGATTTGGCCGACATCGACACCGCCTTCGTCTGCGGTCCGGACGGCATGATGCAGGCGGTATCGAAGTCGCTGCAGACGCACGGATTCCCGAAGTCGCGGATCAAGATCGAGCTCTTCGCGGCGAGCATTCCGAAGCACGAGCACAAGGCGCAGGCCGCGCCCGACCCGGGCCACGCCGAGTGCGCGGTCACGGCGATCATCGACGGTGCGGCGCGCGAGTTCACGCTGGAAAAGACCAAGGAGAACATCATCGACGCGGCAATCAGGCAGGGGATCGAATTGCCGTACTCGTGCAAGGGCGGCGTATGCTCGACGTGCCGCGCCAAGCTCGTCGAGGGCGAAGTCGACATGGACGTCAATTTCGCGCTCGAGGACTATGAAGTGGCGCGGGGCTTCGTCCTGTGCTGCCAGAGCTATCCGGTGACAGACCGCGTGGTCGTCGACTTCGACCAGACAGGCTGATGCTAGACTACTGCGCGGCCCGTCTGCTTCGTTGCGTGCTCGCTCGCCGCTCGCCGTACCATCGTGTACTGTCTCGCGGCTCGCTCCGCGTCGCCTCGCATACGGGTCTGCTCGCTACGTCTATCATCAACCTGTCGGCGCTCGCGTAGCGAATAGCCTCAAACCGAGGCACTGAGCATGAGGAGTTCCCGTGTCCTATCCGTTGTTTGAACGGCATCAGGCTTTGCTCGAGCAGGCGCTGAAGGCGATCGCCGAGCGAGGTTACTGGAGCGCGTTTCCCGAATCGCCGAGCCCGAAGGTCTATGGCGAAGGCGCGGCCGAGGCCGGCAAGGCCGCGTTCGAAGCGCTGCAGAACAAGCCGTTTCCGCTGACGCTTCCCGGCGCCGATGGCACCGTCGGCGCGGAGCGCTCCCCCTACGGCTTTCCGCTGGGCATCACCTATCCCAAGGTTGGTCTCGACACTCTGTTCGCCGCCATCGCGAAGGCGGAGCCCGCGTGGCGCAAGGCCGGGCCCGAAGCCTGGGTCGGCGTGTCGCTGGAGATCCTGGCCCGCATCAACAAGCGCAGCTTCGAGATCGCACACGCGGTCATGCACACGACGGGGCAGGCCTTCGTCATGGCGTTTCAGGCCGCGGGCCCGCACGCGCAGGACCGCGCGCTGGAGGCGGTGGCCTACGCGTGGGAGGAGATGCGGCGCGTGCCCGCCAAGGCGTACTGGGAGAAGCCGCAAGGCAAGAACGAGCCGCTCAAGATGGAGAAACACTATCGCATCGTTCCGCGTGGCGTAGCTCTGGTGATCGGCTGCAATACATTTCCGACCTGGAACGGATACCCGGGAATGTTCGCGAGTCTCGCTACGGGCAATGCCGTCGTGGTCAAGCCGCATCCGAATGCGATCCTGCCTCTTGCCATCAGCGTGCAGATTGCGCGCGAAGTGCTCGCAGAGGCCGGCTTCGATCCGAATATCGTGACGCTGGTTGCGCACGCCGCCGGCGACGATACCGCGCAAAAGCTCGCGCTGCGGCCGGAGGTCAGGCTGATCGACTTCACGGGGAGCAGTGCCAACGGCGAGTGGCTGGAGCAGAACGCGCGCCAGGCACAGGTGTACACGGAAAAGGCCGGGGTCAACCAGATCGTCGTCGATTCGACCGACGACATCAAGAGCGTCGCGCGCAACGTGGCGTTCTCGCTTGCGTTGTACACCGGGCAGATGTGCACCGCGCCGCAGAACATCTATGTGCCGCGCGGCGGCATCGACACCGCCGCGGGGCACCTGTCGTTCGACCAGGTGGCGCAGGCGCTCACCGAATCCGTGCAGAAGCTTCTCGGCGATCCGGCGCGCGCGGTGGAAATCCTGGGTGCGGTGGTCAATGACGGCGTCGCGCAGCGCATCGATGCGGCGCGCGCGCTCGGGCCCGTGCTCCTCGACAGCCAGGCCGTCGTCCACCCGCAATTCAAGGACGCGCGAGTGCGGACGCCGCTTATCGTCAAGCTCGACGCCAAGGACGATGCGAAATACCTCAAGGAATGGTTCGGACCGATCGCCTTCGTCATCGCCACCGATGGAACGGGCGAGAGCCTCGAGATCGCCCGGCGCGCGGCAGTTGAGCACGGGGCGCTCACGTTATCGCTGTATTCGACGAGCCCTGCGGTGATCGACGAGGCGGTCGCCGCCGCCGAGGACGCCGGTGTTGCGCTGTCGATCAACCTGACCGGTGGCGTGTTCGTCAACCAGTCTGCGGCGTTCTCCGACTATCACGGCACCGGCGCCAATCCGGCGGCGAATGCCGCGCTCACCGACGCGGCGTTTGTTGCCAGCCGGTTCCGCGTCGTGCAGCATCGGATGCACGTGTAACTTCGGGATCGAGGGGCTGGTGATGGGATACGAGAATATTCTATTCGAGAGCGAAGGCGGGATCGCGCGTATGACGCTCAACCGTCCGGAGCGCTTGAACAGCTTCAACGACGCGATGCACACCGAGGTGCGCGATGCGCTCGCACGCGTCAAGGCGGACGCTTCGCTCCGCGTGCTGCTGCTGACGGGCTCCGGGCGCGCCTTCTGCGCCGGGCAGGATCTCGGCGATCGTGCGGTGGCTCCCGGAGCGGAGCCGGTCGATCTCGGCGCGTCGATCGAGCGCAACTACCGGCCGCTCGTGCTGGCGCTGCGGCGTCTGCCGTTGCCGGTTGTCTGCGCGGTGAACGGCGTCGCCGCCGGTGCCGGCGCGAATATCGCACTCGCCTGCGACATCGTCGTCGCCGCCAAGTCGGCGAGCTTCATCCAGGCCTTTTCCAAGATCGGGCTCATTCCCGACTCGGGCGGAACGTACTTTCTTCCGCGCCTCGTCGGCACCGCTCGCGCCATCGGTCTGGCGATGCTTGGCGAGCGGCTTATCGCGGAGCAAGCCGCGGAATGGGGACTCATCTGGCAGTGCGTCGAGGACAACGAGCTGCACGAGACCGTCGAAAAGCTGCTGCGAACCCTGGCAGGCGCACCGACCGCGGGTCTCGCGGCGACCAAGCGCGCGCTGTACGCCTCCGCCGAGAACAGCCTGGCAACGCAGCTCGATTTCGAGCGCGATCTGCAGCGCGAGCTGGGCCGGAGCGCCGATTATCAAGAAGGTGTCGCCGCTTTCACCGCCAAGCGCGCGCCGCGATTTGCCGGACGGTAGCGGAACAGGCCGCTTCGAGTCATGGGCGAGCATCACCCCGCAGCGACGCCGCAGGAAGCGCAATCGCTCGCCGAGCGCGTCGCTGCGGGCATGTACGCGCGCGACCGCGCGTCGCAGGCGATGGGCATGCAGATCGCTGCGATCGGCCCCGGGTATGCCGAGCTGACGATGACCGTCCGTGCCGATATGCTCAATGGCCACGCGATCTGCCACGGCGGCTTCATTTTTACGCTCGCCGACAGCGCGTTTGCCTTCGCGTGCAACAGCTACAATCTGACGACGGTCGCGTCGGGCGGGGCGATCGATTTCGTCGCGCCGGCGCGCGAAGGCGACGTGCTGGCCGCGATGGCGCGCGAGCGCAGCGTCAGCGGTCGCACCGGCGTCTACGACATCGAAGTGACGAACCAGCGCGGCGAGACGGTCGCCTACTTTCGCGGCAAGTCGTACCGCATCAAGGGACACGTGGTCGAAGACCCGCAGGCGCGGGAGCAGGCATGACTTCGCGCAAACCCGCCCCCGGCGAGCTCGAGCCGATCGAGACCGCGAGCCGCGACGAGCTGCAGGCATTGCAGCTCAAACGCCTGCAGTGGACGCTGCGGCATGCCTACGACCACGTGCCGCATTACCGCGCAGTGTTCGAAGCCGCCGGATTCCACCCCAACGACTTGAAGTCGCTCGCCGATCTGGCGCGTCTGCCGTTCACGACCAAGAAGGAGTTGCGCGACCACTATCCATTCGGCATGTTCGCCGTGCCGCGCGAGCAGGTCGCGCGCATTCACGCTTCGTCCGGGACCACCGGCAAGCCGACCGTCGTCGGCTACACGCGCAACGATATCGATATCTGGGCGACGGTGATGGCGCGCTCGATCCGCGCCGCGGGCGGACGCGCGGGCGACATTGTCCACGTCGCGTACGGTTACGGCCTGTTCACCGGCGGCCTGGGTGCGCACTACGGCGCGGAGAAGCTGGGCTGCACGGTCATTCCGATGTCCGGAGGCATGACCGAGCGGCAGGTGCAGCTGATCGTCGATTTCAAGCCGGACATCATCATGGTGACGCCGTCGTACATGCTCGCCATCGCCGAGGAGATGGAGCGGCAGGGTGTCGATCCCAAGACCTGCTCGCTCAAGATCGGCATTTTCGGCGCCGAGCCGTGGACGCCGACGATGCGACAGGCGATCGAGGAGAAGCTCGACATCGACGCGATCGACATCTACGGGCTCTCGGAAGTGATCGGGCCGGGCGTCGCGCAGGAATGCATCGAGACCAAGGACGGCCTCACGGTATGGGAAGATCACTTCTATCCGGAGATCGTCGACCCCGAGACGGGCGCGGTGCTGCCCGACGGCGAGAAGGGCGAGCTGGTGTTCACCTCGCTCAGCAAGGAAGCGCTGCCGATCATTCGCTATCGCACGCGCGATCTGACGCGGCTCTTGGCCCCGACCGCGCGCTCGATGCGGCGGATCGAGAAGATCACCGGGCGCTCGGACGACATGCTGATCATCCGCGGCGTCAATGTGTTTCCGACCCAGATCGAGGAGCTGATCCTCAAGCACGCGGCGCTCGCGCCGCACTACCAGCTCGAGGTCACGCGGCCGACGGTTCTCGACGAGCTGACGGTGCTCGTCGAGCGTGCGCCGGGGGCGGGCGGCGCCGACGGCGACGCGGCGGGCGCGCAGCTCGCGCATCTGGTCAAGAGCCTGATCGGCATCACTGCAGAGGTGCGCGTCGTGCAAAGCGGCGGCATCGAGCGCTCGATCGGCAAGGCCAAGAGGGTTGTCGACAAACGGCCCAGAGGATAGGAGTCATGACAGACAAGAAATTCGCTTCCCAGGCCGACCTGGAAGAGAAAAAAGTCAGCTTCGACAAGCTCTCCGAGCACGCGTACGCATACACCGCCGAGGGCGACCCGAACACCGGCATCGTGATCGGCGACGACGCCGTGATGGTGATCGACACACAAGCGACACCGGTGATGGCGCAGGACGTGATCCGCCGCATCCGGGCGGTCACCGACAAGCCGATCAAGTACGTCGTGCTGTCGCACTACCACGCCGTCCGCGTGCTGGGCGCGTCGGGCTACAAGCCCGAGCACATCATCGCCAGCCGCGACACCTACGATCTCATCGCCGAGCGTGGCGAGGCCGACATGAAGAGCGAGATCGAGCGTTTTCCGCGACTGTTCCAGGCGGTCGAGTCGGTGCCGGGCCTCACCTGGCCGACGCTGGTGTTCGAAAAGCGGTTGACGCTCTGGCTCGGCAAGTTGCAGGTCGAGCTGATGCAGCTCGGGCGCGGTCACACCAAAGGCGACACGGTGGTCTGGTTGCCGCAGGAAAAAATCCTGTTCTCCGGCGATCTGGTCGAGTACGACGCCACACCGTACACGGGCGATGCATATCTCACCGATTGGCCGGCGACGCTCGACGCCGTTGCCGCGCTGCAGCCGCAGAAGCTCGTGCCCGGGCGCGGAGCCTCGCTGCAGACGCCAGACGCGGTGCGAGCCGGCCTCGATGGCACCCGCGCCTTTGTCAGTGAGATGTTCGCTGCGGTGAAGGAGGGCGCCGCCGCGGGCAAGGATCTGCGCGCCGTGTACAAGGAGACCTATCAGCGCCTCAAGCCGAAGTACGGAAGCTGGGTCATCTTCGATCACTGCCTGCCGTTCGACGTGACGCGCGCTTACGACGAAGCGACGCAATACCGCGATCCACGCATCTGGACCGCGCAGCGCGACAAGGAGATGTGGGAAGCGTTGGAAGGCTAGCTCTTCCGTGAAGACGTATACGCAGCCCGTCTACCCGTACATCAAGCCAGCCGAGCTCGGCGGCGGCTCGCCGCATCACTGGCCGGTAATCGTCGCCGGCGCGGGTCCGGTGGGATTGACCGCGGCGATCGACCTTGCGCTGCGCGGCATCGACGTGCTGGTGCTCGACGAAGATGACACGGTGAGCGTGGGATCGCGGGCGATCTGCTGGTCGAAGCGCACCCTCGAGATCCTCGACCGGCTCGGCTGCGGCGATCGGCTCGTGCAGAAGGGCGTCAGTTGGAACGTGGGCCGCGTATTCTTTCGCGACGAGCAGGTCTACCAGTTCGACCTGTTGCCCGAGCCAGGGCACCGGCGGCCTGCATTCATCAATCTGCAGCAGTATTACGTCGAGCAGCTCCTGGTCGAGCGCGCCAATGAACTCGCTGGCGCGGAGCTGCGCTGGCGGCACAAAGTCGTGGGCGTGACACCGCAGACCGATCGCGTCGCGGTGCGGGTATCGACGCCTGACGGCGAATACACGGTGCAGGCCGACTGGCTGATCGTCGCGGACGGTGCGCGCAGCCCCATCCGCGGCATGCTGGAGCTGGAGAGCGAGGGTCAGGCCTTCCGCGACCGGTTCTTGATCGTGGACATCCACATGAGCTCGACGTTTCCGGCGGAGCGCCGGTTCTGGTTCGATCCGCCGTTTCATCGCAACCAGTCGGCGCTGCTGCATCGCCAGGCGGACGACGTGTGGCGCGTCGATTTTCAGTTGGGATGGGACGCCGACCCGGAAGAAGAAAAGAAGCCGGAGCGGATCCTGCCGCGCCTGCGCGCCATGCTCGGCGAGGACGTGCAGTTCGAGATCGAATGGGCGAGCGTCTACACCTTCCAGTGCCGGCGCATGCATTCCTTCCGCCGCGGCCGCGCGCTGTTCGTCGGCGATGCGGCGCACCTGGTTTCGCCGTTCGGCGCGCGCGGCGCGAACGGCGGCATCCAGGACGTCGACAATCTCGGCTGGAAGCTCGAACTCGTACTGACGGGTCAGGCGCCCGAGCGACTGCTCGACAGCTACGACAGCGAGCGCATATCCGCCGCCGACGAGAACATCCGCAACTCGACGCGCAGCACCGACTTCATCACCCCGAAGAGCAAGGTTAGCCGGATTTTTCGCGACGCGGTGCTGATGCTCGCCAAGCGCTATGCCTTCGCGCGGCGGCTGGTGAACAGCGGGCGCCTGTCGGTGCCGGCGATACTCGCGGATTCGCCGCTCAACACACCCGCT
>Ga0075425_100004870_pt1 | contig 13916 bp, 13 predicted proteins | sample SoiMethybrSBSTD4_FD_75300 | JGI IMG/M metagenome (GOLD analysis project Ga0075425, IMG submission 75300) | Bulk soil microbial communities from a Populus tree surrounding site in Tennessee, USA - Soil MetaG P. TD hybrid SBSTD4 | ecosystem: Environmental > Terrestrial > Soil > Tree plantation...
AGCGCGCCCCAGTCACGTCCCTGCAGGGGCATGTCCTGCACCTGTTTCGGGTCGATGTTGCTGCCAAGGACAGACGAGGAGACGTTCAAGAGCGGTGCTTCCGCTGTGACAGTGATCGTTTCTGCCAGCGTCGATGGCGACAGCTGCAGGTTCACCACCAGCGTCTCGCCGACGAGCAGTTGCAATCCCTCGCGAACCACGGTCCTGAAGCCTTGCAGCTCGGCGGCGATCTTGTATGCGCCGACACGCGCCGGGATGCGATACACACCGCGTTCGTCGGTGACCGCAGCGAAGGTGTTGCCGGTCGCCTCGAGGACCGCCGTCACGGTCACACCGGGCAGCACGCCGCCCGTGGAATCGGTCACGGTGCCGGTGAACGTCGCTTCCTGCGCGTACGCAGCGACGGGCAGCAGCAGAATGCCGGTGGACAGAAGCAGCCACCTGACGATTCTCAATGTCATGACGTCTCCTGAATAGGTTGACCCGGATCTACACGCGCGGCGCGAAGAGAACGATCGACTGCGACCTGGATGGATCGATTCGATAGGGGATACGAGCGGCGCACTCTATAACGTACGAGCGGTAGCGGCTGTCAAGGATAAAGACGTTCGTACAAAAACAACGTGAAAAAAAAGGGCCGCCTTCGCCACAAGGAGTTTTGCGAAGACGGCCCCGATGAAAGAGTTGGTTGCTGGCAGCTACATTGGCACTTCGCAGCTATTCTGGGAACGGCACTTTCGTATAGTGCGACTCATTGGCTGAGAATTGCCGTCGAGGCCGATGGAGAGCGCCGTGACTCATCGCACCGAAACCGCGTTCATTTTCGATCTCGATGGAACGCTCATCGACAGCGTCTACCAGCACGTCCTCGCGTGGCAGGAAGCGTTGACCTCCGAGCGCATCGACCTGTCCGTCTGGCGGATTCACCGCAAGATCGGCATGAGCGGCGGCCTGTTCACCAACATGCTGCTTCGCGAAACCGGCGCGGAGTTCGACAGCCGGCGGATCGAGCGCCTGCAGCATGCGCACGCGGAAGCGTATAAACGAAACATCAAGAGCGTCCGGCCGCTGCCGGGCGCCCGCGATTTGCTGCACGCGCTGCGCAGCGCATCAATCCCGTTCGCCATTGCCACCAGCAGCCGGCTGGAAACGGCCGCGCCCGCGCTCGAGACGCTGGAGTTCGATTTCTCCGGAACACCGATCATCACGCGCGACCAGGTGAAGTACGCCAAGCCGGAGCCCGATCTGTTTCTGACCGCCGCCGAGCGCCTGCACGTAGGCACGGAGGGCGCGTCCGTCGTCGGCGATAGCGTCTGGGACATGCTTGCGGCAACCCGCGGCCGGTTTCTCGGCATCGGATTGCTGTCGGGCGGCTACGGCCGCGAGGAGCTGGAGCGCTCGGGCGCGTATCGAGTGTTCGAGGATCCGGCCGACCTGCTCAAGCACCTCGATGAAGTGGGAGGACGCCGGTGACGGTCCCAGAGGAGGAGCGCTGTGCGGAAGCACTGATTGCGGCGCTCAGCACGGGCCGCGAAGTACCCGGCGCGACGAAGCGCGACGATGTCGGCGAGATGCTGAGAGTCCTCCTGGCGTTCGGAGCCGACCCGAATCAACGCGGCGGGGCTCGACACCATCGCGGCGATGCTGGCGCGCAAAGGACAGGACATTCCGGGGACGGGCGAGGACGTCCGGCGCCGTATTGACCGCGGAAATCGGCATTCTGGAAGCCTGTCGATTTCCGCCCGGCTCGTTCGACCAGTCATCAAAGGAGGAAACGTGATGACGAAGCTGGTTTTAGCGGGGCGGACGATGAGCGCGTTAGTGACTGTGTTCATGGTGTTCGACGCATCAATCCACATCATGAAGATTCCACCCGTTGTCGACGCGTTTGGGCAGCTTGGATACCCGTTGAGCACTGCGGTGCCGCTCGGCGTGCTGGAGCTCGCGTGCACCGCGTTGTATGTCATTCCCGCGACGAGCGCGCTCGGCGGAATCCTGTTAACGGCCTATCTCGGTGGCGCAGTAGCCACACAAGTTCGCGTGGCAGCACCTTTATTTCCTGTGCTGTTTCCCGCGATGCTCGGCGCGCTGTTGTGGGTCGGCCTCTACCTGCGCGATGCGCGGTTGCGCATTCTGGTTCCGTCCCTCGTCCGCAATGCCGCCTGCGGTTATACGCCCGCCGTCGAGGAAAGCGCGGCGCGATAGGCCGCGTCCACCTCGCCTGCATTTGCGGCGTCGAATCCCAGCCGTCGAATGAGGCCGTCGCTAAGCCCGTATATCCAGCCGTGGACCGCGACGGCCTGCCCGCGTCTCCATGCGTCCTGCACGACCGTCGTTTCACATACGTGACGTGCCTGCTCGATGACGTTCAGCTCGCACAGCCGATCGGCGGCGCGGTCGGGCGTGAGCTCCACGAGTTCCTCGTGATGACGCCGCTTCACGTCGCCGACATGACGCAACCAATTCTCGATGAGGCCAACCCGCGCATCATCGAACGCGGCGCGGACACCGCCGCACCCGTAATGGCCCGTGACGATGACGTGTGTCACCCCAAGGACGTCGATTGCATACTGGAGGACCGAGAGGCAGTTGAGATCCGTGTGAACGACAACGTTTGCGACGTTCCGATGCACGAACAGCTCGCCCGGCGCGAGCCCGACAATCTCGTTGGCCGGAACGCGGCTGTCCGAACAGCCGATCCACAGATACTCGGGCGCCTGTTGCTGTTGCAGGCGGGTGAAGAACAGCGGATCGCGTTTGACGGCGTCCGCCGCCCAGGCGGCGTTGTTCTCGAGCAGGGTGCGCAGCGGCATCGACGCATAATCGCCCAGTTCATCGCACGCGGCAAACGATCTCGGTCCTCGACCTGGCGGTCGCCTGATTGGCGTTCATTGCTCGGACTCCCCGATCGCGAGGATCGAGATATCACGCCTGCGCGGTCCGTCGAGCTCAACGAGGAAGATGCGTTGCCATCTCCCGAGTTGCAGACGCCCTTCCGCGATGTTCAGCGTGACCGAAGATGCCAATAGCAGCGAGCGGCAGTGGGAATGCCCATTTGGCCGCTCACCAAGCACGCAATTGGCGCTGCGGAGACCCACATTGTCGTGCTGGTAGAAGCCGTCCTGCGGAACGACGCGCTCCAGCAAGGCGGCCACATCGGCCAGGAGGAGCGGGTCGTGTTCGTTGACCACGACCGCCGTGGTCGTGTGAAGGCCTTGAACATTGACGAGACCCGTATGGATCCGCCACTGGGTCGTGAGTGCGGTCACGTTGTCGGTGACGTCGACGAACTGCGTCGGATGTTGCGTCTCGAGGCGAAGCGTCGTGTGCCGGCAGGTCGAAATGCGTGCGAGCGTTTCCATCGTGGCGTCCTCCACGTGGAGGATGCCCGGTGGCTCGCCACGAAGTCTTCAGCGATCCGTGAGCGTTTCGTGAGATGTGCGTGAAGGACGACGCATCAGGCCCAATGCGAGGCCGAACCCGAAGACGGCGCCTTCGCCGGTGCCAATGAGTTGCTGCGACACCGGGCCGAAATCCGGCTCTCCGATCAATCGAGCCAACGGGGTGAGCGTAATCTCGGAGCCGCGCGCTGCGCGCGCGATTTCGTGAATGGTGCCGCCCACAAGAGGGCGGCCGGCAGCGGTCAACGTAAACGCGCCCAATCCACACAACGCAGCGATCAGTGCGGCCGCCCGAAAGCGCTGACGGCCTCTCGGCGCCGCGAGACCACCTTCGATCCCCGCGGTGGCGACGGTGTAACCGAGGCCCGCGGCCAGACCAATGACGAGTCCCTCGAGGCCGCCGCCGGTGTTGACGCGCAGCCCCACCAGCGCAGCAAGACCCTGGCGGGCGAGCCATTGCGTCGCGGACCCGACAAGCGTGCCACCCGTTGCCGCGCCGGCGACAAGCGCCAGCGGGCGTTGCGATCGCGCGACCGCTTCGGCAAGTGAGAGACCTGCTCCGACTCCGGCGCCTCCGATGGCCCCGCAGGCTCCGCCAATGACGGCGAGGACGGGAATCACCGCGACCGGCGCAGCGCTTCCCGGCGCGCTCACCAGGAGAAGTCCGCCGACCGCCCCGGCGGTGATGCCGGCGAGGCCGCCGCCGACGGCCGCGCCGGCCCAACGCGTTGCGATCGCGCGCGCGGCACGGTGCAGACGCGAGGCAATCAGTTCTCGCGACACCGCGATGGGCGCGGGCGCGCCGAGCACCGGGACATCCTCGGCCTGCGGCGAATCCCATCGTGTATCGCGGAGCAGCGCGCGGGCCGCCGCATGACCTGGCCGCGTGCCAAGTCGCCGCAGCGCTTCACTGGTCCCGAGCGCGTGGAGCAGCTCCGCCGCTTCACGGCGGTCTTCCTCTTCGCTCTCGCTGCGTGGACTGTGCGTGACTCGCTCGAGAAGCGGTTCGAATGGATCGGCCGAGGCATCGGCAGCTGCTGGTTCTGGCGGCGCTGTCGATGCGGCTGACAGCGGCCACGCGTCGTCATCCGCGGCTTCGATGACGTCCTCGAAGACGAACCGATATCCGTGGCGCGAGACCGTGCGGATAAATCGAGGGTGACGGGGATCGTCGCCGAGAGTCCGTCGCAGCGTGCGGATTGCCTGGCTCAGCGCGCTGTCAGAAACGACGACGTCGCTCCAGACGCGGTCGAAAATCTCCCGGCGATGTACAGCGTCATGACGGTGCTCGACGAGGAAGATCAGCAGGTCGAAGTAGCGGGGGATCAGCGGCAGCTCGCGTCCGTCGCGGACGAGCACCCGTCTGCGCGGCGACAGCATGAAATTGTCGAACCGGTAGCGGGGCACTGACGCTATCTGGTTGCCTTGCTGTCTCCGCGATCGCGGCCGAATTTCGGTTCTTTCGACGTCCCGACAACCTGGATGCGGAGCAGTGTCCCTGCTCCTTGCTTGGAGAAGAACGGGTCAACGGGTCTCAGCGCCCATCGCTTCCACCCCGTCATTGTCTGGGACACCTTGGCCTGGAGTTTCAGAGTGCCGTGGAAATCGAGCACATCCTGATCGAGATCGTAGGTGCCAGCCAGATCGACTCCCGATCCCGGCACCGCAAAGGACAGGGAGCGGAAGGTAATCAACTCGTTCGCGAGGTTGAACCGTCCGGCCATCGCCGATACCACTCCCTTGATGTCTTCGTTCCCCGGCTGCCCTCGTCCGCGCCGGCTCAGCGTGTCGATCTGATCCTGAACGGTGGACTTCAGGAACCGTCCCTGCGATACCTCGAACTGTCCGTCGAGAAGGAGCTTTTCGCGCACGCTGCTGGTCAGCGGCGGGATGTCGATTTTCGTTTTCAGCGCGACTTTGCCCTCCATGAACGGAGGCCCTTTCATGGCGAGCGCGAGCAGATCGCGAATGTTGCCGGCCGGCATCGTGACGTTCAGGCTGATCGTGCGGCGCAGGTCCGATTCATGCCTGATGATCCCGCCGCTTGTGGAAAACGTTGTCGAGCCGAGAGTACCGTTCACCGGTTTGAGGATCGTGTCGCCGCTGGTTCCATCAACGCGCACTTCGAATCGCGTCTGGAGGCGAACCGGATTTCCAGATTGCGTCAGCCGGAAATCCGGGACGCTCGCTTCACCGCGGACGTTGACCGATGAAAGGCTGCCTTCGAACTGTCCTGTCGACTGGAGGATTCCACTGATGCCGCGAAACACGCCGAGGTCAGCATCTGTGAACGTATACGAACCCGTGAGTGAAGAGTCACCGGGTTCGTCGGCAACCCACGGGCCAAACGTCCCTGTGCTGTCGATTTCTCCACGTGGCTTTGCATTCGTCAACGCCGCGTCGTACTTCATCGCGGCGTTCCTGCCGGCATAGGCCAGCGTGAGCCGATGGAGATCAAACCGCAGCGGAAGTTTCTTCCGGTCTTTCGGCAGGACGGTCAACACCGCGTTCGTGATGACGACCTGCTCGAGCCGGACATCCGACGTGTCTGCGACGTTCGCCTCACGTTCGGCAGCTGTCTCGTTGGCGTTCGGCCCAATCCCGGGGCGTTCTCCTTTCGGCGGCACGTTGATCTGCATGCCGTCGATCGTGACGAGATGTACGACCTTGACGGGATCGAAGACCGTCCCGAGATCGACGTCGAAACGGAAATCCTTCATCGAAAAGATGGGCGGCAGGTCACGGCGGCCCCTGTAACGGAGGACGACCCCATCACCTTCAACGGTCGCAATCATGCCCCGGCCGCGTGTGAACAGCATGTGCAACAGTGACGCTCGCGGCATGCTTACGCGCAGCGCCGACATTTCTGCTTCGCTGTCGAATCGGTTCTGAAGGTATGCGATGACCTGCTGGCGGACGTAAGGCTCGAAGCGGTTCGCGACGACGTAAGCGGCGACTGTCAACGCGGCGAGTGACAGCGCGGCCACCGCTCCCGTCGCGATGAGCCATCTCTTCGTGCGTCGCGTCACTCAATCCCCCATCCGAGCCTTCAGGCGGACTCGGGACCGTCTCAGACGGTTCGATTCATACCACAAAAGCGCGGAAACAAAGCTATCGGCGGCGTGCTTCGGCCTCCGCAAGCCATCCGCGCCGGAGCGCCGCCTCGGGAATGCTCGACAGGTAGGGCTTGATATCAAGCACAGGCGTGCCGTCGAGCATGTCGACGCCCCGGACGTGAAGCATTCGCCCTTCGCGGCGATCCAGCTCGACCACAGTGAGTCCGATCGGGTTCGGACGCTCCGGTGAACGCGTCGCAAATACGCCATGCGGCCGGTCATCGCTCGGAGGATGCGCGAGGAGACTCATCCCTTTCACGCGATCGAATAGCCAAAGCACGTACAGATGGGAGAAGCCTTCGATGTCGGCGAGACCAGGCTCGAACTCGGGCAGGACTTCAATCGTTCCGTCGGCCTCGTGTTTCGCGCCGCATCCCTTCGGAATCGCGCCGGTCTCCGCAAACGGCGTGTGAACGAAGCCGATGGGTGCGAAGGTGAACATCCCGGCCCTATCGTCTGACGAACAGCTCGTTCCAGACCTTCTCCCACTTCGCGGACTCGTCGAGCACCGTCACGGGATCGATGAGCGTGAAGCGGAAGCTGTTGGACTCGCTCTTGACGTTGGCGGGCGTGCGGCCCATCGACTCGAACAGTTTCTGCCCCTCGGAAGACAGGACGTAGTCGTTGAACAGCTGAGCCGCGTTTGGATGCGGCGCATGCTTCGCGACGCCAATTCCCTGCGGCCTCGCAACGACGGGCTGCACCGGGACGTAATCGATGGGCGCGCCTTTGCGCTTCAGCGTCTCGATGTTGCTGTTGTACATCGCCAGGCCGACCGGCACGTCGCCAGCCGCAACCAGCGAGGCGAGCAGCACGTGACCTTTGCGAAGCGCCGGCTGCAACGCGGCGAGCTTCCGCATCAATTCCATCCCCTTGTCCTGCGGGGTTGTTTTGATGAGCGTCGCCATCCATTCCGAATCGGTGGCTTCGAGCGCGATGCGCCCTTTCCATTTCGGATCGGTGAATCCCTCGTAGGTCGCCGGAATATCGGCGCGCTTCACCTTCGCGGTGTTATAGCCGACGACGAACAGATTCAGGCGGTCGGGAGTCCATGCCGCGTTGAGCAACTTCTCGCGCCCGATCATTTCCATTTCCGGGCCGTTGGTTTCGACGACGTCCACCGAGTAGCGGTGTGCCTTGGCCTCGGTGATCACGCGCTGGACGACTTCCTCCGACAGCGCGCGCCACAGTTGCACCTTCACGCCGTACTTCTTTTCGAAGGCGTCGGCGAGCGGCTTCGACTCGGTCGGCGCGAGCGAGGTGTACAGCGTGAGCGTCCCCTCGTGCCTGGCACGGTCGGCAAGCCCGGCGGGCGCCTGGGCGAGGACGACCGCCGAAAGGACGACAACCGGGAGCAGCGCTTTTGCGAGTGTGCGCATGGCGATGTATGTTTAATCGCCTCGTCGCCCCATGTCCACAAAAACGCAGACCACCACGACTCACTATCACATTCAGAAAAAGCGCCGCGCCGAGTTCATCGACGAGTGGCGCAGGTACCGGCAGACCGTCATCCGGAAGGAGGATGTGCAGCTCGAGCCGACGGCACGAGGCCTGCGAACCGGCGTCTACATGGGGTGGGATGGCGACCGCCCGACCCGCCAGCTCGACGCGCTGGTGCACGAGATCGATCCCGGCACCACGACAACGATCCACCGGCATTCGTGGGATGCGATTCTGTTCATGGTCGAGGGGAGCGGATGGACCGAAGTGGACGGCGTCCGCTACGACTGGAAAACGTGGGACGCCATCCATCTGCCCGCGTGGAGCTGGCACCGGCACGGCAACGAGAGCGAAAGGCCGGCGCGCTTCATGAGCTACTCGTCCGAGCCGACGCTCTGGACGCTCGGCATGAGCCTGCTCGAGGACGCCGGCCATGAGCCGTTCGACAGACTTCCCGCCAAGCCGACGGTCTCGAGTGGCATGACGGGCAACGATCCGTACGCGCGCCGGCTGCGCCGCGTCGATGTGGAGGCGAAGAAGCGCCGCTCCGGCCGCATTCACACTCCGTATGACGAGCAGGAGATCCTGGCGACGCCCCGCGGTACGCGGACGAAGTTCCTCAACGATCGTGCGATCGGCAATCAGGCCTCGGGGCTGACGCAGGTGATGATTCAGTTTGCGCCGGGCAAGACGCAGTCGCTTCATCGCCATCCCGGCGAGGCCTGGCTCTACGTCGTCGAAGGCTACGGCCACAGTTTCATGGGCATCGCGCCTGACAACGGCGAGCACCACCGCTGGAAGAAGGGCGACCTGATCATCGTCGATCACTATCTGTGGCATCAGCACTTCAACGACGATCCGGTCAATCAGTGCCGGCTCGTGCGCATCCACATGTTCGATTCGCTTCTCGAGACGATGCGAGCCGTGATGGATCCGATGGTCCTGTTCGAGGAAGCTGAGGACACGCTCGTGTCCATGCAGGAGCTGTCGCAGATTCAATGGCCCGACGACAAGCGGCCGGAACAATGATGGACATCCCGCGCTCGGCGCTGCCGGCCGGCGTGCTCTCCCTGCACATCCTTCCAGCCGAACATCACGACCGCGATTGGGACGCCATCATCGTCCCACGGGAAGTGAAGGAGCGGCTGCTCGCGCAGGCGCTCCTCGTGCTGCAGCACGGCCGCAAGCTGTCGATGCTGTCCGGCCTGCCGCATGGGTTGATCGTGCTCGCGGGCCCGCCGGGAACGGGGAAGACGACGATGGCGCGAGGGTTGGCGCAGGTGGCGGCGCTGGCACTTGCGCGTCAGGGAGCGACCGCGCTCGTCGAGATCAACCCGCATGCGTTCCCCAGCGACATGCTTGGCGAGAGTCAGCGCAACGTCACACGGCTGCTGACGGAGACCATTCCGGAGATCGCGGCGCGGCGGCCGCACGTGATCGTGCTGATCGACGAGGTCGAGAGCTTCGCGGTGCGCCGTTCTACGGCGTCGTTCGAGGCCAATCCCGTCGACGTGCACCGCGCCACCGATGCGGTGCTGCTTGGCGTCGACGAGATTGCGAAGAATCTTCCATCCGTCCTCTTCGTGACGACGACCAACTTCATCGAAGCGGTGGACGAAGCGTTTCTCTCGCGCGCGGATCTCGTGATGAAGTTCTCGCTGCCGGACCGCGAGACGATCGGCAAGATTCTCGAGCATGCGCTCGGCGAGCTGGCGGTGCAGTGGCCTGCGCTGCTGCCGATGACCGAGGACGCGGCGAAGCTGTCGGAGCTGGCGGGGCTATGCGAGGGGTGGGACGGGCGCCGCATCCGCAAGCTGGTGCTCGCCGCGCTGGCGCAGCGGCTCGACGTCGCGCGCGATCCATCGACGCTGTCGTGGGACGACCTGCTGACGGCTGCGCGCAAGAAGGGCGGCGTCGAGTGGGCCGGCGGCCGCGCGCCGACCTCGCGTGAGATGTTCCCCGACGTGCCGAAGGAATTGATGCACGACCACGACCACGGCCACGCACTGCACGACCATGACCACGAGCACGACCATCCGCACGGTCATCGACCGACACGTACGCATCAGAAAGACGAAGTGTGATCGCCCCCGCTTGATGGACGGCGCTTGCGCGCATACGTGGCGCGTCGCTTATCCGCGTGCCGAACGCGCTGCGCGGGCCGGAGTCGACCGCGGGACGCCAGGGTCGCCACCCCTTCTGCGCTCAACCTCATACACCAACGAGCTGCGATTCGTCCGGCGGCTCAACCTGGCTCGCGTCCCTCAGCCTGCTCGCGCGTTGCGCCTTCGCAGGTCGGCAGCGCTCCTACGCTCCGCGCCACGCATGCGCGCAACCGCCTTCGATATCGCCGGGCAGAGTGGTTCGTGAGGCGCGAACATCGGCGCCGTGAGCGGAGGACTCGTTTTTCCACGGCGTCCGATTGGAGCGCCGAACGAATCGCCCTGTCCGGCGTATCGCCGCTCGAGGAACGGCGCTTACGCGGATGCGCGACGCGGTACATTTCGCTCCGGCCGCGTGCAGACGCGTCCGTCGCGAAACGTACCGCATCGCGCGTCGATCAGGCAGGACGGAATCGGCGATTGCGCGTGCGCGACCGCCGACTGCAACGAACTAATCGAAAAGTGAGTACGTCGAATTACGGCGTGACCGCAACTTTCACGAGCGCGGTCGTCCAGCAGCAGACCTCACCCGAGCCGCCTTCGCCCGAGAAGTCATTCGCCGTGACGTGCAGCATGTAGTCGCCGGGCTGGCTGAACTTCGCGGTGGTTGTCGACTTCCCGCGGAACAGGACGTTCAGGCCGCCGCCCGCCAGCGTCTCCGTGGCGGGATTGTCTTTGTCGAACGTCACCGCCGCAGGGCCCCGAAACATCGACCAGTAGACGCGCACCGGCGGAGGCAGATTCTTCGGCAGCGCCATCGTGCCGCTCGCGAACTTCGCATCGTCCTCGGTCCACACCGTCAGCGGCAGCGGGGAAGCGACGCGGGCCGAGCGAGTCGCGGCGGTTGAGATCATTGCGAGCGGACCTTGAACACCCGGGTCCTGCTCCGCGAAGCGGAGCAGGGGCGGCGTGTTCTTCACCGCGACGTCGGTGAACGGGCTGACGACGTAGTCCGGATGCAGCCGCAGCGGAATGGTCGTCGGCTGGCCGTTGGCGACGATCGTCCACGTCAGCCGCTGGTCGGGTCCGGTGAATTCGGCCGGCACCTTGATGGTGAACATGCCCCAGTGCCGCCCGGGCAGGAAATGCGTGGGCTGCCCCATGTCGGGCCCGCCCGGATCGATGTGGTTGTTGGGCCCGATCGGAACGTCGACAGGCTCGCTGTTGTTGCGATTCAGGTAGCCGACGAGGAAGTAGCGGCTCCCGTCGGGAGCTGCAAACCAGCCCTCAAACGCACCCGTGACGCTGGTGCCGAATTGCCGGAACGGCTCGTTGGGGAGCTGCTCGCCCCGAGCAACGCCGAGGGGAGCGGATACCAGCACGCTCCCCGCGAGGATGACAGCGCCGGCGGCGCGGATCATCGCGTCTGATTCGGCGCGGCTTTCTCTGCCTTGGCTTTGCGCTCGGCGAGCAGCGCCTTGTACTCGTCGTCGTTGAGATAGACGACGTTCATCCACGCATGCGCCATCTCGTCGACCGTGCGGTCGCCGTAGCCGACCCACTGATCGGGATCCGGATTGTACGGATTGGCCCGTGTGTTGTCGTACCACGCGCTGACGTGAATGACCGTCCCTTTCGGGAAGACCGGCGCCGCGTCGTCAGCGTAGATGTAATTCGTCATCCAGTTGAAGTTGAACTTGCCGATGTAGCTGATGATCTGGTTCCTGCCGTCCGGCAGGATCGCTTCAACCTGCATCGCCTTGCCGCGCAGATGGAAGTGCGGCTGGAAGTTGGTGATGAGGGTGTTTTCCTTCAACACGGTGAAGCCGTCGGTCGACGCAATCGAGTTGGGCGGGATGTCGACGAACTCCTGCTTGCGCAGGCCGGTGAACGCAATCAGGTAGCTGCGCTTGCTCGGCTCCTGGCCCTTCGGATAGAACCAGATGCCGATTTCCGAACCCGAGGTGATGTCCTCGCCGACCGCATGCAGATGCTGGTCCCACGAGATCTTCTCGCCGGGGAGAATCAGCTTGCCCGTTCCCTCGCGGAAACGGTCGTACCCCTTGCCGATCGCCCACTCCATCAGTTGCGGGCGGCGGTTGACGAGATCTACGGGCGTCGGATCCGCTGCCGCTGTCGCAAACCCGTTCGCCGTTCCCGTGCTCACGGCTTCCGGATCGTTATTGAGCACCAGATACGCAATCGAGTGGTGCACGATCCTCCTGCCCTTGAGCTGGGTCGGACGGATCTCCACCATGCGCGCCCAGCGCGGCTCGGTGAGCGGGATGTCGCTCATCGGCCGGTACCAGACATCCTGGTGCTGCGCCGGCATTGAGTACTCGGACGATCGGATCACGAGATCCGGCGGGCCGTAGCCGTCGCGCACGGCCTGCCACTCGTTGTCGGTGACAAGCGGCTTGGGCGGCGGCATGTCCTTCGGGTCGCCTTCGGGCGCGCCCGCATCGACCCAGCGCGCGATCGTGTCGATCTGCGCGTCGGTCAGCGACATGTCGTTCTTGAACTCGTGCACGCCGACGCTCATGTCGATGTGCCACGGCGGCATCTGCCTGGTGACCACGCGCTGCTTGATCGACCGCGCCCACGGACGGGCATCCTCGTAGGTGATGAGCGACATCGGCGCGATCGAATTCGGCTGATGGCACTGCTGGCATTTCTGCTGGAGGATGGGCGCGACGTCCTTGGTGAACGTCACGGGCCGCGCGGTAGGATCCGCGGCCTGGCCGACGACCGACATCGCCGCGCACGCGGCGAGCGTGGTCAGAGCAGTGGACGCGAAACGCAACCAGGGCAACCGAGGACGAGTCATAAAGCCTCCTGTTACCACGACCTTCGTGGTTCGAAGTCTAGCGCAGGTCTCCCGCCGGCGCACCAGGATTCCGGTACGCCTCGTCCAGCGTCAGTACGTTCACGGTAAACGGGACGGTAACCACCTCACCATTGCGCTGGAACTGGCTCCAGGCCCGATATCGGCCCGCTTTCGGCATGTAGCCTTCGAAGGTCACGGTCGGGCCGCCGAGACCTTTCGAGATATCGCTGTCGGGATTTTCGAACGGATGCGAATGGACGTAGTCGCGCATGTCCTCGCTGAGGATGAGCGCGTGGCCGAAGGCGCCAAGGTAGGGCTGCAGATCCGTGACAGGGCGACCGGTTTTCGCATCGGTCAGCGTGAACGCCAGATGTCCAAACTGACCTTCCACGAGCGTGGACGGCTCGAGCTCCAGATGCGCTGTGATCGAGCCAACCGTCTTCGCCGTCGCGATGTCCTGCACCAGATGCGGCGTCTGCGATTCCAGATCGCCGGTGAAGTCGGCCGTCTCGATTGTTCGTCCGATGAATTGCGGCGACCCACCGGTCGGCAGGAAGTCGGACAGGACACGGTAGTCGCCAGGCTTCGGCAGCGTCACCTGAATCATCCACCTCCCGTCGGGCTGCTGCTCGGGATGGATGTGCTCGAAGAACGCCATGTCGCGGCTGACGACGAAGAGGTGATACCGCTTCTCGTGCACGACCTCGTAGCCGGTGATCAATGCGTTCGTGCCCGGGTGACGCACAGTGAAGTACAAGGTGACGGGCACGCCCGCTTTCACCGCCGACGGAGTTGTCGTCAGCTCGAGCCCGTATTCACGCGTATCGAACGGATCGCCGGGCACGAGCGCCATGCCGCACTTCCGGCACCGCCCGGCCTCGCCGGCCGTCACTTCCGGATGCATCGGGCAGAAGAAGGCGGTGAATCCCGGCGGCGGCGGTGGCGCGGAGCTTTGCTGCGCGGCGGCGCCCAGCGAGAATAGTACGACGACGAGCAGCGCGAGCTTATTTCGTCGCATAGTGATTCAGCG
>Ga0075425_100004872_pt1 | contig 13914 bp, 15 predicted proteins | sample SoiMethybrSBSTD4_FD_75300 | JGI IMG/M metagenome (GOLD analysis project Ga0075425, IMG submission 75300) | Bulk soil microbial communities from a Populus tree surrounding site in Tennessee, USA - Soil MetaG P. TD hybrid SBSTD4 | ecosystem: Environmental > Terrestrial > Soil > Tree plantation...
ATACCGCGTGTAGCGGAACAACAACTCGAAGCCCTTGCCGATTATCGCTGCCAGAGCAATTGCCATGAGGGCGCTGTCCTGCGTGGCGATCAGCGCAGGACTGCTAGCCAGCCCTGCGGCGAGTCCGATCCAACCTTGTGGAGAATATCGATTCATCGGAGTCTCCGCTGTGAAGTATTCGGCGGGATAACAACATGAATGCCTCGTTTCTGGTTTTCCTTTTGCGTCGCATCCACATCAACATCGGATAGTGAGGTTTTTTTAGCATCTTGTGCATTGAGGATCCACAACGTCGATCCAACAAGCGCATAGCCTGCAGCTCCGATGCGGCGTCCGTCTTTCAGAATCAGGGTGACCGATGGCACATTCTGTGCGGTAGCAGACGTCGGAGTCGACTGCGCCCTAGCAGCCGCAAGTTCACCCTGGAGTTGTTGTACCTCAGTCGTGAGCTGGCCTACCTGCGACCTTAAGTCCTCGGTCGTCTGGTCGCCGATCAATTGCGTAGTCTGGTCGGGCGTGATGTACGTTGGCGGTGTGAAAATCGGTCCTAAATACAACGGGTCAATTCCAGTCGAGAAGAACGGAAAACCAAAGAAAGGAGAAATCACAACTGATCGATTATCAAACCGCCCGAAGCCGCGGCTGAAACCGCGATCGAAGCCTGGCCTGACACCAGAATTGAAGCCGGGTCTGAAACCAGGTCTAAGACCAGAATTATTCCTAAACATCGGAGCACCGGCATGCAATCCGCCTCCGCCGCCGTGGAGTCCGCCTCCACTGTGACCTTGTGCTTCCGCACTAGCGACCATCAAAAGCAATGCTAAGCAGACGGTTATTATTTTCATATGAGGGTCCTCCCATTCGAACCCACGCTCACGCGCTCGAACTGTCCGGCTCGATGCTCGTTGTAGAGTGGTACGATGTCTTCCCTGGAATCTGCAAAAAGCCGGACACCGCTGCGAACGTAACTCCTGGACCAGCTCGAGCTGTCTTTCGGCCCGCTCAATGTTGATAACTTGGAAGTGAAACGTTTATTCCCGGGATTGATCGTTTCTGTCCATACTGAAAATGTCATCACACACAAATATCTGGTGGTGATGCGAGCGTGAGCCCGTTTCGCGGCGTTAAGGAGTCGCCGCCCTATCTGCACGACGGCAGATGCCTGACGCTGGAAGATGTTGTCGAGTTTTTCAACCTTATTGAACAACTCAACCTGTCAGCCACGGAGAAGAAGGATCTGGTCGCTTTCCTGCGCGTCCTGTAAGACACCAAACGGTTACAGGTAGGGGCGGTCTCGACCGCCCGCAATGTTGAGGACTCGACCTATTGGGCGGTCACAGACCGCCCCTACAGTGGGAATGCATGCCCCGCAGACGACTCTGTGTGCAAGTTGTCGAAGGCGCGCGCGTGAGCTCAAATGTCTAGAAGCGGTACACAAACCCCAGCGCAGGTTCATATAAAAAAGTGAACGCGTTCGTCTGGAATCCGACTGCGCCAAAATTCGGCGTCTTGTATGCCAGGCTCCGAACCTCAAATCTGAAACTTACTCGTGACATGATCGGCACATCCGCACCACCCCCGTAAACAAACATGCCTTTCGGCTGCGTTTGAAGACCGGCGGGCGCGCCGCCGTAGAGAGAATTGGTCGTGCCAAAGTAAGCCAGTTGATTACTGCCGTAATTGCCGGGAACGAAGATGACCAGCCCTCCTCCGCCTTCCAGGAACGGTTGTAAATAGCGCGATTTCGGCAAACTGTAAACGTAGCTGGCGCTGATCTCAGATAGGTAGGCAGGCACCGAGGATACAGTGCTGCCGATCGTGTATTTCTGCGAATCGCGGCTGAATCCGTAGCGGCCTTCCACCGCGCTCGCAGCGTTGAGATGAAAGCGATACCCGACCGAAGCGCCAGCCGATTGGGTTTCCTGCTGGTTGATCGCGTTACCGCTCGTCCCATTTCCAAACAGCCCGAATCCGTTCACAAAGATTTCAGCCCGGCCGCCGTATCCGTAGGCGGGTCTGGATTGCGTGTTGCGAGATTCTGGCGGTGGCGCTGAATCCTGTGCGAACGCCGCCGTCGTTAAGGTTCCCATTAAAACAAAGATAGGCAATAGTTGTCTCATTGTTGTTCCTTTCAATTGAGAAGACCTATCGGAGCTCCATGAGATTCCTTCGGGAATAAATTTGGTGGATCGGTGGTGTTGCGTTCTGCGGGGAAAAGAAATCGGCGATAGAAAGTTATTTCTTCAGCAGGCGCGCGAATTCGCTCAATTCTGTCAGGCCCGTTTCTTCGTTTCTACCTTAATATCCTAACGAGTTTACTTCCTGTTCGCGATTCCAGTGTCGCTACCGATCTCTGTTGCTTCCTCTACTCGAGCGTCACCGGGAATAAAAACCGGCGCAGCCGAGTCCACACGAATGAGGCCGCACAACTGAACCTTGAAGCAGCGGCAATTCACTCTTAGGGAGAACTCAAATGAAGAAACTGATCTTGCACATCGTAAGTGCGTCGATGATGACCGGCACTCTCATGGCTCAAGTAGAGCCCGGCGCCGGTGCCTGGAAGACCTGGGTGATCTCGTCCGGCAGGGCCTTCCGGTTGCCTCCGCCACCCGACAACCAGGTTACCGCCAAGGAGTTGCGCTGGGTGAAAGACTGCATCTCGCAACGGGACCAGGCGACCCTTGCCTCAATTCGTTTCTGGGACGCAGGCTCACCCGCGTACAGATGGATGCAACAGGCCGAGCAGTCGGTGGTGAATGCGGGTCTTCCAGCTCCTCTTCAGACACGGGCTCTGGCACTCGTCGCAGCCGCGATCTCCGACGCGACAGTGTCGGCGTGGGATTCGAAGTACGCTTACAATCGCCCTCATCCATTCGAGATGGATGCGTCGATCGCGCCAGTCGTCGCGATGCCGCGGAATCCTTCCTATCCATCCGAACATGCCGCTGCAGCAGGAGCCGCCGCTGCCGTGCTGGGATATCTATTTCCAGAGCAGGCCACCAAGTTCGCAGACATGGCCGAGGAAGCAGCCACTTCACGCGTCACGGCGGGAGTCGCATTCCCGAGCGATGTCTTCAGTGGCCTGGACTTGGGCCAGAGTGTCGGAAGAGCGCTCATCGCGTATGCTCAAAGCGATGGATCCGGCCAACCCTTCACCGGCTCCTATCTTCCCACTTCCGGTGTGTGGAGCAGCAACACGCCCGCGACTCCTCTCGCCGGATCCTGGAAACCGTGGGTGCTGAGTTCAGCCCTGGATTTCCGTCCGGGTCCGCCTCCCGTCTTCGGATCCGATGCAGCCAACAGCCAGTACGCGGCAGTAAAGAATCTGAACCGTACGAATAACACCAACCACTCGGCCTGGTTCTGGCAGCCCGGGTTCTTCCAGCCCTGGCTCCAGCAGGTTGATCTGGAGATTTTCCAGAATCATTTGGACGAGGATGCACCGCGTGCCGCTCGAGCATATGTATATGAGACTGTCGCCCAGCACGACGCCACGTTAGCGTGCTGGGATACCAAGTACACATACCTCGAGCTCCGGCCCAGCCAGGCGGATACAACGATACCCACGCTCTTCGCGAATCCTCAGCATCCCGGTTTTCCGTCCGGACATGCGTGCGCATCGGGCGCTTCTGCAGCCATTATGTCCGCCTTGTTTCCCAGCGATGCGCCATTGTTCACTTCGATGGCCAACGACGCTGGTACTTCCACCTTCGACGCCGGCATCCACACCCAGCTCGATGTGAGCGAGGGCCTGAAGCTTGGGACACAAGTCGGACAAAAGATCGCGGAACGGGCTTCGGGGGACGGTGCAAATTAAGGCTCTTCGAGCAACCAACGTTATGAATAAATCTCGCCTTCTCCTGCCCGTGATCCTCTTCTCTCTCCTCTTCCTGTGCACGGCTGTGACACGTGCTCAGGAGCGTTCGACGAAGGACCAGAATCAGACAATCAAAGTTGATGTCGATCTGGTCCTAGTTAACGCAGCCGTCTCCGACCAAACAGGCCGAATGGTTACGGGTCTGCGGCAGGAGAACTTTCGCGTCTGGGAGGACAAAGTTGAGCAAAACGTGGAGTATTTCTCCAGTGAAGATAGTCCAATGAGCATCGGATTAATCTTCGACGCCACTGGAAGCATGGCAGACAAGATGTCCCGAGCCCGTGATGCCGCCGTAAGCTTTCTTAAAACGGGCAATCCCGAAGACGAGTTTTTCCTGGTAACGTTTAGTCAAGATCCGCGGCTGGCCGAAGGATTTACCCGGGACATTTCGCGGCTGCAAAATCAGATGATTTTCACGCCGGCCAAAGGATTAACACCTCTGTTTGACGCCATCTATCTCGGCCTTGAAACAATGAAGAGCGCCAGCAACAAAAGAAAGGCGTTGTTATTGATCACCGATGGTGAGGACAACCACAGCAGGTACTCGTTCTCGGACATCAAAGAGTTCGTGAAGGAGCAGGACGTTCAGATTTTTGTTATTGGAATCGTCAATCCAGGCGGAGAGTCTAGTCCGGATCCGAACGGCCGGACGATTATTGAGGATCTCGCGCAAATCAGTGGCGGCGAAGCGTTCTTTCCAAACTCGGTCGATGAGTTGGAAGACATCTGTAACAAGGTCGCCCTCGAACTCAGGAACCAGTACGTGCTCGGATATCACTCAACGAACGAAGCAAAAGACGGGAAATGGCACAAGATCCGGCTCAAGATCAATCCGCCTAAAGGACTCCCCAACCTCTCAGTGCACGGTAAGACCGGGTACTACGCCGAAACGCTCGATATCAAACCATAGCGATGGAGGAAACATGAAAACCGGACGTGATGCCAGTCAACCAGGTCAGTACAGCTCAGAGTGTTGCCTTGCCGAGATCCGCGTTATCAAGGATCAAATGTTTCCACGTTGCCCTCGGTGCAACGCACTCACGATTTGGGATCTCATGAAACGGACTTCAGACAACAGGCGCGATGCAAAGCCGCCTCTTCGTAGACCGTAAACACCACTCATTTATCCCAGAAGGAATTTAGTCCGCATTTCTGTACGGCTCGGAAGGCCAGCACGTAGTCGCGCGGCTTTAGCCCGCGTTCCACGCCAACACACCCTGTTGGAAATGGAACGCGGGCTGAAGCCACGCGACTACGTGCTGGCCGCAGGGTTGGCTTTTTAGTGCAGGAAATCGGTGAGAAATGCGGGTTGCCCACAGGCGCATGCCTAACCTCTTATTAGTGATGCGCCGTCCGTACTCGGCGCCTTTTGTCCCATTCAAAAACACTTGTTGTCGAGCGGGCTGAATCCGCGCACCGCGTAGTAATTCACCAGGACTCGTGTAACATTCGAACGTTTCCGATTCGGAAAAAGTAAAAACCGTCGGAAACGGTGAAGTTCTGCAGAGCGCTACTCTTTTAAAAGCCGCGCGCACTCGCTCAATTCTGTGAGGTTCAGCTCGGACACGAGCCAATATGTCATGCCGGACTGGGTCCAGTGGATAAGGTTGTATCCCTGACGTGTGAGTTGGTCTTCTTGTCTGATCCCGGTGTTGTTTGAGGGCCAGACGAAGAGATTGATGAAGTGCTGGTTACGCTGATAAACCAATGCAGCAACCGGCCGATTGTCGAGATAATCCAGTCGGCCGCCGATCAATCGAAATCCTTTTTCGGTCAGATCTGTCGCCGGTGGCGAGTAGTCGAGTTTGCCCCCGAACCATGGCTTCACGGTATGGCTATCGGAAGATGCGACGTCTGTAATGTGGTTCACCATCATGGAACGGACGTGACTCGAGATGATGTCATTCACCAATAGTGTCTCGTTGGACGGCTTCGTCCATTGAATGCTCACAACGACGATCAAAACAGCCGCCGCCACCGCGCTCGCCCAGCGCCAATTGAAGATGGTGCGCCTCGCACCCGGGTTTGCGGCACGCACTGCTGCAGCCACATTTCGCTTGAGACGCTGGGGCGCTTTGAAGCGTAACGCTCCATTGCGAATAGCCGACGCGAGAGCGTGGAGGTTTTCGACCTCCGTAAGGCACGACGCGCAACCTTGAATATGCTTCTCGACTCCGAGACTGCCGGTTGAGTCCAGCTCTCCGTCCACGTAGGCGTTCAACAGGTTTTTGGTTTCTCTGCAGGTCATAATAAATTCCGTGCGGCCACGTTCGTCAGATAAATCTGGAGCCGTTTTCGAGCGCGAGCCAGGCGAGACATGACGGTTCCGATGGGAACAGACGCAATGTCCGCTATTTCCTTGTAAGAGAGACCTTCCATCTCGCGAAGAACGATGGCTTCACGAAATTCCAACGGCAAATCGTCCAGCGCCGCCTTTAACATCTGTCGGTCGACGGTCTGAATCAGCGCGTTCTCCGGGTTCGGAACACTCTCATCTGGGTCATCGATCTCTCCGTCGGTCGTCAATTCCGGCTGGACGGATCGCTGCCGCAGCCATGAATAGTAGGTATTTCGAACGATGGCAAGCAGCCACGGCCGGCAATCGCGGCCGGAGAACCCCTTCCAATATTTGAACGCGCGAAGAGAGGCCTCCTGGACTATGTCTTCCGCGTCCTGGTCGTTGCGCGTGAGCCATCGCGCCAGATTGTAGGCTGCGTCCAGGTGCGGCAGAACTGCTTCGTTAAACGCAGTCAATTCGTTTTGCTCTAGCACGCGTTCTCTTTCATCGGACAAACCCGCACCTTCGTATACCACCAGAACGTCAATTTTATTCCCGCCGGAATTTCTCGGACTCTATACGGGTCTTACTCAACGGAACCAGCAAAACCTGAATCAATACAAAACAACAAGGAGCTACAAATGAATGACCTTATGAATCGGCGCGACCTTCTGAAGATAGCAGGAATGGGCGTCGCCGTCTTCGTTTCGGGTACGACGGTTCGTGCCGGCGGTACTCAGCAGAAGGAAAATGATTCGTTCTATTTTGTTCAGCTGTCCGACACACATTGGGGTTTCAATGGCTCGAACATCAATCCGGATTCTCAGGGAACGCTGAAGAAGGCTGTGGCTGCGGTCAACGCGCTTGACGATCAGCCCGATTTCGTCGTTTTCACAGGCGACCTTACTCAGACTACCGATGATCGGAAGATACGCCGTGATCGCATGGCGGAATTTCGCGACATCGTGAGTCAACTCCGGGTCAAGACCGTGAGATTTATTGCCGGAGAACACGATGCGTCCCTGGATCGCGGCGAAGCGTACCAGGAGTTTTTCGGCGACCTTCATTACACGTTCGATCACAATGGCGTTCATTTCATTGTCCTGGACAACGTGTCGGACCCAATGGCCGCGGTCGGTGAAAAACAACTGCAGTGGCTGCAGGCGGACCTCCAACAACAGAAGGACAACGCTCGCATCGTGGTGCTGACACACCGGCCACTATTCGATCTGGCGCCCGATTGGGATTGGGCAACCCGCGACGGCGCAGCTGTCATTGAAAGCTTGCTGCAACATCAGAACGTGACAGTTCTCTACGGCCACATTCACCAGGAACACCACCACATGACCGGACACATCGCGCACCACTCGGCGAAATCTTTGATGTGGGCACTACCTGTAGCCGGCTCAGTTCCGAAAAAGGCTCCGATACCTTGGAGCGCCGTGGAACCTTACAAAGGGCTCGGTTTTCGAAATATCGAAGCGCACGTACCTCAGGGGCGATACACGATTGAGGAATTTCCGATATCGAAAGGGGAATAGATATGAACAAACTTGTTATCTTTCTGGTTGCAACGACGGTCGGTTACCTGTCTCAACAATCCGTCGTTCGATCGACGGCGACGGAAATAGGAAACGAAGAACAGATCATCCGCATTTCTGCGTCGACTTTCGAATTCAAACCGAGTGAATTCACCGTGAAGAGAGGCGTCCCGGTGCTGCTGGAATTGACCAGCCAGGACCGGCACCACGGTTTCAAGCTTTCCGCGTTCGAACTGCGAGCCGACATCACCCCCGATGTCGTCGAGAAAGTACGATTTGTTCCGGACAAGATCGGCAGGTTTACTTTCCTGTGCGATGTCTTCTGTGGCGACGGCCACGAAGACATGTCGGGAACTATCACGGTTATCGAGTAATGAAATCGAAAATCATAAAACCCTTTGTCCTCGGCATGGTGTCGGCCTATGGCTTTGCGGTGATCGTTCTGATCTCCTCCGCGGAACTCGGCGTATTGCCGGTTCAGGCCGACGTCGCGCCGAGCCGGCTGGAGGCGGCTGTGCTGGGCGCAGCCCTCCATGCGGCAGTGACGCGCAACGCGCCCAGTGGCGGAAATCCCTTACGCTCATCGGAGGAAAATTTGATAGAAGGCGCGGGGCTCTATCGCGACATGTGTTCGCGCTGCCATGGTCTGTCGGTTGAATCCGACAATAGCTACGGCCGGTCGTTCTATCCACCAGCGCCGCAGCTGCCGCTCCACCGAACGAAATATTCCGACACCGAAATGTTCTGGATCGTCAAGCATGGAGTCCGAAATACTGCGATGCCCGCGTGGGGCAATCTTCTCTCGGATGAGGAGATCTGGCAGGTAGTAACTCTAATTGCAAAGTTCGACACGCTCCCGGATTCCATAGCGGTCGAACTTCGTCGTGCTGGTCATTAGCGTGCAGAAGTACAAGTTCCTTCTGTAATTTTCTGCCAGGAATCTGTTCCAACCCGCAGGTGGCACACGAGTGAGGAATCGGCGGGCAAAGCGTGCGCACCGGTTGCTGGTTTCACCTCCGCGTTCATGACGGTCAACTGCACCTGGAGTTTTTTGTCCGCTGGCGGTCACCGATTTTCCTCTCGTTACCCGTCGGATAACGCAATAAACTAGCGCTCCACGAAAACACTCTATTGCACTCGCTTGCTCATTACCGTTTGCGCGCTGCTTGCTGCATTGCCTCTCGGCGCGCAGGATCCGGGATGGATCGACGCTTATCGAAAAGAGTCTCGAAGAACCAGAAGTCGGCTTCGCGGAACCGATCGCGTTCAATTTCCTTCATGCCGACTTCCGGGGAGCTAAGATCCGACTGTTTGGCTGACCGCTGGCACTGGGGACACGAATTCGATGGGTTGGTGCCCCGAGAGCTCGCCTGCAGGTAGCGGCGTGATGCATCGCTGAGCGCACTCGCCAAAGAAGGCTCCCCAATTTTCCCAATACAAGCCTTGACAATGGCCTCCGCCTTACTAGACTGAGACCAAGTTTTTCCCCGACAAAAAATGAGAAGACCGGAAGGAGGGAGTGTGAGAAGAATTCTATCCATTCTTGTTCTGGGGTGTCTTAGTTGTGTCAGTCTCTGGGCGCAAGCGACAGCTCAGATCAGCGGTGCTGCTAGAGATCAAAGTGGCGCCGTATTGCCGGGAGTTGAAATCACGGTGACCCAGACCGACACCGGAATCAACCGCAGCACGGTTACCAACGAAACCGGATCCTATGTACTCCCGAACCTCGCCGTGGGACCGTACAAGTTAGAAGCATCTTTACCGGGCTTCCGGACCTATGTGCAGACCGGAATCGTTCTGCAAGTCAATAGCAATCCCGTTCTCAATGTGGTTCTCGAAGTCGGGCAAGTGAGCGAGCAGGTCGAGGTTCAGGCAAATGCAGCTCTGGTTGAGACGCGGAATTCCACGGTTGGTTCCGTGGTCGAGAACGAACGCATTCTTGAATTGCCCCTCAACGGCCGCAACGTGACCGATTTGATCACGCTCTCCGGCGGATCTGTCGATACGAACCCTACGGGTGGTGGAACAATCGCCAACTTGTCCATCGGAGCGTCGCCCGTACTCGCCATCACCGGAGGCGCCGCCTGGGGTGCGGACTACATGCTGGATGGAGCGCGGCATGTCAATTACATGAGCGGCACCACCATGGCGATGCCCTTTCCCGACGCGATGCAGGAGTTCAAGGTCGAGACGACCGGCGCAACTGCGAACAGCACATATTCGGCGGCGGTATCCGCGGTAACGAAAGCCGGAACCAACCAGTTTCATGGCGATCTGTTCGAGTTTGTGCGCAACGATTTGTTCAACGCGACCCAATACTTCGCCGGTGTAAATCCAGTCACTGGAAATAAACGGAACAGCACGCTGAAACGCAATCAGTTCGGCGGAACGGCGGGTGGTGCTCTTATTCAGAACAAACTGTTTTTCTTTGGCGGCTACCAGGGGACCACACTCCGCCAGGATCCTCAGAACACCCAGGCGTTTATTCCCACAGCCGCCATGCTGGCGGGTGACTGGACCGCGTTCACTTCGCCGGCCTGCAATGCCGGCCGCCAGGTCACGTTGAGGACTTCGTTCGTCAACAACAGGATCGATCCGGCGCAGTACAGCAAAGCGGCATTGTTCGTCGTCAATTGGAAAGGAAATCTGCCGTTCCCCACAACCAGTGACCCGTGCGGTCAAATCACCTACGGCACCCCGTCGGCGGAGAACGACGGAAGTTATGTCGGCAAGATCGATTATCAAAAGAGCGCCAAACATTCCTTGTTCGGACGGGTTCTTTTTACAAGTTTGAACACACCGAATCCGTTTCCCACCGATACGCAGTATCTGCAAGGCACGGGATACGCTAGCGGGTTGGCCACTTCGTTCACGTTTGGCTCCACTTATCTGGTCGGCGCGAACATGGTTCAATCGTTTCGCCTGACGTTCAACCGTAATGCGAATCACTACAACAACGTTGCACAGGGTCAGCTTTTCAACTGGTGCGACGCAGGCGTGAAGATCTATTGCGAACCGATCATTGCCAGGCTGATCGGTAATTCGATCACCGGGGGATTCCCGCTGAACGGCAGCGGATTTATCAAGGGTCACCGCTATGTAGGCACGATGTACAGCGTCAGTGACGATGTCAGTCTGGTTCGAGGGACGCATCAGATCGCATTCGGCGGGAGTGTCGATAACGGCAGACAGAACAGTCTAGCTCCCTACACCAGCACTCACCAATTCACCTTCAACGGCTCGGCAGCAGGTTTGGGACTTGCAGACTTCATGCTCGGAAAACCAAGCCAACTCATCACCGGAAGAACCAATTTTCATCATGTTCGAGGCCTTCTCGTTGGCTTGTATTCGGTCGACTCCTGGAAAGCATCGCGGAAAGTCACGGTCAACTACGGCGTGCGATATGAGCCATCGCTGCCGCCATGGGTGGAAGACACCTATAACTTCGATATGAATCGGTTCCTGCAGGGCATCAGGAGCAGCGTATTCCTGAATGCGCCGGCCGGCCTCTATTACCGCGGCGACCCAGGATTTCCGGACGGAAGCACCTACTCCCACTGGCTTCAGTTCTCACCGCACGTGGGAATCGCCTGGGATGTGAACGGCGACGGCCGCACATCGATTCGAACGTCGTATGGCTTCAGTTACGTGCCTGCTCCGGGCGACTTCCGCGAGCGCTATTCGGGAACAGGACCCTGGGGGGGCCGCGTGACGCTGACAAGCCCAATCGGCGGTCTGGATAATCCTTATCTCGGCGTTCCCGGTGGAGACGTCTTCCCTTACGTTGTAGACAAGAACTCGCCGTACACGCCTTACGGCTGGATTTACACCCAGCCATACGACCTGCCGACACCCTACCAACAATCGTGGAACTTCACCATTCAGCGGCAGGTTGGCAAGGATTGGCTCGTGTCCGGCAGTTATCTGGGAACCAACATGATTCACTTGTGGGGTAACCAATCATTGAATCCTGCAATCAACATCCCAGGTGCGTCCTGCACCATCAACGGTGTGAGTTACAGCCCGTGCTCGAACCTCAACAACACCGATGCGCGCCGGCTGTTCAGCATACTCAGGCCGGCGGACGGAGCCAAGATCGGCTACGCTGCCCAGGCGGACGGCGGAGGTATTCAACGTTATAACGGCCTCTTGCTTTCGCTCGAGCATCGCGCTGTGAAGGGCGTGACCGTTACCGGCAACTACACGCTATCCCACTGCATCGGTCCCTACGTCACACTGTACGATTTTCGTGCTCTTTGGCCGTACGAAACCTACACCAATCCTCTCAACCGCGATGCGGATCGCGGCAACTGCGATTCGGACCGGCGACAGCTTTTCAACCTGACGTCCGTTGCGGCGACGCCACAGTTTTCGAATAGCTTCCTCCGCACAGTAGCAACCGGCTGGAGAGTGTCGGGAATCTACAAATTCTCCTCTGGTGCGCCTCTGAATGTGGAAGCGGGTTCGGACAGATCGTTGACGGGTATCAATCACCAGCGGCCTAACCAGGTGCTCGCAGATCCCTACTCCGGACACTCCAGTCCTCTGGGTCAATGGATCAACCCGGCGGCGTTCGCACTGCCAGATATGAGCACAATCGGAAACGTAGGTCACAACAGCATCGTCGGTCCGCGAACCTGGTCGTTTGACATCGGCCTGTCGCGAACATTCAATGTCCGGGAGATGCAGCGATTGGAAATCCGCGCGGAAGCTTTCAACGTACTGAACAGTTTCCGGCCTGGCGCTCCCACCGTGTCTTCTTTGACGAGCAACACCTTCGGCCAGATCCGCACGTCTCTTGATCCGCGGATCATGCAATTCGCACTGAAGTACGTATTTTAGTTGCAAAAGGCGCAATTGAGGGACGGAGGAAAAATTCTTGAACGACAGAATTTTTCCTCCGTCCCTCGATTCTTTTCGTATTGCCGGCGGCATCATCTCAGTTGTGACCAAAACTGTGACCAACCGCTGCCCTAGCATGCCCATTTGTAACCAAAAACCGGTTACAGTTTCGTGCTAAGTGTTGCTTCCAACTTAACAAGTTAGATTTCCGGCGACACCTCTTCTGGAAAGGTTTGGGATCTATTCCGTCCGGCGTCTTTGTAGGTGACTGTCCACTGAAAATCTCGGGAGCAGCTGTTTGGAGTTGATGAAACATGTTTTTGCGCGCTCGTAGAAAACCCGAAAACGCTTTTTCGGTAGTTTTTCAGTCGTTTACTCATCCCTGAAAATGGAACGGTTAGCAGCGTCATCAGAATCTTGCGTGGGTCTTGGCCGATTTAACGAGGGATCATAGCGTGACACGTAGCGCATCGGTTGATATTCTCAAGCGGCGCGCCGCAGCGTCAAGGCGCGTGCGAAATGTAGGAGGAAGATGTTATGAGCGCGATCCCATTAGAGGACTCATCACGGAGTCCCCACCGTTTCCCTGTCGCAACGTTCACCATAATCCTGCTCAACGCAATCGTCTTCGTATTTGAACTTATCGGCGGCGAGCCATTTGTGAAACAGTGGTCGGTAATACCGGCAGACATCGTCGCCGGACAGCACTGGGTCACGATCATAACGTCGATGTTTATGCACGGTGGGTGGATGCACATCATCGGCAACATGATTTTCCTGAAAGCGTTTGGTCCTGAGATCGAAGATGCCATGGGGCCGCTGCGATACATCAGCTTCTATATCCTTAGCGGGGTTGCCGCCTCGGTAGCGCAGATCGCCATGTCGCCCCAGTCTAACGTTCCTAACCTCGGCGCGAGCGGTGCGATTGCTGGCGTGATGGGCGCCTTCTTGATTACCTATCCCCGTGATCGAATACGGACGCTGTTATGGTTTGGCATCTTTATTCGCACAGCGTTCATTCCCGCCGGGCTACTGATCGGCGTCTGGTTTCTGATTCAGCTTTTCAGCCAAGTCGGATCTATAGCAAGCGTCCAGTCGGGTGGTGTCGCCTATGCGGCCCACGTCGGCGGCTTCATCTTCGGCGCGATTTCAGCACGCTTCTTCGAGGGTTTCCCGAACAGAGCCGAGTTGGAAACGTAAAATAACCTCTTCACTTTGTTCTGTGGGGTTTACTGCGTGCCAGATTTTCATGGGCTTCGGTGACGAAAGGAGGATAGCCACCTTCACCTTGCATTTGGATTGATCTTGATAGAACTTCCCTTCGACAACATTCTCGATCGTCTGACAGTTCCGATCCCAGCGTGACGGATTACGTG
>Ga0075425_100004875_pt1 | contig 13905 bp, 12 predicted proteins | sample SoiMethybrSBSTD4_FD_75300 | JGI IMG/M metagenome (GOLD analysis project Ga0075425, IMG submission 75300) | Bulk soil microbial communities from a Populus tree surrounding site in Tennessee, USA - Soil MetaG P. TD hybrid SBSTD4 | ecosystem: Environmental > Terrestrial > Soil > Tree plantation...
AATGTTGCTCCCGCAAGCAGAATCGACGTGTTACGCGACAGATTGGTCATGGAGCCCCCAGGATTTACCTCGTACGGACGGGAAGGTGGCGGTTCACATCCCCTTTAGCAAGGCCCATGTCACGAATTTATTTCAGGGAAAACAATAGGTTGGCCACAATTCGGTCCCAATTTCGCCAGAATTGATGTAACAGGCGTTATTTTTGCTCATGAAGACAGGGGCCGCTCGGCGTGCAACGCGCGCTTGAATCCCTCGCGCTGCTGCAACCCTTCCCAATAGGGAACGAGTTTCGCCGGAAAGTCATTCTGCAGCCCCAGCGTGGTGGCGAGCAAGAGGGCATACGAAAAAGAAATGTCGGCCATGGTGAAACGGTCGGCGCAGACATAGCGCTCGCCTGTCATGCTGGCCGCCGCTTTCAGACGCGAGAGAAACCAGATGCGATAATCCTCGGCCGCCTGTGCGACCCGCTTCTCGGGCGGCTCCAGCCGCGTGTAGCGCAGCACGATGGTCTGCGGAAATGTCAGTGTCGCCTCGCCCATGTGAAGAAAATTCACATAGTCGGCGAAGGCGTCCTCCTCCGGGCGCACGACAAGATCCGAAGGACCGTATTTCGCGCCAAGATAATGACAGATGGCAGCGCTCTCGGTCATGCGATGCTGGCCGTCGAACAGGACCGGGACCGTGCCCAACGGATTCAGCGAACGGTAATCCGGGTAAAGTGCGCGTGGCGGAAACGGCATCAGGATCAACTCGTAGGGCAGACCGAGTTCCTCCAACGCCCATAGGGCACGGAATGAACGCGCCGCGGCGCAGTGGTAAAGTCGGATCATGGCCCCTCCGGCGAGCATCTTTAGAGTTCGGCGTCGTCTGTACTACGGTGAACGCGTTCGCATGCCCCGCTGACGGAAACCTGAATATCATGACCTGGTCCATCGTCGCCTTCGATTCCGCCACCGGTGCTTTCGGCGCGGCCGTCGCCACCAAAGCCTTCGCCTCGGGCTCCTTCGTTCCCTTCGTGCGCGCCGGCGTCGGCGCCGTCGGCACCCAATCGCTCACCAATCGCTACCTGGCGCCGGTGGTGTTGGACGGACTTGCCCGTGGCTTGTCGCCGAAGCTTGCGATCGATGCCGCCGTCGCCGGCGACGAGGGCCGCGAAATCCGTCAACTCCATGCCGTCGACCGTCACGGCCGTCACGCGGCATGGACGGGAAGGCATTGCGTCGAATGGTGCGGCAGCGTCGGGGAGAGCGGCGTCAGCGTCGCCGGCAACATGCTGAGCAACGACCGTGTCGCAGCCGAGACGCTGGCCGGATTCAAAGCCGATCCTTTGCTGCCGTTGCCGGAACGATTGATGGCGGCACTCGAGCGCGGCGAAGCGGCGGGTGGCGACCGGCGCGGCCGTCAGTCGGCCGCGATGGTGCTGGTGACGAGCGAGGACTTTCCCGACCTGAGCATCCGCGTCGACGATCATGGCGAGCCGCTGCCGGAGTTGCGGCGGCTTTTGACGATCTGGCGGCGCGAGCGCGCGCCGTTCCTCGGCAATTCCCCGTCCAAGGCCAACCCGGCCGGACTGCACGACATCGACAGGATCGAGGCGAACTGGAAAGCGCTGGGCTGGGATATCCGCTTTCGCCGCTAACGCGACTCTTTCGCTGTCAGAGCCGGCAGAACGGTCAAGATCGTTTCGGCTTCGCGCTCCACCGCCGCGCGGCTGTAGAGTAGTGGCACATAGTCCCCCGCCGCCCAGAGCGGAAAGAGATCGCGATAGTGCGGACTGAAGGGATCGCCGGACTGACCGGGCGTGTTGATCGCCACCGAATCGTCCCAACGACCGACATCGAGAACCAGACGCACCGAGGCGCCGGACGTGACGGCAAAATCCCACGCCCGATAGGTCGCGGCGCGCGGCGACGATGCCGAACCCGGCAACTCGAGCGGACCCATCGACATCTGCGCCTTGAGTGCCGGTTCGGCCAACTGGGCGACGGCCGGCTCGAACGTCGCATGATGCAACCGGCCCCAGGACCAACCCGTCATGTCCGGCCCCATCTCGGATTTGAGTTCACCCAACGCCTCGTTCAGGCTCGACAACAGCAGCGCATCGCGCGCCGCGGCCGGATCGGCGCCAAGCGCCGAGTCGGGATGCTCGAGATACGTGATGACGGCATCGAGCGAGCCCGAACCGACGAACGGGCGCGCGGCGGCCGGCGTGACCATGAACACCGCCGCCGGGCTCAGGTGCTTGGTCGCCCACACTTCATATATGGCGGCTGCGGCGCTGCCGACCGCTTCGTCATGATCCCAGTGCTTGAGCAGGGCGAGCGCCTGGCTCAGGTAGGGATCGTTGGACGTCAAAGGTGCGAGCAGCGTGGTCAGCCGCATGGACTGGGCGCTGTGACTGTCCGTCTGCAGCGCCATCGAATCGGCTAGGCTGATCTTCGGATTATTTCGCAGCACATCCTTGATACGGACGATGCGCGTGGGATCGGCCCACTCGAAGGAGATCTTGCGCTGATCCGCCGGATAACCGGTCGGCAGGTTCATTTCATTCGCCGTCGCAAACCAGCCTTGCTCGGGATTGAAGGCGGACGGCAACAGATCGCCCTTGAGAAAGCCCTGCCATTCGTAGCGGCCGTCGCCCGGCACCGGCATCAGCCCATCCCAATTGGGACGCACCGGCGTGATGCCGCCCGGTGCCCAGCCGATATTTCCCTTGGTATCGGCGTAGACGAGATTGAGCGGCGGCGCGCCCCATTGGTCGCGCGCCGATCTGAAATCGTCCCACGACTGCGCGCGCCACATGCGCGAACTGCCGAGATAACCGGAGACACCGGGTTCGTTCCAAACCGTGCGCACCGCAAAGGCGCGGCCCTTGGCGGCATCGATGGCGAGAACCGGGCCGTGTCTGGTGAAGCGCAGTTCGACATTGCGCGGCGCCTCGCCCTTCACCTCGATCGTCTCGTGCACGACGCGCATGGATTCATAGCCGTTGCCATAGCGGTAGAAGTTCGGATCGCCCGGTTTCAGCGCGTAGACATAAAGGTCTTCCTGATCGGTGTTGAAGATCGTCAGTCCCCACGCGACCTGGTCGTTGTGCCCGAAGGAGACGCCCGGCAATGCCGGCTCGCCCGCGCCGATGATCGAGAAGCCCGGTGCGCTCAAGTGAACGATGTAGCGCAAGGCGGGCACGCCCAGTTGACGATGCGGATCGTTGGCGAGGATCGCGCGGCCCGTCGCCGAGTGCGACGGGGCGATCACCCAATTGTTGGAGCCTTCGGCCATCTCGCCCGTCGTCGCCGCGCCGAAGCGAAGCGGCTGAGCGCTGTCGGCGCCCTTCACCTTGGGCGGCGGCGCAAAACTCACCGGCTCCGTGGCCAGCACATAATCCTTCAGGACGTCGTCCCCGATATCGCAGGGATCAAGACCTGGCGGCACGACGGCCGTGTGCGGCGGTTCGAGCTTGCGCCGCAGGCGGTCGGCGCCGATCCCGGCCGCACACGCAACATGGGCGCGCGCCACTTCGGACGTCACGTTCGAGACCAGCGCGTGGCTGCGAATGCGAACGACGTCGTCGGTCTGCCAGTCGTCGGGCAGCGTGGCGGTGAGCTGGAATTCCGGCGGCAGGGGCTTGGCGCCTGCACGGACGTCGCGGGCATAAGCATTGATGCCCTGCACGAAGGCCTCGGTCGCGTCGCGCGTGCCGGGCGCGTAGGCGGACCATTCGCGCGCCATGTCGCCGCGATAAAGAAAGAGTCGGGCGGCGCGGTCCTGATCGACATAAGAGGCGCCGAAATTCTTGGCGAGGAGTCCGAGCCCGCGCTTGCGCCACAAATCGATCTGCCAGAGACGGTCGCGCGCCGCGTTGAAGCCCTGCAGAAAGAAGGCGTCATGCACACTCGCGGCAAAGATGTGCGCGATGCCCCAATGATCGATGACGATGCGCGCCGGTTTTTGCAGGCCTTGGATCGTCAAAGTCTGCTGCTGGACCGACTCCGGCGGCAGAGCCGGCTTCGAAGCCACGGTCGCGGCGTGCGCGGCCAGGCTCGAGGCCAGAACCACTGCCCCGGCAACCGTCAATCTTTTGAGCATCGACTCCCCCGGCGTGTCAGTCGCATCTCAACCGACATAGGCCGCTTCGGCAACCACCTCAAATATGCGCCACCGCTTGGACGCTCCCGCGCGCCGAGAAGATGGCGAGAAAGCCATCCTTGGTCCAACTGAGCGAAGGAGGACCAAACGAACGAACCGTTCCGGCGATGGTCACGTCGCGACCTTCGGGCTTGGCAATCGCCTTGGTGATCTGGCCTTCGAGCTTGTTCAGATCCTTCGCGACATCGAACTTGAGCCGGGTCTCCAGATCGCGGCCGAGCGCCGGCCCCGCAAGGAGCCGCATGGCCCCCAACATCAGATTTTCGGTGGCGACATCATAGTGGACATTGACGACGCGGATCGTCCTGCTCGCCGCGTCGAACACCGGGCTACCTCTCAGATAACCGCTGCCGCAAGCCGAAAACCAGTGAAACACGTCCCAATCGCGATCGAGACAGAATTGCGCCGCGAGGATGACGTCCTGGCCCGACGGAATGATGTCGAACTTTTCGAACCGGACCGCCGCTCCGGCGATATGGGGCGGCTTCTTCACAAGCGACTCCATGGCGAGGTGCGCTGCACGCGCGAAGGGAAAGAGCAGCGGCACGACGAACTGAAAGCCGTTAGACGCTTCGCCCAGCTTCGCCAGCGCCGGCAGCTGCGTCGGCTGGACCGCGGGCGGCACATCCTGCACCAGCACGCGGGCGCGAACATCGAGGCCGAATGATAATGTGAGCCTGTCGTCGATCACGGACGGTTGGCCGACGCGGAGGCGCTCGGGCTGCAGGACGAGCCAGGCGAGAGGGCGCTTGCCGACCTTGATCGGCGTGAAGGCGCGCGTCCAGAACGTCTGGATGCGGGCGCGTTCATGCAGGCCGGCGGCGATCTTCTTGTCGAGGAGCCTGAAGAGCGGACGCGACAGGAGTTCGTCATTGGCGTTCCAGATGTCGGCGAGATTGGTCACGAGCGGGCCGATGCGAAGATGACTGCTCGCGAGCTCGACGACGCCCTCGGTCTTGGGCGCGATTTGCCAATCGCGACCGATGCTCGCATTGGTCGTGGCGATCGCCTCGCCGCTCGCATTGGCCTTGGCATGGACGAACGAAAAGAGCCCGGGCAGCGCCAGGACGGCGTCGGCGGCGAACGGGATGGTCAAGGTCACGCCATTTCGCGCCCCTGTCGCGCTGATGGCGCCGGTACGCTCGGCATGCAACGTGAGGCGGCAGCGCCCGATGCCGCATTTGACGCGCTGATCGCGGACATCGGCGATCCTCTGCGTCGTCTCGTCGTTCAAGAGACGCGCTATGTCGGACAGCGGGACGGTGAGCGTCGCGGCGATTGTCGAAAGCGGCGGCGGCGGTGCTGGCGGCGGCGGCGTGTGGGTAGGCTCGCTCGCCCGAAAGCCGCAGCCGGCGAGACAGACGAGCGCGCCAACCGAAAGCAGCCTTTGAAGGAGGTGTTGCCGCATTCCAAACCGTTGTCGTTTCGGCGCGGTGAAGACTACTTCGAATCCTTCGCTGGCCAAATTGCAGGCTTGTGAGGCTCGGCGTGCCAGTGCACGATTAAAAAAATGGGGAGGACTTCATGAAAAACCTGGCAGGAAAAACCGCCTTCGTGACCGGCGCCGCATCCGGCATCGGTCTCGGCATCGCGACCGCGCTCGCCCAGGCGGGCGTCAAGGTGATGCTGTGCGACATCGAGGAAGCCGCGCTCAAGACCGCGCTCGCCGGCTTGCGCAAGACCAACGTCGATGTCGACAGCGTGAAGGCGGACGTCTCGCTCAAAGCCGAACTCCAGGCCGCAGCCGACGCCACCGTCGCGCGCTATGGCAAGGTCCATATCCTCGTCAACAATGCCGGCGTCGGCGGCGGCGGCGCCGACTATCACAGCTGGACAGACAAGAGCTGGGACTGGACCATCGGCGTCAACCTGATGGCCGTGATCTGGGGCATCGAGATTTTCGGCCCGCTGATCGAGGCGAACGGCGAAGGCGGCCAGATCGTCTCGACGGCGTCGATCGCCGGACTGATCTCGGGTTCAGGCTCGGCCTATAACGTCACCAAATACGGCGTCGTGGCGCTGTCCGAGGGTTTGCGCGTCTCTCTCGCGCCGCGCGGGATCGGCGTATCGGTTCTCTGCCCCGGCTTCATCCGCACCAATATCATGTCGTCGGCGCGCAACTTGCCGCCGCGTTTGGCCGGCGCGCTCCCGTCCTCCTGGCCAACCGAAGGCCCGCAAGCCGAATTCGCCAAGATGGTCGTCAACAGAATCGCCGGCGGCATCGATCCGCTCTATGTCGGCGAACTGGTGCGCGAAGGCATCGAGAACGACTGGCCTTATATATTCACCGATGCGGAGTTCGAGCCGGCCATCGAGTCGCGCTTCGCACAGATCAAGCAGGGCTTCGACAGGATCCGCGACCGCAAGCCCAGGCGCTAGTTCGCAGCGCCCGCAAGGACAATCTAAGGCTTGCGTGGCACGTGGAAGTGCATCGGTCCAAGATCGCGGAACGCCGGCGATGCCTTGGCTCCTTCCGCGTAGACGGGATAGCGCAGGTCGAGATCGCGATATGACTTGATGACTTGACCAAGGCCGTGCCAGCCCTTTTCGCGCACATGGCGCACATAGTCGAAATCGAGTTCGACGACGATGATTTCGCGCGCCGTGCTCGCCTTGTGGATGATCTCGCCGCCGGGACCATAGACGCCCGACAGACCACCGCCCATACCGCTGATGTTGAGATCGAAGAAATAGCATTGATGCATCGCGGCGTTGGCGCGGCTGATCGCGGTCTCCGCATCGCGATCGATGGTGTAGGTCATCGACGGATGCAAGATCACCTCGGCGCCCATCCACGTCATCTGGCGAATGGTCTCCGGAAACCACATGTCGTAGCAGATCGAGAGTCCGATTTTTCCGATGCCGGGTACTTCGAACACCTGGCAACAGTCACCGCATGCGACGCCCGCCTCATAGGGCAGGAAGGGATAAATCTTGTTGTAGCGGGTGACGACTTCTCCATCCGGATTGACGACCGGACAAGTGTTGAAGATCTTGCCGCCCTCGCTGCGATAAAGACTGCCACCGACAATCCACACACCCGCTTCACGCGCCACGCGACGCATAACCTCTTCGGTCCGCTCGAAGGCGGGCGCCGCCGTCACATCGGGTCCAAACCAGCAAAGCTCGGCGAGCAGCACCATGTCGACGAACGGAAAGACGCGCTTGGTGAGCAGAATCTCCTTGCAGATCGTCTCGGTGTTGTCGGCTCGGTTGAGTTCGATCTGCAGGCCTGCGACGGCAAAGGGGCGCATGGATCACTCGCGTAATTTTCAGCGCAAGGATCGCCCCGAGGGCTGGCCCGCGCGAAGGTCTAGATTAGGCGAGATGACGGGTCCGGATAAGGACCGGGGATGCGGACCCGGCCAATATCTCAGCCTTGCTCGAAGCTTGGGCCGGCGAAGCGGAACTGTCGCTGTGCCCTGGTCTCATTGCCGTCGCGGAACGGCGCACGCTGACCCGCGACGGCGCCGCCGTCGACAATGAGAGTCTGGCCGGTGATGAAACTCGATCGATCGCCCGCGAGAAAGAGTGCTGCCTGCGCAATGTCTTCCGGCTGGCCGGCGCGTTGGATCGGTTGCGCGCGGGTCAGGAACTCTTCCACCGCGGCCTTGTTCGCGAGACCGCCATAGACGATCGGCGTACTGACGCCGCCGGGTGCTATACAGTTGACGCGGATCTTGTCGCCGGCGAACTCAAGCGCGGCCGATCGCGTCAGGTTGACGACGCCGGCTTTCGCCGCACAGTAGGCGTGCAGATTGGGATAGCCCCACACACCGGCGATCGATGCCGTCGAGACGATGGCGCCGCCCCCGCGCGCCCGCATCGGTTGCACCGCGTGCTTGATGCCGAGAAAGACGCCGCGCAGGCAGACGGCCTGGGTTCGGTCCCAATCCTCGACGCCGATCTCTTCGAGCGGTCCGACTGCGCCGCCGATTCCGGCATTGTTGAAGATAATGTCGAGCCCGCCGAATTCCTCGCGTGCGCGTTTGACGAGTGCGACGATGTCATCTTCCTGCGACACGTCGGTGCGCTGAAAGACGCAGCGCGTCGCCGCACTTGCGTCATGGGCGACCTCTTCGCCGCCCTTGACGTTCAGATCGGCGAGTACGACGTGCGCGCCCTCTTTGGCGAACAGGATCGAGGCAGCCTTGCCCATCCCGCTCGCCGCACCCGTGATGATTGCGACTTTGCCCGACAATTCCGCCATGTCTGTATCCTCCCTGCGAGGCGTGAGCGTGACAGAGACTACGCCGGGTCAGTCAAGTCCAAGCTCCCTTCTTGAGATTTCGGGCACAGGGCGGGAACCTTTCCCGGAGACCGGCAGCTATTATGTCGAAAGACACGTGCTGCGGTGGCTGAACCACGACCAACGGCAGCACGGACCAACCAACGGAGCGCAATATATGGCAAGTGGAGAGACTCCGCTCAGCGGACCCGACCTTTCCCAAGGTGTCGCAACAACCGTTCTGGTCGATGGTGCACCGCTGCTCGGTCATGTCGGCGATCAGGCCGTGCTCCTTGTACGACGGGGGTCGGACGTCTTTGCGGTCGGCGCGACATGCACCCATTACTCGGGGCCGCTTGCCGAAGGCATCGTTGTCGAAGACACGATCCGCTGCCCTTGGCATCACGCCTGCTTCAGCCTGCGCACCGGCATGGCTTTGCGCCCGCCGGCGCTGAACGCTTTGCCGCGTTGGCGCGTGGAGCAGACGGACGGACAGGTGTTCGTGCGCGAGGAGCTGGCGGCCGAACCTCAGTCCAAATTGTCGACGGCTGGTCTGCCGGAGTCCGTGATCATCATCGGCGGCGGCGCCGCCGGCAATGCCGCTGCCGAAACCTTGCGACGCGAGGGTTATGAGGGTCCCGTCACCATGCTGAGCGCCGACGATGCGCCGCCATGCGACCGACCGAACCTGTCAAAGGATTATCTTGCCGGCACGGCGTCGGAAGATTGGATTCCCCTTCGACCTTCGGACTTCTACAAGCAACAACAGATCGATTTGCGGCTGGGCGCACGGGTCACAGCAATCGAGACGGGCGCGCACGCGGTACTGCTCGCCGACGGCACGCGACTGCGCTATGGCGCTCTCCTGCTTGCTACAGGCGCCGAGCCGATCCGGCTGAACGTGCCCGGCGCCGACCTTGCACATGTCCACCTTCTTCGCACACTGGCCGACAGCAACGCGCTGATCGAGGCTGCCGGTAACGCACATCAGGCCGTCGTGATCGGCGCCAGCTTCATCGGCCTGGAAGTCGCGGCTTCGCTGCGCGCGCGCCACATTGCGGTCGACGTCGTTGCACCCGAGACGCGGCCCATGGAGCGCGTCATGGGACCGACGATCAGCGACATGGTGCGCAGGATCCACGAGGAGCACGGCGTCACGTTTCATCTTGGCGCGACCGCGACAAACATCGACCGCGACTGCGTGACGCTCTCAACCGGCAAGCGTCTCGTCGCCGACCTGGTGGTCGTCGGTATTGGCGTCAGACCAGCGACCGCGCTGGCCGAGCAAGCCGGGCTTGTGATCGATCGCGGTATAAAGGTGAATGCATTTCTCGAGACCAGCGTGCCGGGAATCTACGCGGCCGGCGACGTGGCGCGCTTTCCGCATTGGAAGAGCGGCGCACCGATCCGTGTCGAGCATTGGGTCGTGGCGGAACACCAGGGGCAGGTTGCAGCACGCAACATTCTGGGACGGCGGGAGCGATTCAAGGCCGTGCCATTCTTCTGGAGCCAGCACTACGACACCGTCATCTCCTATGTCGGTCATGCCGATAGCTGGGATCGCATCGATATCGACGGCAATGTCGCCGCCGGCGATGGCGCCGCGCATTTCTGGCGCCAAGGCCAACGACAGGCGGTCGCGACGGTCGGACGCGATCAGGACAGCCTTCGCGCCGAGCGAGAGTTCGAGCAGGAGACGGCTGCATGAGTTGCCGTTGAGCCGCCGGCTGAACCACGCGGGCTCATCGTCATGAGCAAACTGCCGCCGCCATCAGAAGCACGTTGGCCGGAGGGTGCCGTCTTCACGGTCGGACACTCGACCTTGCCGATCGATACCTTCATCGCCTTGCTCGAGACCTATGGCATCGAGCGTCTCGTAGATATCCGCACCGTGCCGCGGTCACGACACAATCCGCAATTCAACAGCGACGCACTCGATGGTTCTTTGAGAGCGGAGACCATCGAATATGTTCTGCTCCAGAAGCTCGGAGGCCTGCGGCATGCGCGCAAGGACTCTCCCAATGCCGGCTGGCGGAACAAGAGCTTCCGCGGCTATGCCGACTACATGCAAACCTCGGAGTTCGAAGATGCGCTTGCGACGCTAATGCAAATGAGTCGACAAAAGCGCGTCGCCATCATGTGTGCCGAAGCGGTGCCGTGGCGCTGCCACCGCTCGCTGGTTGCCGATGCGCTCGGTGTCCATGGCGTTCCGGTCGTGGAGATTCTATCGCAGAGCAGTTACCGGATGCACACGCTCACGCCCTTCGGGAGGGTGCAGGGTACGCAGATCACCTACCCGCCTGAGCAACCGGCTCTCCTTTAATTGCAGCTTGCGACTATGGTGCCGCCTGCGTGACTCGAACACGCGACCCCGTCATTACGAATGACGTGCTCTACCGGCTGAGCTAAGGCGGCTCTCGGCTTCGCGACGCTGGCGAAGCGGGCCGGAAAATACGCACACGGCAGCGCAACTGCAACAGCGATTTCCCCTAAGGAAAGCCGCGCTTTTGGCGTTGCCCTGCTCACGCGCCGGGGTCATGCTGGCGGAAACCTGCCACAAGATGCACCCATGCTGACCAAGGCCGACGATTTTCCCATCCATCAGTTGCCCGAGCCGATCGCCACTTCCGGCACCGACCGCAACTTCTACGACCGCTACTTCTTCAACGGCTATTCGCCCGACGGTTCGCTCTATTTCGCCGTCGCACTCGGCGTCTATCCGCACCTGAACGTGATGGACGCCGCCTTCTCGGTGATCGATGGCGGCGTGCAGCACAATCTGCACGCCTCGCGGCTGCTCAACATGGAGCGGATGGATACCAAGGTCGGGCCGATTGCGGTCGACGTGGTCGAACCTCTGAAGACATTGCGCGTGCGCGTTGGCGAAAATGCGCATGGCATCAAGGCGGACATCACGTTCCACGCCCGTGCGCCGGCGGTGGAAGAACCGCGCTTCACCTATCGCCAGGGTCCGCGCACGGTGATGGATTATACCCGCCTCACCCAGAACGGCTCTTATGAAGGCGCGATCGAGGTCGCCGGCAAACGCATCGAACTCAAACGTGGCACCATTCTCGGCACGCGCGATCGTTCCTGGGGCGTGCGCCCTATCGGGCTCGGCGATCCGCAAGGCGTGGCGCCGCCCCGCGCGCCGCAGTTCTACTGGCTGTGGTCGCCGCTCAATTTTCCCGACCGCTTCATGCTTTATCACAACAATGCCGACGGCGACGGCACGCCATGGAACACCGCTTCGGTAATCGGCGAGACGGGCGAGAAGCCGGCACTGCACATGGCAAGCTGCCGGTCGAGCATCGACTACAAGCCCGGCACGCGTCACGCGCGGCGCTGCATCATCGAAACGCGCGATGCCAAGGGCGGCGAATGGCGCGCCGAACTGACCGCCAAATACAATTTCTACATGATGGGAATCGGCTACGGCCATCCCGAATGGAGTCATGGCCGCTACAAGGGCGAGAACGAGGTCTTTTACGATTCCTTCCGCACCGAAGAGGTGAATGAGAACCTGCCGCACTTCCAGCACATCCAGGCCTTCGTCACCGCGACCTTGACGGGACCGGGCGTGAAGACAAGCGGACCCGGCATTCTCGAACAGCTCGTCATCGGCGAATTCCAGCCGCATGGTCTCAAAGGCATCCTCGATCCGGCACCATGAACGAGCTCGAAGACAAACTCGCCGCCTATCTGCGCGCGAAGCTCGCGGCACCCGAACTCGAAGTCGTGAACCTCGCCCGCATCCCCGGCGGCGCCTCGCGCGAGACGTATCGGTTTCGCGCCCGCTATGCCGAGCGCGGCAAGCCGGTCGATCGTCCCTTGATTCTCCGGCGCGATCCGCCCGCCAGCCTGATCGAGACCGAGCGCAGCGCCGAATATCGCGCCTACGACGCCTTTCACAAACTTGGCCTGCCGGTGCCCGAACCGATCGCGCTCGAACTCGGCAACGAAGCGCTCGAGCGGCCGTTCTTCATCATGGCGGAAGTCGAAAATTGCACCACCGGCGGGATCCTGAGTCCCGATCCCTTTGGTCAACACCGCGAGCGCGTCGGGCGGCAGTTCTATTCCGTGCTCGGCAAAATCGCCGCCGCCGACCCCAAGGACATCGGCTTGGACGACTTCGAGGGCGCGACGACCGTGCGCGATGCCGCCGGTCACGAAGTGGCGCGCTGGGAAAAAGTGATCGACGAGGATGAACTTGAACCGCAGCCGATCGTGCGCGCGGCGCTGCGCTGGCTCAAAAAGAATCCACCGCCGCCCGCCCAGAAGATCTGTGTCGTGCATGGGGACTATCGCACCGGCAATTTTCTCGTCGACGACAATGGCGAAATCCGCGCCATCCTCGACTGGGAAATGTCGCATCTCGGCGATCCGCTGGAGGATCTCGCCTGGGCGATCGATCCGCTGTGGGCCGGCGCCGATCCGGCGCGCCCCGGCGGCATGATCCCGCGTGTCCAGGCGATCGACATCTGGGAAAAGGCCAGCGGATTGAAGGCCGATCCCAAGGCGCTGCATTGGTGGGAGATCTTCGCCAGCCTCAAAGGTGCGGCGATCTGGATTTCGGCGGCGCGCGAATACGAAGAAGGCCGCAACATCGATCCCGTCAACGCATTTTCCGGTTGGTATTGCCTCTCCGTGCACAACCGGGTGCTTGCCGAACGCCTGGCTGCGGAGATCGGCGCATGAAACCCGAAGTCGGAACCATTCTCGGCTTGAGCGTGCAGAAGCTCGCACTCGGCATCGGCCAGGAAGGTGCCGCATTCGCGCAAGGAACCGTGGGGCTGCTGTCCATGGTTCTCACCCTTGCGGCCAAGGAATACGAGCGCGGCGCCGACATCCGCGTCGCCGAGAACCGCGACATCCGCGCCTTGTTCGCCGAGCTTGCGCCGACAGTCGAAGATGCAACGTTGCGCGTCGCGCTGACCGAGGCGGCGGCAAGTCGCGATTCGTCGCTGCGTATTTCCGACTTGAACAGCGCCAACTACACACTGCGCCGCTTGCTGACGCGACTGTTGATCGCCGCGGAAGAGCGTGGCGCGTTGCCGGCGCAAAAGCGTATATGGGCGGTCCTCAAAGCACTCGCTGAGCGCCGCCTTGTCCAGCTTGGTCCCTGAACGCGCCAGCAGCGCGCCGATTGCACTGCGCCTGTCCGCCGCCTGGGGCGCCTGGGGTTTGAGCGGCGGCATTTACACGCCATTCTTTGGCGCGTGGTTGGCTTATCAAGGCCTCAGTCCTACCCAGATCGGCACGCTGTTGTCGGCCGGCATGCTGCTGCGCGTGCTCGTGCCACCCATCACCGGCATCATCGCCGATGCCAGGAACGATCGGCGCAGCGTCATGATCGCGCTGATCGGGCTGCAGTTCCTGGGTTATCTCGCGCTCAACTGGTTTCTCACGCCGTTCGAGATCTTCGTCTTCGCCGTGATGGCGAATGTCTCGGGCGCCGCCGCCGGTCCGCTCATGGACAGTGTCAGCACGCGGCTCGCCGAGCGCCTCGGCTTCGACTATGGCCATGT
>Ga0075425_100004876_pt1 | contig 13903 bp, 11 predicted proteins | sample SoiMethybrSBSTD4_FD_75300 | JGI IMG/M metagenome (GOLD analysis project Ga0075425, IMG submission 75300) | Bulk soil microbial communities from a Populus tree surrounding site in Tennessee, USA - Soil MetaG P. TD hybrid SBSTD4 | ecosystem: Environmental > Terrestrial > Soil > Tree plantation...
CCACGGACGACGCCCGCGTGCGGTCGCCGCCCACGCATGCTCATAGTTCAGCGTGCCTCGGAAGAGGCGTGGATCCCGCCGGGAAGCGGTTAGGAAACGGTGCGGCGACGGCCGGCCAGGCCGTCGCTATCAGGGGGTTCTTGCCCTCACCGTCGTGTGGCTCCGTCCGTTCCGGTATCAGTTAGATGGATTCGAACTGTTCGGGTATCGCACGTCTCAACCAAGCCAGGTCATGGTAGGGCTTGGTTGATTCGAGGGTCAAGGGATGTCGGGGCCGTCCTGACCCGCAGCCTCGTCCTCGGACGCCGCGGGTGCCGTTTCGTCCCGCTCCCCCAGGACCTCCCCCACGATCCGGCGCCCCAGATCGCCTCGGTACCCCCGCCTGGCCAGGAACCCGATCAGGCGCCGGCGCCGGGCCTCGAGCGTCCCGCCCCCGAGCCGCCGGGCCCGTACTTGGGCCAGCTCCCGCGCGCGGGCTTCCTCGTCGTCGGCGTGCTCTGTCGCGGCTTCGGCCGCCAGGGCCGGCTCCACCCCCCGGCGCCGCAACTCTCCCTGGGTCGCCGATGTCGACAGTCCCCGACCGGCATGTGCGGCGGTCGTGAAGGCCTCCGCGAAGCGGCGATCGCTCTGCAGGCCCGACTCTTCGAGGGAATCGAGAACCCCTTCGATCGTGTCGGGCGCGTATCCCTTCCGCCGAAGGACCAGCCACAACTCGCGCCGCGATCGCTCGCGGTGCGACAGCGACCGGAGCGCAACGGCCGTCGCTTTCTCACGTGCTTCTTCGGGTGAAAGCTGCGACGGGGAGGGGCGCGGGCGGCGGGTGCGTTTCCGCTTCCCGTTGCCCTGGCCCTCCCCGTCGCCTGGGTCGCGCGACACGACGCCGCCTTCCCCAAGCGGCCCGGCCGCGCGCCTAGTCGCCTTCTTCGGCGTCGGCGTCGGTCTCCTTGGGGACTAGTCCCAGCGAGTCGCGGATGCGCTTCTCGATGTCCAGCGCCACGTCGGGGTTGTCCATCAGGAACTGACGCGCGTTCTCGCGGCCTTGGCCGATCTGCGTGCCTTCGTAGGTGAACCATGCACCGGACTTCTTCATGAACCCCTGGTCGACGCCGACGTCGATCAAGGAACCTTCGCGGGAGATCCCCTTGCCGTACATGACGTCGAACTCTGCGAGACGGAACGGCGGCGCGACCTTGTTCTTGACCACCTTCACGCGGACACGGCTGCCCACGACCTCCGCGCCGTCTTTGAGGTTCTCGATGCGGCGCACGTCGAGACGCACCGACGAGTAGAACTTCAGCGCCCGCCCGCCCGGCGTCGTCTCCGGCGAGCCGAACATCACGCCGATCTTCTCGCGCAGCTGGTTGATGAACACCGCCGAGGTGTTCGACTTGCTCAGGTTCCCGGATAGCTTCCGCAGCGCTTGCGACATCAGCCGGGCCTGCAGGCCGACATGGGAGTCGCCCATCTCGCCTTCGATCTCCGCGCGAGGAACCAGCGCAGCGACGGAGTCGATCACGATCACGTCGATCGCGCCGGAGCGGATGAGCGTGTCCGCGATCTCCAACGCTTGCTCGCCGGTGTCCGGCTGCGAGATGAGCAACTCGTCGAGGTCGAGCCCGAGCGCGCTCGCGTAGGTGGGGTCGAGCGCGTGCTCGGCGTCGATGAACGCGGCGATCCCGCCGAGCCGCTGCGCCTCAGCGATCACGTGCAGCGCGATCGTCGTCTTGCCGCTGGACTCGGCGCCGAAGATCTCGACGACACGGCCACGCGGAAGGCCGCCGATCCCGAGCGCCAGATCGAGGGAAAGGGAGCCGGTCGGGATGATCCCGATGCTCGCGTGCTGGTTCTCCCCCATGCGCATGATCGAGCCCTTGCCGAACTGCTTCTCGATCTGGCCGAGGGCCATCTCCAGTGCCTTGTCGCGGTCCACGTCCGACCTCCTCTTCCCTGTTTCCGGCCCGTACCAGTGGCCTCGCCGCGGAGTATAGGCACCGCCTGCGACAGAATCACAAGCGTGTAACCCGACCGGCAAGGTACCCGAACACGTGTTCGGAGTCAATCATCCCCGCCGGCTCCGGGGCGGGCCCTCTGAACTGGGCTCTGACCGGTCAAGGCGAGGGCGCGACGCTACCCCGGCGGGCGAACGGAGTCACGTTCCGGAAGAGCGCGCGGAACGGCGCGAACGTGACCGCGCGACCGTCACCCGGCAAGCGGGAATTCCGCGAGCGGTTCGTACACCGGCGACGGGCGCGCGAGTCGCGAGCGGAACAACGTGACCGCCTCGACGGTGAACGTTTCGGCCGGGATCGACGCGGCAGCGATCAGCCCCGCTGCGTCGCGAGGCGCGCGGAACCGCGCGAGGGTGACGTGGGGAGCCCAGGGACGTTTCTCCGGCGGGAAGCCGATCGGCTCCAAAGCGCCGATGACCGCACGCGCGGCGTCGGTCAGCCGTCCAACGTCATCGGCGAGCCCCGCCCACAACACGCGCGCCCGACGCGCGGACGGGAAGGCACCGGCAACCGCGGTGCCCGTGGGCACGGGCGGCAGGGTCGCGACCGCTTCGCCGACCGTCTCCCCGATCGAGGCCACACGCTCGTCCTGCACCTCGCCGAGGAACGAGATGGTCACGTGCAGATTCTGCGTCGGAACCCACTTCTCGTCCGGCGCGGATGGGCGCAGCCTCCCGATCACGTCTCCGAGCGAGACTTTCACGGCATCCGGCAACGCGATCGCGACGAACAGCCTCATCGATCGAGCGCGCCGAGCAGGTACAAGCGAAGGAGATTGAGAGCGACGCTTGTGGCCAGGATCCTCACGTTGTCGCGGTTGCCCGGCAATCGGATCTGCCGGTCCGCCTCTCCGAGCGGCCCTGACACGGCAACCACGACCGTCCCGACCGGCACGCCGTCGAGCTCGGTCGGTCCGGCGACGCCGGTGGTGGCGAGCCCGACGTCGGCTCCGAACGCACGTCGAGCGCCGTCGGCCATCGCGCGCGCGACCGACCCGCTCACCACGCCGTGCGCTTCGATGAGCGCGTGGTCGACGCCGAGCACGGACGGCTTCGTGTCGGTCGCGTACACGACCGCGCCACCGCGGAACGTCGCGGACGAGCCGGGAACGTCGGTGAGGCGCGCGGCGATCAGACCGCCGGTCACCGACTCCGCGCACGCCAGCGTCCACCCGCGCTCGTCGAGCAGACGACCGACGACGAGCTCCGCGGTCTCGTCGCCGCGACCGACGACCGCGGGTCCGAGGACGTCACGCACCTCTTGCTCGACCTCGTCGAGACGGATCGACGCCGCTTCTTCCGTCGGCGCCTTCGCGGTCAATCGCACGCGTACCTCGCCCTTGCCGGCGAGGTACGCGAGGGTCACGTCGCCGGGCCCGAGGCGCTCCCATGTCGGTCCGAGCGCTTCGGCGATCGCCGATTCCGTCATGCCGCTGACGCGGATCTCGCGCGTGATGATCGATGCCAGCGTGCCGGCGCGCCGTACCAGGTCGGGCAGCACGGATGCTTGCAGCATCGCGATCATCTCGGACGGCACGCCCGGGATCGCGTAGACGACGCGGCCGTCGTGCTCTGCCAGAACGCCGGGCGCGGTTCCGAGCGGGTTCGGGATCGCATCCGCCCGCTCGGGCCGTTCGGCTTGGCGCAGGTTGATCGCCGCCATCGGACGTCCCATGCGCGCGAAGCGCTCCTCCAACTCGGCCACGAGAGCGGGGTCGGTGACGAGCCGGTCCTCCGTCGCCAGCGCGATCGCTTCGCGCGTGACGTCGTCCTGTGTCGGCCCGAGGCCGCCGGTGATGATCGCGACGTCCGCGCGCGCGAACGTACCCGTGATCGCCTCGGCGATCCGGTTCACGTTGTCGCCGACCGCGGTGTGCACGTGGCAGTCGACGCCGATGCGCGCGAGCTCCCGGCCGATGGTCTGGGCGTTGGTGTTTGCGATGTCGCCGAGCAGCAGCTCGGTTCCGACCGCGATGACTTCGGCGCGCATCCGTCGCTACGCGCGCGAGCCGAGGAGATCGGGTGCGCGACGCAGGTATGCAGCGCCGCTCCACACCGTGAGGACGAGCGCCGCGATGAGCACGGACGTCTTGGCCGTCCGCCACGCGTGCCCGAGTGGCAGGATGTACATCAGGACGGCGATCAGCTGCGCGCCGGTTTTCGCCTTGCCGGCGATGCTCGCGGGGAAACCGCGTCCTCTCTTCGAGGCGGCGAACCGCAGGACGGACACCGCCACTTCCCGGACGATGATGATGACGGCCGCCCATGCGGGGAACCTGCCGACGACCACGAGTGACACCATCGCCGCGGTCACGAGCATCTTGTCGGCGATCGGGTCGAGCAGCTGCCCGGTCTCGGAAACGAGCTCCATCCGGCGCGCGACGAATCCGTCCAGGCCGTCGGTCAAAGCAGCAGTGCCGAACGCGAAGAACGCCATCCAGCGCGTCGCGGTGGTGTCGACCAGCGTGAGGATGACGACCGGAACGACGAGCAGGATGCGTAGCAGCGTGAGCGCGTTCGGCCAGTGGATGCGGCGTCCGTTCACGCCGCGGAGTCTACTTCGCCGGGATCGGACCCTGAGGGCCGAGCTTCGCGCGATAGACGGTCCCCGACGTCCCCGGCGCACCGAGGTCCTTGCCGTTGAGAATCAACCGCACGGCGCCCGCGTTGCCGACCGTCACGTCGATCTCCTCCGTCGCCTCGAACGTCTTCGACGTTCCTGCGGTCATCGTCCCGGCGAAGATCGGCGCGCCGTCGCCGACGATCTGGATCCAGCTCCGCCCCTGAGCGACGATCACGAGCGTGACCCCTTTCACGGGCGCGGCGACGGCGGCCGGCACGGAGGGCGAAGCGGACGCGGCGGCGCTCGGCGGCAGCGACGGGAGCGCGTCGTGCTCGGCGCCGGCGCGCGGACCGGGTCCGTGGACGATCCCGGTGAGACTCGCGCCGATCAGCAACACGCCGGCGACGACCGCTGCGATCAGCCAGTTGGGCTTGGGCGGTCTTTTCGCTTCCTTGACCTGTTCATTGAGCTTGGAGATCGACGACGGTTCTTCCTGCTCGTACCGCTCGACGTACTCGCGGACGATCGCCGTAGCGTCCAGACCGAGGAACCGGGCGTACGTCTGCAGATGGGCGCGCGCGTTCGCGACGTGGCCGCACGCGTCGAAGCGCTCTTCTTCCAGCGCGCGCAGATACTCGGGGCGGATACGCGTCCGCCACGCAGCGTCCTCGACGGAGGTACCGAGTGCTTCACGCGCCGCGCGGAGAGTCGCTCCGATGCCGGCTGTCGTGGCGTTCGGCACGCGGACGTCACCTCCGGGAAAGGACCAACCGTTTCACGATTCGTCGAGCCGCGCAGAAGTATAGGCGTCGCGAAAGGGCCCCTCAAAAGACGACGCGAGACGCGCGATCAGACCGCGGCGACGAGCGGCAGGGAGAGATACGGAACGAGATCGTCGATGCTCTGCGGCGCCGCGAAATAGAACCCCTGCCCGTACCGGCAACCGAGCGAGACGAGCTCGTCGAGCTGCTCTCGCCGCTCGATGCCTTCGGCCACCGCTTCGAGCTTGAACGTCTGCGCGAGTTTGAGGATCGCGTGCGCGAGCGCCGCGTCCTCCGGCGACGCGTCGATATTGCGAACGAACGCGCGGTCGATCTTCAGCACGTCAACCGGGAAGCGACGCAAGTAGTTCAGTGAGGAGTAGCCGGTTCCGAAGTCGTCGACCGCGAGACCCACGCCGAGACGCTTGAGCGCGTTGAACCGCTGCACGGTGGCCTCGGTGTCCGACATGACGACCGATTCAGTGATCTCGAGGGTGAGAAGGTCGTGCGGCAACCCCGAGCGCGATAGCGCGCTCGCGACGATCTGTGGGAGCTCGGGCGACTCGAACTGCGCGGCCGAAAGGTTCACCGACATGCGCAGCTCCGTCGCGCCCTTCGCGCGCAGGGCCATCAGGTCCGTGCACGCCTGGTCGAGCACCATCATCCCGAGCTGATGAACGAGCCCGGAGTCCTCGGCGACGGCGATGAACTCCTCGGGCGGGACCAAGCCCCGCTCGGGATGATTCCATCGCACGAGCGCCTCGAGCCCTGCGAGCCGGCCGCTCGCGAGCTCGACGATCGGTTGGTAATGAACACGGAGGTCGCCTTTCTCGATCCCGGCGCGCAGTTCCGCCTCGGTGTGCAATCGCTCGAGGATCGGCCGGTGCATGTCCGGGTGGAAGACCTCGAACCGTCCCTTCCCGCGCGCCTTCGCGATGTACATGGCGACGTCGGCGTTGCGAAGCATGTCCTCGACGGTGGACCCCGGCTCTTCACGAACCGCGATCCCGACGCTGACGCGAACGAACACCTGCCGTCCGGCGAGCTGGTACGGCTCGCGCGAACGCTCGACGACACGACGTGCGATCGACTCTGCCTCGCGAGCGTCGGACAAGCGCTCGACGAGGATCGCGAATTCGTCCCCACCGAGCCGGGCGACGGTGTCGCCGGGCCGCGCCCACGCCGCCAGCCGGTTGCCGAACTCGATCAGCAATTCGTCGCCGGCGGCATGCCCGGCGGAGTCGTTCACCGCCTTGAAGCCGTCCAGGTCGAGGAACAGCACGGCAAGAGGCTCGTTGAAACGCTCACTGCTGCGCAGCGCGTGTTCGACGCGATCACGGAAGACCGCACGGTTGGCGAGGCCGGTCAGCGAGTCGTGGAAGGCCTGGTGGCTGAGCTGCTCTTCGAGCCGGCGGCGGTCGGTCACGTCGCGCGCGTTCAGCACGACGCCCCGCACGCTCTGGTCCGAGCGCAAGTCGGTCATCACGACCTCCACTCGGGCCCACGCGCCGTCGCGTTTGCGCAAACGGATCTCAACGAGCGCCTGCGTACCCGGATGCTTGAGCGCCTCAGCGAGCGACGCGAAGAGTGCGGTGCGGTCGTCGCCGTGGACGAAGTCGGCCACCGACTGGTTCAAGACCGCGTCCGATGCGAACCCGAGAACGTGCTCGACCGAAGGGCTGATGTAGGAGACGACGGCGTCGCTCGTGACGATCGCGATCAGGTCCGACGAGTTCTGCACCAGCGAACGGAACCGTTGCTCGGAGGCGCTGAGCTCGGCGGTTCGCTCGGCGACGCGCGTTTCGAGACCGCGACTGAGCGCAACATTGTCGAGCAGCATCATCAACTGACGGAGCACAAGCGTGAGGATGACGCCGAGGCCGTTCCAGACGAGGAACCCTTCGAGCTTCCCATGGTGTGCCAGCGTGATCGACGTCGTGACCAAGGCGGCCGCGAACGGAACGTACGGGAGCAGCAGCATCGGATTGCGCTCGGCATGGCGTGGGGCTTCGATCGCCGGACGGCGCGGCGGCATGAATGCGCCCATCGCGATAAGCGCGGGACCGATCGTCCAGCCAACATCGATCAGCGATCCGGTCGAGTACAGACCGTGGAGGTCCAGGAAGATGAAGGTGCTGTCGGTGACGCCGTAGATCAGGAGCCCGAGCGCCACGAGCGTGATGGGGCCGCGGCTGCCGCGCGCGGATCGCGCGACGACCATCATGGCCGCGGCGACGAGAACGACGTCCCCGGCCGGATACGCGATGGTCAACACGTGTTGCAGCAGGCCGGCGTCGTGCGCCCGGAAGATCGGGCCGAGCACGGCCGCCCAGCTGACGAACAGAACCGAGCCAGCGATCAAGAATCCATCGAGCAACGCGCGCAGTTTCGAATACAGCCGCCGCGGAGCGGAGGGGAACGTCAGCACTCCGGCTACGGCGAGCACGACGCCGGCGAGGAAGCCCACGTCGGCGATCGAAGGGAAAGGCACGTCGCGGCGCGACACGACTTCGTAGAAGCTCCACGTGCCGGCGCCGAGCGCCCACGCCGCTTGCGACGCGGCAAGCAGGCTCCACCCGATCCGGCCGTTGCCCGCCTCTGCACGGCGAGCGCGCATCGCGCAGAAGATCGCCCCGACGAGCGGCGGAACGACTTGGATGAGATCGCTCGCGGCGGTGACGCCGCGCTCGCCGCCGAGCTTGGTGGCGAGCCACAGGATGTGCAGCAGCGCCAGCCCGGCGAACCCGAAGGCGACCCCCCGCACCTTGCTCAATGGCCCTCCAACGACGTCGTCTATCGGATTGCTTCGACCGAAGGGTCGCTCGGCAAGAGGGTTGCGGACGGAAACCGCCCGCGAGGGCTAGGGACGATTCATAACGATGCGGGCGATCGCTCAGTAGAAGTACGTAGGCGCTCTGGTGAGCGTCAGGCTTTCGCCGAGCGCATCTCCTCGAGCTCGTCGGGCGTGATCAGGACCTCGCGAGGTTTCGATCCCTGTGACGCACCGACAACACCCCGATCCTCGAGCAGGTCCATCAAACGTCCGGCGCGCGCGAACCCGACCTTGAGTTTGCGCTGCAGCATCGACGTCGAGCCGAGCTGGCTCGTCACGATCAGCTCCATGGCTTGCTCCATCAAGTCGTCGTCGCTGCCCATCTCGACGTCGGTGTGGCCGCCGGGCGGCTCGTGCGCAAGCGTCTCTTCGAACTCCGGGTCGCCCTGTGCTCGGCAGTGACCGACGACCGCCTCGATCTCCGGCTCGCTCACGTACGCGCCCTGCACACGACGCGGCTTTCCCATCGAGGCCGGCAGGAACAACATGTCGCCGAACCCGACGAGCTTCTCGGCACCGCCTTGATCGAGGACGACGCGGGAGTCGGCCATCGACGCGGTCGCGAACGCGATGCGCGACGGGATGTTGGCCTTGATCAATCCGGTTACCACATCCACCGATGGGCGCTGGGTAGCCACGAGCAGATGGATGCCGACGGCGCGCGCCATCTGCGCGATGCGGCAGATCGCGTCTTCCACGTCGCGCGGCGCGACCATCATCAGGTCGGCGAGCTCATCGATGACGACGAGGATGTACGGCATCGTTTCGGTGACGGGAAGCCCTTCCTTCGTCACCTTCCCGTCGAGGACCGCTTGGTTGTAGTTGTCGATCTGGCGCTGCCCCGACCGCGCGAGATCCTCATATCGGGTCTCCATCTCGCGCACGACCCAGCCGAGCGCGTCGGCTGCGCGCTTCGGGTGCGTGATCACCGGCGAGAGCAAGTGCGGGATCTTGTTGTAGTGCGACAGCTCGACGCGCTTCGGATCGACGAGGATCATCCGCACCTGGTCCGGCCGTGCGCGCATCAGGATCGACGACACCATCGTGTTGATGCAGGTCGACTTCCCCGCACCCGTCGCGCCCGCGATGAGAAGGTGCGGCATGGTCGTGAGGTTCACCATGATGGACTCGCCGGAGATGTCCTTGCCGAGCCCGACGGTGAGCGGATGCTTGTCGGACTGCGCTTTCGGCGAGCCGAGGATGTCGCGCAACGTCACCAGCTCGCGTTCGCGGTTGGGGACTTCGACGCCGATCGCGGACCGGCCGGGGATCGGCGCGATCATGCGCACGTCCGGCGTCGCGAGCGCGTAGGCGATGTCGTTCGCGAGCGACACGACGCGGTTCACCTTCACGCCCGGCCCGAGCTCGACCTCGAACCGCGTTACCGTCGGGCCGCGCGTGACGCGCGCGACCGACGCGTCGACCTCGAACTGGCGCAAGGTTCCCTCGAGGATGCGGATGGTGTCTGCCGTCCCCTTCGTCCCACCCGGCGCGGCGGCGCCCGGCCGCAGCGCGTCGAGCGACGGGAGCGCGTACGGGGCGCGCCGGCGCTTGGGCGCGTCGGGCAGCGCGATCACCGCCGGTTCGAGCTCCTCCGCGTCGTCGTCCTCACCCGGCTCCTCTTCGTCCTCCTCGGGTTCTTCTTCCTCTTCTTCTTCGAAGTCTTCGATCGGTGCCGCTTCGGCGCGCACGGGCGGCTCGTCGTCGAGGCCCGGGATCCGGCGCCGCTCGACCGGCGCCGGCTTCGGCGCGCGCGCCCGCAGCGCGGCGATGTGCTCGCCGATCGCCTCGAACAGGCGGCGCACCGGCGTCTTGGTAAGGATCATCGCGCCAAGAGCGAGCACCGCCAGCAGCGTGATCGTCGCTCCGTACGGCCCCATCAGCCGGTGCAACGGCCCGGCGGTGAGCGCGCCGACCACTCCCCCGGCGTGCCGCAGCGCGTCGCCGCCGGCGGTGACGTCCGGCGTGCCCTTCGCGAGATGGATCAGCCCGAGCAGCCCGACGAGACCGACGGTGAGGCCGATGACGATGCGAGGACGGTCGGGACCCGGCCGCACGGTGAACATCGTGTACGCGAGGTACGCGAAGATCGCGGGTGCGAGGAGACCGCCCGCGCCGAGCAAGCCGCGGAACGCGAGCTCGAGGAACTGGCCGATCGGCCCGGCGTTGTGGAACCAGATGCCGAGCCCGGTGAGCACGGCGAGCACGGCGAGTGCGATGCCGTACGCGTCACCGAGTTGTGGTCCAAGCGCCTTGCGAACGCCTTCGGCGGCCTGTCGCAGCGCTGCGACCGGCGATGGACCGGATCTGCGGGCTCGCGCCGATGAACGGCGGGCCCCCCCAGGCCTACGCCCCCGCTTCTTGGCTGCCATGAGGCTCCTCGTCGCGGCCAGTCGCGGGGCGATGTTGCTCCCGGCCGGGCCTCAGCCCGGCGGGTTCCTTAGATTAACCCGAGTCCCTCCAGAACGCTGCGAATGCGGTCGCGCTCGGCGTCGGTCGCGTCGACCAGCGGCAAGCGCACCGGCCCGCCGGGCAAGCCCACCATGGAAAGCGCCGCTTTCAGCGGGATCGGGTTCGCAGTTATGAACAGGACCTCGTAGAGCGGGCGCAGCTCGTGGTCGATCCGGGCCGCGCCTTCGACGTCGCCCTTGTCATGCGCGGCGATCATCTCGCCGATGCGGTGCCCGGCGAGGTGGGACGCGACACTGACCACGCCGTGCCCGCCGACGGAAAGGATCGGCAACGTCAACGCGTCATCCCCGGACCAGATGCGCAAACCGGGCGCTTCGGCGGCGAGCTTCGCCGTGCCCGCAAGATCGCCCGCCGCGTCCTTCACACCGGCGATGTTCGGAACATTCGCCAGCTCGAGCAGCGTCGGGTGCTCGATCTTGCGAGCCGTCCGGCTCGGGATGTCGTAAAGCACCACCGGCAACGACGTTGCCTTTGCGACCGCGGTGAAGTGAGCGAGCAGACCCGACTGCGGCGGCCGTGAGTAGTAGGGCGTCACGAGGAGCACGGCGTCGGCGCCGGCTTGTTCCGCCATCTCGGTCAGCTCTATCGACTCGCGCGTCGAGTAGGTTCCCGTTCCCGCGATCATCGATGCGCGACCGCGGATCGTCTCGGCGACCGCGGTGAAAAGATCGCGCTTCTCGTCGTGCGTGAGGGTCGGTGACTCGCCGGTGGTTCCCGCGATCACCAAACCGTCGCTGCCGTGATCGACCAGATGCGAAGCGAGCGCGCGAGCCCCGTCCAGATCGATCGACCCGTCGGCGCGGAACGGGGTCGCCATCGCGGTGATAACTCGCCCGAGATCCTTGCCGGCTCGATCGATTCGAGCTCGCTCCATGTGGGTTCCTCCCTCACCGGCTCACGCGACCGGTTCGAGCGGTCGGTGCACCGATCCCATCGTACTGCTGCGGTTCTCGTTACCCGTTCGTCTCATTGCGCTTCATCGAGCGACTGAGACCGAATCATAACGATTCGCACGGATACGAAGGAGTTTTTCGGGCGCCGCGCGTTCGCTTCGCCCGGTTGCGCGCTCCGATTCCTGCTTGGAAATCCTCCTTTCCCGCGCGTTCGCTGACGATTGTGGCGCTCCGGCCAACCATAACGACGCGCGTAGCCCCTGGTCAGACACGTCGTTGTTCCAGATGACTCACGGGAGCGGCGTCGTCGAACCACCGATGTACCGGTTTGGGACATCAATCCCGGGTCGTGGGACGAAAAACTCACCAGCCCAAGAAGGAAGGGCGGCGGGCGCAACGAAATCTTGCGCCGAGGAGAGGAGAAGGCATGGTCACCTGGGTGCTGATGGAGGAACCCAACGCCGCGGTCCGGCGCGCCATCGAGATGATCGAAGAGCGAGTCGCGTCCGACGCAGATGTGATGTGGCTGTGCCCGAGCGAGGCCGCCGAACCGATCCAGGAGTAACTAGCGGTCGCGCTTCTGCGCCGCGTCCTGTCTCTTCCGTTCCGCTCGCCGCTCGGCGTCCAGCCGCTCCAGATCAACGTCACCGAGATCCACGTACAGCATGAACTCCGCCACCGCGCGGTGACCCGCCTCTTCGGCGATCTGCTTGTACATCTCGTGCGCAACCGCTCGGTAGCCGGCGTGCCCTTGCGGCGAGGAACGCAGCTCGATCAGGTGGAACGCCTCCCGTAGGTTCAACTGCATCGAATAGCGGATCTTGTACGCCATGCTCACCGCGTACGACGCTTGCTCCGGAAGGTCCGGCCGGATGCGCTCCCACACCTCCGCGGACCGTTCCACCGCTTCGCGATAGCCACCGGCGAACCCGAGCGCATCGGCGTCCTGCGGAATGTCGTAACCGTGCCGCGGCGACAGCGTCTGCCATTCGATCGTGAGCATCCGGTGGCGCTGCATATCGCGGAACGCCCCGTAGTCACCCAGAACGTCGAACCGGTAGCGCGGTAGCTCGAACGCACGGCCGGGCTTGTGACGGCGGTTGCGCCGCTCCCCCACGTACGTGCGCATCACCCGCAGCCGCTCCTCGGTCGTCATCTTCCGCGCGAGCTCGAGGAGCCGGTCCTCGGGCAGATCCGAGTAGGGGTACAGCATCGACGCGACGAGCGTCTCCTCCGCGTCGTCGTCCCACGCGGTGAGCTTGACGAGCGGGCGCGGTTCCGCTTCCTCGCCGGCCAACAGTTCTCCGGCGAGCGCCGACATCGCGGATCGCGTCTCGCGCAGATATCCGATCCACTCGCCGCCGCGGTTCGGCTGGTCCACGCGCACGAGGAACGACGGGATCACCTTGCGCAGTTCGGTGAGCATCATCGCGCCGACCTCGTTCGCCTCGGCGAGCGGCGACGCCAGCAACCGGAACAGCATCATCTCGAACGCTTGCCCGGCCGCGTACACGCCGAGGTTCGAAACCGTCGCGGCCGGCAGCATGCCGCGCAATACGTCGAGCGCCTTCGCGCGGATCGTCGCCGTGTACACGCGGTCGGGGTCCTCCGGCTGCTGCGGGAAGCGCTCGCGGAACGCCGCGACGGTCGGCTCGACCGACGCGGCGTAGCTCGCGAAGATCGCGTCCATGGCGTCCCGATAGATGCGTCCGTGCGGCGAAGCGTCGATCGCAGGCTCGAGGTAGTACCGCCAGCGTCCCCCGGGCCGGTCGTCGTAGGGAACGTAGCGCGTCGACTGCTCGAGGTACCCGGCCAGGCGGCCGCGTTCGATGAGCTTCGTCAGGATGTTCGAGCACTGCTCGACCGCGATGTGGGCGCCGCCGAGCTGCGCCACCGAGTCGTCGCCGTACTCGATGAAGATGCGGTCGTACAGCTCTTCCGCTTTCGCGGAACCGGTCGCTTCGGTCGAGGCCTGCGGTTCGGATCCGTCCCAGAACTCATCGAGGAAGAGACGACGCAATGACTTCTTCGTACGTGAGTAGCGGGCGAAGAGCGCGCCTTTGACGATCTCGGGCAGGTCGACGATGCAGAAGACCGGCAGATCGACGTTCGTGAAATAGCGCTCGAGGACCGCTCGCTCGGCGGGGGTGAATTCCTCGACGACATAGGGATGGCTCACGCGCCGGATTATCGCACGCGGCTACGACATCAACCGATGTGCGTGAAGATGTCCTGGTTCCGGTTTGTGTCGTCGGCAACGAGGTTGGTTGCGTTCGACGAGAAGACGACCATTCCATCGCCGGCCGATCCGCAGACCTCGCGAGAATCGCCGTCGCCTTGGATGCCGGAACTCGTCACCGACACCCGCGTCGT
>Ga0075425_100004877_pt1 | contig 13902 bp, 9 predicted proteins | sample SoiMethybrSBSTD4_FD_75300 | JGI IMG/M metagenome (GOLD analysis project Ga0075425, IMG submission 75300) | Bulk soil microbial communities from a Populus tree surrounding site in Tennessee, USA - Soil MetaG P. TD hybrid SBSTD4 | ecosystem: Environmental > Terrestrial > Soil > Tree plantation...
CGGCATCATCACGTCGGTCACGATCAGGTTCGGCGGATCCTTGCGCGCCAGTTCCAGAGCCTCCACACCATTGGTCGCTGATGTGACCTCCCATTGGCGAAGCAACTGACACAGGTAGGCGCGCATGTCGGCGTTGTCGTCGACGACGAGCACGCGTTCCTTGCGGCCGAGAACCACACGGTCGTGATCCTCGGCGTCCCGATGCTCCAGCGCCAACACGTCCGGCGCTCCCGTGAGTTCCGGCATCCAGCGCATCGCTTCATCGACAAAGGCGGACGCAAGCGGGCTCGAGGATGCAGCCGACGTGGTCATCACCACCCGATCCGAGGGCAGGTGAGAGAAACCCACAGGTACGCGCACGGTGAACCGCGTGCCTTTGTCGAGTTGGCTTTCGACCTCGATCGTGCCGCCGTGAAGCCGGACGAGCTCATGCGTGAGGGCCAATCCGATTCCGGTTCCTTCGTGCGTCCGTGATTTTGCGCCTTCGACTCGATGGAACCGCTCGAAGATCTTCGGAAGCTCCGACTCGGGAATGCCGGTCCCCGTATCAGTGACGTTCAGCTCGATCACACGCTCATGGTTGTAGAGATCGACACGCACCTCGCCGTTGAATGTGAACTTCAACGCGTTCGACAGGAGGTTCAGGACAATCTTTTCCCACATGTCGCGATCGAGAAAGACGGCGTGCTCGATCGGCTGACAGTGAACGTCGAACCGGATGCCGGCACGATCCATCGCCGATCGAAACGTGCTGGCGATGTCGCGCGTCACCGTGCAGACGTCGGTTGGGGCGTAGGTGGCCTGGGTGCGGCCGGCTTCGATGCGGGAGAAATCGAGCAGCGCGTTGACCAGCTTCAGCAACCGGCCGGCGTTTCGCTGAAGGATATCGAGGTCGCTTCGCTGCCGCGTCGTGAGCGGGCCGTTGACCTCGGTCAACAGGTTTTCGATCGGCCCATGCATCAGCGTCAAAGGTGTCCGAAACTCGTGACTGACGTTGCTGAAAAACGTCGTTTTTGCTCGATCGAGCGCGGCCAGCGCCTCTGCGCGCTGGCGTTCTTCCTCGTACGCGCGCGCATTTGCGAGAGCCGTACTGAGCTGGTCGGCAACCAGATCGAGGAAGTTCCGGTATTGGGAGTCGAACGGTCGTCGCGGGTTGAGGCCAACGACGAGGCGGCCGGCGCGCATGCCCGACGTGGGTGCGGCGAGCGGTAGCGACGCCACGAGATCCGGCTTTGACTGGGAGAGCTGTGCGGCCGCGCCCGGAGTCTCGGCCTGGATCTCATCGTCCAGATAGGCAATTGCAAACGTCACGTCCGGATTGGCGTGAAGCGTCTCCATCGCAAGCACGCAGGCGTCGCGCTGTGTTCTTGCCGCGGCATTGCGCTCCGCAAGGTCCCGTAGCAGCGCCATCCGTCGGGCGCCGACGACTCTCTCAGTCGTTTCGGTAACGATGCAGAACACCCCGCCGACGGCGCCGGATTCGACGCGCACGGGATCGTAGGAGACGTCGAAGTAGGTTTCTTCCAGGAATCCGTAGCGTTCGAGTTCGAAGAGAAGATCCTTCGCCCAAAAGGCCTCTCCCGTCCGCACGACACCGGCGAGCAATTCGTGGAGCTGGCTGTCCCAGATCTCGCTCCAGGCGCGGCTCCCTGGCAATCCGAGCGCCTGCGGGTGCTTCCCCCCGAACACAGGCCGGTACGCGTCGTTGTAGAAGACGATGAACTCGTCACCCCAGAAGAGAATGATTTGCGCCTTCGACGGCAGCAGCATGCTGAGAGTGCTACGCAGGCTCTGCGGCCATTCGTCAGGAGTGCCGAGGGGACTGTTGGACCAGTCCATCTCGCGCATGCGGCCCCCCATTTCGCCGCCGCCGGCGAGAAAGGTGAGTCGCGATTGCTGCTCGAATCGAGTTCCCATGTCCAACTTGGCGTCGAATCGCATGATTATTGACCGTCGCGACTCGTTCGCCGAAGACGAAGTAACAAAGTTCGTGCCGATGAGGTAGCGAGCCGCCAAACAGTGGCAGCTTCTCGCATCAATGGTTTACGCGGCCGGTGGCTGGAAAGCGGCAACCTGATCCGTTGCAATGCGCGACAGAGCCTGAAGTAGACGACGACACACGGCACCGGGTTGTGTCGGGCGTTGACTCGGTTGTGGTGAGGGACCGCAGGACTCAGCCTCCGAATTCGACGCGACCGCGCGGACAATCGAGCGTGACGTTCATGGCCGCGCGCTTCCCGGCGGAAATCGTCCCGGAGAATCCCACGGCCGTGAAAAGTGACTGCAAACGTTTGGGTTCTGGGTGCCTGAGTTCCATGCTCACAATTGAGCAACCCGCAGGGGACGTGGTGCTCGGATGGGGCGTGTCCTTGCTCCATTCAATAAAGAAAGGAGTAAGACCAAGCTCGTCCGTGCTCGCCGACTGCCAGGCGAGTAGAGCCCCGTCCGGTGCACGACGCGATCCCGGCATCGGTCCCTGGACTTCAAACCCTGCAGTGCGCAGTTGCTGCACGACGCGATAAATCTCTCGGGTATGAAGAGCCCATCCAACCAGCGTCAATTGAGCGTGATCGACCGCCGACTGACGCGCCGTGGGCGCCTGGGATGAGGCAGGCGCCAGAATTTCCAGGTACTGCCCCTTCCCGAGTGTGACGAGCGCATTCTGTGTGCCTCGTCCCGGGTGTTCCCCACCTCGTTTGGGCGTGACGCCGGTTCGCGACTCGAACTCTCGAATCCCGCTCTCGAGATCGTTGACGCCGAGGATGACGTGGTCGATGTCGACAGCTGCGCTTTCTTGCATCGCCAGCAACCCGAGCACGCCGGACAACGCGGTACTGAGCAGGATCGAGGTTGATGTGCCCATCGGCTTGTAGGCTACAGCCGAACTCCTTTGCCAAAAACAGTGCTGCGTATTTGCTGAACTGCCCCAACGCTTCGCGTTCGACATCTCTTTTCAATCAGCAATCAGCAATCAAAATTCAGCAATTTCAGCATCAATCCTACTCACTCTTGAGCGTCCGCACTGGATCGACCCGAGCGGCTCGCAGCGCCGGCAGCGCACTGGCGATGAGCACGGTGCCGACCACAAGCATCGCAGTCGCCGAGATCGTCAGCGGATCGATGGGTGAGACGCCGACGATGAAGCCGCCGAGTGCGCGGGCGCCGAGCGCGCCGAGCACGGTCCCGGCCGCCAACCCGATCGTCACCAGCGTCATGCTCCCCCGTACGACCAGTCGCACAACATCGATGGTTCGCGCGCCGATGGCTTTTCGGATCCCGATCTCGCGCGTGCGCTGAGCGACGGTCAGCGATACAAGGCCGTAGACGCCCATCGTCGCGAGCATGGCTGCAAGCGCGCCGAATGTAGCCGTCAGCATCGCGCCAACTTGCGCCGGGACAATGGCAACCGCGACCGCCGCAGTCAATGGCTTGATCTCGACGAACACGTCGGGTGCAACCCGACGCATTTCAGACCGGAGAGCCGCTGTGGTTCCGGCCAGATCGGTCGTGCGAACATTCAGGTTCATTTCGCTGAACGGCCGTTGCATGAACGCCGTGTAGACGGTGGGCCTCACGGTTTCGCCGAGCGTCCAATACTTACTGTCCCGGACGGTGCCAATGACTTCGAAGTCGTCGAGACGCCGTCCCACTGCCTGACCGTTCCAGAACATCCGAGCGGCGGTTTCGTTGACGATGGCGACGAGCGGGGCGCCGGGGCCATCACTCGTTTGAAAGTCGCGTCCCGCAATCAGTGGAATCCGCAGGGTCTCGAACCAGCCGGGTGTCACGCGATTAGCCACGACCCAGGGGCCGCGGGTATCGGTGGCGACATTATCAGGATGGACGCGGTGCTCTTCGCGTCCTGTGAGCGAGAGCGGCACGACCGTGGAAAGAGCGGCGGACTGAACCCCAGGCACTGCGCGGATACGCGCCAGCAATTCGGGTGCGACTGCGATCGCCTGGCGGTCGTCGTCAACCACGATGTTCGCGACGACGACGCCAGTGGGGTCGAAGCCCGGGTCGATACGCTGGACGTTCAGCAAGCTTCTGACGAACAGTCCGCTCCACAGGAGGAGCAGGCACGACAGCGTGACTTGTCCAGCAACGAGCACCTGGCGGAAGCGTTGGCGCACCGCACCGGGATCATCATCTTTGAGCGCTGAAACGAGCTCGAGCCGCGTGGCGCGTCGTGCTGGTGTCAGGCCGCAGAGCAGGCAGGTCACCAGTGCCAGCCCGAATGTGTAGACGACCATCCAACGATCGATCGTGAGATCGAACTCGATTGGAAATGGCAAACGCGTGGCGAGGAGATTCAGCATGTCGCCCAGCCACCACGCGACCATGATTCCGGCGCTGCCGCCAATCACGGCGAGCACGAAGCTCTCGGCAAGCAATTGGCGAATCAGCCGGCCGCGTCCCGCGCCGAGCGCGAGCCGCACGGCGATTTCACGCCGCCGCGCGGCGCCGCGCGCGAGAAGAAGACCACCAATATTGGCGCATCCGACCACGAGTACGAGACCGCTGACGATCGTCATCAGCCCGACGAAGAGAAACATTGGCAGCATGACGTTCGACACGCCGCGATACCCGCCGAGTCCATCGACGGCGAACACCGCCATCACCGTAAATTGATCGTCGAGTGCGTAGTCAGCCTTGAGCTGCTTCGCGAGCACCGCCATTTCCGCTTGTGCGCCGGCGAAGTCGCGCCTCTCTTTCAGCCGCCCAACTACTTCGAACGCCGTCTTCTTCCGATCGCGAAGCACGCCGTTGGCGGGCGACGAGTCGACCGGCACCCAGAACTCGGGCACCAGGCCCGGCGGGCGAATGCCGCGAAATCCAGCCGGCATCACACCAAGGACCTCGTACCGCGCGTTGTCGAATGTGATCCACCGCCCGACGATGCGGGAATCGCTTCCGTAGCGAGTGCGCCATACACGATCGCTGAGCACGACGACATCGGTGCGCGTGTCGGCGGGCGTGAACGGGCGACCCAGTCTCGGCGCGACGCCGAGCATCGTCAGATAGTTCGTGGTGACGACTTCCCCCATGGCACGGACCGTCGTGTCTCCGCGCGTGAGGCCGCGCATCGCGCTCGCATGCGCGGCCATATCTTCGAAGCTGGTGCTGCGCGCGCGCAGATCCTGATAGTTGAGCCACGACATCTGGCTCTCGCCCGAGTACACGCGAGCGAGCCGGTCAGGCTGGTTCACGGGCAATGGTTTCAGCGCCAGCGCATTAATGACGCTGAAGATTGCCGCATTACCGCCAATCACGATGGCGAGTGTCGCGATCGCCACAGATGCAAACCTGCGATTGCGACCGATCAGTCGCAGACCGAACCTGACGTCCTGGCGAAGCTCGGTTGCGAACCGGCTGAGCGAGCGACGCCGTTCGATTCCGATGTCTTCACGGACACAGGCGTCGATCCCGCGAGCAACATTCCCGAACTCCCGGAGCGCCTGGTCGCGCGCCGCCGATTCGGACAACCCTTCACGCCGTAGATCCTCCGCGCGCATGTCCACGTGAAAGGCAAATTCCTCGCGAACGTCCGACTGCACATCCTTCTTCGATCGCCTGAGAAACCGGAATATTCGCTTGCTGCCGTGTGGACGGATCGGACGGGTCATGATGAAGTCCTATGCCGGCTCGATAACTTTGAACACCGCTTCCGCGTACCGTTTCCAGAGCGAGATCTCGGCGCGTACCTGCCGTCGGCCAGCCGCGGTCAAGCGGTAGTACTTCGCCTTGCGGTTGTTATCCGAGAGGCCCCACTCCGCTTCGATCCAGCCGCGTCCTTCGAGCCGATGCAGCGCTTGATATAAGGCCGCATCCTCGATGGTGAGCACGCCCTCGGTCCGTTCGCGCACCCACCGGGAAACGGCATAGCCATGTGTCGGGCCGGACTGGAGCGCGCGAAGGATCAGCAGATCGACTGTGCCCTGGAGGAGGCCGAGCGTGGAGTCGCCCATGTATGTGGTGCTTAGACTGAGGGACGGCTCAGAATGTTCCCCTAACCACGTGAGTGGAGCACGAATCGCTCATCACTGATCACTAATCCCCGAATCCGTGGATCCGGATTCGAGGATTCGAGGATTCGGGATTCGAGGATTCGGGATTCGAGGATTAGCGATTCACGATTAGTGATCAGTGATGAGTGATTCCCGCGTCAGGCGAGCGCATCGCGGGCGTACTGTACGCACTTGGCGATCTCAGCATCCCAGGTCGAACCAGCCGGTACGTTGTATTCGAACTCGATACCGGCCGGAATCGCCCAGTGATTCTTCTTCAAGGTCTGAAGGACTTCGCGAAGTGGCGTATCGCCCTGTCCCCATGGCATGTTTTCGGATCCGTCGTGGCACACCTTCTTGCGATCCTTCAAGTGCATGCTGAAGATGCGCGCGTGGTGCTTCTCGATGAAGGGCACCGGGTCTCCACCGACGCCCGCCACGTAGTGGCCGACATCGAGCTGAATACCGTTTCTCGGCGATTGCGCCATGGCCGCATCCCATGCCGTCATCGACGCGGTCGTGTGCAAGTGGTAGCCGACGTTCACGCCGTGCCTGGCGGCCGCGTCTCCGATCCGTTTCGAGATGGCGAGATCGGCCGGCAGCTCCATCGTGATCTGCGACGCACCGAGCGCCTTCGCGGCGTTGAACACGTAGTCGTATTCCGCGTCGGGCTGCGTGAGATTCAGCGTGTATCGGAACGCATAGATAGATACGCCCGCAGCGTCGAACTTCTTCCGAACCTCCACGAATTTGCTCATCGGAACCGACGTCCGCCATTTGAGCATTGTTTCGGCTTGAGCGGTCGCGGCTGCCTGTTGTTCGGGCGTCTGCTGCCCGCCGCGACGGCCTCCTCCTCCTGTTCCTCCTGCCGCCGGCTGCGGCACGCCATTGGTGCAAGGAATCGCGCCAGGTGCCGGTCCCGCAACAGGCGCCGCGGTCGCAGCACCACTCACGGCAGGTGCCGGAGGCGCGGCTGCGGCGCGCCCGCCGCCGGCGGGTAGAGGCGCGCCGGCATAGCGTTCGACCACGGCGGCACTCAATTCCGTGTTGCTGACACCGAACTTGACGAGTGCCTGAAGCACGCCTTCGAGATCGGAGGCTTCAGGACCGAATCGGTAGGGCGCAAAGATCCCGAACGGCACTCCGCCCCAGGTCGAGTTCGGCTTGCCCTGGAATCCGAACGCAAAGTCCCCTCGCCCGAGGAAGCCAGCTGCTGGCGCTGATGCCAAAACGATTTTTCCGAATTCGCGGCGCGAGATCATGATCCCTCCTGCGCTAGACGAAGCCGGTTTACTCTCGTCGGAGAGTTTTGTCAACGAATGACCGTTGACAAGTGGTGCCGCTGACGACAGTCTTACGCCATGTCTCTTCTCCGTGGCGTCGCGTTGTTGCGACTGATAGTGCTCGCATTCACGATCGCGCTGTGCGTTGTCTCGACCTCGTGGAACTCAGCACGCGCCCAGACATCCGGCGCGATCGCACCAACGCCAACAACGCCGCACCCGACGGCACCGCCGCCTGGCTCACCGGCCCCCGGTTCCCGGTGCCTCGGATGCGGGACTGCCCCCGAACCGATCGATTACACCGATCGGACGGGGTGGACACAAATCTTCGACGGCAAAACGCTGAACAACTGGGACGGGAATCCCGAAGTGTGGAAAGTGGAGGATGGCGCGATCACCGCGGCGAACTGGCCCGAGCGCCGCGTCGGCACGACATACATCATCTGGCGCGGCGGCGAGCCAGGTGACTTCGAGTTGAAGCTCGAGGTCAAGGCGGACTACGACGTGCACGGCGGAATTTTCTATCGCTCCGCGATTGGGACGGAACCGGCGAGGGCAGGTGGCTCCGGCGCCCGGGGCGCGACCCCTGGAGGCGCGCCGCGTCCTCAACCTGCGCCGCCAGCGGTCCCCTCCGATCCGAAGTGGAACGCGCGTGGGTACGGGATCGACTGGGACTACGATCCCGGAAACAACGGCAACGTTCAGGATCCGGGAGCAAGTCGCACGGACACGCAGATCGTGTGGCGCGGCCATATCGTGCGCACAGAGAACGGCAAGCGGCCGCGCTCGATCGGGACGCTCGGCGATCGCGACGTGTTAATGAAGTTCATCAACGTCGGCGACTGGAATCAGATACACATCATCGCGCACGGCCACCAGCTCACTCACATCGTCAACGGCCATGTCATGGCGATTCTGATCGATGATGACGATGTGGCAGTGAAGACGAAGGGTCACATCGCGCTGCAGATCGAGCAGTACGGCACCGGCAAGATCAACTTCAGGAACATCTGGTTAAGACAATAGATCGATCACTACAGCGGGCTGTCCGCGTACCATCGGCTCGCACGCACTACGGCGTGCGGAGCGCAACGAGAGGATCGACCCGGCTGGCGCGCCAGGCCGGTCCGGACGCGGCCGCCAGGGCGGCGGCAAAGAACAGGATCACGACGCCGCTCAAGACCGCGGTGGGATCCGCGTTCACCAGCACAACCGACGACAACCACTTGCCGGCGTAGACCGAGACCAACACACCCGGCACCATACCGATCGCGACCGTGCGCGCCGTGTCCAGCAGGACGACACGCACCACCGCGGCCGGATGCTGACCGAGCGCCAGGCGAACCCCGATTTCGCGCGTTCGTTGCGCAACCGCGAACGACACGATCCCGTGCAGGCCGACGATTGCGAGGAGCAGCGCCAGCGTGGCGAGCGCTCCTGTCACAATCGCTCGAAATCGCGCCGGCGCCGCGCTCTCCGCCAACCGTGCCTCCATCGTTTCGGCGTCAGTCAGTGCGACGTCGGGATGGATCGACTTGACGCGTTGCTGCAATTCCATCAGGACCGCCGCCGAGGGCCGGCTGGTTTTCAGCAGAAGCCAGGTATTGCCGCGCACGACCTGCGCGCGCGGCACGTAGACATCCGCGTCCAGCGGATCGCTCAGTGCGGCGTGGCGCACGTCGGCGGTGACGCCGACGATCTCCCACGTGCCGTCGTTCCACTCGATTCGGCGGCCGACCGGATCGGCGCCGGGAAACGCCTTCCTCGCGAACGTTTCGCCGACGACGATCACCGGCGCGCTGCCTTCGCGATCCGAGGGCGACAGGCCGCGTCCAATGATGATCGGCATGCCCATGACTTCGAAGTAGTCCGGACTGACCATAAAGAAGTGCGCCATCGGACCCTGCGGCGGGCTGTCGGCCGTCCCCGCGCGCCGGTATCCGTCTCCCCACGTGCCCGGAGCGAACGGGATGAACATTGCGTGTGCCGCCGAGCTGACGCCTGGCACCGACCGCGCGGCATCACGCAGCCGATCCTGAAAGGCGGCAATTTGCGCGGCCCCGGCGTGCGGGATCGGCGGAACCGATGCGCGAACCGCAATCACGCCCTCTGGAATGAACCCAGGCGCCGTCGACGTGAGGTTGACGAAGGTTCGCGAGAGCAGGACTCCGCCGAAGAGCAGGACGATCGAGATCGAGACCTGCGCGGCGACGAACAGATTGGTCATTCTGGCGTGCCCGCGCGTGAGGCCGCCGCGCGCGTCGCCATGAAGGTCGGTGCCAAGCAGGCTGCCGCGGAGCCGGCGCGTGCGCGGCCAGCCGGCAAGAAGCGCGGCGGCAAGCGTGCAACTCGCGGCCATCGCGAGAACCCGTCTGTCGAGCGTGACGTCGGCCGCGAGCGGCAGCGTCTCTGGATATCGCGACACCAGCCATTGAGCAAGCGGGTGGGCCAGTGCAACACCGAGGCCGCCGGCTAGAGCAAAGAGCGCGAACGCTTCCGTCCAGAGCTGGCGTGCTACGCGGCCCGATGACGCCCCGAGCGCGGCACGAACGCCAAACTCGAGCGACCGTGCGTGGGCCTGTGCGAGCAGCAGGTTGGCGATGTTCGCGGACGCCAGCGCCAGCAGCATGGCAACCGCCAGCGCGAGCAGCACCATCATCGGCTTGATTGGCCCGACCATCGCGTCCTGAAGTGGATCGATTCGTACCGTCCGATTGCGATTGGTGTCCGGATACGCTGCCGCGAGACGTGCGGCAATCGTTGCGATTTCCTCCTTCGCCGCCGCGAGTGTCGCATCGCCGCTCAATCTCCCGACGGCCGACAGCGCGATCGATCCGCGCTGGTTCAGAAATGAAGACGGAGAGAATGTGAGCGCAGTCCAAACATCGGCACCGCCTGCCGGAAATCGATCGGCTTCCGGCGGAAGCACACCGACGATCCTGTGGCGCGCGCCGCCGAGCTGCAGCATGCGGCCGACGGCCGTCGCATCTCCGCCGAAGCGCGCCTTCCAGAACTTGTAGCCCAGCATCACCCCCGGAGTCGCACCATACACATACTCGTCGCGGGAGAGCACGCGCCCGAGATGCGGCTGAATGCCGAGAATTGGAATCACGTCGGCGGTCGTCAACATCACCGTCGCGGCCAACGCCGGCACGTCGTTCCCCACCCGCACGTCCCCCGGTTCTACGTCATACAGGCCGATGGCTTCGAGCCGGGTCGAGGCTGCCTGCCAGTCACGCGCGTCGAGGTAATTGACTTCCGGCACCTGTCCCACGTTTGTAACGGAAGTGCTGAAGCGAACCAGCCGCTCCGGCCGCTGAAACGGCAGCGGCCGAAGGAACACTCCCTCCATCACGCTGAAGATCGCCGTACTGGCGGCAATACCGAGCGCGATCGCGAGGACCACAGAGATCGTGAGGACGGGTGCTCGTCGGCTCGTCCGCCACGCGTAACGGAGATCAGCAGTCACGTTCGCAAGCATGAGGGTTCTCGGTTCGCGCTGCCTCGCCGCCAGAAGCGTCATGAGGGAAGCGCCAAAGGTCGCTGCGCGCCGTGCGACCAGCGGCGGAGCAGAGAGCCAAATCTGCTTCCAGTACCAGCGTCGTGCGGCCCTCACGCCGGCCGACGCGGCTGTGACTTGAAACTCTTCATCGAGGTCGTCTGCGAGGAATTTGCGATCGTCGCCCACAGGCAATACTCGAAGCAGCACCCGTGCGAGTCGCGGTGGTGACGGCCTCACGAGCGGCCGCCCTTCAGGTCCGGCGACAGGCCGGCCATCATCCGTCCCAGCATCGACGTCGAATGGCGGAGCATGCGCATTCCCGATTGCGTGAGAGTGAAATGCTTCTTCGCGCGGCCGCCTTGCACCGGCTCTGGATCCGACAACCGAAACCGCACCAGGCCTTTCTCTTCGAGCCGTGCCAGGGTCGCATAGACAGCTCCAATAGCGACGGTTCGATCGGTACGGCTTTCGATCTCGCGGCGGATCGTCACGCCATACGCATCGTCGCCGAGATGTGCCAGCGCCAGCATCACGTAGAGTTCAAATTCCCCGACGAAATCACCTTTAGCCATGTTTCTTCTACAAACGCGTACTTAGACGCATCCGGCGGCCGAAAGGTTTACCGTCGATGCGCGGCAACTACTCCTGGATGTGGCGGCGTTGGCGATCATTGCCGGCCGCCGATCCGCGCTACTGAACGACTTCTACTTTTTTCCTCGGACTCGAGATCGTGACCGGCACCTGGATCACGTTGGGATAACGGTTCTGCCCTTCATCGAAAATGGGGGAGAACTGACCAGTGTTGATCGAGACACGCACGATGTAGTCCCCCGCCGGCACACCGGTGATGTCGATCCACTGGCCGACGAGCTGCTTGTAGTACCAGTCGCCCCAGCCGGACGTGATTCCCTGATTGCTGCACTCGTAGCCGTGGCTCTTCCCGCCATCCTCGTACTTGAACGAATCTTCGAAGCAGAATCCCTGCTTGGTACCGGCAACGACGACCTTACCGTCGAGCGTCAGCAGTTCGTAAATCGAGAAGTACTTGATGTGGTAGTGGCCGTGGCATTGATGGAAGACGAAGTATGGAGCGTACGGATTATTGGGGTCGCTGCGATCGCCGACCACGAGATCGCCATCACCGCGGTTCATCAACACGGTGTCGAAACGAAGTAACCGGCGATAACCTGGGCCGCCGACGACTTCTTCGGCGATCGCGCAATCGGTGGGCTCGAAGTAGCGATCCACGATCTCCATCTGCGACACGAAGCGCTTCCAGTCCACCATGAGATCGGGTTTGCCGCCATTTGTGTAGATCGGGAAATCGGCCACGACGCTGGTGCGCTGCGCAAACGATTCGCGCGGCCACAGCAGCGTCGCGGCCACGGCTGCAAAACATACGACACGAACGAGAACGCGGGGGCTCGGCATTGATCGTCTCCTGAAGAGCGCTGGTTCCTGCGACGCGAGAGTATACCCGACGAGCACTCTCCAGATCTGGCCGCCGTTCACCCATTCGGAGTGCTCACTGAACTGCCCGAAACGCAGAGCGCAGGTCGTACTTCGCCACCTGCCGTCCGAGTACGACACCCGCGACGCCGGAGAATCGGTAGTGGAATCCTGCCCAGACGCGCGCGTCCACAATCTCGTTCCGCAGCGCGGCTGGATTCGCATAGGTACGCATGAGGTCGATGTTTCCGGTCGCCGGGTTGAGGCCGCGGATCACGAGATTGAAACGCTGAGTGCCGAGAAAGGCACTGAAGACTTCTGCCATCGCGGAAGTAATGGAACCGTGTGCTGCCGGATACTCGGGATGGTTCGGAGTATTTCCTGCAGCCGGCCGCCAGCCCTCCTGCTCGATCGTGGCGTCGTTCCCGTCCTGATAACCGATTGTGCCGTAGGAATCGGCCGTCACCGCCTTCGGGTCGATGGCGGTAACGGGCCGCCAGAACAGGAAGTGGTACTTAGCATTCATTACGGCGATCTGAGCGTCAGCGCCGACGATGTTGATCATCGCTTGTAAGCGCGCGGTCTCCACGAGACTCAGGCCATAGGTGTCCGCGACGTCCCGCAGGGCGCGGTTGTACTGTCGGATCACGTTGGCGGTCCAGAAGAACGCCGTGGCGGTTTGCTGCGGCGTGCGAACGTCGCTCGTGATCCCGCCGGCCCGTTTGATTTCGTTGAATGCGTCCACCCACTCCGCGCTTTGAAGCGAAGGCGGGCCGTCCGGACGGAACTGATCTGCGCTCTGAAGAATGAACGGCGTGACGTCGCCGACCCACGGTGTTTGGGCCGCGCCGAATGGCGGCGTGAGACGCCACACCCCTGGACCTTCCGGCTTCTTCGTAAAGGCAGATGTCGTGGCGATCGGCGTGAGGCGTCCGTCACCGCTTCGTGAGCTGATTATCAGGTTCGCCGCTGCCAGACCGACGGTCTGTCCATCGCTTTTTGCCTGTCCGTCCGGGATCGCCGCAAGCGAGGACTCGTACAGTGTCGCAAGCCTGGATGCCTGGCCTGGAAAGTAAGCGATGAGCGCTCGGTATGCGGCCTCTACCGCTGCCGCGTCCGCCGAGGCTCCGGCCGGCGCGGTTACACCCGTGCCGTACGGCTCGTAGCGTCCCGCAATCGCAACGACGGCGTCGTAAACGGCCGCTGAGACATACGCCATATAGATGAGGCCTTCGTTCTGAAATGGCCGCGGCGTCGGATGAAACACCGTCAGTGTTTCCTCGGCAATCTTGTTCCACTCGGTCACGCAGTTTCGCTCGGCGCCGCCGCATGGTCCGCCAACAGCCTGTGTCGGACGCGGTTCGGCCAGTACCAGAACCAGGGCAACCACACATAAGCTGCAGACAGCAGTCCTGTAAGGTTTGAGTGCTCTTGTCGGCCGGTTATCGTTTTTCACGCTGTGATGACGCCGTCTTGCCATGGTTCGCTCCTGTGTGTGAGCGCCGCAGAGGTCGCTCGCAGCGCTACGAATGGGTAAGAGGGCGACACCATACGGCTGCGGCGGCGGTCGCGCCATTTGCGTGTGCTGAGTTGTCGCTGAGTCGATAAAGACCGTGATCTGTTGGAGTTGCGCTCGCGTCTGAGAGCCCTTCCGGTATAA
>Ga0075425_100004880_pt1 | contig 13897 bp, 11 predicted proteins | sample SoiMethybrSBSTD4_FD_75300 | JGI IMG/M metagenome (GOLD analysis project Ga0075425, IMG submission 75300) | Bulk soil microbial communities from a Populus tree surrounding site in Tennessee, USA - Soil MetaG P. TD hybrid SBSTD4 | ecosystem: Environmental > Terrestrial > Soil > Tree plantation...
AGCAGGCTGCCGATCCCGAACCCGCTGACCGCCGCCACCGCGCCCGCCAGCGTTCCCGCCAGCAGCAGGAGAGCGTCGAAGGTCACCGCGGCGTGAATTGCTTCAGGTCGTAGATGTCGAGGGTCTTCTCCAGGCCGGCCACCCGGTCGACCATCTTTTCGAATCCGTCCTGGCCGAACTTGTTGTGCTCCTCCTTCTCGAACGTCTCGCCGAGCGCGTCGTATTCGTTCGCGGAGACGAGCCCACGCAGGGCGGGGAAGAGCACGGTGTCCTCGCGCGCCTCGTGCGGGGCGTACATGCGGACGAAGGAGGCCAGGGCCGCGGCCAGCTCCTTCTTGTCGTCGGCCCCTTTGAGGCCCCCGGTGGCGAGGACCAGTATCTTCTCCGTCACGCGGCGCCCGGCCCGGTGCTGCTCTCCGAGGACGTCCACCAGGTCCACGAGCGTGTGGCGGCTCCGGAAGCGCGGGAAGAGGTGCCGCTCCTCCAGCTCCTCGTGGTACTCCTCGATGAAGGCCCGGATGATCCGCGCTCCCGCGGCCACCGTCTCCGGCGCGAAGTCCAGGTTGGCTCCGATCCGCCGGTTCACCTCGTCGTAGACGAGCAGGACGCGCTTGAGCAGGCCGTGCTCGCGCATCAGGTCTTCAGTCGGAGTGACGTCTTCTTCCTTGTTCTCCTTCGGCGGCGTCACCGCGGGCTTCTTGAGGGGAGCGGGCGAAGCGGCGGCGAGAAGGAAAGCGGGGCCGGCGGCATGGAGGAAATGACGGCGTCCGGGCTCGAACATGGCGTCTCCTGGCAAGTATTCACGACCCTCGCGACTCGCGACGGCGTCGCGATCAGCATACGCTCGCATTCGACGAGACGGAGCCCGAGTCATCTCAGAAGCGGAGCCTCAGGCCGCCGTTGATCGTGCGGCCTTCCAGGGGAGCCCAGGCGTCCACCGTCCATCGACCGTCGTCGGCGCGGACCGGCCGCACCAGGGGCGCATGGCGGGTCTGGCGCACGTCGGTGAGGTTCTCGGCGTTCACGAAGAGCCGGACCCGGCCGATGGTCCGTTCCGCGAGCATCCCGACGATCACGTAGGGCACGCTCTCGTCGCGATACGGATCGTCCTCTAGCCGCTGCCGGCCAGTGTAGTAGACCTCCAGTCCGACGCGGCCCTTGCCTGGTTTCTCCCAGGCGGCCACGAGGCCGGCCGCGTGCCGCGGCGTCAGCGCGACCTCTTCGCGTACGAGGTCTTCGGGGTCGACTTCCGTGGAGGAGGTGAACGTGTAGGTCGCGGTGGCCACGAACGGCCCCCACCGCGCGCGGGCCAGGGCCTCGACGCCCGCCGTCTGCGTCGAGCCGGGAGCGTTGACGATGGCGATGCGCTGCGGGCCCGCCGAGCGAACCGCGATCGGATCATGGACGAGCGAGCCGAACACGGTGCCGTGCATCTCGACGATTCCGGCGGTGGTGCCAGCGTCGAGCGAGGCGCTGGTGGCGCGCTCGGCCTCGAGGGGGCCGAGCGGTGCCAGACGATGGAGGCCCACCGCCTCCGTTTCCTCCGTGAAGGGCGTGGGGGCGAAATATCCCCGCCCCAGAGATCCGCGGATCGTCCACCGCCCCGGACGCAGCAGCGCCGAGGCGCGGGGATTCACGAACGTCCCGAAGGCGCTGTGGTGGTCGACTCTCACGCTGACGGAGACGGTCGCCGCCCTGGTGACCGCGAAATCGTCCTGCAGGAAGAGGCCCGGCACCGTGTACGTGTAATCGAAGCCGCTCACGTCCTGCGCGCGATACCCGTCGACTTGAACCGCGGCCCCCGCGACCCACGTGTGCCGCCCGCTGGTGGCGGTCACGGACGTCTCCGCGAGCGCGGTCTGGTGCCGGTCGCGCTCGATCACGCCGCCGAAGTCGTGACGGTGCCGCTGGCTCATCACGGAGGCACGCGCGGAAAGCAGCCGCGTCGTGCCGAGCGGAAAGCGGGCGATGCCCCCACCGTCGAAGCGCAGTGTGTCCAGCGCCTCCTCGAACGGCTGTCCGTCAGGAACGACTCGATCCGGCAGCGTTCCCCCTCGCCTCTCCTCGTCCATCGCTCCCGCGGTGACGAAGACCGATTTTCCCGAGCCGTCGTTCCAGAAGAAGCGCGGGCGCAGGAGGCCGCGCCCGTACCCGGGCATATCGGCCCAGCCGTCGCCGTCGACGTCCTGGCGCGCCTGGCCGTGCGCCCCGGCCAGCAGGGTCGTGCCCCACCGGTCGGAAAGAGGTCCGGCCAGCCAGAGCACGCCGTCCGCCCCCTTGCGCGTCGTCCCGTTGAGCAGCAGCTCGCGCTCGTGCCCGCTCTCGGGCGGCCGGCGGGAGACGAGGTTGACGACGCCGCCGAGAGCGGAGGCGCCGTAGAAGGCCGAGGCGACGCCCTTGATGATCTCGACCTGGGCCAGGTCCATGGGAGGGATCTGGAGGAGACCGATCGACCCCGTCTGTCCCCCATACAGGGGAAGGCCGTCGGCCAGGATTTGCGTGTAACGCCCGCGCAGGCCCTGCACACGCACGTTGGCGGCGCCGAGAGAGGGAGACGCGATCTGCACGCGTAGCCCGCCGGTTTCGTTCAGGAGCATGGCCACGTCGCCGGGGGTCATGAGCAGCTTCTCTTCGATCTCCTCGCGGTCGAGGACTTCCACGCGGACGGGCTCGTCCTGCAGCCTCCTTCCGCTGCGCGTCGCGGTGACGATCACCTCCTCCGCCAGCTCGAGATGGGGCCTCAGCTCGACCACGACGCGGGTCTCCTCTCCGGGCCGCACCGCCACCTCGGCCGTCTCCGGCTCCATGCCTTCCGCGCTGACCTCGACTTTCGCGGTCCCACTCGGCACGTCGAAGGCAGCCCGCCCCTCGCCATCCGTCGTGTACGTGCGCGCGCCGATCCGCACCGTGGCGTCGGGCACGGGGACTCCCTCGCGCATGACCTGGACCCTTACGCGGCCCGTGGCCTCGGGCTCCACCCCCGACGCCCATGCTGCCCACAGCACGGCTGCACACACCCACACGATTCGACCCATGCTCCACACCTGTCTTCCTGATGGAGGGACTGGGTTCCGCTCGGCGCGCCGCCGAGCAGGGCAGGCTAGGTGAGGACGGGTCTGGGGACGTGGAGGATGTCGCGGACGAAGGGAGACGAGATCGGGCCGGTCGTCAGCTCGGGGACGGCTCCGATGGGCTCCGGGGCGGCGCCGGCTCGTGCGACATCCATGACGAGGAGCGGCGCCGTCCGGCAACACGCCGTGGCGCAATCGCGGCTGCCGTCTTCGTCTTCGCAAACAGAGACGCACTCCGCCGCCGCGCCCAGCGCCAGGTGGAACGCGAGCGCGAGCAGCAGCGCGCGGACAACTCGCCGTGACACGAGGGCCATGTTACCGCGATGCGAGCTCCAGGCGCTGCTTCCACAGCAGGTAGATCGCGGGATAGACAAGAAGCTCCATCACGAACGACGTCGCCAGGCCGCCGACCATCGGAGCCGCGATCCGCTTCATGACATCGGCGCCCGTGCCCACGGACCACATGATGGGCATGAGGCCCATGAAGGCGGCGGTCACCGTCATCATCTTGGGCCGCACGCGTTTGACGGCCCCGTGCACGATCGCCTCCTCGAGGTCCTTTCGATCGCGAAGCCGGCCCTTCCCGCGCGCCTCGTCATAGGAGAGATCGAGGAAGAGAAGCATGAACACGCCGGTCTCGGCGTCGAGGCCCATCAGCGCGATCATCCCCACCCAGGCCGCGATGGAGACGTTGTAGCCGAGCAGCCACATGAGCCAGACGGCGCCGACGACGGAGAACGGCACGGCCAGCAGCACGATGCCCGCCTTGGCCGCGGACCCGGTGTTGGCGTAGAGCAGGAAGGCGATCAGGAAGATCGTGATGGGCAGCACGAGCTTGAGCCGCTCGCGCACGCGGAGCATGTTCTCGTATTGGCCGCTCCATTCCAGGGAGTAGCCGGGCTCGAGCGTGACGGACGCCGCCACCACCTCCTTCGCGCGGTCGACGAAGCCGCCGATGTCGCTCTCGCCCGTGTCCACGTAGACGTAGCCGGAGAGGAGGCCATTTTCGTTGCGCACCATCGACGGGCCCTGGACGGAATGCAGGTCGGCGATCTGCGCGATCGGCACCTGGGCGCCCGTCGGCGTTTTCACCAGCACCTCGCCCAGGCGGGTGAGGTCGCCCCGCAGCTCGCGCGGGTAGCGCACATTGACCGGGAAGCGGGCGCGGCCTTCGATCGTCGTCGTCACGTTCTCGCCGCCGACGGCCGCCATGATCGCGGCCTGGGCATCGGCGACGGTCAGGCCGTAGCGGGCAAGGCTCTCCCGCCTGAGGTCGAAGTCCAGGAAGTACCCGCCGGCCACGCGCTCGGCGAAGACGCTGCGTGTTCCCTTCACGCGCCGCAGCGCCTCCTCGACCTGCTGCCCGATGGCCTCGATCTTCTTGAGGTCGGGACCGAACACCTTCACCCCGATCGGCGTGCGGATGCCCGTGGTCAGCATGTCGATGCGGTTCTTGATGGGCATGGTCCAGGCATTGGTCGTGCCCGGGAACTTCATGGCCGCGTCCATCTCGTCGACCAGCTCTTCGTACGAAAGGTGGTCGGACCAGATGCGCCGCAGCACCAGGTTCTTGAGCCACTCCGGCGCCCATCGTGAGTACCAGCGGTCCTTGGCCCGCCACGCGGACGGCGGCTTGAGGTTCACGACCGTCTCCACCATCGACAGGGGAGCGGGGTCGGTCGAGGTCTCGGCGCGACCGGCCTTGCCGTGGACCTGCAGGACCTCCGGGAAGGTCATGAGGACGCGGTCCTGCGCCTGCAGCCAGTGGCTCGCTTCCGCGACCGAGATGCCGGGCAGGGTCGTCGGCATGTAGAGGATCGTTCCCTCGTTGAGGCGCGGCATGAACTCGTGCCCCAGGGACAGGTACGCGGGTACGGTGGTGAGGACGACGAGCAACGCCGCCCCGATCACCGCCTTCGGATGGCGCAGCACGAACCGGCAGGCCGGCTCGTAGACCGCGAAGAGGGCACGGCTGATGGGGTGGCGCTCCTCCGGGTAGTAGCGGCCGACGGTGACCGTGTTCCACGCGTGGCTCAGCCACCGCGGCCGGAAGTGCGCCCAGTGCATCCGCGTGAACATCATCCGCAGGGCGGGGTCGAGCGTGAGGGCCAGCACCGCGGCCATGAACATGGTGAGGTTCTTCGTCCAGGCCAGCGGACGGAACAGTCGGCCCTCCTGGTCGACGAGCGTGAAGATGGGGAGGAAGGCCACCGCGATCACGAGCAGCGAGAAGAAGACGGACGGTCCCACCTCGAGCAGGGCCTCCAGCCTCACCTTGTGGAAGTCGCCGTGGCCGCCCTCGCTCTGCCAGCGCTCGAGCTTCTTGTAGGCGTTCTCCACCTCGACGATGGCGCCGTCCACCAGGACGCCGATGGAGATCGCGATCCCGGCCAGCGACATGATGTTGGACGAGATACCCATGAGGGACATGGGGATGAAGGCCAGCAGCACGGAGACGGGGATGGTGACGATGGGCACGATCGCGGAGGGAACGTGCCAGAGGAAGACGAGGATGACGAGGCTGACGATGATGATCTCGACGATCAGGTCGTGCTCCAGGTTGTCGATGGCGCGCTGGATGAGGTCGGAGCGGTCGTAGGTGGTGACGATCCGGACGCCCTCCGGGAGGGAAGCCCTGGTTTCTTCGAGCCTCTCCTTCACGCGGCCGATCACTGCGCGCGCGTTCTCTCCGTGCCGCATCACGACGACTCCGCCGGCCACGTCGCCGCGCCCGTTGAAGTCGCTCACGCCGCGCCGCATCTCCGGCCCCAGCGCCACCCAGGCGACGTCTCGCACGAGCACGGGAGTGCCCGTGGCGGTCTCGGCCTTGAGCACGACCGCCTCCAGGTCCTCCTTCTGTTTCACGTATCCCCGGCCGCGCACCATGAACTCGCGGCCGCCCATCTCCAGCAGGCGCCCGCCGACGTCCTGGTTGCTCTTGCGGACGGCATCGGCGACGTCGGTGATCGACAGGCCGTAGCTGCGCAGCCGGTTGGGGTCCACGGTGATCTGGTATTGCTTGACGAATCCGCCGAAGGAGGCGACCTCGGCCACGCCCGGGACGGACTGAAGGCGGTAGCGCAGGTTCCAGTCCTGGAAGGCCCTGAGGTCCGCCGAGGAGTTCCGTCCCGACTCGTCGACGAGCGCGTACTGGAACACCCAGCCCACGCCCGTGGCGTCAGGACCCATCTCGGTGGTGACGCCCTGCGGGAGAAGGGGCTGGATCTTGCTCAGGTACTCGAGCACGCGGCTGCGCGCCCAGTAGAGGTCGGTCCCGTCCTGGAAGATGACGTAGACGTACGAATAGCCGAAGTCGGAGAAGCCGCGGACGACCTTCACGTGCGGAGTGCCGAGGAGGGCGGCCACGATCGGATACGTGACCTGGTCCTCGATGATGTCGGGGCTGCGGTCCCAGCGGGAATAGACGATGACCTGCGTGTCGGAGAGGTCGGGGATGGCGTCGACGGGAATGTGGCGGAGCGTGTAGATGCCGTAGAGGACGGCGACCGCCGTGACCGCGAGCACGAGGAACTTGTGCTCGGCGCTGAACCGGATGACGCCGCGGACCATGTCAGTGCCCGCCCGTCGAGCGCGCGATCGCCGCCCGCAGGCTCGATTCGGAGTCGAGCAGGAAGTTGGCGGAGACGACGACGCGCTCGCCGGCGGAGAGGCCACGCCGGACCTCGTAGCCGCCGGCCACTCTCGCCCCCAGAGCGACCTCCCGTGGCTCGTATTGGCCGTCGCCCTTGTCCACGAAGACGAGCGTGCGCTCGCCCGTCGGAATGATCGCGGTATCCGGCACGGTAAGGGCAGGTGTCGAGGCCGCCTCCAGCGAGACGTCCACGAACATGTCGGGCTTGAGCGCGCCGCCGTGGTTGTCGACGTCGATGCGCGCCTCGACCGTGCGTGTGTCCGGCTTCACCGTCGGCGACACGAAACGGACGATCCCGCGCCAGTCGCCTCCGGGTGGCGTGGACAGGCTCACGCGTACGGGGGCGCCGACGCGCACCGCGCCGAGATCCTTCTCGTACACCTCGGCCAGGATCCACACGTGGGACAGGTCGGCGATCTCGTAGAGTCGATCCGCAGGCGAGACCTTCATTCCCTCGACGGACAGCTTCTGGACGACGATCCCGGAGACGGGAGAGACCACGGTCACGGTCCGGCGGGCGGTGCCGGTCTTGTCCAGGGCCGCGATGTCCTCGGGTCCGAGGCCGAGCGCGCGCAGGCGCTGCCGCGCCGCCTCCGCCAGCTCGGCGCCCCCTTTGGCCACGCCGGGCACGGAGGAATCTCCGAGGCGTCCCTGCGCGCCGACCGCGACCACGTACTCCTTCTGGGCCGCGACCAGCTCCGGGCTGTAGATGGCGAGCAGCGGCTGGCCCTTGCGTACGGGCTTGCCGGTGAAGTCCACGTACAGCTTCTCGATGTAGCCCTCGTAGCGCGTCTGCACGACCTCGCGCCGCCGCTCGTCGATGGCCACGCGTCCGACCGTGTGGACGGTGCCGGCGGTGAATCCCGAACCCACGGGCACGCTGCGGATGCCCAGGAGCTGCGCTCGTTCGGGAGAGACCTTGATCTCCGCGCGGTCCGGCAGGGTCAAGCCGCCCTGTGCCTCGTCCGCGTAGACGGGCACGTAGTCCATGCCCATGGAGTCCTTCGACGGCCTTTCCGAGTGAATGGACGGGTCCATCGGATGGCGGTAGAAGAGGACCCGCCGCGGCGTTGCGCCGGATGCCCCCGCCGAGGCCGCGCGCCCCGGTGCGCTGCGCTTCTCGAGCTTCATGTCGCAGATCGGACAGTCGCCGGGCTTGTCCCGGACGATGCTCGGATGCATGGGGCAGAAGTACTCGTCCCCACCCTGAGCCGCCTGGCCGCTGGCGTGGCCGTACCAGGCCCCGATACCCACGCCGCCGGCCACGAGCACGACGGCGAGGGCGACGACGACCGCCTTTGTCCTGGTCAGCATGCCGTCACCTCGTCTCCGACGCCGAGCTGGCCATGGTCCCCGGAGGACCCGCCGGCGCCCCCATCGAGCCCGTGCCCGGCATGGCCGAGCGGCCGTGCATGAGGAGGGAGTCGATGCCCGTTGGCGGCTCGAGGCTGGCCTCCTCGAGACGCGCGATCTCGGCCGCACGAATGGCGACGACGCGTACGTAGTCGGTCTTGTCCTCGAGCAGGGCGGAGGCCGCGCCGAGGACGGCGGCCTGGGAGCCCTGGCCGGAGGCGTAGGTCGCGGTGGCGGACTGAACGGCCACCTCGCCCTGGGGGAGAAGACCGTCACGGTAGGTCGCGGCGATCGACTCGGCGGCCTCGATCAGGGCGAGACGCTGCTCGACGACCGATCGCAGCCTGATCCGCACGTCTTCCACGCGCGCCTGGCTCGCGGCCAGGCGTGCTTGCGCCTCGGCCAGTGCCCCGGCGGCCCGCGCTCGCGAGGCGAGCGACACCGAGGCGCTGGCTTGCCACATGGGCGGCAGGCCCCCGCGGTTGATGAGGCCGCCCTGCACGGCGAAATCCGGCTTGGCTTCGAGACGCGCCAGGCTCACCGCACGCTCGTCGCGCGCCACGGTGACCTCGGCCGCCTTCAGCTCCGGACTGGCGGCTTCGACGGCGCCCGTGATCTCTTCCAGGGACCGGCCGTCGGCCGGGAGGGAGAGGATGTCGGGCACCTCGATCGGCGTGTCGAGGGGCCGAGCCCGCAGGGCATTGATCTCCGCCTGGCGGGCACGCGCCTCGGCATGGTGCTGGGCGTGGAGGGCCTGGACGCGCGTGGCTTCCATCTGCGCGCGCAACATCTCCTGCTGGGATCCGACCGCGGAGGCATACCGGACGCGCGCCGTTTCCCGTACCTCGTCCCAGACCTTGCGATGCTCCATGGCGAGGGTGGCCAGGCTGCGGGCGACGGCGAGGCCGTAGTAGGCACGCTTGACGGACGCGACCAGGCTGAGGCGGACGCGTTGGACATCGGATCCGGCCAGCTCGGCATTCGCCTCGGCCACCTGCCTTCGCAGGCCGAGCCGGCCCGGATACGGGATCTCCTGACCGGCGGTGACGCCGAGCATCGTCATGGGCTCGCGGCCCAGGCTCGGGGCGACCCCGTCGTTCTGGTAGAAGACGCCGAGCGTCGGACCGGGACGAGCGCCGGCCTGGACGGGGCGGGCGCTCGCCGCCCGTTCGAGCTGCTGCGCGGCCAGGAGCTGCGGATTCCGCGCGAGGGCCTCGCTCACGAGGCCCTCCAGCACCGGATCCTCGGCGGACGGAGCCTCCGCGCGGGCGGTTCCGGCCCCGGCCACGGCGGCGAGGCCCAGGGCGAGTACGACATTCCAAGACGACATCGGTCACCTCTCGAAGGCAAACGGACGCACCGCGGGCAGACCGCGACGCAAGCTCAGGCGCGCCGCGTGCGCGCGCCTAGGAGAGGAGGATCAGACGCGGAGGACGAGGGGCGGAGAAGGGGTGACGGTGACGGGGGTTGGAGGCACGACCGGCGCCGCCACGGTCACCACGAGGGTCGCGAAATCGGCGTGGACGGCCGAGGTATCCGCGACGGGCGTCGCGCCATGGGACACACCGGGCGTGACCGAACAGCAATCGCGGTCAGCCGTTCGGACTCCGTCCTCCCCCGAACAGCAGCCGTGGTCCGCCACGGCGGGGGGCATCAGGCAGGCGGCGAGGCACACGACCACGAAAGAGAGGCCATAGCCCAGGGCAACGAGAAGAGTGCCGGTCCGCCGCATGACGGTTCATGGAAACATCCGTCACCGGCCATGTCAAATAGACCCGATGTACTACCTGCCCTTGGGACCTCGGTCCTCGATCCTAGAACAGGGCGCGGATCGCGAAGTAGCTGAGGGCGGACACCGCGGCCGAGAGCGGGATGGTGAGGACCCACGCCCACACGATGCGGCCCGCCACGCCCCACTTGACCGCGGAGATGCGCCGGGTGGCGCCCACCCCGATGATCGCGCCCGTGATCGTGTGCGTCGTGGACACGGGAATGCCGAGGTGCGTGGCCACGAACAGGGTGATCGCCCCCGAGGTCTCCGCGCAGAACCCGCCCATGGGCTGGAGCTTCGTGATCTTGGTGCCCATGGTCTTCACGATGCGCCAGCCGCCGAACATCGTACCCAGCGCGATGGCGGCGTGGCTGATGAGGATGACCCACAGCGGCACGTCGAAGGTCTTCAGGTAGCCGCCGGAGACGAGAAGGCCGGTGATGATCCCCATCGTCTTCTGCGCGTCGTTGCCGCCGTGGCCCAGGCTGTAGAGGCCGGCGGAGACGAGCTGCAGGCGCCGGAAGAGCTGGTCGAGCTTGAAGGGGTGCCAGCGCCGGAAGGTCCAGCTCACTGCCACCATGAGCAGGAAGCCGACGAACAGCCCCATCAGGGGGGCCAGAACGATGAAGACGAGGGTCTTGGTCCAGCCGGAGATGAGGATCGCGCCCGTCCCCGCCTTGGCCACGGCCGAGCCCGCGTAGCCTCCGATGAGCGCGTGCGACGAGGAGACGGGCAGGCCGTAGTACCAGGTGAACAGGTTCCACGTGATGGCCCCGATGAGCCCGGCCAGGATCACCTCGTTCGTGACCACGGAGAGGTCGATCATCCCCTTGCCCATCGTCTTCGCCACCGCGGTGCCCATCACGAAGGCGGCCACGAAGTTGAAGAACGCGGCCCACAACACGGCCTTCTGGGGAGAGAGGACGCGGGTGGAGACGACGGTGGCGATCGAGTTCGCGGCGTCGTGGAAGCCGTTGAGGAAGTCGAAGGTCAGGGCGACGAGGATGATGATGACGACGACGGTGAAGGACGTCGACAAGGGCGGCCGGGCCTCAGGCGTTCTTGATGACGACGTTGCCGAGGACGTGGGTGAACTCCTTGCATTCGTCGCAGGCGTCCTCCAGCCCCTGGTAGATCTCTTTCCACTTCAGGATCTCGACCGGCGTCTTGCCGTCGCCCCCGCGGAAGAGGTCCGCGATGACCCCGAAGTAGACGGCGTCCGCCTCGTTCTCGAGCACCGAGATGCGGACGATCGATTCCTGGATCTGCTTCTCGTTGGACAGGTCCCAGACCAGGCTCGTCGCCTTGTGGATCTCCTCGACCATGGCCACGATGATCTCCGCGAACTTCCGCAGCGGCTCCGGCGATTCCTTGATCTCGAAGAGGATCAGGTACTGGGCGACTCCCTCCATGTAGTCGAGGATGTCGTCGAGGTCGGTGGCGATGGTGCGGATGTCCTCGCGGTCGAGGGGGGTGATGAAGGTCGAGTTGAGGGCGTTGAAGATGTCGCGGGTGATGATGTCGCCGTCGTGCTCCAGGGCCTTGAGCTGCGCCACCTTCGCCTTCCGGTCGTCCAGGCTGGTGCTCTTCGCGATCTCCAGGAAGAGGCGGGCCGACTGCAGCAGGTGCTGCGTGTCCTTGTCCAGGAGCTCGTGGAACCGCTCCTCCTTGGGCATGAAGAACTTGACGATCTTGTCGCCTCGCACGCGGACCTCCTGATGCTCTGGACGATGACGATGGTTCGACGACGCCGTGACGCTGGTGTGACCAAAGGCTATCACACGGCGGAGGCCGATCAGTCGCTCCCCGGTCATACGGGCATGAGAAAAGAGCCCATGCGTCCTCTCGACGGTGTCCGCATTCTCGTCATGGATCGTTCCCTCCGCCGCGCGCGGGCGGCCTGCCGGCTTCTGGAAGACTGGGGTGCGCGGGTCGCGCTGGCCGGCACCGCCGGCGCCGCCTGCGCGGCCGCCCTGGCCTTTCACCCGGAAGTGATCGTCAGCGGGGCCGGATTCGCGTCGTCGCAGTGGCACCCGGTGGTCCGCCTGCTCGGCGACGCGCCTCCCGCCGTGCTGGAGTGGAAGGAGACGGCGCCGCCGGAGGACGTGGCCAACCTCGCCCTGCGCCTGTACGCGGGCTCGCGGCGCTAGCCGGCGCGGCGGAGGCGCGTCAGCGGGCTTGCGGCTCGACCACGCGCCGCCACGTCTCCAGCAGCAGCCGCGTGACCTCGCCGGACGGCGGCTCCGCCACCGCGGGCACGTCCAGGCGCACGCCGTAGGGCTTGAGCCGGTTCCACGGGTTGTCCGGATCCGTGCCCAGCACCTTCACGTCCGGGTTGGCGGGACGGAACCCGAAGGCGAGGGCCCGCGTCTGCACCTCGGGCGACAGCAGGAAGTCGCGCAGGTCGCGCGCGGCCGTGCGCTGCTCGGGGGTGACCCAGGTCCCCTTGAGGACCACGAACGGGTGGTTCGACCACAACGTGGGCTTCGGGTAGTAGACGGCGAGGTTGCCCCAGCGGCCCTGCGCCGCCGCCATGTCGGAGATGGCCACGCTTTCGTAGTTCCAGATGAGGTCGTACTTCGAGGGGCCGTACAGGATCATCTCGCGCATGTAGGTGCCGGACGAGGTGCCGAACTTGCCGACGGCCGTCTCCACCTCGCGCAGCCACTTCTGGAAGCCTTCGTTGAGGATGTCCGCCGGCTGGAGCCCGCTGTGCTTGTGGTGGTAGCCGTAGGCCATCAGGATCACGGCCTGCAGGCCGGAGTTGGAGGCGTTGGGGGCGGTGTGCCCGGGCTTGACGTAGCCCCAGTCGCCGGAGCCGCCCACGCCCATCCAGCCGCGCGGGTTGGTGGCCAGGGCGTGGATGACCGCCCAGTCCGTGGGATCTCCCTTGGCCGCGGCGGCCATCACCTTCGCGCGCTCCTCCCACGCGATCATCACCAGGGGGGTGAGCACGAGGGGCTGGGGGGCGAGGTCGCCCGCGCGCTCGACGATGGTCGTGCCCTTCTGCAGCGACCACTCCGTGTCGAGGAGGTTCAGCGCGATCTCGTCCGCGGGTGACCACACCACGGGCGTCTCGCGTCCCTCCGCGATCGCGCGCACGGCGTCGATCGTCCCCATGGGCTTGAGGGCGACCTCCACCTCGGGCCGCTTCTGCGCGTATTCGTCCACCGCCGCCTTGAGCCACTTCTCCTTCTCGGAGCCGTAGAGGAGGGTGAGCTTCACCGTCGCCCCCGTGCGCGTGGGGGCGGCGGAGGCGCCGGGCGTGGCCACGGAAGACGCGCGGCCCAGCACGCCATAGCGATGGAGCCCGTATCCGAGCAGCGCGAGGCCCGAGACGAACATCAGCAGCCGTCCGGCCTTGGTCACGGGTGTCGGCACGTTTCACCTCTAGAAGAAGGTCGCCAGCTCCGCGTAGACGGCACGGATGTCCTTGGGCGTACCCGAGAAGAACGCGCCTCCCCCGGCCTCGGCGAGCCGCTGCAGCGCCCGCGGGTCCGCCTTGTCGCCGTAGGCGATGGTGAAGACGCGGGGCGTGTCCTCGCCGGGCGTGCCCTCTTCGCTCGCCCGCTGGCGCAGCATCTGGAGGAGGGGCTCGAGCTTGACCTTGCTGTCCGTGTCCTCGCCGTCGGTGAGGACGACGACGGCCCGGGCCGCCCCCTTCTCCTCGCCGGGGGCGGGCGGGAAGGTCTGCAGCAGCGAGTCGTACAGCGCCGTCCCTCCGTTCGCGAAGCTGGCCTCGATGGCCTGGACGAGCCGCGGCCGGGCGACGGAGAGCTTTTCCGGCCGGTCCGACACCCAGTGCGGCGCGCTCGAGAACAGCATCACGCGCGCGGCGTCGCCGTCGGGCAGGCTCTCCAGGAACAAACGCGCCCCCGCCTTGGCCTGCTTGAGCGGATCGCCGGCCATGGACCCCGACGTATCGATGACGAACGTGATCGAGACCGGGCGCTTCACGCTCTCGAACCCTTCGAGCACGCGGCGCGTCACCGCGACCGGCGGGTTGGGCAGGACGTTCTTGGGCTGGGTGGGATCGATCCCGTGCGCCGC
>Ga0075425_100004883_pt1 | contig 13894 bp, 13 predicted proteins | sample SoiMethybrSBSTD4_FD_75300 | JGI IMG/M metagenome (GOLD analysis project Ga0075425, IMG submission 75300) | Bulk soil microbial communities from a Populus tree surrounding site in Tennessee, USA - Soil MetaG P. TD hybrid SBSTD4 | ecosystem: Environmental > Terrestrial > Soil > Tree plantation...
CGCTATTGAACGTAAGCCTTAGGTAGCCGGGCAAATCCGGCGTGAAAGTCGTGCACGCGCACTGTCCCGCTGCCGAGCATCTTCGCCTTCTGCCGTAGGTCCTTCTACCAGCCCGTCATCCGGTCGGCCGTACACGTCGATGGCGAGAAGCTGGATAAACTCGCCGATCGGCGGGAACTTCGGCCCGGCAACCTTCATGTGACGTTCAAGCGAGGCAGAGTTCGGATTGATGTGCAGGACGCTCATCCGCGTCCCGTCGTCACTGAAGTACACGTTGTAGGCCAACAGCTGCGGCTCGTTCGCTTGCACGAACTGAGCCAAGTCATTCATGGCGGCCTTGAGCTCCTCTAGTCGTCCCGGCCGATCCTCGGACGTATCGACGTTCACGATCGGCTGCGACATGTGCCCTCCCGCGGTCTCTATGCTCATCCACACCATGTCACCAGGCCCTGTGGCCGTACCAGCGCCGCGATCCTCGGTACGGCTCTCCCTGTGCCCGCACTGCGCCAGTCCGCGCCATCAGGGGTGCGGCGTCGAGTTGTCGAGCACGCTGATGAAGTAGCTGACCAGGATGATCGCCAGCACCGCCGGGGTGCGCGGCCGTCGTCGTCACAGTGTCTCGTTCCTCAGGGTCGTTGGGCGGCGGGCTGTTGACGCCAGCGATTAGCGGCGCTTCGCGCCGTCAGGCCAGGAGTCAGACGTAGGCGAGGGGTCAGCCGGGTTCGTCGCCGGGAGGCGATATCCCGGCTGGCTCCGAGGCAGGGGATGCGCCGTGGCGCAGCAGCTTCAGCTAATCCTCCGCCTGGCTGCCCGGCCGCGGCGGTGTAGGCGATCACGGTCAGCCCGTCGCCGGCCAGGCTGAGGGCGTCACCGGTCGGCTCAATCTCCCCGACCACCCGGTTGCCCAACCGCTGCGGGTCGCTGACGTCGGAGATCTTTATTTTGGCGAGAAGTGCCAGATAGTCCTCCGGCGGTCGAGCCGGCCTCACGCTCATTGGAGGTCCAGCGCTCGCCGCAAGGTGACACGAAGGTCCTTGCGGTGCCACCTTCATGGTGATCGACGACCCCCTCTCGCAGGAGCCTCTGGCCGCCTCGATCGGTATTGGGGACGCCGGTCAGGGAGACGTGCGCTGCGTGACAGCCGCTACACGGGACCTCCCGCGCGCGTGCCAAGCTGGCCCTCGATCACCCGTGGCCTCGGGTTCAAACCGATCGCTCGGTAGCAGGCATCAATCATCTCCATTGTCTGTACCGCGTCATCGGCGTCGGTCAGCATCGGCTTTCCCGACCGTATGAGCTCGCTGAACGCCTCGAGCTGGTAGGTGTACGAGCTGCGCTTGCCGTGTTCTTCCACCCAAGATTTCTCACCGATGCGGATCAGGAGCCGGTCGTCCAGGTGGGGCAAAACGAAGTTCACCACCGTCGCCTCGCCGAGCGTGCCGACCAGCCGATAGGTCATCTCCCGCGACCTGCCGGACATGTGGCAAAACGCCCGACCGGCGGCTCCGGATGGAAATTCCAGCTCGGCGTCGACCCAGTCATCGATCCCAGGCAGCCCAGACTTCTCCGCACCCGTGACTTCCTTCAGCGTCGGCAGCCCACCCGCCCACGATGCCACCGCACGGTTGGCGTGCAGGCTGTAACACCCCAGGTCCATCAGGGCGCCGCCGGCGAGCGGCAACGACCAGCGCGGGTCGTCCGGATCCGGCGGTGGGATGATCATGGTCGCTTCGACGCGGACTAGCTCACCGAGCTGGCCGGAGGCCAGCAGACCGTGCAGCCTGCGGGTGACCGGGTGGTAGAGGTAGTGGAAGCCCTCGATAATCGGAACTCCCGCTTGGTGGGCTGCGTCGCGAACCTCGGCCGCTTCTGCGGCGTTGGCCGCGAACGGCTTCTCGGTCAGCACCGGCTTTCCAGCCGCTATCGCCGCCAGATTCCAGGGCGCGTGCAGTCCGTTGGCCAACGGGTTGTAGACGACCTCAACTTCGGGGTCGGAGACGAGCTCGGCGTAGGAGTCCAGCACCCTCTCCACCCCGTGCTGGGCGGCGAAAGTTTCCGCCCGGTTTCGATCGCGGGCTGCGACCGCCACCAGCCGGGCGCCGGTCAACCGCGCGGGCGTGACGATGCCGTTCTCCGCAATCCGCGCGGCGCCGAGCACGCCGATCCGCAGCGGCTCGTCGGTGCTCATCGAAGGCCGCGCTCAGATCCGGTCGAGACAGGAGCGTACGTACGCGTCGGAGGCACGCAGTTGCTCGGTCACCTTATTGATAGGCCAGCCCGCGGTGCCGTGACACTTGAGCGAGGCCGCACCGTCGTATCCGACGCGCTTCAGGGTTCCTAGCAGGACCGCGTGGTCGAGTCGGCCGTCGGGGCGCGGCAACTGCTTCTCGCCCGGCCCGAAGTTGAGCCCGTCGACCCCATGCTTGTAGGCCAGATCGATGTCCCAGATGTAGTAGTAGTAGAGGCGCTTGCGCTCCGCGAGATAGGTGATGACGTCGCTGATGGTCTCGCCCATCACCCATAGGTGCGGCGGGGCGACGCAGACCCCGAAGTTTGGGTGGTCGATGTCGTTGATCAGCCGCTTGATCTGGTCGAAGGTGTCGACGCCCTCGTCCCACCGCTGGTCCTCGTTCCCACCGGACTCGAAGTCTGCGCTGAACGGCACGGTGAGGTGGTTCTCCACCGCGATGCGGACGCCGGCCTTGGTGGCGGCGTCGACCAGCGGCGGCAGGAAGGAAGCAACGAAGTCGGTGTAATTGGCCTCGCAGTCGAAGATCACCGTGTCGATGTCCAGATCTGCGGCCAGCTGGATCCGCTCCAACATTTCCTGCTGGTTCTTGCCGTACATCGTCAACCCGCAGGCTTTCATGCCGTATTTGTCCAGCGTCTTCTTGATCGCACCGGTGTCATCACCCGGATTCACGTGGTGGGCCAGCGGACTTGCCGAGGTCCAGAGGTTGACCTCGGTGAAGCCGAGGCCGGCGAGCTGTTCGAGGGCGTCCTCGAGGGTGAAGTCGTGGTAGGGCAGGATTTCTGCGGTGTAGCGGAACATGAGCGTGTGCCTCTCTGCTCGAGATTCGTTGATCGGTTGACTGGGTTAGTTCCAGATGAAGACGGCCTTCTCCGTCTCCCGCGCATCGAAGGCACGGAAGGCCTCAGCGGCTTCGTCCAGGCTGAAGCGGTGGGTGACCAGGGATTCCACCGGGATCTCGTGCTGCAGCACGAAACGGCAGATCTCGTCCCATTCCGAGACCGGGAAGTACCAACCGCCCACCACGGTCAGCAGCTTGCGGATGATCTGGTCGCTGGGATTAATCTGAGTTGAGCGGGATTCACCGACGAAGGCCACCGCACCGCGCTTGGCCGCAATGTCCAATGCGGCGTTCTGAGCAGGCGGTGCCCCTGAGCAATCAATGGCGGCCTCGACGCCACGGTCATCGGTGAGCGTGTTGACTCGAGCCTGGATGTCCTCGGTCGCACTGTTGACGACCTCGGCCGCGCCTAGCTCACGCGCCATCTCCAGTCGGGCATCGAGCACGTCGACAGCGATCACCCGGGCGCCCAGCGCCTTGGCGATCAAGACTGCGGCGGCACCCATCGGGCCGAGACCGAACACCGCTACCGTGTTGGCAGCGGTCACGCCCAACACCTTCTGGGTGTGATACTGCGTGCCGATCATGTCGGTCATCACGGCACCGCCGATATAGGAGATCTGGTTGGGCAGCAGCAGACAGTTGCGCTCCGGGAGCACGTGGTAGTCGGCGTCGCCTCCATCGACATCGAATCCAAGGCATTTCCACTCCGCGCAGAGCATGAAGTACCCCGCCCGGCAATGCTCGCAGTGACCGCAGCCAATGGGCAGATAGCCGGCGACCCGGTCACCGACCTTGACCCACTCGGTGCCGGCCCCGACAGCGACGACCTCCCCGGCCGGCTCGTGGCCGGGCACGATGAGACCTTTCCCGGCCGTGTCGCCGCCGACGATGGCGGAGTTGCCGGTGTAGAGCCCCATGTCGCTGCGGCAGATCGCCGAGGCCCGGGTCTTGATCAGCGCCTCACCAGGACCGGGCTCGGGGACGGCACGTTCGTCGAGAGTGACCTTCCGGTCGCCGGGGAACAAGACAGCCCGCATGGTCGTGGCAGTTGCAGTTGCGGTCATTTGACAGCTCCGAAGGTCATGCCGGATACGATCCGGCGGCGAAGGATCAAGGTCATGATGACGATGGGCGCGGCGATAATTGTGGCGGCTGCGGTGAGGTTCCCCCAGTCGGTACCGAACATGCCCGTGAACTCCTGAATGCCGACCGGCGCGGTCTTGGCCGCCGCCCGGGTCAGAGACAGCGCAAAGAGGAACTCGTTCCAGGAGAGGATCGCCGACAAGATCGCGACCGTCGCAATGGACGGAGTGAGCAGAGGGAGGATGATCTTTCGCAGCACCATCCAACGTGACGCACCGTCGACCATCGCGGATTCTTGGATCTCGTAGGGGATCTGCAAGATGCTGCTGCGAAGGATCCAGACCGCGATCGGGAGGTTGAATGCGGCATACGGAACTATCAGGACGGGGTAGGTGTCGATCAGGCCGAGCTTTCCCGCATAGATGAAGATCGGGATCACCGCCACGATCGGCGGGAACATGTAGGTCGAGAGGATCCAGGAGGACAAACCTTTACGCGGCCGGAAGGCACGCAGCGACAACGCGTACGCCGCCGGCACGGCCAAGGCGATGGTCAGCAGGGTCGAGCCGATCGTTACGGCCGCGCTGTTGAACAGCAGCCGGTCGAAACCGACCGAGGTGCCGCTGCCTCCTTGCAGCACCTGCACGTAGTGGCTGAAGGTGGGCTTGAAGATCCAGGCCGGCGGCAGTTGCTTGGCGATGCCGCTGGGCTTGAAGGACGTGGCCACCATGAACACAAGCGGGACCATGCAGAGCAGCAGGTAAATCCAGACTGCGATCCGACCGATCACAGGCAGTGGCTTGGCCCGGGGCCCCTTGCGGACGCTGGGTGGTGTGGTGACGGGTGCAGCGGTGACGGTCGCCATGTCAGGCCTCCTCGGGGTCGGCGTTGCGCCCGACACCGCGAAGCAGGGCCGGCACGAGCAGCGAGAGCAGAATCAGCAGCAAGATCGCGATCGCGGCGGCCGCGCCGATGCGGAAGCTCTGCAGGGCGATACGGTAGATGGCCAAGTTGAGGATTTCGGTGGAGTCCCCCGGCCCGCCGCCGGTCATGACCTTGAAGTAGTCGAAAGTCTTGAAAGCCTGAATGGTGCGCAGCACCAGTGCGATTGCGATGAATGGCTTCAGTTGCGGCAAGGTGACGTGCCAAAACATCTGCCAAGTCGAGGCACCGTCGATCGCCGCTGCTTCTCGCGGCTCGCCCGGGAGGGACTGGAGGCCGGCGATCAATATCAAGGCCACGAACGGTGTCCACTGCCAGACATCGAGCCCAATGAGCGCAATCCACGCCGTGGTGGGGTGGCTCAGCCACTCGATGTGGGCTGGCAGACCGAGCTGGCCAAGGTAGTAGTCGACCCAGCCGTAGTTGGGGTTGAGGAGTTCCTTGAAGATCATCGCCGATACCACAGGGGTGATCGCAAACGGGAGCAGCAACAAAGTGGTGCCCCAGGTGCTCGACAAGCGCTCGCCCGCAAGGGGCAGGCTCAACGCCATCCCGAGCAGCATCTCGAGCGCCACCGCGACTACCACGAAGCCGATGGTGATCAACAAACTGTGCCAGAACGTCGGATCGGTCAGCGCATTGCTGTAGTTGGCGAGTCCGACGAAGCGCCCGTTGGTGTTCAGCAGTGTGTCATTGCGGACGCTGGCCCGGAGCAGGTAGATCGTCGGCATGATGGTCATCAGGGCCAGCAGGACGAGCGTCGGGGTCATCAGCACCCAGGGCACGAGGGTCTCGCCCTTGCGCTCACGGCGAGGCCGCAGGCCATAGCCTTCCGGCTTCTCGGTGACTGTGGGCGACGGTTTCGCCGCAAGTGTGTCAGTCATGGTTCGCTACCTCTTCTCCATTCCGGCCGCTCAGCCTGGGACCTTGTAGCCGGCGTCGGTGAGCAGCTTGCGGACTTGGTCCGCAGCGGTGTTCAACGCCGCATCTGGTGCAGCGCTGCCCGTCGCTGCCGAGTTCACCGCCTTCGCAATGGCCGCGCTCACCTCGGTGTAATTAGTCAGCCGGGCTCGCCCGACACCGACCGCCAACGAGTCTCCGAGGACCCGGTAGAACTCGGCCTCGCTCTTGTTCTGAGCGGAGGTGACCTGCTTATAAACCGACGTACGCGACGGGTGCAGCTGCTTGCCGGTCATGGTCAGTTGCTGTTGCGAGGCAGTCAGCCAGGTGATGGCACGGTAGGCCCAGGCGCGGTTGCCGCCGTACTTGTTTACGCTGAGCATCCAGGTGCCGAAATGCGGGCCGCGGGTCTTTTCCTGAGGCACCACGGCGTATCCGATCTCACCCTTCACCGCGTCGTCGAGCTCGAGGGCGTGGTAGTTCATGGTGAGCGCGGTCGTGCCGGAGTCGAACAATGAGGCCGCCTCGTCCCAGGACGCGGCTGTGCTGCCGGGCGGGGTGACCTTGTACTTGTTGATCAGGTCTACATAGCGTTGCAAAGCCGCGGTGCCTTCAGGCGACTTGAAAGCCAGCGACAGGTCGTCACCGATCAGCCGGCCCTGGCCGCCGTACGCCGCGAGCATCGACTTGAAGTCGTCGGTAGCCCAATCGCCTACCCCGGCCATCACCGTAGTGCCATAAAGCTTCTTGTCCGGGCGGGTGAAGTACTGGGACACCGTGACGAACTCATCCCACGTTTTGGGTACCGCCAGATCCTTGCCAGTCTTGGACTTGAAGCCGGCCAGCTCACCCGAGTCGGTGAAGAGATCCTTGCGATAGGCCATGATCTGGGCGTTGGCCTGCAGCGGCAGACCGTAGATATCGAAGCCGGCGCCGGTGATCGCGGCGACATCTGCCGGGCTCGCCTCATCGGGGAAATGCTTGATCGGGTCACCTGCGTTGTAGACCGCAGTGTCGTAGAAGACCTTGGGGATGAAGTCCTTCACATCGACATCGGCCATGTCGTTCAGCGCACTGTTGCCGATGTGCTGGCTCAGGGGCTCCAGCTGGGCCACCAAGGCGGGTGCCCAGGGGGTGTCGACGATCACAATGTCGTAGTAGGTGCTCTGGCTGGCGAATTCGGAGAAAACCTTCTGCTGCAGGGCGTCGTACGGTTGGGTATCCATCACCAGCTCAATACCGAACTTGTCCTTAAACGCAGGCAGCAGCGCCTGAACCGCCGCCGAATTCGCCTCCGCCGTTGCGTACAGCATGTGAAGCTGGGCGGGCTTGGAAGCATTGGCATCGACCGAGGCACCACTCGATGAGGCGCCCTTGACTCCAGGAGTACAGCCAGTCGCGGCCGCAGCCGAGAGTGCGAGGGCGGCGCCGAGGAAGCCGCGGCGTGAGATCGACGTATCAGTCATTACATCCTCCGTTGGACTTGGTGAGCTTTGGGGGAACAGACTTCCCGCGAGTCTGGTCGGTTGCGGGGGACGCACCTCGAACCCCGTGACTTAGGCCTGAACATGCATAGGTTGACCTCGCGCAGTCTGTTGAAAGCAGGCGGCGGTCGGATCGCTCTTTGTATCTGCAGAGACTGAGCGCCAAGCCGGCGTGCTGCAACCCCTGGATGTTGAGGACCTGCACGGATCGGCGACAGATCAGCTTGCGCGTCAGCCTCCTCGAGTGTCGTGGGCCGATGTTCGAGCTCGACCGCTCGACATCGTCGGCCACCAAGATTGTGCGCCGCTTCAAATTCAGCTCGTCAGTCATGTCTTTCCCTTCAGGCATTCGCCAGAGCGGGCTTGAGGACGACCTTGGTCCAGCCCTCGCTGCGTTCGTCGTACTGCTTGTACGCCTCGACGGCACCCTCGAGCGGCAGCTCGTGGGAGACGATCCAGGAGGGGTTGGCCTTCGCGGCGGCGATCAGGTCGCGCAGCCGGCGGTTGTACTTCTTGACAGGGCAGTGACCGCTCGCCAAGGTCTGGCCCTTGAACCAGTGCAACCCATAGTCGATGGCAACCTTGCCCTGCTGGGTGAGATCGTCGGTGCCGCCCGGGTCGGCGGGGACGAAAACGCCGACCACGCCGATTCCGCCGGTGAACCGGACGGATCTGATCAGCATGTTCAGCGTTGCTGCCGGGTCCTCGTTGCCTTGTGGGTCGTGGGCCTGGTAGCCGACGCACTCGCAGCCTCGATCGGCGCCGACTCCCGCCGTCTCCTCCAGCACCGCCTGGACCGGGTCGGTTGTGGAGTCGTCGATCGCGAGGGCGCCGATCTGTTCGGCTAGCCGCAGTCGGTCGGGGTGGCGATCGACCACCATCACCTTTGCCGCACCCTTGATAGCGGCGGATAAGGCAGCCATCAGCCCGACCGGGCCGGCGCCGGCGATCACGACCGAGTCACCCGGGAGCACACCGGCCATCTCCGTCGCGTGGTAGCCGGTCGGGAAGATGTCGGACAGCATGACGTAGTCGTTCTCCTTGTCCTGCGCGTCCTCGCCCAGCCGAAGGGCGTTCTGATCCGCGAACGGAACGCGCAGCAGCTCTGCCTGCCCGCCGCCGTACGGTCCCATGTCGGCAAACCCGTAGGCGGCGCCCGCCGCCTTGGGGTCGGGCTGGGTTGTCAGGCAGTAGTTCGTCAACCCGCGTTCGCAGTTCTTGCAGAATCCGCAGGCGATGTTGAACGGGAGCACCACCCAGTCGCCCACCCTGATCTTCTCCACTCCGGAACCGACCTCGACGACCTCGCCCATGTTCTCGTGCCCAAAGGTCCGGCCGGGCTCGAAGTCGGTACGCCCCTCGTACATGTGCAGATCGGATCCACAGATGTTGGTGCTCGTGATGCATACCAGCGCGTCGGTGGGGCGTTCGATCCTCGCGTCGGGGACATCGCTGACACGGACGTCACGAGGCCCGTGGTACACGACAGCCTTCATGGACAGGTCCTTCCGGAGTCTCTTCCGTCGAAGTTGACGATTCCAGCCGAACCGGCGGATGTCATTGGCACGCGAGGTCGAAATTCCCACCGCAATTTGGTCTCGGCGCACAAGGAACCGGGACGTCGTGCGCTTTCCAACGGCGTCCGGTTGGTGACAGACTGAACGCGGAGGCGACATGGCCAGCGAATCCACTGCGGTGAATCATCGATTCGAACTGACCGCCGGGACCCATATGTGCTGCATGTATCGCGGCGCTGCGGAGCGCGACGAGCTGTTGGAGCCCTACCTCGCTGAGGGCCTGTGGGCCGACGACACATGTTTCGTGGCCGTCGGCGACGAAGACCCGCGGCGGCTCCGCCGCCTCCAGACGACGGGCGGACCCGGACGCCTGATCATACGGACCGCGGCCGAACCCGCGTTCGACAAGGACTTCTTCGACATCGATCGGATCATCGCCTTCTGGGAGAAGACCATCACCGACGCGCTCGGGGTCGAGGGCGTCGCCTTCGTCCGGCTGAGCGCAGAGGCGACCTGGTGGCTGACCCAGATTCCGGGCCAGGACGACCTGTTGCGCTATGAGGCGCGGTTGAACGATTTCGCGGCTCGTCATCCGGTGTCCGTTCTGTGTCTGTATGACATCGAGGAGCTCGGCGCAGGCGTCGTCTTCGACGCGATGAAAATCCATCCACGGATCTGGCTGTCCGGTCTGGTGCTGGAGAACCCGTTCTTCGAACCGCCAGAGCACGCGCCGCATCGTCGATGACAAGGTCGCGCTGGTCGGCAGCCAGGCCAGATCCGAGCAGCCAAGGGACGGGCGAAGGTTTCCCGGAACCGCAGCAAGCAGGCGACGACCTCGACCCGAGGCGCGCCTTGACCGGCTTGCAGGAGCTGATGGTGTTGTCGATGCTGATGTTCGACCGGCACCAGGTCGAGAGCGTCATGCGGGTATTCGCGAGCTCGGTGCGCGCGGTCACCGGATGTGAGCTCGTTGAGGTCCGGCGCCGTCGCGGGAACACCTGGATCTCCTGGCCGGGGCCAGGATCGGCGCTGCCGGAACCGGAGCCGGTAACCAAACCAATCGTTCAGCCGGACGGTTCGCGCTGGCGGTGCACCACCGCGATCGCGGCATTCTCCGGACCACCCGGCCGCCTGGTGCTCAGGAGCGCGACCCGACCTGACGCCGCGCAGCTCTTCGTCATCGAGCGTCTCGGCCACCTCCTCGGTGCTGCCCTGATGGACGCCGAGCTTCATGAACGCGATCGTCGACGAGCCCACGAGCTGGACCAGCTCAACAACCAGCTCGCCCGGACCGTTGCCTCGCTTCAGCATCGCCAGGCAGTCCAGGAGGCGTTCACCAACCTCACCATCAAGGGCTCCGACGAGCAGGAGCTGGCAGCCGCGCTGGGTGAGCTGACCGGCGGGACCGTCGTGGTACGCGACGCGTTCGGTCACGAGACAACACGGGTAGTGGGTGCGGACCAGGCCACCGGCCCGTCTCCCATCGATGGGTCAGACCGTTCGTCGAAGGACCTCGGCGGCAGCACCAGCATCGCCACCATCGGCGGCCGGAGGGATCTAGGCACGATCGGCTTCGAGACCCCGCCCACCGATGACGACGAGGATGCGCAATTCGCGCTCCGGTACGCCGCCACCGCGCTTGGCTTGCTCAAGGCCCATCTGCAGGCCGTGGCCGAGATCGAGAACCGCCTGAGCCGTGACCTCGTCGAGGACCTACTGGAAGCTGCCGTGACACCCGAGGCGGCCGAGGCACGGGCTGCGGCGCAGGGTCATGACCTCCGCGCCTCACACGACGTCATCGTGGTCGCGTGGCCGACGCCGGAGCCCAAGCCCGAAGACTCCACGATCATGCCATCAATCAGGTTCGACAAGGCCATCAATCAGGTTCGACAAGCGATGGCCCGGCAACGCCGTCCCTGCCTGGTTGCACGAAGGCGTGGAGTGATCGTGATCTTGGCCCACAGCGGAGTCGACATTTCCGCGCTGTACAACGATCTGTGCCGCGGACTCGAACGGCCCGACGGCCAGGTCGCCATCGGCGAGCCGGCTCTCACACCCCAACAGATCCCGCGCGCGTACGCCCAGGCTCGGCGAGCGTTGACAGCGCGACAGCAATCCAGCAAACCCTACGGCGCCACTGCCTATGCGGATCTCGGCGTAACGCGCATACTCGCGATCGAAGAGAATGCCGCCGAGGTCGAACGCCTCATCTCCGACTGGCTCGGCGGCCTGCTCGACTACGACAAGCTCCACGGCACCGACCTCGTCCCGACTCTCGCGGCCTATCTCGACCGCGGCGGAAACTACGACGAGACCGCTCGGGCGCTCTCCGTCCACCGCAACACCCTTCGTTATCGGCTCGCGCGAATCACCAAGATCTCCGGCCACGACCTCACCGAGGTCGACACTCGGCTCAACCTGCACCTCGCAACCAGAGCATGGATGCAACGTCACAAACCGCCCGGCCAAAGCCAATAGGAATCTTGCCCCAGTCCAGGAAGAAGGCCTTGGCATAGGGGTCGAGGAACACTCGAGCTGGGCGTAGTAGTCGAAGCTCACCCTTGCGAGCGAGGCGACCTCCTCACGCCGCAGCCCCGGTACGCGCCGCTTTTCGCCGGAGGTCGGCATCCCGACCTGCGCCGGGGTGATCCCGGCCCGGCGGCTGGCCAGGAAGTCGTGCAGGGCTTGGCGGTCCACACGTCGACACTACGAGCCGGCCACCAGCCCGAGGACGGTACTGCCAATACACGCGTCAGCAGCTCGTCACCTACGCGGTGAGGCCTCGGTTCAACCGAACGCGACTACGCCGCCTCCGCACCCCGCGCCACGATCGGCGAAGGTCTCGCGGTATGCGGCGAACAGGTGCAATCAGCCCAGCCCAGGCCGAGGAGTGGCTGCGCCGGATCCGCCTATGGACCTGAGCCCGCGCATGGTGCGCGCTCCGGGTGACCCAGGTCACGTCCGGGAACGACCCCAGCTCGCCCCCGCGTGACCGCAGCCTCATCACCGTGGCCAGCCTTGTGACCACCGCCAGCACCGAACAAGTCGCCGGTCACCTGCAGAAGGTCCCGGAGAACGGACTGACCGAAGCCGAATTCGTCGAAGCCATCACCCACCTCGCCTTCTACTCCGGATGGCCACCAGCCATGTCCGCGATCCGAGTCGCCCAACAGGTCTTCAACGAGTCGTAGAAGCTCCCGCTGTCATGAGCCGCCAGTCTTGGCGTGTACTGGCAGTGCCTGTTTCTCGTCAGGCTGAGTTCTAGCGGCGAGACGTGGATCGCCGTAAAAATCTGCAGCAGCTCCTCGGCCAAGGCGCTCTCGACGGCTATGCGCGCTCACGTGAGCCGGTGCGAGCCGATGTCGACGCCTGGTACCAGGTCAGTGCCGCCACCAACCTGAACGACCCCACAACCACGAGGGAAACGAGATCACCCATGCCTGATGTCTCAACGGTGATGCTGAACAACGGTGTCGAGCTGCCCGGGCTGGGTCTGGGAGTGTTCCAGACACCCACTGATGAGACGCGGGCCGCGGTCGCAGCGGCGATCTCTGCCGGCTACCGGCACATTGACACAGCGGCTGCCTACGGCAACGAGCGGGAGGTTGGGGAAGCGGTGCGCAGTTCGGGGCTGGATCGCTCTGAGGTGTTCTTGGAGACCAAGATTTGGATCAGCGACTACCGCTATGACAAGACGTTGCGCGGCTTCGGCAAGAGCGCCCGCAAGCTGGGAGTCGACCAGATCGACCTGCTGATCTTGCATCAAGCGTGCCGTCGGACTTCGAGGCGACCCTGGATGCCTACCGGGCCTTGGAGGCGCTGCTGGCCGACGGGAGGGTGCGAGCGATCGGGGTCAGCACTTCATGGTGGAGCACCTCACCGCGCTGCTCGAGCGCACCACTGTGGTGCCGGCTGTCAACCAGATCGAGATCCACCTCTACTTCCAGCAAAGACAAGTGCAGGCCTTCGGCGCCGAGCGTGGCATCTTGGCCCAGGCCTGGTCCCCGATCGGCGGCATCACCTTCTACCGCGACGGGCAGCACAGCAGCACCTTGCAGGATCCGGTGATCGGCGGCATCGCGGAGGCCCACGACAAGACTCCTGCTCAGGTCATGCTGCGCTGGCACCTGCAGCGGGGCCGCTCGGTGATCCCGAAGTCGACCAAGCCGCGGCGGATCGCGGAGAACATCGACGTGTTCGACTTCGAACTCTCCACCGAGGAGCTCGCGGCGATCGACGCCCTTGACACCGGCCAGCGCGGTGGCCCGGAGCCTGAGTCGATCACCTTGGAGAACTTCGGGCACCCGATCCCCGAGCACTAGCTGAAGTGCCGCAGCAGCCGACCTCGGACACCAGACATGGCCAGAGCGGGGACACATCAGGACGTGCCCGCCGGCGCTCGTCCAAAGCATTCACGCCAGTCGAATAAGTCGGTCCACCACCATGCAAGTACCGCCCACCCAGGGACTTGCGCGACTCGAGGCATCGTTTCGGAGGCTTCCTCGCCGCCTGATTGTGCGCCGCTGCTCGTCGCGGTCAACCTCGTTCGTCCTCGCTCCGCTCCGGGCGCTCCAGGTTGAGCGCTAAGATCGGCGCCGCGGAAGCCCAGATGGCCAGGTTGTTGCCGGATACGCCGTTCGCGCCGTTCACCCGGTGGCCGGGCACCCGGCAGCTCTACTGCGCCTCCGGCGTCGTGACGGCAGCATCAGCCGGGAAGGCAGCGTGGCTTTGCGGCGGGCGTTGATCGACCTCGGAATCGGATTGTGGCAAGCCGACCCGGCCGCAAAAAGCTACGGGCAGCCGCTGCGGGCCCGCGGCAAGAAGGGCGGCGTGATCGGCTGCGCAATGGCGCACCGCGCCAACAAGATCGCCT
>Ga0075425_100004885_pt1 | contig 13893 bp, 14 predicted proteins | sample SoiMethybrSBSTD4_FD_75300 | JGI IMG/M metagenome (GOLD analysis project Ga0075425, IMG submission 75300) | Bulk soil microbial communities from a Populus tree surrounding site in Tennessee, USA - Soil MetaG P. TD hybrid SBSTD4 | ecosystem: Environmental > Terrestrial > Soil > Tree plantation...
TGCCGTCGCCTCGCCACTGCAAGCGGCTGCGGTAACGGCGCTGGCCCTGCCGTCATCATTTTTCGAGCAGCTCCAAATCGATTATCAAAGGCGGCGGGATCTGCTGATCGAGGCGCTGGATAAATCGGGCTTCAAAATATTCCAGCCGAGCGGGAGTTTTTTCGTAATGGCCGACTGGCGTGGAGTCGCGCCCGCACGCATACAGGATGATTATGAATTTGCCCGCTGGCTTACCGCCGAGGTCGGCGTGGCGTGCATTCCGGCCGGCCCTTTTTACTAGGAAGCCGACAAGCATATGGGCAAACACTGCGCCCGTTTTGCCGTTTGTAAGAAGGACGACACTCTGGCCGCAGCCGCGGAGCGCCTGACTCGGCTGGGCCGCCCGTGATCCGTTCAGCGCCGGAGAAACAAATCTTTGGCGGCTTGCAAAATGGCCAGATAGGCGGCCAGGAGCAAAAGCGTAAGCAGAAAATTTTGTTTCCACTGACGACTCAATCTTATGCCGAACGGAATGCCAACGAGAAAACCGATGATGTGAGCGATGTAAGCCACATGGGGATCATAGCCGTGCACGAAACTCGGGCGCGAGACGACGAGCAGGTTGTAAATAAAATAGATGAGCGCCACCAAACCCTGGGGCGCCAAAAAGAGCCAGGAAAATTTTAGCGGCTGAATGAGCATGACGCACGCGGCCACGGTGAAGATCGCCGCCGATGCGCCGAGCATTCCCGCGCCGCGCGGCATGAACAACGGGCTCAAAAGAAAACTGCTCAACCCGCCGCAAAAAAACGTCGCCAGGTGAGCGCGCGCGCCGGCACTTTTCTCCAGAGTATTGCCGAAAATAAACAAAAAAAGCATGTTGCCGACGAGGTGCAGGAGATTGGCATGGACAAAGAGAGCGGTCACCAACGTCCAAACCCGGCGCTGCAGCAAGTTCGGATAACTGAAAACGAGATTCTGCTGAGCGAAGGTCGGATTTTGCTGCCAGGCCCAGAAACTCGCGGCTATGCAAAGGACGATCAGAAAGGTATTCGCTCTCAATCGACACCACATCCGGGCGCTATGAATTTATCTCATCGCACAGGAATTTGTTAATCGGCTGGTAAAGTAAATTCAGAGGCGTGGATGAAAAAGTTACAGGTCATTGCCGGCATAAGACAGATTGAAACTTTTGTTGATCAGCGGGAAATCGGGGACGATGTTGTCCAAAATCGCATAATTGAGCGCTGGCCAGTTGGCGAACGACGGATCTTTGATTTTAACCCTTTGCAAGGAGTTGTCTTTTCCCGCAACGACCCAGTGCCAGATCGGACCGCGCCAGCCTTCCACCAAGCCAAATGCGGCTTTGCCGCAAGGCAACAGCGGCATAGGCGCAGCGAGAGCGCCGTCCGGTAAATTCTCGAGCGCAGAATCGATCAGTCGCACGGCTTCGCGCGCCTCTTCGACACGCACGATCATGCGCGCCCAGACGTCTCCCTCGGCGTGCACAACCACACGCGGCTGCAGGGCCGGATAGGTGGCGAAGGGATGATCGCGGCGCGCGTCTTCGTCGATCCCGCTAGCGCGCGCCGGAACGCCGACCACTTGCATCTCGCGGGCCATCTGCGTGTTCAAACAACCCGTGCCATGCAAGCGATCGAGCACCATGCCATTGTGGGTTGCGATATCGACGATCCGATCGAACTCGACAAGGATACGGGCGATGGCTTCGCGGGCGTCAGCAATCTGGCTTGCTCTCAAGTCGCGCGCCGTTCCACCCGGAATGAGGGAGCCGCGCAGGAGACGGTGCTCGAATAAACGCTTATTCAAACGGAGAAGATCTTCGCGCAAGCGCAGCGCGTGCACATTGGCGATCGCAAAGCCCGTGTCGGTGCAAATCGCGCCGACATCGCCGATGTGGTTATAAAGCCGTTCGAGCTCGAGCAGAACGACTCGCAGGTAAGCCGCGCGCGGCGGAACCCTGATGCCGCCGAGCGATTCGATGGCCTGGCAAAACGCCAAGGCGTGCGCGACGGTGGAGTCACCCGAAATTCGTTCTGCAATCGTGATGGCTTGGTCAAGCGTCGCTGATTCGAAAAGCTTCTCAATGCCCTTATGGACGAAATACATGCGCGATTCGAGATTGATAATGGTTTCGCCTTCAACGCTGAATCGAAAATGGCCGGGTTCGATAATGCCGGCATGCACCGGACCGACCGTGATCTCGTAAAGCCCTTTGCCTTTGACGCGGCGAAATGGATAGGGCCGGCCATCATCGAAGAAATCCGAGCGCGCCGTCGCATCCTTCAACATGGGATGGTAATCGGACGGCCAAAATTGATGCAACGGTAAACGGCGTAGATCCGGATGTCCGGACGGAACCAAGCCAAACAGATCGTGGATCTCGCGCTCGAAGCGGCTGGCCAAATACCACCGGGTCGCGAGCGATGGAAATATCCGATCCTCTGCAGGCACGAGAACCGACGCGATGACCAACTCCGCAGCGCGTTCGAACGCAAAAATAAAGCGCAAAGTGAAAGCGCCACTTTCGGACCGCGTGTCTTCCGCGACAATCAGTTCAGGACGCGCGTCGTTCAGCGCGCGCAAGTAATCGGCAAATTGCGTAAGCTTCTGCCGCGGTACGCTAACCCGCATCTCACGCGGGCTATGCACTTCGATCTCGCTCAGACCCAGATTCGCTTGGATGAGCAGCTGCTTTAGCTCGTTGAGATCGGACATTTATATTCCTAACACCTGCAAAACTTTGTTGAGCGCGGCTTGAAGCGGTAGTGGCAGTGTGAGTCCGAGCACGAGCAAGAGCGCCAAGTTCAGTGTGAGCGGCGCGAGCCATAGGCGAAGGCCGTCGCCGCGCGGCAGGTCGGCCGGAGCCAAGCCGTACAACATTCGATTGATGCTCGCCAGCATGCCGGCGAAGACGACGACGAGCAAAATCACACCTAGCGCTGCAACCCACGGATGGGTGTCAAGGCCGGCCCGGAAAATGATGAACTCGCTGACGAACGGCGCAAACGGCGGAAAGCCGAGCAGCGCAAAAGTGCCGGCGAGGAAAAGCGCTCCGGTCCACGGAGCGGTATGCAAGACACCGCGTACGTCATCGATTTCGGCGCTGTGATATTTCCGAAGAATATTGCCCGAGAGCATGAAAAGCAGCGACTTCGATAGGGCATGATTGAGGATATGAAAAAGCGCTCCGAAAGTTCCCCAATAGCCGCCGAAACCCAAACCGAGACAGATAATGCCCATGTGTTCGACGCTCGAATAGGCAAGCATGCGTTTATAATTGCGTGGTCGCACTAGAAAAGCCGCCGCCACCGCGAGCGACAGCAAGCCTATGCCGAGCAGCAAAGCGCCGGTAAAGTGCGATCCGATGTTCAGATCGACTACGGCTTTGAAGCGCAGCACCGCGTAAAGCCCGACATTGAGCAAAACTCCCGACATGAGCGCGCTGATCGGCGCGGGTGCTTCGCTGTGCGCGTCGGGAAGCCAGGTGTGCATCGGCGCCAACCCGGCCTTGGTGCCGTAGCCAATAAGGATAAACACAAACGCAAGCCGCATTACCTCAGGGTTAAGTGAGGCGGCGGCGCTGAGCGCACTCCAGTTGACGGCGATCTCGCCGGCTTTGGCGGCGCCGGCGTAATAAACCAGCGCAGTTCCGATGAAGGCTAGCGCAATGCCAACCGATGATAGAATCAAGTACTTATAGGCCGCTTCGAGCGAAGTGCGCGAGCGGCGTAGGTTGACCAAAAAGACTGTCGCCAAGGTTGTGCCTTCGATGGCCACCCACATCACACCGAGATTGTCGGTGGTTGCCGCAAGCAGCATGGTGAATATAAAAAGATGGAAGAGCGAAAAAAATAGGCGAGCCCGAGGCAGATCGGCATCGGCGAATTCGGCGCGCAGGTAGCCGATCGCGTAAAACGCCGCGACGGCACCGAGAAAAGTAATTATCACGACCATGAGCGCGGATAAAGAATCGACGCGCAAAAGATTGGTGCCGGCGACTAATATCTCGCCGTCCAGCACCTCGGCGGCGACGGCAACTCCAATCCCAAACACCGCGATGGCCGCACCGGTATGTAGCAGTTCCATCAAGGCGCGCCGATGCGAGAGAGAGATCGATGCGGCCGCGGCGAGCGGGATCAAGAGTAGATTGAGCAGCATCATTCTTTCAAATTTCCCAATTGACCGACATCAATGGAGTCAAAATTGTCTTTGATGTGATAAACAAAGACCTCCATGATCAGGACCGCGACGAGCACGTCAAGAAAAACCCCCATCTCGACGATGAATGGCACGCCGTAGGTTGTCAAAAGCGCGAGTAAGAAGATGCCATTCTCTAACATGAGAAAGCCGAGAATCTGGGTGACCGCACGGCGGCGCTCCACCATGATAAAAAAACCGATTAGCACACCCGCGAACGCAAGCGGCATGGCATCCGCTGTCGGCAAGGGATTTGATGCCGCGATGGGCGTCATCACGTAAAAAGCGATAATTGCCAGCAGCGCGCAGACGATCAGAGCGGGCGCAGTGCCGAGATAGGGCGCGGCGACTCTCGATATCCCGATCTTCGCGACGGCGCGATCGAGCACCCGGGGAATCACGATGACTTTGACTATGACTAGTGCAGTGCCGACGGCGAACAATTCGAGACTGCCGGTATAAATCGCGATCAGCACCGAGAGCAAGGCGAGCACGAAGGACTGCAAGGCAAAGGCGCGCACTTGTCCTTCCAGTCGAGCTCGAACGATCAGCAGAATCGTCAAGCCAAGGGCAGCAAAGGAGAGCAGGTTGACCAATTTTGAAAGCATGTCAGCAGACATTGAACACCCCTCAGCGCAGAAAAAAAGCGGTGATGACCGCTAACAGCGCAATGGTAAACGATCCTGCGAGAAGTTCAGGAACACGAAAAAGGCGCAGCTTCGCGACTGAGGTTTCCAATAATGCGATCGCGCCTGCGAACAGCAGAAGCTTTATCGCGAGCGCGATGAAAGCGAGCGCTAGCGCCATGGGCGTATTGTTGAGTGCGACTCCCCATGGAAAAAACAGGTTTGCCAAAAGCGTCAGGAACAAAAACAGCTTCATGCCGGCAGCCCATTCCACCAGTGCAAGGTAGCGGCCGGAATATTCCAAAATCATCGCTTCGTGAATCATCGTGAGCTCGAGGTGCGTTGTCGGGTTGTCCACCGGCAAACGCCCGTTTTCCGCAAGCGCGACAATGAAAAAAGCGCAGAACGCGAGCAAGTGACCGGCGTTAAGCATCAACAGCGGCTCTGCGGCAAATCGCGTGATCATGCCATCGAGACTGGTGGTTCCGGCGCGCAGAGCGATGCCAAATATCGCGATCAACACGGTCGGTTCGGCAAGCGCGGCGATGGCGACCTCACGACTCGCTCCCATTCCGCCGAAGGCGCTGCCGGCGTCCAGTCCGGCGAGAGCAAGAAAGAACGTGCCGAGCAAGAACAGATAAATGAGAGCGATAATATTCCCCATGAAACCGAGGGTCGTGCGGGTGCTCAGGAGAGGGACAATGAGCGCCGAAAGCATCATCGTGGTAGCGAGCAGGTAGGGCGTAAAACGAAACAGCCAAGAAGTATTTTCCGAGACGACGCTTTCTTTCGACAGCAATTTTCGAATATCCGCATAGGACTGAAGAAGCGGCGCACCGCACCGTCCCTGCAGCCGCGCCTTGGTCTTGCGGATGAGGCCGATAAGCAGCGGCGAGGCGAACATGACGATGGCGAGTTGCAAAAACTCGATGGCGATTTCCATAACAAAAGTCCTGTCGTTACTGATTGCTCATTACAAATGCCCAGATCCGCTACACGGTCAGGAGCAACAGAGCGACGAGAGCAATCAGGATATAAACTAAATAGCTATGCACATTGCCTGACTGGAGGGTCCGCGCTTGGCGCGCGAGCGACTCGATCGCTCGTAAGAGCGGCCGATAGAGCGCGTCTTCAAAAATCAAGCGGCCCTCGTTGCAATACTCGATGGTGCGCACGAAATAACGCGATTCCGGGTGAAACTCGAGGTCGAGCTCCTTGACCGGGCGATAGAGCAAAGCGAAAACACGCTTGAAGGGATTGGCGAATGCGGTTGCCGTGTATTCGAAGCGCGCCGTCTGCAATGCGCGGCCACAGCCCCAGGTTTCATAAGAGCGGCGTTGGTGGGTGGCGCCGATCAGGCGCAGCGCAAGCGAGATGATCGCAAGGAAGGTGATCAGGCCAAGCGCGACCCATAAAGGCGCGATCCAGCCGAAGCCGCCGTTGGCGACGATAGCGGTCAAATCAAATTTTAGGTCGGCATGCGTGCCAATGAGGTCGAAAACCGTTGTTTCGAGCGGCGCCAAGATCAGCGACGGAGCAATGCCAAAGGCGAGGCAGGTGAGCGCCAGCGCCGCCATGGCCGCGCGCATGGTCCATTCGACTTCGCGCGCATCTCCGGCAGAGGCAGTGCGTGGCAAGGCGAGAAAGCTGATGCCGAAGGTGCGCACGAAACACGCCGCGGCAAGGCCGCTCGTTAACGCGAGGGCAGCCACGGCGAGAGTAAAAAGCAAATTGATCGTGTGCGCCTCGATACGAAAACTCATCAGCAGCGACTGAAAAGTCAGCCATTCGCTGATGAAGCCATTGGACGGCGGCAATGCGGCAATGGCGAGCGAACCGATCAAAAATAACACCGCGGTCTGCGGCATGGTTTTGATGAGACCGCCGAGATCTTCCATGTTGCGCGTGTGGGTAGCGTGTAAAATCGCGCCGGCGCCCATGAAGAGCAGACTTTTGAACGCGGCGTGGTTGAGCGTGTGGTAGAGAGCAGCCATGACGGCCAGACCGCTGAGAGCGGGGAGCTGGGCAGTTTGAAACAGCATTCCGGCACCGAGGCCGAGCATAATGATGCCGATGTTTTCGACGCTGGAGTATGCGAGCAAGCGCTTCAGATCGGTATCGACGAGCGCATACAAGACGCCCAGCACTCCAGAGATCGCGCCGGTGACGAGCATCATTCCGCCCCACCAGATGGGTCCGGCGCCGAGCCAATCAAAAGCGACGCGCACGAGACCGTAAATACCAAGCTTGATCATGACACCCGACATTAATGCGGAAACGTGACTCGGTGCTGCCGGGTGAGCGCGCGGTAGCCAGACGTGCAACGGAATGACTCCAGCTTTCGAGCCGAAGCCGACGGCGAGGAGAATAAAGATGAGATTGCGCGCGCTCGGCTTTAGATGGACCGCGACTCCATGCCAGTCAGGGAAGAAGGCCGTCCCGGTGGACTGTGCTAGCAGCAGAAAGCCCACCAGCAAGGCTGCGAAGCCTGCGTGGGTCATGACGAAGTAAACCCAACCGGCGTCGAGTGTCCCGTCGCGTTCGTGTTCGGTGATCACCAACAAATAGGATACCAGCGACATCACTTCCCAGACCGCCAGGAATGTCAGAATGTTCTGCGCCAGGGGAACGAGGATCATCGCGGCGATGAAGGCGTTGACCGCGAATCCCATCCCGCTGAGCGAATATTTTCCCTCATACGCGCGTGTATAGCCGATTCCATAGAGCGCAACTGGAATTGCGGCGACAGCGGTGATCACCACGAAAAACGCGCTCAGGCGGTCGATGCCCAAAGCGGCACCGCCGATCGGCAGTAAATCGGGAAAATAGAGCCGCATGCTTCCGCCGGCGAGCCCCGCCATGCCGAACCCTAGCGCGAACATGCTGCCGAGCAGTGCGCCGCCGCAGCCGATAATTCGCGCAGCCTTTGCCGAGCGACCGGTCAACAAGGCGCCGAGCCCGCCTGCGCCAAGGCAAACGAGAGTGGCGAGTAGCAACTCTGACATGAAGCTGGAATCAACGGCCATGCCGATTATGGGAAAAGGCAGCGGTGGTAACGGTTCCGCGGCTGAAAGCCAGTTGGACGGATCACGGGCTTTTGTCCAGCGCCGCGAGAATGCCCAAAAGGATTTCCCGCGCCTCGGGCGGGCAGCCGTGTACCACGGCATCGACAGGCAAAATCGCCGACACAGGTCCGACAACGCCGTATCCGTGCGCGAAGACGCCGCAGCCATAGGCGCAGTCACCGATGGCGACGACGATTTTCGGGGCTGGCGTCGCCTCGTAGGTGCGCTTCAACGGATCGGCCATGTTGCGGGTCACGGGGCCGGTTATGAGTAAACAATCGGCATGCCGAGGCGAGGCGACGAAATGCATGCCAAAGCGTTCGATATCGTAGTACGGATTATTGAGGGCGCCGATTTCCAGCTCACAGCCATTACAAGAGCCGGCATCGACCTGGCGAATCTGTAATGAACGACCGAACCGTTGGCGCGCGCGCGAATCAATTCGCTGCGCGAGCGTTTCGATCGCTGTGGAGTCGTCCGATTTTAACGATTCAGTGACGATCGGCGTTTTTAGAATATATTGAAGCAGCGAGCCCATGGGTAGTCGTGTTTTCGGTTGCAGCAAGAGTGAGCGGAATTAGAGACCCCTCGCTCCTTTAGACTTGAGGTAATTTTTTATTTCCGTGCTCAAACCCTTTACCTCAGTAAAGTTGGCTCCAGCCACGATAGCATTTCGAAAGATGGCTCCGGTCAGATTCGCTGCGTGAAAATTCGCGTTGGTCAGATCGGTATTCGATAAGTTGGCATTGCGAAGATCACTTCCGTTTAAGGCTCCGCGATTTAACCGCGCGCCTTCAAAATTGGTATTTTGTAAGTCCATGCCGGCAAAATCCATGCAGTTGAAATACAAATTGCGCAGATCGCTACCGCGCAGGCTTTCGCGATGATAAATTTTGTTCAGTATGAACCGCAGCTTTCGATCGGCTGTCATATGGTTTCCTTTCGCTTTCCGAAGTAAGAGGAGGTTTGCAAAATATGGCTTGATTACTCTTCATCCGTTTCCCTTGTCGGAACGGTCGATTTCCTTGAGCATAGCCATGGCTTCTTCGATGTGGGCTTGAAAGTAGCGCCGCAGGACGTCGAGCACCTCTATGAGCAGCGGGTCGCGCATGGAATAGAAAACCTGGTTACCCTCTTTACGGCTGGTGACGATATGTTTCGCGCGCAATACCGAGAGGTGTTGGGAAGCATTGGCTTGTTCGATACCCAGCCGTTCGATAATCGCGCCGGCGGGGAGCTCCCCTTCGCGGAGAAGCTCGATGATAGCGATGCGGGTTGGATGTGCCAGCGCCTGAAAAATGCTCGCCTTAAACTGCCGAAGACTATCTGGCATCACCTTACTATACGGTAAGTTAAGTATATTCGCAAATTCTAATATGGTCTAATCGAGGTCGTTTGCATGAAATCCGTAGGTGAGTTGGATTTTACGCCGCGCGGCAATGTCTTCCCGTCACCCGCCGATTGGCGCGACGTCTTCGTCTACTTTCTGCTGGTGGATCGCTTCGACAACAATGATCAGCGCCTGCAGCCTTACGATCCGTCCGCGCCCAAAGGCAGAGATCCGCGTCAGGGAAAAATTTTTCAGGGAGCCAATCTCAAAGGGCTGCTGCGCCGGCTGGACTACATCAAGGAGCTTGGCGCCAACGGGATCTGCGCGATCCAATTCCCGGCTTTCAGAGCGATGATGCCGTATGGCCAATAGAGCTGCAGCGGCGGGAGTGTTACAAGCGGCGCGGTCAAATTCGCAACTGGAGCGATCCCGATGAGGCGATCAATGGCGATTTTCTGAGCTTGAAAGGAGCTTAACATTAATCGTGCCGACGTTCTGGATGCGCTTACCAAAGCGTACAAACATTGGATTGCCGTTGCTGACATGGACGGGTTTCGGCTCGACACCGTGAAGCATATAGAATTCGAGTGCCACGGCCATCTTTTGTAACGCTATCCGGGAGTACGCCCGGCGGATCGGCAAACACAATTTTTTTATTTTCGGTGAGATCATCGCGGATGATGAAACCTTGCAGCGCTACCTCGGCCAAAATACCCGGATTGAAGGCACCAGGCGAAAGGTTTCCTTCCCTCGATGCTGCGCTGGATTTTCCGCTTTACTTTATTTTGGAAGAAACCATCAAAGGCTTTCTCGATCCGACGGTGTTGCGCGATCGCTACGAGCGCTTCAAAACGCAATACGCCGATCACGGCGAGGCCGGCCAGTATTTTGTCACGTTCGTGGATAATCACGATCAAATGTCGAGACCGTATCGGCGCTTTCTGCACGCCAGTTCGTTTCCTGAACAAGCCGTTCTGGCCATCGGCTATTTGCTGACGAGCCAGGGCGTGCCGTGTATCTATTACGGTACGGAGCAATGTTTCGATGGCGGCGGCGACAACGACAGCTACGTTCGGGAGTGTATGTTCGGCGGGAACTGGGCGCGTTCGACACCCACCGGGCGTCATTTTTTTGACTCGAGGCATCCGATCTACAAAGCGATCGGGCGAATCGGCGAGATACGAAGCGAGAACCGGCGCTACGGTATGGCCGACAATACTTTCGCGAGATCTCCGGTGATGGCGCTCACTTCGGTTATCCCGGGAACGGCGGCTGCACGCTCCCTATTCACGCATACTTGATGACACCGAAATCTTGGTCGCGTTGAATTTAGCGGACTCGCCCCGCACCGACTTTATCACCATCGATGCTCATCTCAACGCGGCGGGCCACGCCCTGACGAACTCGCTCGATCCGGCGATGCAACTGAGCGCTGAAACGCGTTCCGACGAACGTGCGCTACTGGTGCCGCTCGGCACGCATCGATGGCGATTCTTCGACACCAGTCGCCTTAAGCAGTCAGCTTGACACTTCGATCCGGAATCTTCTAACGTCGGTTTTGACTTATTCTCAAGGAGAGCTGCTCATGTGGAACGGAATGAAAGTCATCGATGCCGATGCGCATATGCACGAGCCGGAATATTTGTGGGAGCGCTATGTCGAGCCGAAGTTTCGTGACCGCGTGCCCAAGGTCGCCTTTATGGACGGCGTATTCATGGTCTATGAGCCCGACGGCAAGATCATTCCCAAGGGCGATCTGCAATTGCGACCGCCGCCGAGCGCCTGGGCGGTGTTGGAAGAAAAATACGGCGAAGCCTATCGGCAGTGGTGGTCGTCGGAGATTCGGCTCAAGGACATGGACCGCTACGGCTGGGATATTCAAGTTCTCCTTCCCACCGGGAACAATGGGAACTTCGCCTATCGCGTCGCCTTGAAAGATGTCGAGCTCGGCGCGGCGATGTGCCGGGCCTACAATAATTGGTGTCATGATTACTGCAGCGCGGACCCGAAGCGGCTCAAGTTCGTTGCCGTGCTGCCCGGCTCGGATATCGGTGAAATGGTGAAAGAGGCGCGCCGCACAGTAACCGAGCTCGGCGCAGTCTCGGTGCGAAATCCGTTTCTCCCCGAGGGCCGCTATTTGCATGAGGCAGAATATGACGCGCTCTGGCAGCTCGCCTCCGAGCTGGATTTTCCGATTTCGGCGCATGGCGAGTATCGCCAGCGCCGTTTTCATCCGTTCCGCCAACTCGAAGGCGAGCGTCGCGGCGACACGGAGCTCGCGCTCCGGGGGCTGGATCACGCGCTCGGATTTCCTTGCGACAATATGACCACGTTGGGACATTTTATTTTCACCGGCATTCTCGAGCGCTTTCCCAAGCTGCGCCTCGCAATCCTCGAATCCAACGCCGGCTGGCTGCCGTTTTGGCTCGGCCGAATGGACGATCACACGCATGGCCGCAACAGCGTCATGGGAAAATCGGAAAAACTGCGCATGCTGCCGAGCGAGTACTTTATGCGCCAGTGTCTGATTTCCTGTGACAGCGACGAGCGCGCGCTTAAATACGTGGTCGAAGATTTAAAGGGGGAGAACATCGTCTGGAATACCGATTACCCGCACCCGGATGCGATCGATCCCAAACGGGCGCTGCCCGATCTCGATGCTCAGCCGATTCCCGACGAGGCGAAGCGGAAAATTCTCTGGGACAATGCGCTCAAGCTCTTCGGACCGCGCATCTTAAATTAGAAGTCGGCAGATTCTTTATTACGACTGCACTTTTTCCGTCATTCCCGCATGTTTTTAGCGGGAATCCAGATCTTGTCTCTGTCCACTCGTCGAAGTCGTTCAGCTGCTACTTATAAAGTCCATCGATGAAGCCCGAGCGATCCAGCTCTTCGATAAATCGCATATCCATGAATTCGCGCGGTTGAGCGCTTTTCGCCGCCGGGAATTTCACAGCTAGCTCGTCGAGCACCGTCTTCATGCCCTCGATGGTCGGATACGGTTTGCGCGGCGTGATGTCGCGCATGATCTGGTAGGCTTCGTCCGTGTCGCGATCGTCTTTGAAGCGCATGTACTTGCGGATCGCGCGTTTGGTCAGCTCGGGGTTGGTCTTGATCAAATAGATCGACTCGATAATCGATTTCATCGCTCGGCGCATCAAATCCGGACTTTTCCTGACGAACTGTTCGGTGGTAACGAGCGCGGAGGCCTGGACGGGAAATCCCATTTCCTCGATGTTGGCCAATACTCTCATGCCGGCTTCGACCGCGCGTTTGTAAAGGGGCGGATTGAATACGCTGGCGTCAATCGTGCCGCTCAGCAGTGCTGACATTCGTGTCGGATCGCCGCCGATTTGCAGCATGACGACGTCGGTATCGGGATTGAGACCGAGCTTCGTAATCATGATCTGAGCGCCACGATGCGCACCCAGACCGAACCCGGCAACGCCGACGCGCTTGCCCTTGAGTTGGGCCGGAGTTTTGATCTCCGGACGAACGACGAGCCGGTACTGTAGCGAATTGAGAAAGCTCGCGATGATGATGGGATCGGCGCCTTGCAGGCGCGGCGCGGCCATGGTTGTGCCGGACATGCCGCCCATCGCGATGTCTCCGGCGATCAAGGCCGTGCGCACCAGCGCGCTTTCGAGATAAAGGACTTCCGCGGTGATGCCGTTTTTCTGAAATAGGTGCGCTTCTCCGGCGATCCAGATCGGCGCATAGCTCGTGCTGAGCGAGCCATACCCGACGCGGATCTGCTCCGCCGGGCGTGCCGCACTTCCAGAGAGCAGCACAAGGATTGCCATTGAGCCAATCAGGACGTTTAAACTGTGAAGATTCATGGAGCACAAACTTCTAGACAATCTACGATACTTAAGCGGCTCAGTTCCGGCAAGCCGATCATCAAGCTTGACGCCGAATTCAGATTGCGATTAGTCTTCACTTCACAACTATACGTGAGGATTATCCAAATGAAAAAAATGCTTCTGCTACTGGCGGCGTTGGCCATCGACGTGTCTCAAGCCAGCGCTCAGGCGCCATACTTTCAAGGCAAGACCATTCGTTTCGTCGTCGGGTATCCGGCCGGCAGCACGCATGACCTCTGGGCGCGATTGGTCGGACCTTATATGACGAAATATATTCCGGGTAATCCGACTATCATCACGCAAAATATGCCGGGCGCGGGCTCGGCTACGGCGGCAAATTACGTATACAGCGTTGCGAAACCGGACGGCCTGAGCATCGCGGTGGTGAACGCGGCGCTCTATTTCGATCAGCTTTTAGGCCGTAAGGAAGTGCAATTCGATTGGAGCAAGTTCGCATGGATCGGCAGCACCACGCCTTCGGACTCGTTGCTCTACATGTGGGCAGCGGCGCCTTACAAGACGATTCAGGATGTTCGTGCGGCGGCGCCGCCGCCCAAATGCGGCAGCACCGGCACCGGTAATACCGGTTATTTTTTGCCTAAATTGCTTGAGGAAACCATCGGCGCCAAGTTTACGATTGTGCCCGGTTATCAGGGTGGCGCCGAGATCGAACTGGCTGTCGAACGCGGCGAAGTGCAATGCCGGGCGATCAGCATCCCGGTTTATTTTGGCCGCGAGCCGTTTCTGACCTGGCAAAAAAAGGGACTTGCGCGAATCTTGATTCAGACCGGCAAGAAGAAAGATCAAAG
>Ga0075425_100004886_pt1 | contig 13891 bp, 10 predicted proteins | sample SoiMethybrSBSTD4_FD_75300 | JGI IMG/M metagenome (GOLD analysis project Ga0075425, IMG submission 75300) | Bulk soil microbial communities from a Populus tree surrounding site in Tennessee, USA - Soil MetaG P. TD hybrid SBSTD4 | ecosystem: Environmental > Terrestrial > Soil > Tree plantation...
AAGACCTCGGCGTTCTCAACGCGGGGTGGTTCTTCGATCCGGATTACGAGTGGGGAATTGGCAGCTCGCCGATCATTTACAAGAACATGGTGATCGTGCAGTGCGACATCCAGCGGCATTCGTTCCTCGCAGCGTTCGACACCGAGAGTGGGAAGGAACTCTGGCGAACAGAGCGCGAGGAAATTCCCTCGTGGTCGACGCCGACGATCTTCGAGGCAAACGGCAAGGCCGAACTGGTCACGCAGGCGACGACCTTCACCCGCGGGTACGATCCGATGACCGGCAAGGAACTGTGGAAGTATTCCGGCAACTCGGAGATCGCGATCCCGACGCCTATAGTCGGCCCGGGTGTCGTCATCATCACGAACGGCTATCGTGGCGTGCAGCCGATATTTGCGATCAAGCCTGGCGCGACCGGCGACATCACGCTCAAGGACAATGCGGCGAAGAGCGACTTCGTGTCCTGGAGCACGAAACGCGGCGGGCCATACATTCCGACACCGCTCATTTACGGCGACCTTCTGTATGTGCTGAACAACGGCGTGCTGACGTCGTACAAAGTTGCCAGCGGCGAACAGGTGTATCAGAAGCGGCTGGGAGGTACGGGCGGCGCATTCAGCGCCTCGCCGGTTGCTGCCGACGGCAAGATCTATTGCGCGAGCGAAGACGGCGACGTCTTCGTGATCAAAGCCGGCCCTGCGTACGAGGAGCTGGCGAAGAATTCGATTGGCGAGGTCGTGATGGCCACCCCCGCCATTTCCGACGGCCTGATCATCTTCCGTGGCTTACAGCACGTCTACGCGATCAGGGCTGAGCGCTAGGACACTACGGCGTAAGGCCCGGAACTTTTTCGGTTGACAGTTGTATTATTGTACTAGTACAATAGTCACCAGCTCGACCAACCGGTTGTCAGGGCAATCCGTCCGGCGCCGGCGGTCAGTTCAAAGGAGACGGCCATGGAACCGCTGCTTAGCCTTCTGTTCTTTGGTGTCCTCGGCGGTCTTGTGCTTTCGCTCGTGCTTGCGCGCGACCGGCGTGGCACCCCACCGACCTTCGTTCCCAGGCGTCTTGCTGCCCCAACGCCCGCGCTCATCAACATGGCGAACATACGGGTCGAGGGCATCGGTGGCCTCGGAATGGTTGCGGCAGTGATCGTCGTCGCGATCGCCGACTCGCGCATTGCCGCCGCAACGATCATCGCCCTCGTGCTGGGCAGCGGGCTCGCGCTCGCGCTGATTGCGTTGCGCCGGCGCGGAGGTCCGTTGCCGTCGGCCGGCGGCGGTCCTGACAATCGATCGATCCTTCACATCGACTCGGACCGTCGGACTTTACCAGACGAACCGGAAAAGGCTGGCGGTCGACCGGCGCGGATCGGGATACCGCGAATCGTCGACCTTGTATTGATTCGGCACTGACGCCCAGTCGGTGTAGATCGTGCCGCCGTAGTAGAAGCGCTTCGGCGATTCCGCACTCGATGCTTCGGCAAAGAGCGAGTATGCGTGTGCCGGCTGAACCGATCCGGATTTGTCGCTCTGCGGAACGTATTCCGGAATGCCGTCGCCGTCGACATCCGCACGGATCCAGGTGACGTGCAGCAGACGATGATAGGTCTTGTCGGCAATCATCCCGCGAAGCTGCGAGTTGAAGCGGCTGATGATCGTGGCTGCATTTGGGTACGATCGTCTGACCGCGAAGTACAACGGCCGCGTCAACATCGGCTTTGAACCGACGTTCAGGCGCGTCTTCGCTTCATTCGGGTAGTTGTTCAGGATGTACTGGACGACCAGATCGTCCATGAGTACGTAGTCGGCGTTATTGGCGAGGAGCTGTGCCAGGCTGTCTTCCTCGCTGCGGGCTCGTACGAGCGTGGCGCCCGAGCCCGTGATGCCTTCACCGTAGGCGTAGCCCTCGACGATCGCGATCCGCTTGCCCTTCAGCTCCGTGAGCGCCCCCGCCGACACGTCCTCGCCATGGCGGCCGACGAGAATAAGACGGTTCTCGAGATACGGCTGCGAGAAGACGAGGGCGCTCTCGCGTTCCGGATCTTTCCATGCCGCGGCACTGCCGTCGAACGCCGTGCTGAGCAGCGATGGTGTGAACTTGGCCGGCTCCACAATCGTGGTGGTGGCTTTCATGCCAATCCGTCCGAGCGCCGCTTCAACCAGATCGAGCGCGAAGCGAGGTTCCGAGTCGTTCGTGAACGGCGCCCAGGGTGTGGACACCAGTCGAAGTGTCGTGGTCTGCGCCGACAGCACGAGAGAAGTTGCCGCCGCGATCGACAGCAATGCCAGAAGTCCGGAAGTGGAATGGCGATGCATGGGAAAGATCTCCTTCCCCAAGACTAGTCCAGTCAGGGCATGGCTTCAACGGGACACTAGATGGTGCCGGCTGACTTTGCTGAATGCTGAATGGCCCGAACTCCGCGTTCAATCAGCAATCAGCAATCAACAATCAGCAATTTCAGCGTCAGTGTGTGACCAGTTTCCGGAAGGTCAATGAGAATCCTGCGAGATACATGTCCGACTGCGCTCCCGGCAGGTCCTCTCGCTGCCCGAAGAGCCACACCCTCGCAATGTTGAGGTGCAGCGTGACCGGACGTCGCGTGCCAGGCATGCTGAAATCAGTGACCCGATAACTGAGCCCCCAGTCGGTTGCGGGCTTCCACTCGGGGCCCGCCGGGCCAGGTACCCGCATGAGAAACGCACCGGGAGCAAGAAAGATCTCGACGCGGCCGGTCAAATCCATCGTGGCGTGCAGTCCGAGCACGCCGTAGACACCGGACGTGCCCTGCGTCATCGGCCAGAGTGCATCGAGGTGCACGTGACGCCACCACACGCTCCGATCTTCGGTTTCCTTCTGTGCGCGCGTCGTGGCGACCTGCTGCTTGATGATCTCGGTGGCGACGTCATCAGTGCGCCACTCTTCCAGCAGCCGGCACGCCTCGACCAGCGTCGTGTCGGCGCTGGCCGCGACCGGACATGTCTCGAGCAGGGCCGCGGGAGGATTCGGTCGCGGGCGCCGCTCGCGCGTGCCAAACCAGCCGGGTTCGGCCCGGTTGTGCCACTTCGCGAACCAAGCCTTCCATTCGGTGTAGTCGCGGACCCAGCGTTCGATGGCGGTCACCTGATCCCGAGGCAGCGCCCGGGTCGCCGGGTCTTGTCCTTCACGTTCGATGGCTGATTCGCTGAGTGAATCGGCGGGTAATGCGTACGCCACACTGACGTGCGAACAAATCGACAGAGCAAGGGTCACGAACGCTCGTGTCACGGCCATCGGTGTGCTCGTTCGCTCACGAAATATCGTGAGCATTTCCGTGAAGTATAGCTCTACGGGAGAAGGCGGGATGATTGATTCGGATCAAATCCGTCCGCAAAAACTGGCCAGAATTTGCGAATTGTGAATGAGCCGCGGCGGCCGAGGGATTTATTCGTACCGGAGAGCGACGAGGGGATCGACCGACGCTGCGCGCCTGGCCGGCACGATCGTGGCGGCGAGCGACACCAGTATCAGGATCAGCGCCGCACACGCCAGGTTGACCGCGTCGGACGGCGAGAGACCAAAGAGCAGGTTGTCCAGCACCCGGAGAGTTACGACCGCGCCGGCAATGCCAATGAGAGAACCTGTGACCGCGAGCGTCAGGTTCTCGCGGATTGTCATCCACATCATCTGGCGGGGGTGTGCGCCCAGCGCCAGTCGAACCCCGATCTCGGGCACGCGCCGCGCTCCGAGATGCGTCAAGAGCCCATAAGTCCCCACGGCTGCGAGCGTGAGCGCGACCAGCGCGAAAAAAGTGCCAAGCGTGGCAAGCAGGCGTTCGGCAAACAACCTTCCGTTGATGACACCCGTCATCGTCCGCACCGCAAGAATCGGCGCATCGGGACGAAGCCGCTGAATCTCGCTTCGAATCATGTTGATTGACCTGGCGGGATCTTCGTTGGTGCTGACGACAAATTCGAAGGGTGCCAGGCGCACGTTCCGTGCCTGAAACCAGGGCAGATAGGCGAGCCGCTCGGAGGCTGTGCGGAGGTTCTGGTACCGGACGTCGCGCGTGACGCCGACGATCTCGTACGTGACCGCCGTCTGGCCGCTGCCCGTCATGAACTGCCGCCCGATCGCGGCGCCGGCGCCGCCGAAATAGCGTTGCGCAAATGCGTCGCTGACGACAGCTACCGGCGCGCTGCCGGCCTGATCGCGCCCATCGATCGGTCTGCCTCGCAGGATCGGCAGTCCGAATACGTCGAAGTAATTCGGCCCTACCAGATTGACCTGGATAACGGTGTCGTCGGCATCGCGCGGCTCGACACCCGGCACGGTGAGCCGTTTCCCATCGATGTTGCCGTTGAAGGGGGTCGACGTCGAGAGGCTCACGTGCCGCACGCCCGGCAGGCTCCCCAGCGCGGTCAGCATCTCACCCTGGAACACGCGCAGTCGATCGCGCTCGTAGCTGGTTCCCTGCGGATCCACTTGAACCACGAGGACATGTTCCCGATCGAAACCGGTATCGACCCGCGCGAGGTTCAGCAATGTTCGGAGCAGCAGCACCGCGCCAGCCACCAAGACGATCGACAACGCAAACTGCGCAGCGACGAGCGCCTGGCCGACGCGAACGCGTGCTGTGCTCGTCCGGGGACTGGTGCGGTGTACCACAGGTGCGACGGTGGCACGGGCAGCCTGCCAGGCCGGTATCAGTCCGAACAGCAATGTCGTGCCGGCCGTCGCGGCGAACGCGAACGTGAGAATCCGCCAATCTGCCCTCACCGCCATCGAGACCGGTCCAAAGTCTTGCGGCAAAAACTCGACCAGCAGGTTGCTGCTCCTGATTGCCAGCAGCACACCGGGGACCGCTCCCAACAGCGCCAGCAGCGCACTCTCGGTCAACAACTGCCGCATCACCCGCATTCGGCTCGCACCGAGCGCGACGCGCATGGCAATCTCGTGCTGTCGCGCGACGTTGCGCGCGACGAGCAGGCCGGCAAGGTTCACGCACGTGATCAGCAGAAGCACACCAACGGCCGCCATCAGCAAGCGGAGCGGACTGGAGAACTCGACGCGCAGGTCACTGAGGCCCCGTGCCGCGGAATCGACGGCCGCATGCTCGAGATAGCGATGGCGGAACCGCTCGGAGATACCTGTCGCCGCGAATCTTTGCAGCATCGGTTCGATCTGTTGACGGACGGCGAGCGCGTTCACATCTGGTTTCATGCGGGCGATGATCGGCATCGTGGCCCAGTTGCGCGCATCCATGAATTCGGTGGGATCGAGGGGCATGATTACGTCCATCGTCCACCCGACGAGGATGCCCGTGAACTCGGGCGGCGTCACCCCGATGATTGTGTACGGCTTCTGATCCACCGTGATTGGCGTGCCGAGCACGTTTGCGTTGCCCGAGAATCGTCGCTGCCACAACCCATAGCTGATGACCGCGACGGGGCTCGCTCCCTTTTCCGGTTGATCCGCAGCCACGAACGTGCGGCCGAGAACCGGCGCGACACCGAGCAGGGTGAAGTAGTTCGTCGTGACGCGCTGCCCCATGAGTTGCTCGAGGCGGCCGCTGATGCTGACCTTGTAGAGGTCGTGCCTGACCAGCATCACGTCTGAGAAGAGATCGGTCCGCGATGCGACCTCGCGAAACCAGGGATAGTTCGACAAGCCCGAGCTCCCGCTGCTGCGTTCGCCTGTCGCCGTGATGTGCACGAGCTCGTAGGGATTTCGAACGGGTACCGGCCTGAGGAGCAACAGATCGATCAACCCGAAGATGGCCGTGTTGGCGCCGATACCGAGCGCGATGGACACCACGGCAGCGATGGTGAAGCCGGGTGAGCGGCGCATCGTCCGCACGGCGTACCGCAGGTCCGCGCCGAGATCGTTGAGGAGTCGGAGTCCGCGTGCCTCGCGTCCGGCCTCTTTCCATTTCACGACGTCGCCGAATTCCGCGTATGCGCGGCGCTCGGCGACGGCGCGAGGGACGCCTTGACGTACCAAGTCGGCCGTCCGGGCTTCCAGGTGAAACCGCATCTCGTTGTCCATGTCGCGCTCCATCCGCGAGCGGAGCATGGACGCGCGAGCGAACGACTTGAGCGAGGCGAACAACTTCATTTCAGTTCCTATACGTCGCCTGGAGCCGCGTCGAGCACGAGGCCAATGGCTCCCGACAGGCGCTGCCAGTAATTCGTTTCCTCGCGCAGCCGCTTTCTGCCGGCGGCCGTGAGGGAGTAGTACTTCGCCTGGCGCTTGTTTTCTGATTCTCCCCACTCGAATGTGACCAGTCCCTGGTGCTCGAGGCGGTACAGCGCGGGATACAGGGATCCCTGCGGGATTTGCAGCGTGTCATTCGAGATTTGCTGAAGTCTGAGGAGCACGCCATATCCGTGCAACGGGCCGAGCGAGATGGCTTTCAGGATCAGCAGGTCGAGCGTGCCTTGCAGCAGTTCCGTGTTCTTCCCCATGCACTCTCCTAGTGTCGCTAGGAATATACGACCGCTCTCCTAGTTTGTCAAGGAGAGCGCCACGAGTGCCGCCTGTCTGGCTGCCGGAACTGGCGTCTGACCCCCAGTGCGTCATACTGGTTCCCGCATGAACCGCTGGGTATTCGCCGTCGTTGCGTTCAGCCTCGCTTTCTGCCCCGCCGCCGCGCAGGCGCAGCAGGTGGAGGTGGCGCCGTTTGGCGGCTACCGGCTGGGCGGAGGTTTCTTCGAGCGCGTGACGAATCAAGATGTCGATCTCGACGGTGCGGGCGCAATTGGCGGAGTGCTCAACGTTGCGATGCATGACGGATTGTGGTTCGAAGGATTCTTCACCCATCAGGACGCGAACGTGGACGTTCCCGGAAGCGTTCTGGCTCCGCCGAAGCGGTGGCGGATCACGGTCGATCACTGGATGGCCGGCGGGCTGCAGGAGTATGGCCACGGTCGCGCGCGCCCCTTTCTCACCGGCCTTCTTGGACTCACACGCTACGCGGCGGAAGGGGACAACGAAATCCGGTTTGTGATCAGCGCCGGTGGCGGCGCGAAACTCAGGCCCACGCGGCACATCGGCGCGCGTGTCGATGGCCGCGTGTTTACGACATTCGCCGACGTTGAAGGACGAACGATCGTCTGCTCACCCGGTCTCTGTCTCGTGTCGGTCAATGCCGATCTCGTGTGGCAGGTCGAATTCAGCGCCGGGGTCGTGATCGCGTTCTAACGATGCGCGCCCGCACTCGTGGCGGCAACCGTCTCCTCACCCGTAAAAGCCGCGCCGGCCGGCTTGATGTGGAATCATCGATCCAAAACCCCCGACGTTGCTTCGCCGCAAGCCGAACAGCGCGACAGCTGCGTACCAGGCCAGTTTGAATCGCGAAGGGGTCGGTACGGTGACGTTCGCTGCCACGTGACCGGTCGCAGTGTCGACGACATCCACGCGGATTCCGTGATCGTGCCATCGTCGCAGCACGTGCGCGAGATCGGCAGGAATCGATACGCCGTTGGTGCGGACGAGTATGGCGGCGGTAATCCCGCGGCTCGCGAGCAGAGCGGCAGAGGGAAAATCCTGAGGGAGCACGATCCAGCGATTGTCGTACGACCCAGGCGTTAATTTCACCGAGGTCCCGTCACGTCGTGAATCGAGAAGAAACGCCGGTGGCGCATCGGGCGCGAGCCGCATGCCGGCAAGGCGTTCGACGCCGCTGCCGAGTGCGCGCGTGATGGGTGCGACCTCGACGATCGGTGAGGGGCCGGAGGTGCCGTTGAACAACGGCACTGGACGGAATCCGCGCGACGCGAGCGCAAGTCCCATGTACACAGCGTCCGCTCCCGGCAGGTCGATGATGACAGCGGTGTGTGTGGCGAGCGCAATCTCAATGGTGGGCACGGCCTTCTCGTCAAGCGACTCAGTCGAGATCGTGCCGCCTGGCTGAATGAAGGCGATGGGTTTTGCCCATGCCGACCATGGCGCATCGGCAGGTGCCCAGACTGCAAACGCGTCCTCGCCATCAATCGAACCCACGTGTGACCTCAGGCTGCGAGCACGGCGGCATCGGCCGCTCGTGCATCGATTAACGGCACGGGCGCGAGTCGGCCGTACGCTCCGACGACTCGTGTGTCGAGCGTGTAAACGCCGAGACACGGGAACACCTGTGTCCCACTCATGTCAATCGGCCGGATGTGGAAGCGGCGTTGCGCAACCCATCCGCTTGGCCAGAATCGGGCAGCCCGCCCGATCTGTCGCATCTCATCGCCGGCGGTCACGCCGAGAATACCTACCCCTTCGCCCACCCGGCCGAACGCGGGTTTGATGATCCAGTCCGGCGACGATCGCCAGGCGACGTCGCGAGGATCGCGCGTCTCGGGCAGCAGGCGACGCCATGCCGGCACGCGCGTCTGAAGCGCGTCCCAGACGAGGGGAAATCGTTTGCTCTGCGTCAGGATCGCGGTCGCAGGATTACTGAGCGGTGTCAACGAGCCCGCGAACAACGATGGCCACCCGGAGGCACGCGGCAGCGAACACAGCCAGTCGGCGGGAAAAAAACGGACGACCAGATCGAGGGGACCTTGCCACCACGCTGCTTGAAGGAAAGCGCGGCCGCCGTTCCAACGGATGTGGCTTGGACTGGCGAGATGGACGGATCGCTCGGGTCCGGCCACGCGCTGAGCCAGAAACAACATCATCTGTTGATCGTCGCTGTAGGAAGTCGCATGGATGAACGCGACGCGACTTTGCGGGCCGGCGTGCCTGCAGAGTGCCTGCACGTATGCGTCGGCCGGATCACCGACCCGTCCGGCCCAGGGATAATGCGACAACATGATTGACGGCAGCCCCGAGGCCTCATTGAGGCCTCCGGGCACGTCGCAATTGACCTCGGAGATTCGCCAACCCTCGTCGGTGAAATGGAAGTCAAACCGCATGAGGCGCGCAGTTGCCGCCGGCGCCCCGTGCGACCGAACGGCGCGAAGCGCACGACGAATCGGAGACGAAAGCCCGAGTCGCCGGTGCAACTCCGGGCGATGAATGAGTTCGGTTTCTGCCGCCAGGGTCTCGGTCGCGAGTTCTTCGGCGAGGGCGCGTACTTCACCCCATGCGTCGCGTGTAATGACGAGCGGATGCGGCGCGATTGCGCACACGTCACCAATTTGCGGATCCCACTTGTGACAATCGAAGATTGCTCGCGTCCGCACCGACGCAAAGGCATTGGCTTCCAGCGGTGCGACCGCAATCCAAGGATTGTTCATGAAGGCCGGCCGGCAAGGGCCAGGGTGACCAACGCCGGCAATCCGTAGAGCGCTGCTGGAAGCAAGCCCCAGCCGGCGATCGCCGCGTGCGGCCGCGTTGCCCTGGCATTTGCGGCGCGCTCGACAACAATGGCCAGTGCGACGGTCACAGCAATGCCGGGCACGACCACGAAGAAGTCGCGAACCGTTGCGGCTGCTGATTCCCAATTCCCTGCCACGCCGCGGCCGGCGATCAGCCCACACGAAATCAGGAATGCGCCGAGCCGGATCCCGGCCGCCTGATCGCGTTCGACCGTCACCGTCTCGACGAGTGGCGTCAATGTCGCGAGCAGCCCCCATGCGCTGAAGAGCGCAACGGTGGCAAGGAGGGATGAAAACAGTACCACCCACCAGCCCGGTCCATCGCCGATGTTCGCTCCGGCGTAGCACAGCGTTACCGCCACCAGCGTTCCGGCACAGGCCGAGGCCGCGGCAACATTTCCACGCTCCACGGCATCGTCGCGCGGACTCAATCCAAGAAATGGAAACGCCCCCTGTGCGACTCGCAGCCAGGCGAGCCCGAGAACCACGTACATGAACTGATACACCGGCGCATCGACGACGTCATATGACGCTGCGGTATTCAGGGTGATCAGAATCATGGCCGTGCAGACGAGTAAGGCCACTCCCAGGATCGCGATGCCCGGCTGCGCGCGCCGATCGAGGGCTCTGATCTTCAGCATCTGAAACACCCACAGACCCCAGGACACCGGTCCGAGGATTGCGGCGGCGCCGGTCAGAAACCATTCGTCGGCGGACATCAAGGGTGAGACATCATCAGCGGAAAAGGGAAAAGGGAAGTTTACAAGGGCTCAAAACTTCTCTGCGACCGAGGCGATGAGTGATTCGAGCACCGCGGGCTCTGCTGGTTTCGTGACGTGGCGATCGAAGCCGGCGGAGTAGGCCCGGCGCTGGTCTTCCTCCTGCCCCCAGCCGGTGACGGCGACGAGGAACACGCGATCGCCGAGGCTGGCGCGAATGTGGTGCGCCGCTTCATAGCCATCCATCCGGGGCATGCCGATGTCGAGCAGCGCGATCTGCGGTTCGAACTGCTGCGCGATCTCGACGGCCTGGACGCCGTCGACCGCAACCCGCACGTCGTGGCCCATGCACTCGATCATGAGGCGCATCATCTCGGCGGCGTCCGGGATGTCGTCGGCGACGAGCACACGGCATCGTTCGGTGTTGTGAGGCACCGGCGCCAGCGGCTTCGGCAGGTCGGCCGGTGCGGCGACGGGGAGCCGAACGCTGAAGGTCGTACCCGTTCCCAGTCCGGCGCTGCGGACCTCGATCCGTCCGTCGTGCAATTCGACCAGCCGCTTTGCCAGAGCGAGGCCAATCCCCAGACCGCTGCGGGCGCGGCTGGCCCCTTGATCGATCTGCACGAACATGTCGAAGATCGTGGGGAGTGCGCTGGCATCGATCCCGATGCCGGTATCGCTCAACGTCACCACCGTCTCTCGCCCCTCGACCGAAGCGCTGACGGTTATGCCGCCGCCGCGCTCGGTGAACTTCACCGCGTTGTTGAGGATGTTGGCGAACGCCTGCGAGAGCCGGGTGAGGTCGGCGTAGACCCAGAGTGGCGCGGGCGGCAGGTCGAGTGTCAGGACGTGCCCGGCTGCGGCACTGAGCGGCGCGACGGTCTCGAGCGCGCTCGAGATCGCCGCGCGCAGATCGATCCGCTCGCAGCGCAGCTCGATCTTGTTGCGCGTGATCCGCGAGACGTCGAGCAGATCGTCAGTCAGGCGAACGAGCTGCTGGACCTGCCGCTCGGTGATCGCGAGCGCTCGCTCGCGCAGCTCGGGGTCGGTGCCCGCTCGCCGTAACAGCTCGAGCGCATTGCGAATCGGCGCCAGCGGATTTCGGAGCTCGTGCGACAGCGTCGCCAGAAATTCATCCTTTCGGCGATCGGCTTCGCGCAGGACGTCCTCGGCGTCCTTCCGCGCCGTCATGTCGACGCAGACGCTGATACAGCCACGCACCACGCCATTCCGGTCGAACAGCGGCTCCACGTCATTCTGAACGTACGCGACGGTTCCGTCGGGTCGAACGATCTCGATGTCGTTGGTGACGTTCGTGTGATGCGCGACGGCGTACTGCATCGGCAGTTCGTGGTCCGGCAGATCGCGGCCATGACGCTGGATGCGGTAGAGCGGTTGTTCGCCCGCCGGCGGCGTCAACGAGATGTTCACGTTCGTCGGCAGATGGAGCAGCCGCGCCAGGGCATCGTTGGCGGAGATGAAGCGGCAGTCAGGATCGTGCGCGACGGCGATGGGAACCGGTGCGTGCGCGATCAGATCCGCAAGCGCACGCAGGCGCATGCGAAGCTCATCAGCCGTGGCGTCGGCCGGCGGTTCGAAAAGCGATGCGAGACCCGACATGAGAGGTACCAAGGAAATAGCTGAGTATACGTCCGCAGGCGAATGACCAAACCGGTCGATCAAACCGCGTGCGTTTCTCATAAATTATTGAATTGTAACGATTTGTAGCCAATCGCACACGTCGCGCTGGCTTCATTATTACTATCGGTCGACAGCGGCGCGCCACTATTGGACCAAGGGCCGATGAGCTGGCAGCGAAAAAGCGGCAATCGATCAACGGGAGCGGAACTGTAGCTCTGCTTGTGTCAAACCGATAAGTAAGAGGTGCATAACGCTTCACGCGATTGCACACGTTCATCCGTCGAAGGCGGAGACTCGACAACGTCGATTCTGTGACGATCAACAGCGCACATCCTCCGGCACGCCGTCGCATCCAACTTCTGTACGTTGGAGACGCGACGCTTGCGCGTGAATGTTTCGGCAGACCGGGTTCGTCGATTGAAGTCACGGCTGCGCTTCCTGGGATAGATGGACTGGTCAGTCCCGTTCGCGATGCAGGGGAGCCCTACGACATCCTGCTGATTGAACACGGCCATCCGGGCGTGAATGCGCTCGCGATACTCGAGTACTTTCGCTCCCGAACCATTGACATCCCGACGATTGTGGTCGCGGACTGGGACGAGGCGCTGGCGGCACACGCGCTCAGGCTCGGCGCCAGCGATTACGTCGTCAAAAACCGGGCGTCATTCCGAGCGGTCTACTTCAGGGTGCACCGCTTGATTGCGCACGCCGCGGCAATCAGGGCGCGCGTCTTCGAACGGGGTGCCGATCGTGAGTGGGAAGCGCTGCGGCAGCGACTGTTCGACGCCGAGCAGGGGCGCGAGACGGCAGAGCAACGACTGCGTGAAGCGGCGGAGACGGTCAGGGAAGCGCGAAAGGGTCGTCTTGCTGACGCGGTGGCCGCGAGTGAAGAACACGCGCGGCGCGAATCTGAGTTCGCCGCAAAGCTCGCCGAAGCGCACTCAATCGCACGAGCGTTCGAGCGGCAGGTCCGGGATCAAGGCGCGATACTGAGCCTGATCGAAGCGCGCACGGCGCGAGCCGAGCACATCGCGACAACCGCGTCACGCCGGCAGGTGGAGATCGAGACCGCCCTTCGGGAGGAGAGCGCAAGGCGGCGCAGCCTCGAAACCCAGCTTGCGCATGCCAAGGACGGTTTACGAGAGGCGGATCGCCTCAGGTCCGCGGATGCGGCGTCGTTCTCGGACCAACGCGCTCGACAGCAGGCCGAATTCAACAGCACGGTCGCCGAGATCACTCGCGCCCGCGACGTGCTGGAGCAGCGTCTGCGCGAGGCGATTGTCGACGCAAATCAGGCGAAGGACGATCGCGCCGCGGACGCATCCGCCGCAGCCGAGCGCGAGAACGCGCTCCGAGTCGACGTCCAGACCGGCAAGGCCGATCGTGAACGTCTCGAGCGGGGACTGCTCGACGCCGAGTCGGCGCTGCGAGGTGCCGAGCAGCGTGTCATTGCCGCGCATCAATCGGGTCAGCAGCAACTCAACGAACGCCAGGCTGAATTCCACGCTGAGCTCTCGAGACAGCACGCCACGATCGACGCACTCAAGGAAGATATCGTTCGGCTCACACAGGCCTTGCAGGAATCCGACGCTCGCCGTGTCTCCGATGCGGCAACGGCCGCCGTTGCCTTCAACAATCTGCAGGCTGAATACGACGCGCACGAGATTGCCGCCGTCGCGTCTCGTGACGCGGCCCAGGTACGGTTCGAGAAAATTGAAAGAACGCTTGCGGACGCGAACGCACGGCACACGGCCGAGATCGCCGAGGCGGCGCGACAGCTCGCCGATACGCGCAGGCAGGCCGAACTCCGACTGTCGGAGGCCATCGCACACACCCGCCGAGTCGAACAACAACTCCTCGAATCCGAGACCGAACGGCAGCGCGATCACGAAGGGTATGCCTCTCTCCTCGCCGACGCGGCGGCGCAGTTCGGCGACGCGCAGGAGGCCGCAGAACAGCGCCTCAACGAGGCGGTTGCCGCCAGCGCGCTCCTCGAGACGAGGCTGCGCGAGTCGGAGGGGCTGCGCGAAGAGGCCGAGCACCGCCATGCATCCGCGATTGCCGCGGCGATCGCGTCACGCAAGGATCAGCAGCAGCAGACGGAGACCTGGCTGACCGATGCCGCAGCCGTCGCCAATGGGCTCGAGGATCGGCTCGCCCAGGTATCGGCGCAGCTCGAACATGTCCGTGACGAAGCGGCCAAACAGCATGAAGCCGCGCTGACACGTCAGGCGGACCAGCAGG
>Ga0075425_100004889_pt1 | contig 13890 bp, 10 predicted proteins | sample SoiMethybrSBSTD4_FD_75300 | JGI IMG/M metagenome (GOLD analysis project Ga0075425, IMG submission 75300) | Bulk soil microbial communities from a Populus tree surrounding site in Tennessee, USA - Soil MetaG P. TD hybrid SBSTD4 | ecosystem: Environmental > Terrestrial > Soil > Tree plantation...
GGCTGAGAACAGATAACATCCGAGTGGCGGACGGGGCAAGATGAAACTACGTGCACGATCTACTAGCGGTGGTCCTATGGGCCGGTCGCTCTTGAACGCCGGAGGGACGGTCGTCTCGCCCGTCCAGGCGGGTGGGGACGCCCGCCTCCATAACAGTCTTCGGAGTGTCCCTGAGTGCTGTCGCCAACTCTGCGGTCGTTAAGACTGCGAGGCGCTCGTGGGGTCGGCAAGTGCAGGCACTGCATCTTGTGCCTGGAGAATCTTGCGCACCAATGCTTCCGTTGAAAACGGCTTATTAAGGAGCACGGCACCGCTGCCGATGCCGGCGTTTTCAAGAACGGCTGCCTCGGTGTAGCCCGACATGAAGATGACAGTGAAGCCGCTTCGTTTACGGCGGAGTTTTTCGACCATTTCGGGTCCACCCATCCGCGGCATGACGATATCCGTAACTACGACGTGAATGTCTCCCGGATGTTTGTCGGCGACTACCAGGGCCTCCAGTCCACTGCCAGCCTGCAGCACCTGATAACCTGAGCGCGAGAGGGCTTTCGCAGCGAGCGCCCGCAGCGGCCCCTCATCTTCCACGAGAAGTACCGTGCCATGACCCTTCGGCATCTCGCTGGTTTGTTCAGGCTTGGTCGGCGTGGCGGGCTGATTCACGATCGGCAGATAGACCTTGAATGTCGTGCCAACGCCCATCTCGCTATATACGGAGATGTGTCCTTTACTCTGCTTCAGGATTCCATACACGGTCGCCAGCCCCAGTCCTGTGCCCTTGCCCGCTTCCTTCGTGGTGAAGAATGGCTCAAAAATGTGAGCCAGCGTCTCGCTATTCATGCCACATCCGGTATCGGTGACAGCCAAGAGAACGTAAGCTCCCGGAGTAACTTCGCTGTGGCGGGCGGCGTATTCCGCATCGAGTGTGCAGGGCTGTGTTTCGATGACCAACTTGCCATTTTCACTCATGGCGTCGCGCGCATTCACAACGAGGTTCATGATTACCTGCTCCATCTGTCCCGGATCAGCCTTTACGCGGCCGATCTTGTCCGACAAGCTGGTCAGTAGTTCAATGTTTTCTCCCAGAAGCAGGCGCAGCATTTTGAGCATGCCACGCACGCTGTGATTGAGATCGAGAACCTGTGGTTCGAGAACCTGCTTACGGCTGAACGCAAGCAACTGGCTGGTAAGCCCGCTGGCGCGTTCGGCAGCTCGTTTGATTTCTTCTACCTGATGCCGATTTTCTGCCGGGATAGTCTCCAGTAACAGGTCGCTGTATCCCTTGATGATCATGACGAGATTGTTGAAGTCGTGCGCAACGCCACCAGCGAGGCGACCAACGGCTTCCAATCGCGCGGAGCGCAGCATTCCTTCGCGGGAGAGGAGCAAGCTCTTCCGCATCTGTTCGAAGGCACGGGTGAGCTCGGCAACTTCGTCGCGACCTTTTACCTCGATATTGAATCCGAAATCGCCCTTCTCCATCTGGCGGCTGGCCTGAACCAGGTCTTCCAGTGGTCGCGTGATCTGCCGCGAGAGGAAGAAGCCCACAATGGCGCCCGTAAGCACTGCAATCGCTCCCAGAATGACGAGCATCTGGTTGAGCGCGCTTAGGAAGCGTGTCGCTTGATCGTAAGATCGCAGGGAGTAGAGTCGCACCGCATGATCGCCCGGCAGGTCGATAAAACTGCCAAGGTACTGCTCCCCTCCGATGTTCATCTCCTGAGTGACATGGCCTAGGCTGGCTGACTTGGCAAGCCAATTCTGGAAGTCCGGCCACAAAGTCGACTTCAACGAACTGGCCAGCACGCTTCCGTCACGTTCGAAGACGAGTGCGCTTTCTCTGACAGACTCCGCGCCCGCAATCGATTGTCCGGTGACTTCCTCACCCAGGCCAAGCCGCCCAAGAAAACGGCGCTCTGTGCCGGCGCCTGCAGTGATGCTTGCGAAATTCAGGGAATAGAGGTGCCCGTCGACCAGCCACCAATCGTGTTTGCCAGGAGACCCCGCCAACAAGGATCTTGCCGCTGCCGACGAGACCATCCCTGACTTCGAGTGAATCGCCCACATTTCACGGCCGGAGCTCTCTAATAGCAGCAGGTCCGCGCCGCTGGTGCGCAGAATCGATTCGGAGCCATCCTGAATGGTGGGAATATCCCCCGTCGACATCAGCGCCTTCAGACTCGGCAATTCAGCAATCAGAGCCACGCTTTGTTCGGCTTGGCGCCGACGTGCCTCTTCGACCTTGCTATATACCGTCAATTCTGTGTGCAGCGTGGAGGCGAGATCCTCCAAAACGTGGGACCGCATGCGTACCTGGATCAGCGCGAGAACAGAGGCGGTCAGCAGGAATACCACGGCCAGCAACGAGAGAAGCAGCCTTGTCCGCAAATGCCGGATGGATCGGGTGAACATCGGGTTCCGTAAAGCTTAACGAGGTGCGACCACCCGAGCCAGACACGTTGGTAACCTTGGGGATGCACGAGCGGGTGGATCCAGGTGGTCAGAATGGCGACCGAGTCTTGGCTATGGAGAGCAGTCTGCCCGGTTACTGCTGAGATGGGCTCCAAACCAGCGACTGCCGAGCGACGTTGTAATCCCAACGCTGCGCACCGCTGCTGACGACAATGGTCCGCAGCCCCAGAAGCTCGGCCTGGTCGTTAGCCGTGGCAGAGTTGAAGAAAGCATGGAGATCCCGCCGGCTAACCTTTTGCCAGTCAATCCGCAAGACGTCTCTCTGGTCTCCATCCAGTTGCACCCGGGTGTCCTTGCCGGCCTGACGCAGTTGGTTCTCGATTGCAGTGGCAAATGCAGAGCGCGCTTCCATGCTACGGGTCCGTAACGGCGCCACAGTGGACTGCGCATGTACCAAGGACGCCGGAACCAACGCAGTAATCGTTAAGCAGATCGCCAGTCCAAGGGAGGATGCGGCCTTGGCGCGGAAATGCGAAAAACTCGTCTCCGTCATGGGATGCATAGGGTCCGAAGATATCCGTGTCTGTGGAAACGCCCTAGATCACGGAGGTAATCTCCCGGCAATTGTAAAAAGTTGCCCCAAACAGAGGAAGCCCGAGCGCGGTCGCGGAAAAGCAAAAACATCAAGGACTTACGCGATTCGGGTAACCCTTTACAAGTCCGCACGTCCAAGCCAGCACGGCCTGAACGCAAGACGACCCTGCTTTGATCCGTCTTGCGACTCTTCGATGCTTGTGTGCTTCGTGAACTCGGGGCGGCCGAACTCCGTACTCATCCCTGGGACTCAAAAGGAGTAGGTATGCGCCTTCTGCAGGTTCTGGTTATATCTTTGTTTTCCGTCTCGTTAGTTTTTGCTCAACCCTCGCCCACGGCTCCCGAAAAGCCCTCCGAACTCCCGAAACTCGAACCCTTCGACGTGAGAATTACTGATCCCGACTTACAGCCCTGTGATGACTTCTACAAATACGCGTGCAGCAAATGGTTGAAGAACAATCCCGTGCCGGCGGACCAGGCGGCATGGGGACCGGGCGGACCATTGCAGCTCTGGAATGAAACGGTTCTGCTTCAGACGTTGGAAAAAGCCACTGCGAACGATCCGAATCGGACGCCGAACGAGCAGAAGATCGGCGACTACTACTACTCCTGTATGGACACGAAAACGATCGAAGCACACACGCAGGAATGGCTGAAGCCAGAGCTCGACCTGATCGCCGCTATCAAGAACAAGAAAGAAATCGCGAAAGTCGTGGCCCATCTGCACCAGACAATTCCGGGAGCAAACCAGCAGGGCGACAATGCGTCGAATGCCGCCATTCTCGGCTTCGCGGGACAGACTGACTACGACGACGCCTCCCGCAATGTTGCGCAGATCGATCAGGGAGGCATGGCGCTGCCGGGCCGCAGCTACTATCTGGATGACGATGACAAATCGAAGGAAATTCGCAAAAAGTTTGTACAGCACGTCCATAACATGTTCGTTCTAGCCGGGGAGAAGCCGGAGCAGGCAGATGCAGACGCCGCCACCGTTCTCGCCATAGAAACGGAATTCGCTAAGGGTGCGATGGACCCGGTCAAGCGACGCGATCCAAAGAACGTCAACAACAAGATGTCACTCGAGCAGGTCAAAGCCTTAACACCTTCGTTCGACTGGCAGACTTACTTGGCCATTGTGAAGGCGCCGGCAACACCACATTACATCCTCACTTCACCCGATTTCTTCAAGAGCCTTGAAACGATGTTGCAGAAACATCCGCTCGATCACTGGAAGACTTATCTGCGCTGGCAGATGTTGCACGGCAATGCGGTGACCTTGAACGAAGCCTTCGTCGACGAGAACTTTGATTTCAACGCGCGCACTCTGGTGGGCGCCAAACAGCTTCAGCCGCGCTGGCGGCGCTGTGTACGCAATACCGACGGAAATCTTGGCGAGGCGCTCGGGCAGGTCTACGTGGCTCATGCTTTTCCGCCCGAGAGCAAGCAGCGTGTGCTGAAACTGGTGGAGGACGTCGAAGCCGCGATGGACAAGGATATTCAGGCGCTCGACTGGATGACTCCCGAGACCAAGAAGCAGGCCCAGGAAAAATTGCACGCAACCCTCAACAAGATCGGATATCCCGATAAGTGGAAGGACTATTCCAGCGTTCAGATCGGGCGCGACAGTTACTTAAGCAATCGGCAAAATACAGCCAAATTTGAATTCCAGCGTTCGGTCGCCAAGATTGGAACTCCGGTCGACCGCAACGAGTGGACGATGACTCCGCCCACGATCAATGCCTACGAGGATCCTCCAACCAATACCATCAATTTCCCCGCAGGCATTTTGCATCCACCGTATTTCGATGCCAGCAAAGATGACCCAGTGAATTACGGCGCGATCGGCGCCATCATTGGGCACGAGACCATTCATGGCTTCGATGATCAAGGGCGAAAGTTTGATGCCAAGGGAAATTTGCGGGATTGGTGGACATCTGCCGACGCCAAGGAGTACGAGGCGCGTGGGAAGTGCATCTCCGATCAATATACGCAGGAAGTTCCAGAAGCTGGCGTCAAGCAGAACGGCTTGATGACACTTGGAGAAGACACGGCTGATAATGGCGGTACCCATATTGCCTTTATGGCCCTGCAAGAGGCCTTGGCACGTGACGGCAAAGACCTCGATGGGAAGGACAGCGAGGGTCTTACGGCGCGGCAGCGCTTCTTCCTGGCCTACGCATACAGTTGGTGTTCAGAGTATCGGCCCGAGCTCTTGCGGTTAGTGGTGCTCACGGATCCGCACTCTTATCCGCGGTATCGCGTCAACAACACCCTCTCCAACATGCCCGAGTTCTGGCAGGCATACGGGTGTCAGAAGGGCCAGAAGATGGTTCACGAGAATGCCTGCCGTGTCTGGTGAAGGGATCGCGAGTTGAAGCAAGAAAAACGGGGCCAGTCGGCCCCGTTTGATTTACTTCGTGATCTTTGTACGACATGCTGCCAAGAGCATTCCGAACTGATCTCATAATTGATCCGGGAAGAGCACGGCTTCTGGGCGTGCCGCTGGAGCTCAACAAATACGCGGGCTTCAGCCCGTGAGGTCAACGGGTGCTTCCTGGCACACTGTTATGAGACGAGCGCTCAATACACCTTGATCGACGAAATCCGATCGTTCCAACTGTGTCCTGGCGAAACCTGATAGCTCTGCAAGTTGTTCACGTCGTCTCGTAAGTGCAGATTGTGCCCACCGAAGTTCATGTCCTGATACAAACTCACTTCGGTATGTCCGAATATGCGTACCGAGGAAATGCGGTCCCCGAAGCCAGGCGGTACGCTGGCCACGCGTTCGCCACGATCGACGCAGAAACGCTCGCCCTGGAAATTGGTTTCTCGGTAAAAGCAAGCTCCGCCGCGCCGACCGTGTTCCCGATCCTGGTCCCCGTCGCGATCTCGCTCCCAATCGTGATTTCGATCCCTGTCTCGATCCCAACCATGATCCCGGTCGCGGTCCCAATCCCAATCCCTGCCCCATCCTCCTCCGGATACCTCGACCGAGGAAATTCTGTCATTCCAGCTATGGCCGGGGCTGACCTGATAGCTTTGCAGATTGGCGACATCGTTTCGCAGGTGCAAGCTGTTACCACCGAAGTTCCGATCCTGATAGATCGTGACCTCGCTTCGTCCAAAGATTCGGACAGACGAGATCCGGTCATTGAAGTTTTCCGGGACTTGTCCAACTCGTTCGCCCGCATCGACACAAAAGCTCTCGCCGCGGAAGTCGGAATCTCTGTAAAAGCAAGCTCCGCTACGTCGATCCCTATCTTGGTAATAGTGGTCCTGTGCGCTCGCGCGCCCGGACCATGTGAACGCGATCACGAACAAAACCAACCACCACCGATTCGAAAGTTTCACGACCCGCCTCCGGAGGCCAGCATACACTGGAAGCGCCTGCGAATTTGCAGCCCTTCGACGCTGGGAAGTACAAGAAGAGGCACTCCCCAAAGTAATCTTGCTTACGAGAAGACTTTTCTCTGCCATTGGGGCTTTTCGTACCGATCGTCACCTTACAAAGCTCAGACCATGTGGCACGGCATGGGTAAACACGTAGGCGTAGAGCATGACGATTACTCCCACAATTGCGCCAAGCGCGACGGAGTGCCATACCACGAAGCGGAAGATGGCGCCTTCGTTGCCGACCTGTTCCGTGGCCGCGGTAGCGATGGTGATCGACTGCGCATCCACCATCTTGCCCATCACACCGCCGGCGCTATTGGCCGCCGCCATCAGAACTGGGTCGATGCCCAGTTGCTGGGAAGTAATTCGCTGAAGGCTTCCAAACAGAGCGTTGGAGGAAGTGTCGCTTCCCGTCAGCGCGACGCCCAGCCAGCCTAGAAAAGTCCCGAAAAATGGATACGCCCAACCTGTGCGGGTGAAGGCCAATCCCAACACAGCATCCAGTCCCGAGTAGCGGGTCACGTATCCCAGTCCCAGCATGAAGGAGATGGCGATCATGGCAAGACGCATCCGGACGAGTGTGTGCCAGAAGATTTGTACCAGCTTGCGCGGACTGACGCCGAGGAGCAAGCCCGAAAGAATCGCTGCCAGGAAACATCCAGTTCCCGTTGCCGACAGCCAGTTGAGATCGTAACGAGCCGCTTCAGGAGTCGGCTTCGAGACGACCGGAGCGGCCCGATAAACAGCATTGTGCAGGTAAGGTACATCCCATCCAGGCGGTCCAGGCCGGAGCTTGCCATCGGGCAAAACCACTCTGAAAGCGGGCGTGGTCGCCAGGTTGATCGCCAATTTGATTCGGGGAAGTCCCCAGAGCAGAACAAAGAGTGACAAGATCACAAACGGCATCCAGGCCTTCAGCACTTGTCTGGCAGTGTAAGTTCGAACCGTGCTGAGCCCATCGAACTCGCCGGGAGCCCACTCTCCACCAAATTGGTCTGTTATGCGCGCGGTCGGCGGAGCGTGTGGGGCGTTCTCCTTTTCGTACGGAAAGCGCCAGATTTTTCGCGGTTTCCACAGGTGCAGGAACGCGAGCGTTACAACGATCGACACCACGCCGCCCATGATGTCGACCAGATTGCTGTCGACGTAGTTCGACCAGAAGAACTGCGTCAGTCCAAAGGAGAAGCCGACCACCAAGACAGCGGGCAGTACTTCAAAAGTTTCGCGCCAACTAACCATTGTGCGCACCAGCCAGAAGGGCACAATGACGGCAGTGAAGGGCAGGATCCGTCCGATCATGGCATTGAGGTCGGATTCCGGGAGTCCGCAGACCGCAGCCAGCGTGTGCACCGGGGTGCCGATGGCTCCCCATGCCACCGGCGCCGTGTTTGCGATAAGATTCAGCGCCGCCGCGTGAAAGGGACGAAAGCCGAGGCCGATCATGAAGGCACCAGCGATGGCGACGGGTGCACCAAATCCGGCCGCGCCCTCGATGAAAGCGCCGAAACAGAAAGCTACGAGCAGGACCTGCAGGCGCCGATCGGCGGTGATGCCGGCAATGGACTCCTTCATGATCTCGAACTGACCGGTCTCAACGGAGATGTCGTATAGATAGACGGCTGCCAGGACAATCCACGCAATTTTTAGCAGACCGAACGCAACACCGTACCCGAAGCTCATGGCGGCCAGCAGCAGGGGCATTTTGAAAAACAAGACCGCCACTCCCACTGCCGTTAACGCGCCAGCCATGGCACACAAATGTGGCTTGACTCTCACACCCGCCAACAGTCCGAACAGAACCAGAATGGGTAGGGCAGCGACCAACGTGGAAAGCCACCAATGTCCGAAAGGATCGTAGATCTGAGTCCATTGCACGATGTAGCCTCATCGACACCGGATACATCTCGGTCTGGTGTGAAGAAACAGCAATGCGAGGTCGCCAGACTACACTAAGGCCAAGCCAAGGTGAACTACGACTCCAGAGTCTATGCGCTAAGGTTGGCGTTGGGGGACTCGGCATCGGGTTCTGGCGCAGGCTGCTGTCGTGAACGTCGCACGCGACGGTGGGACTCAAGTACGTGCGGTGATGCTCCCAGCACGCATAGCACATAGAACCAGGCAGCATTGGCGGGAATCTGCAGGTTGAAATCGACAAAACTGTGCACCAGAATACCGGTGCATCCCAGCATGCAGGCGAGGGCTACTGCGCCCGTGATTTCGGATGGCCAGTCCCGCAACTTCTTCCAGGCGTTGCGATACATCGTCACAAGGAACCACAACATCGCTGCGAATCCCACGGCTCCGGTTTCCACCAGGTGCTGCAGGTAGTCATTGTGAGCGTCGGTAACGGACAGATTCGTGTAGAAAGTACGGAACTGCGGATATGCAGTCGAAAAGGTTCCGAAACCCCATCCGAGGATTGGTTTCCTTAAGAACATGCGAAAACTGTCTTTATCAATGGTCCAGCGCGTTCCACCGGTGATTTCCTGCTTGGTTTCGGTACCGATGCTTGCCACCCGGTTGGTCAACTCCAAGCCGCCAATCCACACGAGTAGGAAGGCAACGACGACCGCAAAGAAACCCACACTGGCAGCAGCTCTCGTTCCGCTCTGCATCTTGACGAACACGATGGCCAGAAGAACTAACTGAACGATTAGTGCGAGCATCCCGCCGCGCGAGCCCGAGAAAAAGATTGTCCCTGCCATAAGGGCTGCACCTGCCGCCGCCATCTTCCGAATGCGGCTATCGGCGTGCCGGGTGAGGCAGAGCACGAGCGGAACCGGCACTAACATCTCCATCAATCCGGCGTAATGATTGTGATTGACGTACGGTCCGTAAATCCAACCCCCGAAATATGGGGTGCGAACCCAGTAAAGTTTGCCGTTGGGAGACAAGCCCTGCATGAGAGCAAACCCTGCTACCGCCACGCCGTATGCTGAGATCGCTAAGGCGAGCATTCTTGCCTGCGAATTGCGTCGGAGAGACTGGTTCGCTAGAAAAGCGAAGAGTGCAAACGCCACATAAAGCAGCGCCTTGGAGATGGTGTCGTGACGATAAGCCGTCCACCCGAAAACGATCTGCAGCAATACGACCGCGGCTAAACCCGCCATCGGGAAATAAAGAGGATTATTGCGGAGGCTCAACTCACCCGTTGTGCTTTGTTTCCTGAGCCAAACTGCCAAAAGAATCGCTGCTCCCGCCTCCAGGACAAAGATAGCCCAGGGCTCAACGGCTCCGAAGGCGAGGGGACCGAAGAACAACAAGCTGAACACGCCCGCTAGCAGTACTGAGTCCGTGCTCATCTTGTGCTTATCTCGAACAGAAGGCAGCTTCAGGGTTGAGGTGGCGAGAGCGGAGGCCATTAGCCGGATCCCTCCGCAACAGGCTTTTCGACTAGGCGAAAATCATCGATCCAGATCTTGCCGCGCAACGGGCTGCCCGCTGGTAAACGCTGAACGCGCAATACCAGAACCTTAGTTTCCGGACCTGTGGTGAATTCTGCGGAGACGCTCTTCCATACCGAACCGAACTTGAGTTCATCACTCAGGAAGTACGACTGCGATGAATAAAGATCTTCGAGTGAGAAATGGAGCCCTCCCGCGCCTTCCATTTCCCCGTTTCGGTAGTGACCAGAAAACTGGTAGGTGGTATTGGGCTTAACGGTAATCACTTGAAAGACGCCTGCATCGACTACACCTGGCCCGTCGAATGAGATCGCCAGCGAGCGATGTCCTCCATGAAATTCGCTGGTGTCCAGGCTCAGAGAAACACTCGATCGCTTCTGATGCTGCCAGTCAAACCCGCCGTTGAGCACGTCGAGGTGGAAATCTCCGTTGACGATGAGATTGTTCGATGAAGGCAGGTAAGCGTTGAGACCCAGAAGAGACGCGGCCTCCCGCCAGACGAGAGCAGCTTCATCCGGGGACCTGTGAAGGAGAAGATACCGGATGTAGTTGAAGATCGGCTGTATTTCAATTTGCTGATGTAAGGAGATGAGTGCATCCCACACCTTCAGGCTGCCTGCAGTCTCTTCCTTCGACATCAACAACCCCAGAAAGCTGAGGTAGGAGTTGACGCGAGCCGGGATGACGTCTTTCAAAAGCAAGTCCACATCAGGTGCGATTCGCCAACACGTCCGCATGGCGGTTTCCGGCAAATAAGGGTCGCCTTCCATGACGACATGAAACTGACGAAGCGCCGCCTCGGTTTGTCCGCGGGCGACATAAAGGTTGGCTGCGTCCCAGGCGACTTTGGGGGAGGTCGGGTCCACCTGCACCGCATGTTCAATCGCACGCATCTGGGATTCCGAATCGCCGTTGACTGCGTAGAGCGCGGCCAGATCAAGCCAGAAACGAGCGTTGTAAGGATTGAGTTGAACTGCTTTCTCGTCCTGAACGATCGCCGAGGAGTTATCGTTGCGGATCCAGTCGTAGTACCGCGCAAGACGTGAGTAATAGTCTGCGTTTCCGCGATCCAGTTTCAGCGCGGCATGCAAGCTTCCCGACTCCAGGTCGCTTGCCAGCCGGTCGGCAAGAAACTGCGTGGACACCACGGTCAGGTAGGCAAAAAGGCACGCATACACGGCGATTAAAGCTCGCTTCTTGAGAGCCGAATCGAGTGTGATCCGCATGACCGGTATCAGAAGAGGCCGATTCTAAAACCCTTGCCGGCTTTCACGCCAGTTGCCCACTAGTCCCCCGCTGAGCGATCCGACGGGCTTTCCGCGGGAACATCATCCTCGCGGTAATAACTGTCGTGATATTTCCCCTGGTACTCGTAATAGTAGTAGTAGTCGGGAGATGTGAGATCGACGGCGTTCAACAATACGCCCGTGATCCGGGCATTGACCTGGGCAAGGATGTCGCGAGCTCTTCGCAGTGCCTGCTTGGTCGTCTGGTTGGAGCGTATCACCAGAATGATCGCATCCATTCGCTGCGAGAGCACAACTGCGTCTGTAACCGAAAGTGTAGGCGGGGTGTCGATCACGATATGATCGTATTTGTCCCGCAGTTCCAGGAGCAGGTCCCGCATGTTGGACGAAGCCAGCAGTTCTGCCGGGTTCGGCGGCGGAGTTCCAGCGGGAAGCACAAACAAGTTGGTAAGAATCGGCGAGCGGGCAATGGTCTGCTCGAGCACGGCGCTCCCGGTGAGTACGTTGCTCAGTCCGCTGCGCGGTCCCATTCCCAGCGTCTTGTGAACGCTGGGCCTGCGCAAATCCGCATCGATGAGCAACACGCGCACGCCCTTTTGCGCCAGCACGATCGACGTGTTAATGCTCGTCGTGGTTTTCCCCTCCTGCGGCCGCGCGCTCGTGATCATGATCGTTTTAGGCGGGGTGCCCAAGTTTGAAAGAAGCAGGGAAGTCCGCAGGGCGCGGTACGATTCCGCCATCTGGGACTGGGGACGCGCTTGCGTGACAAGCTCCACGGCCTCCTTGGACGAGGAGACAGTGAGCAGTTTTTTCCCGCCGGCATCCAATCCGGTCTTGGTCCCCATCGGAATCATGCCCAGTGCCGGCACGCCGGAAATAACCTGCGCCTGTTCCGTGGTGCGCACGGTGTTATCCATGTTCTCCAGCAGAAATGCCAGTCCGACTCCGGCGGTGAGGCCCAGGACCAAAGCAAATGCGAGGTTGCGCGGGATATTCGGTTCTGTCGGACTCGTGGGAGTTCGGGCGATATTCACCAGCCGCACATTCGTGGACTTAAGTCCGGCCGTCACTCCAGCCTCTTTCAACTTCTCGAGCAGCCCCTCATACAGCTGGCGGTTCACGTCGACATCGCGCTTCAGCAGGCTGTATTGGATCGCGTTCTCGTTAAGCTTGTTAGCTTGCTGCTTTTGCTTCTCGAACTGATCGCCCAGCATGCTCTCTTGCTGCTGGGCCGCCAGATACTGACCCCGCACCCGTTCAATAATTTTCTTCAGCTCAGACTGTACCTGGGCCTGTACTTCCTTCAGTTGATTGTTGAGCTGTGCCACCTTGGGGTACGAAGCTCCAAACTGCGTGCTGAGTTCGGCGATCTGAACTTTGAGCTCAGATTCCTTGCTGTGTAGTGCGCCTAAAAGGCTCGCCGTCCCTCCCGAATTACTCGCTCCGGCGGATTCCAAAACCCCGGCCATGGAGGCCGCAGCATCCGTGTCACCGGATTGTACGAGCCGGTAGAGAGACTCCTTTTCCATGCGGATCGACTCGGCCGTGGTGAGTTCGCGATTCAGTTCGGCGAGTTTCTCGGTGATGATGTTCTGCTTCTCGTCAGTTCCCAGAATCTCGTGTTCTTTCTGGAAATTTACGAGCTTCTCCTGCGAGGTCTCGACCTTGATCTGCAGATCAACCAGTTGCTTCGACAGCCATTCCGAAGCCTGCATGGTGGATTCAAACTTTGTCTTGAAGTTCTGCTCAATGTAGGTCTTGACCAGGGTGTTTACGATCAATGAAGCCAGTTGAGGATTTGGGCTGACATAGTGGATCTCCACCACTCGGGTATTGGGCTTCAGCGAGACGCGTAACCCACCACGAAACGCTCCCAGTAGCGCGGAGATGCGCGCCGAATCCGTTTGCAGCGGGTCGGGGCCAAGGGTATCAGTCATGTTCTTGCCCGGCTTACCACCGAATTCCGGCATCTTGTCCAGATTGAGAGTCGTGATGACTTGAAGGGCCAGAAGGTCACTTTGCAGAATCGCAACCTCCGTATCCATGTCGGTGGACGGGTCCGAGTAGTCCACCGCGCCGCCGTTAGAGTCCTTGAAGTTCATCAGGCTAGAGTCGGGTTTGTTGATCGCAATGCTCCCCGACGCCTCGTAGATCGGAACCATCTTCAGGCTGGCGATCGCCACGACTGTGAAAATAGTCGCCAGGCATCCGAGTACGGTCCACTTGCGCTTGATCAATACCCGCAAATATTCGCGCAAAGGCGATTCTTGGGGCGGAGTCCAGGGATGCAAGGCGGGGGCTTGGAAGTCAAACGGACTGGCGGGCGAGACCTCGCGGATCATTGAGGCGTTCGCCTTCACCAAGGGACCTGAGTCCATCAAAACTCCTCAGTAGACTAGGGCTGTCAAATGCGGGCTGGCCGAGTGAACGCTTATGGAGTCCTCAAATGGCGCATGGGACGCGAACCATTCCTCGCTACCAACTATAACGTTCCGGTCATTTTAGCACCGGTGTATACCGCAGAAATCAAATTCCGAATTCCCTAAGGGGAGGAGGAAGGCATGCTGCACGACCTCCCGCCCCGGTCGGCGGGAGGGGCCAGCCTCGGGGCCTTTTCGGGCGCAAAAACGTACTTGCGCTTCGACGGAGCATATTCATGCCTAGGGTTCGATATACTAAGCCAACCGCCTCAATACTGAATCGTGCTGGATGAGGCGATTTCTCCTGCGCCAAGGCCAAGAACATACCAATCGCACCGGGTCGGCGGGCGGTGATCAGGCGCAATTTTGTGAGGCTCTGGGATGAATTGGTCGGATCAGGCGGTCCTGGTGATGGGCGGAACG
>Ga0075425_100004890_pt1 | contig 13889 bp, 12 predicted proteins | sample SoiMethybrSBSTD4_FD_75300 | JGI IMG/M metagenome (GOLD analysis project Ga0075425, IMG submission 75300) | Bulk soil microbial communities from a Populus tree surrounding site in Tennessee, USA - Soil MetaG P. TD hybrid SBSTD4 | ecosystem: Environmental > Terrestrial > Soil > Tree plantation...
GTCGCATTTCATGATGCCGCCGAAGATGTTGACCAGGATGCCCTTCACCTTGGGATCGGCGGTGATGATCTTGAAGGCGGCCGCAACCTTCTCCTTGCTGGCGCTGCCGCCGACGTCGAGAAAATTCGCCGGCGCTTCGCCGTAGAGCCTGATGATGTCCATCGTCGCCATGGCAAGCCCGGCGCCATTGACCATGCAGCCGATGGCACCGTCGAGGGCGACATAGTTGAGGTCGTATTTCGACGCCGCGATCTCCTTCTCGTCCTCCTCGCTGAGATCGCGCAAGGCCACGATGTCGGGATGACGGTAGAGCGCGTTATCGTCGAAGCCGATCTTGGCGTCGAGACAGACGAGTTCGTTGTCCTTGGTGACGACGAGCGGATTGATCTCGAGCAGGCTCATGTCCTTGGCGGTGAAGGCGGCGTAGAGCTTGGCCAACAAGGCCACGGCCTGCTTGGCGAGATCGTCACGCAGCGCCAGCGTCTGCGCCACGAGGCGCCCGTGATGGGGCATGATCCCGGTGGCAGGATCGACCGAGAACGTCATGATCTGCTCGGGATGGGTGCGCGCAACCTCCTCGATGTCCATGCCGCCCGCGGTCGACACCACGAAGGCAATGCGCGAGGTTTCACGGTCGACCAGGGCCGAGAGATAGAACTCGCGGTCGATCGCGGAGCCCTCCTCGATATAGAGGCGGTTGACCTGCTTGCCGTGCGGGCCGGTCTGATGCGTCACCAGGACGGAGCCGAGCAGGCGCTCGGCCTCCTTGCGCACGTCCTCGGTCGACTTCACGACCTTGACGCCGCCGGCCTTGCCGCGTCCGCCGGCATGGATCTGCGCCTTGACGACGAGGACAGGGGTGCCGAGATCCTTTGCAGCTTTGACCGCATCCTCGACCGAGAAGGCAGCATGGCCGCGCGGCACCGGTACGCCGAATTCCCGCAACATGGCCTTGGCCTGATATTCGTGGATGTTCATCGCTGCTCTCTCACGTGTCGCGAATGCGGTGCAGCGTGAAGCGCATCAGCGCGCGCAATCCGCGAAGCGCGGCGTAACCGCCCTCGAGGCTTCACCCTGCGCGGCGTGCGGGACACGGCTCAATATCATTTGCCGAGATTCGGCGCGATCTTCATGCAAGCCTCGACCAGGCTCGATACCGCCTCGACCGACTTCTCGAACATCGCGCGCTCAGCGCCGTTCAATTGGATCTCGACGATGCGCTCCACGCCTTTTGCGCCGATCACGGTTGGCACGCCGACATAGAGGTTCTTGATCCCATATTCGCCGTTGAGATAAGCCGCACAGGGAATCACGCGCTTCTTGTCCTTGAGAAAACTCTCCGCCATGGCGACGGCGGAGGCCGCCGGCGCGTAGAAGGCCGAGCCGCTCTTGAGCAGGTTCACGATCTCTGCGCCGCCGTCGCGCGTGCGCTGGACGATCTCGTCGAGCCGCGCCTGCGTCGTCCATTTCATCTTGACGAGGTCGGGCAGTGGAATGCCCGCAACGGTGGAGTAGCGGATGAGCGGCACCATGCTGTCGCCATGACCGCCGAGCACGAAGGCGGTCACGTCCTCGATCGACACGTCGAACTCGTCGGCCAGGAAGAACCGAAAGCGCGCGCTGTCGAGCACGCCCGCCATCCCCACCACCATTTGCTTGGGCAGGCCGCAGGCCTTCTGCAGCGCCCAGACCATGGCGTCGAGCGGGTTGGTGATGCAGATCACGAATGCGCCGGGCGCATATTTCTTGATGCCGGCGCCGACCTGCTCCATGACCTTGAGGTTGATACCAAGCAAATCGTCACGGCTCATGCCCGGCTTGCGCGGCACGCCGGCGGTCACGATGCAAACATTGGCGCCGTCGATCGCATCGTAGGAATTGGTGCCGGTCAGGTGAGCATCGAAGCCGTTGACCGGGGAGGACTGCACGAGATCGAGCGCCTTGCCCTGCGGGATGCCTTCGGCAACATCGAACAGCACCACGTCGCCGAGCTCTTTAAGACCGATAAGATGGGCGAGCGTGCCGCCGATCTGGCCGGCACCGATCAAAGCAATCTTGGGACGCGCCATATGGGAAAAAACCTCGGATGAGAGCAGCGGAGGGGCCGGTGACATAGCCCGAGAAGACTGGCGTAAATGCCCGTATGATGCGTCATAGACCTTTTCCGGCCTGCCGTTCAAGCCACCACCACGCGGACGCAAATGCGGCGGCGCGAACGGCGGTAACCTGGCGCGATTTCAGCTCCGCTGAACGTGGCTTAATATGCGCAACGGTCCGAAGGCTTCCAGGCATGTTCAATAGGCGCGTCCTGACGGTGGCGGCGTTTGCGATCGCATGTTTCGCAACCGGAGCCGCTGCGCAGACTTACCCGTCGAAGCCGATCAAGGTGATCGTGCCGTACACGCCGGGTTCGCCGGTCGACGTGCTTGCCCGCGTCGTGACCCAGCAGGTGTCGGCACGTCTGGGGCAGAGCATCGTGATCGACAACCGGCCCGGCGCCGGCACCACCATCGGCACCAAGCTGGCAGCCAGCGCCGATCCCGACGGCTATACTTTGCTGGTCGGCGCCACCAGCTTCATTCTCTCATTCTCGCTCTATCAGAATCTCGATTACGACCCGGTCAAGAGTTTCGCGCCGGTGGCCATCCTGGCATACAGCCCGCAGGTGCTGGTGATCGCGCCATCCGTTCCAGCGGCGACCGTGCAGGAATTCGTCGCCTACGCGAAGGCCAATCCCGGCAAGCTCAATTTCGGTTTCGGTTTGGGGACCTTGCCGCAGATCCTAGGCGAGTCGTTCAAGGCGGTCACCGGCACCGATATCGTGAGCGTCCCCTACAAGGGCGGCGCGCAGGCAATCACCGACATGCTCGGCGGCCGCATCCAGATGAATTTCGGGACCACGGCGACGCTGCTCCCGCTGATCGAGCAGGGCAAAGTCCGGGTGCTGGCGGTCACCACGCGGGCGCGGAGCAAGGACTTGCCTGACGTGCCGACCATGATCGAAAGCGGTTTGCCCCAACTCGCCTTGACCTTCTCGGCCGGCCTGCTCGCGCCCGCCGGCACGCCGGCCGACATCATCCAGAAGCTCAACCTCGAGACCAACGAAGCGATGAAGACGCCGGAGCTGACCGCGAGCATGGCGAAGCTCGGCTTCGAGCCGCAGATCTGGTCGCCCCAGGATTACGCCGGGTTTCTCGCCGAGGAAATGCGGCGCTGGCCGTCGATCGTGAAGGCCGCGGGGCTGAAGCCGGAATAGGCACCGGACGACCCGCAGTGCAGCCCGTTGCTCAGGTCTCCACCAGCCCTTCGGTCGACCCCGACGCGACTCCATGGCCGTGGCCGTGCGGCAGGGCCAGATAGGCTTGCGAGCGCATCTCGATGAGGCGCGAAGCGGTTCGGGTGAATTCGTAGGCCTCGAAACCTTCGCTCGCGCGATAGAGCGCGTCGGGCTCCGCCTCGGCCGAGGCAACGAGCTTGATCGCGTTGTCGTAGAGGGTATCGATCAAAATGATGAAGCGCTTGGCCTCGTCGCGCCGCTCGTAGTCCATCACCTGGATACGGTCGATCATGACGGTGTGGAATTCATGCGCGACTTTGAGATAATCGGCGGCGGCGAGCGGCTGCTGACACAGATCGCGAAAAGAGAATCGCGCCACCCCCATGGTCGCGCGCGGAACATGCACGGTGCGTCCCTTCACCACCAGATCCTGAGGCTCGCCCACGTGGCCCGCGGTCAGGCGCCGCCATGCCTCGTCGAGCGCGGCGTCCGCCACGCGATCGGCCGGAACATACCATACCGGCGCCCCGGCGAGCTTCTCCAGTCGGAAATCGGCGCGCGCCCGCAGCGGTACGATCTCCATGTGCTCTTCGATCAGGGCGATGAAGGGCAGAAACAGCGCGCGGTTGAGTCCGTCCTTGTAAAGCTCGTTCGGCGGCACATTCGACGTCGCGACCACCACCACGCCGAGTTCGAACAGCCGTTTGAACAGCCGCCCGAGAATCATCGCATCGGCGATGTCGGTGACATGGAATTCGTCGAAGCACAGAAGCCACGTCTCCTGCGCGATCGCAGCGGCGGTCAGGGCGATCGGATCTTCGCCATTGGTTTCGCCCAGTTTCGCTTTTTGCCGCAGCGCATAGATGCGCTCGTGCACATCGGCCATGAATTCATGGAAATGCACGCGGCGCTTGCGCACGACCGGCGACGCCGCGAAGAACAAATCCATCAGCATGGTCTTGCCGCGGCCGACCTCACCGAAGATGTAGAGACCCCTGATGTGCTCGGCCGCGCGCGCGCGGGGGCCGAACAGCCAGCCGAGCGATGACGACTTGCGCGCGAGCCGATGCGCGGCAATCCGCTTTTCGAGTCGCGCCAGGTCCGCGACGACGGCCTCCTGGGCGCTGTCGGGTTCGATCTTGCCGGCGGCAACGCGCGCCGCGTACTGCACCGAAATGGAGGCCGACATGCGGGGATGGATGGACATGGGGTGGAGGCGCATGTAGCGGTCTGCCCCCACCGGTCGCAAGTCGAAGTTTCGGGCGCACGCCGCGGCCTCGCCGCAGAGGCAGGGCTTTGCGCGCTGCGCACGTGCTTGCGCCGACACGCGGACCGCGAGGCCCCGCCCCGCCGACAACCTCAACGCTGGACGAAGGCGCGGCAGAGCGTACACAGCTGGCGCCGCGCAACCCCATGTTGCATCGCAGCAGGAAACGCGAGCGAGGGATTACGTCCGGCTCGGCGGCATGCCATTTTATGACGGTGAGCCACGCGTTTAGCGCGGAACTTTTTGCCCGTCGCCGCCATTAGCGGTTCATATTGCGTCGCAATATATAAGGGGGCTGATTCGTACCGTAATGATCAAAGGACGCATCGATGCATGACCCGTTGCCCCAGGGAGGCCTGATCCGGAAATTGTGGATCAGCGAAGCCGAGGACTATCGCGACCATCTGTTGCGTCTCGATCCCGACAGTCGCCGCAACCGCTTTGCCGGCGCGGTGTCCGACCAGTTCGTTCGCGACTATGCCAATCTGTCGTTCGGGATCGATGCCATCATTCATGGCTTTTTCGTCGACGGGATTTTGCGCGGCGCCGCGGAGCTGCGACCGATCGGGGCGCCGATGACCCGCGAAGCTGAAGCCGCCTTCTCCATCGAGAAGCCGTGGCAGAGCCACGGGGTCGGTTCCGTGCTGCTCGAGCGCACGCTGCTCGCGGCGCGCAACCGTGGCCTCAAGTTCCTGCACATGGCGTGCCTGGCCGACAACAGGCGCATGCAGCAACTCGCACGCAAATACGATGCCGAACTGCGCTTCGATTTCTCCAGCGTCGTAGGAGAGGTGTCCACGCCGCGGCCGACGCCGCTATCGCTGATGCGAGAAATTCTGGCCGACGGGCACGGTTTCGCCACCGCCATGCTGGAGGTGCAATCGCGCCTGCTCAAGCCGGTGTAATTCAGCCCAGGCGACAGACGATTGAAGGGGATTTGCCCCCCACTCTCACCGTTTCGCAAGGAGCAGAAGAGCACAGGCGGGAAACGTCCGCCTGTTCACCACCTGCGTTGCTCGCCGTCGTCAGGCTGCGAGCGGATAGGCCGCTTCGACCACGTAGGGCCCGCCGCCGACCGACGCGCGCGACGAGAACAGCACGAAGCGCGACACCTTGAACGGCGGCGAGCGGAACGGCGCGCGCACCGCCAGATAATCCGCAACCTGACGGTTTGACGATTCCCGCAGCCGCGCAAGCGAGACATGGGGCGTGTACTTGCGGCCCTCCGGCTCCAGCCCCACCCGCTGCATCAGCCGCTCGTGCTCGGCTTGCAGCTCCATCAATGCCTGGGCCGGACCAAGCGTCGCCACGACCGCACGCGGTTTGCGCCCGCCGAACGATTTGAGATCGTCCACCCGCAGTTCGAACGGCTCGCGCCGGACTCGACCCAGCAGGGACGCGACTTCGTGCGCGATCACGTCATCCACGTCGCCAATGAAACGCAGCGTCACATGGTAGTTCTCGGCATCGATCCAGCGGGCGCCGGGCAATCCGCCGCGCAGCATCGCGAGCGACTGCCTGACGTCGGAAGGGATTTCGAGACCGGTAAACAGGCGAGGCATGGCACGATCGAAAGGCTCGAATCTACATATAGGGCAACCCGCGGAGATTCGCACCTGCGGATGGCAGTCAGATGAATAGAATACTTGGCCGCCTTACATGGCCCGCTTGTCGCGCGCCCGCGCCACCAGTTCCTCCGCCTTGGGCAGGATGCGCGCCACGATGGCGTCGACGCCAGCCGCGGTCGGGTGCAAGCCGTCGCGCTGATTGAGCTTGGAATCGGTGGCGACGCCGTCGAGAAAGAAGGGATAGAACAGCAGGTCGTTCTCCGCCGCGAGGGCGGAATAAATGGCTTCGAAATCGCGGCCATAGTCGGGCCCGAGATTGGGCGCCGCCCGCATGCCGGTCAGCAGCACGGCAATACCCCGCCCACGCAGGCGGCGCACGATCTCCCCCAGCGCCTGACGGGTGACTTTGGGATCGATCCCGCGCAGCGTGTCATTGGCGCCGAGTTCGACGATGACGGCATCGGTTCCTTCCGGCACCGACCAGTCCAGGCGGGCGAGCCCGGTGGACGCCGTGTCGCCCGAGACCCCTGCATTCGTAATCTCGACCGCCATGCCTTTGGCCTTGAGCGCCTGTTCAAGCTTGGCGGGAAAGGCCGCGTTGACGGGCAGCCCCAGCCCGGCGGTCAGCGAGTCCCCGAGCACCACGATCCGCACCGGGCGATCGGCCGCCTCGGCCCGCCCCGTGAGCACGACGGCAAGCGCCAGCGCCGCCGCCAGCCCGGCGAATAGCTGGACGCGGACCCTCCAGCCCCCATATGACCGGAGCAGCAGCCGCCCCGCCTCAACCAAAGGCCTCACAGAGCGTCCGAACATGCACGACACCTCGCGGTCTGGGCGCACGGGCGGTGTGATCGCCCTCAGCGGCGTCAATCTATCGCTGGGACGCGGCGCGGCCCGTGTTCATATCCTCAAAGATATCGACCTGCATATAAGCCAGGGTGAGGCCGTCGGCCTGGTCGGTCCCTCCGGTTCGGGCAAATCCACCCTGCTCATGGTGACGGCGGGGTTGGAACGCGCCGACACCGGCTCGGTCGTGGTCGCGGGCGAGGCGCTCGGCAGCTTGAGCGAGGATGCCCTGGCGCGCTTCCGCGGCCGCAATGTCGGCATCGTGTTTCAGTCCTTTCATCTCATCCCCACCATGACCGCGCTGGAAAACGTCGCGGTGCCGCTGGAACTGGCCGGCATCGATGCCGCCCAGGAGCGCGCCGCGCACGAGCTCGCCGCCGTGGGACTGAGCGAGCGTTATCACCACTATCCGGCCCAACTGTCCGGCGGCGAGCAGCAGCGTGTGGCGCTTGCCCGCGCGTTGGCGCCCAATCCGGCCATCCTCATCGCCGACGAGCCGACCGGCAATCTCGACGAGACCACCGGGTCGGAAATCATCGACCTCCTGTTCGCCGGCCATGCCCAGCGCGGCACCACACTCGTGCTCGTCACGCACGACGCGGCACTCGCCGCACGCTGCGACCGCGTCGTGCGCCTGCGCTCCGGCCGCATCGAGGATGCGTCGCGGCGCGAGACGGTGGAGGCCTGATGGCTGCGGCGCTCGACCAAGGCCGCACCACCGGCCACAACTTCGCGCTGGCGCTGCGTTTCGCCGCGCGCGAACTGCGCGGAGGCTTGCGCGGGTTCTACGTCTTCATCGCCTGCATCGCGCTCGGCGTAATGGCGATCGCCGGCATCGGGTCGGTCGCGGCCGGACTGGCCGACGGGCTCGCGCGCGAAGGCCGCGTCATTCTCGGTGGCGACCTGGCGTTCTCGCTCAGCCTGCGCGAAGCAGGCGCGGACGAGCGGGCGTTTCTCGACCGCCGCGGCCGGGTCTCGCTCGCCGCCACGTTGCGCGCCATGGCGCGTGCGCCTAGCGCATCGGAAGACGCGCGTAAACGCGCTGATGGTGCGTCGGAAGACGCGCGTAAACGCGCTGATGACGGGCGCACGGCGCTGGTCGAGGTGAAGGCGGTGGATGCCGCTTATCCACTCTACGGCGAGGTGGCGCTCGATCCGCCGCAGCCTCTCGCCGCGGCGCTGGCGCAACGCGACGGCGTCTTCGGCGCCGCCGCCGACCCCGCGCTGCTCGCGCGGCTCGATCTCAAGCCGGGAGCGCGCATCATGCTGGGCGCCGCCCACGTTGAAGTCCGTGCTGCGCTGACGTCCGAACCGGACAAGCTCGCCGGCGGCATCGGCTTCGGTCCGCGTCTCCTCATCAGCGAAGCGGCCTTGCGCGCAACCGGACTGCTGCAGCCCGGCAGCGTCGTGCGCTGGCACTATCGTTTGCGCCTGCCCGACAACGACGCCACCGATACCGGGGTGCGCGCGGTGACGACCGCGGCACAAGCGCAGTTGCCGGAGGCCGGCTGGGAGGTGCGATCGCGGGGCAATGCTTCGCCGGCGCTCGAACGCAATGTCGAGCGCTTCACCCAATATCTCACCCTGGTCGGCCTGACGGCGCTGTTGGTCGGCGGCGTGGGGGTGGCGAATGCGGTCAAGGGCCACCTCGACCGCCGCCGCGACGCGATCGCCACCCTCAAGGCGCTGGGCGCGACGGGTGCGCGCGTGTTCCGGATCTATCTGACGCAGGTGCTGGTGATCGCCGCCCTCGGCGCCCTGCCGGGCCTCGTCATCGGGGCAGCTCTGCCATTTCTCATCGCCTGGGGGTTTGCCGGCATGCTGCCGTTGCCGATCGCGCCGGCGGTGCATCCGGGTGAGCTCGCGCTTGCGCTGCTCTATGGCCTGCTGACCGCCGCAGCCTTCGCGCTATGGCCGCTTGGCCGCGCCCATGATGTACCGGTCTCGGCGCTGTTTCGCGACGAGGTCGCGAACGAGCGGCACTGGCCGCGGCGCCCCTACATCGTCGCGACCGCCCTGGTCGGCTGCGCGCTCGCGAGCGTCGCGATCGGCCTCGCCTATGACCGGCGCGTCGCTCTGATCTTCGTCGCCGCCGCCGTCGCCGTGTTCGTGCTGTTGCGCCTGGTGGCGGCGCTGCTCATGTTGGCCGCCCGCCGCCTGCCGCGCCCAGCCTCTCCCGTCGTCCGGCTCGCCCTTGCCAATATCCATCGCCCGGGTGCGATCACGCCGAGTGTCGTCCTCTCACTCGGTCTGGGCGTCGCGGTTCTGGTGACCGTGATCGCGATCGACGGCAACCTGCGCCGGCAATTCCTCGCCGCGCTGCCGGACAAGGCGCCCTCATTCTACTTCGTCGACATTCCGGCGGCGGAGGCCGGCAGCTTCGACGCTTTCATCCGCACGCACGCCCCGCGCGCGACGCTCGAACGCGTGCCGATGCTACGCGGGCGCATCGTGGCAGCGAAGGGCGTCGCGGCCGAAGCCCTGAAGCCGTCGCCCAACACCAGCTGGGCGCTGCAGAGCGACCGCGGCATTACCTATGGAGACGCCGTCCCCGCCGGCTCGCGTCTGGTCGAAGGGCAATGGTGGGCACCGGATTATCAGGGACCGGCATTGGTGTCGTTGGAGAAACGCATCGCCGACGGGCTTGGCCTCGCGCTCGGCGACCAGATCACGGTGAACGTGCTCGGCCGCAATCTGGTCGCGACCGTCGCCAATCTGCGCACGGTCGATTGGCAGAGCCTCGGCATCAACTTCGTCATGGTGTTCTCGCCCGCCACCTTCCGCGCCGCGCCGCATACCCATATCGCCACCCTCACCTATCCCGGCGGCGGCACCAGCGAAGAAGAGGGAGCGCTGCTCAAAGCCGTGGCGGATGCCTTTCCGGCGGTCACCACCGTGCGCGTGCGCGAGGCTCTCGATTCGGTTGGCCATATCGTGGCGAACCTGGCGCTTGCGATCCGTGGCGCGAGCGTGCTCACCCTGGTCGTCGCGGTGCTGGTACTCGGCGGAGCGCTCGCGGCCGGACATCGGCACCGGGTCTACGATGCCGTCATCCTGAAGACGGTCGGCGCGACGCGGCTGCGGCTGCTGTCGTCCTATGCGCTCGAATATCTCGCGCTCGGCCTCGCCACCGCGCTGTTCGGGGTCGCGGCCGGCTCGGCCGCCGCCGCTTTAATCATTACCAGGGTGATGAATCTGCCTTTCGCCTGGCTGCCCGGCCCGTTGCTCACGGCCGCCGCCGGCGCAGTTGCCGCAACGGTACTGCTGGGACTGGTCGGCACCTTCACCGCGCTCGGCCAGAAACCCGCGACCGTGCTGCGCAATCTGTAACCTGTCGGGGCGCGGGTGGGCGCCAAGCGACAACACGCCGCGCCCTGCCGACGACCTCGCGCCACCGTTGGATTGCTAGAATGTAACTTGCCGGGGTTGATGCCGGCCTACACGCTGACATCAACAAATCCCGTCTGCGGCATCTGGCGCTGGAACCCGTCCCGCACTAGATTCCGCGCATCGGACGCCAGCCGCTCACCGGCGAGGCGCCCACATGATCCGGCCTGCGGGCCGGAATAGAGAGAGGGAAACTTCCATGTCGGATTTCGACCGGAACTACGCGGCTGCCAGACGCAGCGTCGGTGCGGACCGGGCAGTTGCGATCGATCAGGGCCTGCGGGCCTACATGATCCGCGTCTACAATTATATGGCCATGGGCGTCCTGCTCACCGGCGTCGTCTCCTGGTTCACCTACCAGGCCGCGGTCGTCACGAACGCCGCGGGCGCGATCGTCGGATTGACGTCCTTCGGCCAAGCGATCTTCAGCGGACCGGCGGTGCTGGTTCTGTTTCTCGGGACGCTCGGCCTGGTCTTCCTGATCAGCTTCCGCATCAACTCGCTGGCGCCGTCGACGGCGTTCGCGCTGTTCATGCTGTATGCGGCCCTGCTCGGACTGATGCTGTCGTCGGTATTCCTCACCTATACCGGCGCTTCGATCGCGCGCGTGTTCTTCATCTCGGCGGCTTCGTTCGGCGCGCTGAGTCTTTACGGCTACACGACACAGCGCGACCTGTCCGCCATAGGGTCATTCCTGGTCATGGGCCTGATCGGGTTGATCATCGCCATGCTGGTCAACCTGTTCCTCAAGAGCACCGGGCTTGATTTCGTGATCTCCGCCGCAGGCGTGCTGATCTTCGCCGGCCTCACCGCCTGGGATACCCAGAAGATCAAGGAGATGTACGATCCGATGGAGGATGGCACCCTCGTCGGCCGCAAGGCCGTGATGGGCGCGCTGACCCTCTATCTCGACTTCATCAACCTGTTCCTGTTCATGCTGCGGTTCCTCGGCGATCGCCGCTGACGCGGAAGAACAGGACTGGATTGCAGCGCCCCGGCTCATCGCCGGGGCGTTTTGCTTTTTAGGCTGACGCAGGCTGGGACGGCGGTCGGCGGCACCTTATTTCCCCCCGCCATTCTCTGTAATCTGTCCCCCTCGTCCGTCCTCGGTCCGCGCCATTTCCACCCATGCTCATTCGCACCGCCCAACCGCGCGACCTCGCGGTCATCACCGGGATCTATGACCACGCCGTGCGCCACGGCACGGCGTCATTCGAGCTCGAACCGCCGGACGAAAAAGAGATGACGCGCCGCTTCGGCACGTTGCGGGATGGCGGCTATCCCTACCTGGTGGCGGAGATCGAAGGCGAAATCGCCGGCTACGCCTATGCCGGACCTTATCGCGCCCGGCCGGCCTATCACTGGACGGTCGAGGATTCGATCTATGTCGCGCCGCGCTCGCATCGCCGTGGCGTGGGCCGCGCGCTGATCGAGCGGCTGATCGCCGAGGCCGAGGCGGCCGGCTTCCGGCAGATGATCGCGGTGATCGGCGATTCCGCCAACGCCGGCTCGATCGAGCTCCATCGCGGCGCCGGCTTCCGCATGGTGGGCACTTTCGACAATGTCGGCTTCAAGTTCGGGCGCTGGCTCGACAGCGTGCTGATGCAGCGTCCGCTCGGAGCCGGCGCGACGACGGATCCGTGATCGTCCCGCGTTGTCATGGCGGGCAGGCGGGCATCCAGCCGTCGTGCCGCGCTGATCGCGCGCGATCACTGTCCCGGCGATGAAATGCGCTAGCCCGCAACCACGCTCAACGAGGTATCGATGGCATGCAGCACGCGATCGAGCTCATGCCCGCGCCGCACGATCAGACCGGTGGCGGAGATGACGCTGTAGGCGCCTTGCCGGCGCGCGAGCTTCGGACTTTTCTCGATGCGGTAGATTGGAACTTCCGAGGCGCGGCGAAAGACGGAGAACACCGCGCGGTCCTTGAGAAAATCGATGGCGTAATCCCGCCATTCACCGGCCGCGACCTTGCGGCCGTAGAGGCTGAAAATACGGTTGAGCTCGCGCCGGTCGAACGTCACGCGGCTTGCGGGGGCGAAGGGCGAAGGGCCCGCCGGGGCGCCCCCGTGAAACTCGCTCGGTTCGATATCGCCGTGGCTCATGCGGCGCCTCCTTTTACTGTGACATGGCTGTGACGATGATTGCGCCGGATGCACCGGTCGGCAAGTGGAAACGGTTCGCGCCCACGACAACGGGCGGCAACAGCAACATAGTGTCGATCATGCTTCACGAATTCGTTAATGGAATCATAATACTGCCCAATTCCGGCCAACCACGAGCCAAGCTGGAATGCGAATGATCGAACGTTGCCTCAGGGCTCGGTCTGCGTTTGGGCGCCGGATATCTCAACCCCCCAGCCCCCCGGAGTTCGGAGCAGGCCGGGCCCGCTAGCTTGCTGCAAGTCAGATCGAAGCTAGAGTTCCGCGTACGGTTCAAACCAAACACTTCGGGCCGGCTTTGAGCCGGCCCGTTTTTCTTGTCCGACGAGAATCGACCAAGGAACGAAGCACCCGGAGCGGCGGCGATCGCGTGATCGCAGCATCCGGCGATTGGTCTGATTCACTACGAGCGACCACAGCTCGACGCGGTGTCACCCGCGGGTCCACCCTTCTTCGCAAAAGGACTTGGCGACAAGGATGATCGCCCGGGTCATCCCGGCAACAACGACCTGCAAAAACGGAGAACGCTCTCGTCTAGTGGATGGCTGCCAGGGCGGCGCCGAGAATGGCCTTGGGCTTGTCCGCCGTGCCGCTCTGCACCATGACGGCGGCTTCGTCGACGCCGTCGCCCTTGAGCTTCTGCACCGGGACACTCCAGCTGTTGGCCTTGCCGTTCCAATCGCCGAGCTTGAGCCAACGCCGCGCCACGTTGTGGTAGGTGACCGAGCGTCCTTTGTTCTCACCGCGCCCGATCGCGATCGTGGTCGATTTCACCAGCCCGTACAGCCAGACCTCGCCACCCGTATCGCCTTCCGCCACATCGGGCACGACGACGTTCAGCCGGCCATCGGCGAACGTGAGGGTCACTGGCGGCAGCGACATGGCGCCGTTCTTGCGGCTCTTGGCGATGGCCTGTTCGATTGCGGCCCGGTCGCTGCCCAGAACGTGCAGGCTGCCGTTCACCACCACTTGTGGCGTGTAGATCTGTCCGTCTCCGCGCACATGCGCATAGGACTTTTGCCGGGCGGTGTTGCGGGGATCCGCCAACGTATCCTTCCAGCCAAGATAATCCCAATAGTCGATCGGCACGCTGATGGGCACCAGCGACGGATCGGCCGCAAGCTCGCCGAGCAACTTGTCGGCCGCGGGGCAGGACGAGCAACCCTGGCTGGTGAACAATTCGATGACGGCACGCGGTTCGGCTTGTGCGGATGCGTGCGGCGCCACGGAGGAGCAAATGACGACCGCCGCGTAGGCGAGACAACGTCGTACCATCACGATCCTTCCCGCCTCAGATAGACCGGGTCCGTTTCGTCGATCCGCCGCTTATTCATAGTCAGCTATGCGATCACCCGCCACTCAATTCGAGGTGAGCCGAA